>Ga0306923_10006209_pt1 | contig 11749 bp, 16 predicted proteins | sample sta12Can44000108_FD_203841 | JGI IMG/M metagenome (GOLD analysis project Ga0306923, IMG submission 203841) | Lab enrichment of tropical soil microbial communities from Luquillo Experimental Forest, Puerto Rico - statanox.12C.anox.44.000.108 (v2)... | ecosystem: Environmental > Terrestrial >...
GTTTTTGCAGAAGCCCGTTACGGCGCTTTTCCTTTAAGCGGTAGCTGTCGCAGCGAATCGTGGTCACGTCGCTGTGGTGAAGGAGGCGATCGAGGATCGCAGTGGCCACCACAGGATCGCCGAACACCGCGCCCTGCTCGCCGACGCTGCGGTTGCTGGTGAGTAGAATCGCGTCCTTCTCGTAACGGCAGCTAACGAGTTGAAAGAACAGGTGCGCAGCGTTGGGCTCAAAAGGCAGATAAGGGCACACACATGGAGGCACAGGACAGGATCAGCAAGGCACAAGAAAAGACCACCACGGGTCGAGAAGCCCATCAGATTGCGCAGATCTCCTAGTCTCGGCAATTTCGCAAAATTATGTTTTGGGACCTGTTTGACAATTATCTTCAGGAACCCGACCGCCAGGCTGCCGTCAGAAAATTTGTTGCCTACATTCGGGTCTGTCATGCCATGATCGATTCGGGTGCGATTAAGGAAAGCGAACTCGGTATATGAAAGGTAGGCGCTCAATCGCGCTGAACATGGCGACGACCGGTGGCGCATAGACGACCCGCAGGACTCGTTGACGCGGCGTGATTAGAATAGACCGGCTGGCGCTCCCCCCACACCGCTAAATCGGGGTAGTCTCGTTCCTAAGCAAACTCTTCCGAGGTGCCCTCCGCAAGATGACTGGCGGCGCTTGCGGTGCTTTCAGTTATATGGGATTCAAAGCAGCAAAATTGGGTTGGCTTAATCTTGCGACGCCTATCTTCACAACTTGGTTTGAGCCCGGGATGCGGAGGTATCGAGGTCTTGCAGGAAAGCTCATGGAGTGGAGCGGTTCAGTGCCTGCGGAGAAATGAACCGCTCTAGCCCCGGCATACCATACCTCGCCGACGGTTACACAGGCCCTCGGACCGTTCGGTACGGTCCGCGATTACATGCGGTCCCGCAAGGCAGCAGAGCTCATGCAAGAGTACAGGCGGGGCGAGCCGGGCGCCGTGGCATTGGTTCGTAAGCTCATCACCGACGCCGGCGTGACCATGGACGAGTTCAACGCCAAGGCACTTGCCAAAAACCTGGACTATGTCGAGCGGATTGGTCGCCTAATCTTTAATGCTGAGAGCGACCGCAACGCCGCTCTGCGCGAGATCGACCGGCGTCACTCGCTGCTCGGCGAAACATTGCGACGGGGCGTGCAAGAGATCGAGGACGGCCAGTTTGAAGTGATCGAGGCAACACATTATGAGTCTTTCGCAAACGCGCGGATGAAACTCAAAGTCGCCGCCCGCATTCTCCGGGGCAAGGAGCACATGTCACCGGAAGAATTCGCGAAGTTTGTGGACTCGCCGAAAGGGCCTGAGAAATTCGCAGCAGTCCGGCGGGAGAGGCTAATCAGGAGCGCTATGAACGGCGAGCACTATCGCGGCGCAATTCCGCGATCCGCGCCTTCGATGCGGCACAAGCTCGAGCCGCAACCACGGCCAGCCCCGACAATTGACGTCGCATGCAGCTGTTGGGACCGCTGGCGGCGGCAATTCGGGTCCTCGTCAAGGAACCGCGACCCGTGAGCCGATCGAGGTACCAGAGCGCGCCGTCAGAACTTTTAGCATGAGTCAAGCTATGCAACGGTATGTAGGACGGTACGGATCGTTTGACTATTCGCGCGGTTGATGCTTGTCCTACTTCGCACTATGCAAGCGGTGGTCTATCGAATACGTCAGCGCGTCGGTAATCTTTGAACGGGTTGATCGTGTTGAACTCTTTAAACTTTGGCATGCAGCAATCGCCTAACCTAACAAAGAGGACGTCATGCCTGCTGATTACTTCGATAGAGTGAACTCTCCGCAAATTGCTAGTCGGGCGATGCCGTAAATGGACCGCACGGTAAAGTATTCGGCAATTGGGGGGCAGCCTGCAATGCGCCGTATTATCCTCATGAGCGCCACGGCTGCTGTATTAATCGGTACCTTTGCGCTGACGCTCTGGCTGACTGGCAGCCAACCCCCTTCGTCATTGGCAGGACGACCGCCTATTGAAGCGTTGGCCACTTACAAAATCTCGAATCGGACCGAACTCATTGACGCTGCGGTCGCACTTGGACTGCATGCATCAACTCGGTTGAAAGGTTCCATCGACGCAGTTAAACGCATCAACGATCGGGAGGTGACAATTGCCGGATGGATTGCTGATCCGCAAGGAGGTGACGCACCCCTTGACGTCTTGGTTTTTGTTGATGGCGCTATGGTAGGAGCAGCACACGAACGACCTGACGTGACCACCGCTTTAGGTCTGGCGTTTGGCGCCGAGAAAAATGTTACGTTTCAAGTAACCGTTGCCTGTCGCAGTGGTGGTGAACCAATTGTCGTGGGAGTTGGAGTGGATGAGGATTATTTTTTATTGACGTCGCCTTCTCGGTGCCCGTGAAGATCGGCTTTAATCGCAGTGTCCATGAAAATCGACTTTAATCCCAGTGTCCTTGAAGATTAGCTTCAGTCCTCAATGCTGAGCTCCGAAGTTACCTGATGACGCGGCGACCAAGGTATGATATTGCCAGTCGCGGAGGCTATAACGTCACAGCTGGGGGGTGGGAAATGCGTGGAATATTGCTCGCAGGGGGGAGAGCAACGCGCTTGCACCCTATTACAAGGGCGATCTCGAAGCAGCTACTCCCGATCTACGACAAGCCGATGGTCTATTATCCGCTGTCGGTTCTGATGATCGCGGGTATTCGAGATATTTTGGTAATCTCAACACCCAACGATTTGCCTCAATTTCGCAGGCTTTTGAAGGATGGAAGCCAATGGGGCATCAGGCTCAGCTATGCGGAGCAGCCGCGCCCTGACGGGATTGCGCGCGCGATTCTCATCGCCGGCGATTTTCTTAATGGGGAGCCATCATGCTTGATCCTGGGGGATAATCTCTTTTATGGAGATGGAATCACTCCATTGCTTAAACGTGCTGTCGCGCGGACCAAGGGCGCGACGGTTTTCGCGTATCGCGTCAGCGATCCGCAGCGATATGGCGTTGTCAGTTTCGACTCGGAGGGTCGTGCAATCAGCCTCGAAGAAAAACCGGCAATGCCCACCTCCAACTATGCGGTGACCGGCCTCTATTTCTACGATGGTGAGGCGTTTGACATTGCATCTCGATTGCGGCCATCGGCAAGAGGCGAATTGGAAATCACTGACTTAAACCGAGCCTATCTCGAGCGTGGAACTCTTACAGTTGAACGATTGGGACGAGGCGTTGCGTGGCTTGATACTGGAACTGCAGACGCGCTTCTGCACGCCGCCAATTTTGTCCAGATCGTCGAATCGCGACAGGGTCTGAAGATTGCTTGTCTCGAGGAGATTGCTCTTAACCTCGGCTACATCAACATCAATCAGATTCTTGCGCTTGCATCTCCGATCGCCAACTCCGAGTATGGCCGATATCTCCTGCAACTAGGCGAACACTACGAGTTGCAGGGTAAGCGGTATGCGCAGCGTCGCGGCTGAGGGCTTACCTGCCGTTCGGGTGCTTTTGCCGGAACGCCATCAGGATGCCCGCGGTTTTTTCTCGGAAGTCTGGCGCGAAGATAGTATGGCACAAGCTGGAATTAACGTGCGCTTTGTTCAGGAAAACCATGCCCTGTCACGCGCAGTGGGGACAATTCGAGGTCTGCATTTCCAGGTTGGCCCCGCCGCACAAGGGAAATTGGTCCGGTGCTTGCGGGGAAGCATCCTGGACGTTGCAGTCGACATTCGCCACGGTTCGTCAACCTTTGGACGGCACTGCTCAATAATTCTAAGCGCTGAGAACTGGAAGCAGGTTTACGTGCCGATCGGTTTTGCGCATGGCTATTGTACGCTCGAGCCCAATACTGAAGTGTTCTATAAGGTGACCGCATATTATGATCCCGCCTCCGAGCGCGGGCTTGCCTGGGACGATCCGGATATCGGGATTGCTTGGCCAGTCAAGGGTGAGAACGCCATCTTGGTAGCGAGGGATCGCGCGTATCCTCGGTTATCAGAACTTGCAATGTTCTTTCCGTTTGCTAGCTATCCCGACTGATATGCTTCACGACGTAGTGCTGGTAACCGGAGGTGCCGGATTCATCGGATCGGCCGCGATTCGGCATCTCATTCGGGAGACGAATGCGAGCGTGATCAATGTAGACGCGCTCACCTACGCAGCGAATCCCAATAACCTCACAGAGGTAGATAGAGATCCCCGCTATCGATTTGAGTGCGTCGATATCTGTTCTGCTGCCGAGCTAGAACGAATCTTTAGCTCATATGAGCCGATAGCCGTGCTGCATATTGCGGCGGAAACGCACGTGGATCGTTCGATCGACGATCCACTTCCTTTCGTGCAGACCAACGTCCTTGGAACAGCCACCCTCCTGAAGGTCGCGTGCTGTTACTGGCGCGGGCTCTCTCCGGCAGGTAAAGAGCAGTTTCGTTTCCACCATGTTTCGACCGATGAGGTTTATGGATCCCTGGGGCAAACCGGTTCGTTTAGCGAGAGTTCGCCCTACCAACCCAATTCGCCTTACGCGGCAAGCAAGGCGAGCGCCGATCATCTGGTACGCGCCTGGCACAAGACGTACGGCTTGCCAACGATCATCAGCAACTGCTCGAACAATTTCGGTCCTTACCAATTTCCGGAGAAGTTCATCCCTTTGACGATCATCAATGGGTTGGAAGGACTTCCAATCCCAATTTATGGACGTGGAAGAAACGTCAGGGATTGGCTTTTCGTCGACGATCATGCGCGGGCTTTGTCAACCATCCTGAAACACGGCCGCATCGGCGAGTGTTACAATGTTGGTGCTGACAATGCCTTGCCCAATATCGACGTGGCCGGCATGGTCTGCGACCTCTTGGACGAAACCGCGGGGCCGCTCCTGCGGCGCAAACCGCGGCACGAGCTGATCACTTTTGTTACAGATCGGCCCGGTCATGATCTGCGCTACGCCATCGACGCAAGCAAAATACGCAATGAACTCAAATGGTCCCCGCACGCTTCGTTCGAATCCGCTTTGCGCCGCACCGTGGAATGGTATCTTGCGAACGAAACGTGGTGGGCTCCACTGCGAGGGGCCGCCGTGAAAAGGCTCGGTCTGGGGAGATAGTCGAGCCTAACATCCCAATCTTGGACGAGATGATTGGGGCTGGCGACTCCCAGTTCGTGGAGAAGGCGAAGGGACGGCTACCTGAGCTCATCGACAAGGCCAATATTCTTGCGCTCGCCTCGCATGACATGAAGTTGATCCGACAGCTCTGCAACAGGGTCATCTGGTTGGAGCACGGAGTCATCAAGCAATTCGGGCCCCGCAGGACCGTTATCGCCGCTTATCGGAATGCGAACACGCCGCGAGACCTGGGCAACATGGCCATATGAGCGACCTTGTTATCTTGGGCGCACATGGACAGGTGGGACGTGCCCTCGTAGCGCAGGCCGGGCAGCGGCATATCAGCAACCGGGCATTTGGGGAAGCCGAATGCGATATCAGCGATTGCCGCGCGGTCGATCAGGCAGTCAAGGGCGCGCGCTTTGTCGTGAACTGCGCTGCCTATACGGCCGTCGATCGGGCTGAAACCGAGGTGGAAGCCGCCAATCGGGTCAATCGAATCGGCGCGGGTATTGTGGCGGAAGCGTGCGCCCAAGCTGCCATTCCATTGCTTCATCTCTCCACTGACTATGTCTTTGACGGCCACAACCCTCGACCTGCGCGGGAAGACGATAAACCGCGACCCCTTGGCGTTTATGGTCAGAGCAAGCTCGGCGGCGAACTCGCAGTACGCGAGCGACTTAAATCCCACATCATCCTTCGCACGAGCTGGATTTTTTCGGCGCACGGCCAGAATTTCGTCAAGACGATATTACGCCTTGCAAATACCAAGCCGGAACTACGGGTCGTTGCTGATCAGATTGGAGGGCCAACTGCAGCGGACGACGTCGCCACGGCGATACTCGACATTATCGCGATCAGCACCGCGCCTAAATTCGGCCAGTGGGGAACCTACCATTTCAGTGGAACGCCAGCGGTGAGTTGGTTCGAATTTGCCAACGCCATCGTGGCGCATAGGGGCGCCGTAGTGCTGCCGATTGCCACCCAAGATTATCCACTGCCGGCGCGGCGCCCATCGAACTCGGTTCTTGATTGCAGCCGGATCTACAGTGTCTTCGGTATCGTGCAGCCAGACTGGCGTGTCGCGTTGCGGAACGTGCTTAACGAGTTAGCCGTGAAATCGTGACTGTCATCATCCTGGACCCCTCAAGTATCGGGCGCGGCGCTCGTCTGGAACATCAACGCCTTTAGCTCCGGCCCTGACAAGTGGCCGGGGATGGTCATCGCAAACCCCCAGCCTCGGCTGCGCACAGAAAAGACAGCGAGCCCGTCACTCAAAAGGAGAGGCCCCGCCTAGATTTCAACGACCTGTCCCTATTCCTGCGTATCAAAACCCGCGCTTTTATTAAGCTCGCGCAGACGAAATTGTGATGTTGCGTGGCAGCTTCCCGAAAATGATCTGGTATGCTGGCAATTGCTGCATCATCCGCGAACACGGCGGCGCGTTGCACACAATGCCTGCATTTGCTAGAAAGGCTTCGGGCTACGTCTTTCTCTGGGCTATCGCTCCGCTCGTCGTCGCTGATCGGATTGGGGGCTTCATCGGCAAAATCGTCGAAGCTCGTCAAGATCGTCCGGGACGGTCAAGGTCGGGCTCATCAAAAACCTGCGCGGGCCTTTTCAGATGAGGGGGTGAGCAATGAGAAATCGCGTCGGACTTTATTTTGCGACCCTGTCGCGGCTGATCTTGGAAACGGAAGTCACGGACGAAGCGGGGCATTCTCTGCCGCTCGATCAGGCGTTCGAAAAGGTCGCAGCCGCGGCGCACTCGGTCCATGATGTTGGCAATACGATCATGTTTATCGGCAATGGCGGCAGCGCGGGCCTGGCCAGTCATTTGGCGATTGATTTTTCCAAGAACGGTAGGTTGCGATCACTCGCATTCAACGACGCGTCGGCGCTGACCTGCCTGGGCAATGATCTCGGTTACAAGAATGTGTTTGCCAAGCAACTGGAGTTTCATGCTCGAGCAGGCGATCTCTTGATCGCGATCAGCAGCTCCGGGCAATCGGCCAATATCCTCGCGGCGGTCGAGAGGGCACGCGCCGCAAAAGTCGGGGTGATCACGCTTTCTGGATTTGGACGAGACAACAAGTTGCGCCGCACCGGCGATCTGAATTTCTACGTGCGCTCGAGTGAATACGGATTCGTCGAGGTCGCCCACTTGGCGCTATGCCATGCCATTCTCGATCTCGATATGGGCTGGGCATCGACGATGGCGGCGGCGCAATTGGATGTGCGTCATAACGAACGAGACCTCCAGACGCCTGCCGAGACAGGGGGTTAAACCGGCTGAAAGCCCGAGGGCGTTACCATAAAACATAATAGAAGGCTCGATGGGTCGTAAAATCCTGCGTGTGCTTTATGACAATATCCTGATTACCGCCCGCGCCCGCCGTCGGCTTGTTATGCCGCCGCTCGATCAGCCTTGCTAAGTCAGGCTGTGGACCGCCAGCGCTCGCGCCTCCCAGCTCGAGCTGAACTGGCCGCCGAGCGGCAGCGCTACGAACACGAGCGCGAACGAGATTGTTAATGTGTCTTGAATAGCTTCTGGAAAGGTGGGGAAATCGTCCGGTGTGTTGTAATCGACAAACGAATCTCGTCTGTTTGCTCTATGACCTCCGCGATGCAGTTGAGGCTCAGCGCTGCTCCGGTTTCATTTTGAAGGCAAACCTCGCGAATTCCCAGACGTGCCATCTCCTCGGATGCGGAAAATAGGGTCGAAATCGTCATTGCCTACCGATCCATCTTTCATTTGGAGCTTGGCTCTGCCAGATTCAGACCAGGGCCCTCAATCCACGATGGCAGCTAGTCTAGTCATAATCAGTCCGTGACCTCTCTTAGAGGTTCTCTTCGAGCGCCCACAGCACCTAAGCCGGGCTCGAGCCGCACTGAGATTTCCGTTGAAGCCATGGACGGTCGAGGATGGTCAATGACCCTGTAGACCGAACCCGGAGAGCGATCTGGACCGTGTGAAATAATGATTGTTCGTGGTCTCCGCTTTAACGAAATATTAACAAATTTGTGATAGGATTCGCGATTGGCTCAAAGTTTTTTCAATGAGCCAATCGGTCCCCGCCGGACGGACCTAAAAAGCGCAATCCCGCGCATTCCGGTCCCGGAATAATCGCCACCGGGGGCAACGTCGCCACTGATCCGTCAGTTTGGAACCCTGTCGGATCCGCCGAGGGCCGGGCGTAAAAACCAGCCCAACGGGGGCTGCCTCGCGGCCGAAGGCGAGGGGCCTGTGGTCTGCCACGGGTTTCAAACCATCCCAAAACCAGAACCGTTGACGGCGTTCGCCGACCTTTGAGGCTGCTCGCTGTCAACCGCACGAAGCGGGCGCGGCGGCTGCGCCTTCGCATCGTGCGATCGTCGCCGATCATAAATGCCGCGTTCAGTCCATTAATGGAGCACTCAAATGTCTACAGCACGTGAAATTCCCTCTGCCTTCAAACACGGAATCTATAGCGCGACCACCGTTCTGCCCGGTGAAGATCCCGACGCGTTCGGCCGGTTGCATCGCGACCTTGTCGCCGAATTGGCTCCCAATGGAGCTCTCGAAGAGGACATCGTCTTGACGATGGCGCGTCTCCTTTGGCGTAAACAAAACCTTGCAACCATCCGCATTGCTGAGCTCGCCGGCAAGCGTCATGCTCAGATCTCATCAAAGTTATTCCACCGCAACTGGTGCAACGAGCCGCACATCATTGAGTTCGAAAATCGGATCAACACGTTTCTGGATGCGATAACGAAGCACGCCCTCAGCCCGGAAATGCAAAAGGCGCGCGAGGCGGCACTGGCTGATCTTCCGCCACGCCGCGATCCCGAAGCGGTGATCGCACAAACACGAATGCAAATCGAAGAGGCGGCGCGCGAAGAACTTGGACCGACTTATCGATTAGTCGAAGTCGGCAATGCTGCGACGTTTGGTGGGTTGAGCGAAGACCTGGACATCCAAGAGCGTCTGGACAATGCGATTGAGAAATGCCTCAAGCGACTATTGTTCTTGAGAGGCCTCAAATCGATTTCGTCGACGTCTTCCTCGTCTTCGCCGCAACCGCGCCTGTCGGGACCTGACAAGGCCGCAGCGTGATGACAATGAGTTGATTGAAATATGTCGTACTACAACTAACAGTTGTAGTTTTGAAAATTGACCGGTCCGTCACTCGACGGCTGGCTCGGTGCCTGGATCGGCTCGCCGGTCTTGGGTTATTGGCCACACCGGTTTCCATTGCTCCATTACGAGGAGATCTGGGTCGTCCCGGCGATTCTCGGCTCGGTGGGAGTCCTGATCGTCGCGGTTGATCTTGCCAAGATGGCGTATGGCGCGCTGAGTACGCCGGGGCCGAAAATCTGACTTTTTGGCTGCAGGCGGAGAGCCGGCACCAGCTGGAGCCAGGCCGCGTCCGCCTTGAAGCGAGTGTTGGCCATGCATGCGCTCGTGCCGGCTTTGGCCGCATCGATCGGGCTTGCCCTCCTCGGCGCCGGCTCGGTCTTGGTTGCCCAGCCGGCGGCGCCCGATCGCAAAACCCCCCAGCCCCCAACCGCCGAGGTTGCGAAGAAATGCCGGGCCTTGGCGGTCAAGGCGCATCCCACGCAGCCGGCAGGTAGCAAAGGCGGAGCCGAGCAGGCGCAACGGGATTATTTCCGGGATTGCATCGCCAAGGGCGGCAACATGCCGGGGTGATGCGCGCTCATGATCGCCATGCACCGGCCATTCCAGGCCGCATGAACCGGGCTCACACCGGCGCTGTCAGCGGATCGCAGTGATCTTTGCCTCGGCGACCGCCCGATAATATTCCCATGCCCGCAGGGGCTCGAGCGCACGATCATCGCCGTGTCGGCGGGCTGCCTCTTCCGCCGAGTAGAACCGCGGGTTCATGCCTGCAGCCTGCGCGAGCAGCTGCACTTCGGCAGTCTCTTCGAGAAACAGAGCCTGCACACACGCATGCGCGACGGATTGTCCGACCGCCAGCATGCCGTTCGCGCGCAGAATGACGGCCTCGCGGCCGGCAAGGGCCTCGGCGACGGCTTCACCCATTTCGAGATTCGTGACCAGATATGGCTCGCCAACTACCGGCACCACGGAGCCCAAATTGGCGCCGAAGCCATGTGCTACGCGCAGCGGTTCGCCCGCGCACGCATATGCTGCGACGTTTCGGGGATGGCCGCGCACGATTGCCTTGACATCGGTACGTCGGCGGTAGACCGCGAGATGCATGGAGAGCTCGAGCGGCGGATTGCGGTTGTCCCCCAATGGTCGGCCCTCGGGGTCGATCTCGACCAATTCGGCGTCCGTCACCAATCCGAGTGCGCGGCGCGGCGTTATCAGGAGCCGCTCCGATCCTGCGATTCGGGCGCTGACATGCCCGAAGCCCTCGACGATGCGAAAATGCGTCAGCAGCCGGCAGGCGGCCAGCATCTCATCACGCAAACTCTGGTTCGCGGCAAAGTTCATTGTGTGTCCTATGCCTTTCGGCGATCCATTTGCCAACCATTTATACCCGGTGCGGCATTGCTCGGCGCACGCACTCGGAAGCTCCTCGCATCTTTCAAAACTTGTGGCGATTTCGTATTGAGGCCGTGATGGACCGCAGCGCTCTTTTTCTCGACCGGGACGGCGTTATCAACGTGGATCACGGTTTCGTCTACCGGCCTGACCAGTTTGAATTCGTTCCCGGCATATTCGAGCTTGCCCGTTTCTGGACCAATGAGCGGCGTCGGCCGATCATCGTGGTATCCAACCAGTCTGGCATCGGGCGCGGCTATTTCGACGAGGATACCTATGCCCAGTTGACGCAATGGATGTGCGACCGCTTCGCCGCGGAAGGCGTGGCGATTGCTCGGGTGTATCACTGTCCTTATCACCCGGACCACGGCCTCGGCCCATACCGGCGCGATCATCCGTGGCGCAAGCCCAATCCGGGCATGCTTCTCCAGGCAGCCGCGGAGTTCGACCTCGACCTCGCCCGCTGCGCCATGATCGGCGACAAGATGAGCGACGTCGAGGCCGGTGCCGCGGCTGGAATAGGACTGATAATCCTGGTCGGGCCGCACAACGGCGCCAGCTCCACGAATCCGCCATCGCACGCGCGCGTCGCCGACCTCGGTGAGGCGCTCGCCCTGCTGCGGTCGCACTTTCCGCCCGGTCCGTAGCTCAGTCGGATAGAGCAGCGGTTTCCTAATTCGTTTGGTATGGTCGCGGTCGCTCCCACCCTGTCCCCGAACGTCCCGATTCATGAGCACTTCTGAGGTGTCGGAGCGTTCTTGATCCGTTTCCTTCCTTCCTTGTCACGCCGCGTTCGGTAGCAATTTCGGTAGCAATGGCCCCTTTATGTTCTGGGGCCGCACGCCAGGGGGTATTGGGTCCGATCGCGGATAAATCGAGGGGACCTCACGCTGGTCCCGCCCCAGAAAATTTCTGAGCATTCACTGCTAGGTCGCGAGCATTTTTTCATCGAGCGGGAGCGCGGGTCGCATCCTGCTGACGGATAGGTCGCTATGCCCCGCATGCCTTGCACCCAAAGTGCCCAAGCGTGATCAATTTCCGGCGCCTTATCTGATTTCCCTCCGGCCCACGCGGTTAGCCTCTTCGAAGTAAGCATCACGCAGGACCCTGGTCTCGCGCTCCAGGGCTTCCAGGCGGTG
>Ga0306923_10006214_pt1 | contig 11746 bp, 8 predicted proteins | sample sta12Can44000108_FD_203841 | JGI IMG/M metagenome (GOLD analysis project Ga0306923, IMG submission 203841) | Lab enrichment of tropical soil microbial communities from Luquillo Experimental Forest, Puerto Rico - statanox.12C.anox.44.000.108 (v2)... | ecosystem: Environmental > Terrestrial > Soil...
CGCCACCAACGGCAAGGACGCGTTCAACGCCGCCGGCGTCGGCGCGTTCTTCAACCTGATGAACTTCGGCCAGATGCTGCTGTGGCACGTGGTGCTGATCCCGATCATCCTCATCGCCCTGGTCGGCGCGCACATCCTGCTGGTGCGCGTGCGCGGCGTGAGCCACCCGCTGCCGGCCGAGCGGCCGCGGTGGCGGCTGCCCCGGGAGGAGCGGCGCGCGCGGCGGGCCGCCGACCGGGCGGCCTGGCGCGGCCCGATGCGCCGCTACGACATCCTCAAGGAAGGCACCATCGCCACCCTGGTCGCCCTGGTCCTGACCGTCGGGCTGGCCGCCATCTTGTCCTCCCCCGACGAGCCGTCGGTCTCGGTGCAAAGCTGGGCGCAGGTCGCCCCGGCCGACTTCCTGGGCACCGCGGCCACCGAGCTGAACGGCACCAGCCTGACCGCCGGCTACGGGCCGCCCTACAACACCAACGGCACCCCGCAGAGCCTGCTGTTCGCCCCCGCCAACATCGCCGGGGTCCGCCAGCCCATCGACGCCGCGCAGACCTTCGTGCTGTCCCCGCTCGCCGCGGTCACCCCCACCAACCCGGCGCTGCGCGCGGCGATCGCGGTCTACAACGCGGCCTCCTCGGACCAGCAGAACAAGTGGGCGACCAACTACAACACCGCCCTGGCCAAGGTCAAGTTCGTGGGCGGCCTCCCCGTGGTCCCGCCGGGCAGCTACGGGCCGGTCCCGGTCATGCTGGCCAGCGAGCTGTCCCTGGCCCGCAGCGGCGCGGTCGACACCGACCTGCTCGCCCAGCGGCAGTTCTACGGCACCGACTTCACCAAGCCGCTGCTGTTCCTCAACGACGGCCAGTACTACGCCAACCTCGCCGCCGACCAGGGCCTGACCGGCGACCAGTGGGGCGTGATGAACGAGACCGGCAGCTACCCCGGCCAGCCCTGGCTGTGGCTGTTCCAGCTCTGGTACCACATGCCCGGCTGGCGCAACTCCGCCAACGTCGACCTGATCGCCATCTACATGACCGGCATCGCCACCCTCCTGCTGCTGCTCGTCCCCTTCATCCCCGGCCTGCGCGACATCCCCCGCTGGATCCCCATCCACCGGCTCATCTGGCCCGCCGGGCAGTCCGAGCCCAGGCCCGAAACCGCCGGGCAGAACTGAGGACGACGCACGAGACGACGGCATCCTTCCGTTGACGTCCTCCCCGCCGTGGATGGCGGGATTCCTCCAGCGCGGCTAACGCCGCGTTCCGGTGGGTTCCTGTTTCGCTGGCAGCAGCCACCGCGAGCGGTGGTCTTGCGCCGCCTCTGCAGGCGTTTAGCCTGTCGGCCCGCCCGGCCGCCAGGATGTTTCTTGCCGCGTTCACGTCCCGGTCGTGGACGGTGCCGCAGGTGCCGCACGTCCACTGGCGGATGTGCAGCGGCTGGGGGCCGTCTTTGGTCCCGCACGCCGAGCACACCTGGCTGGTGGGCTCGAACCGGCCGATGCGGGCGAAATACCGCCCGTGCCGGGCGGCTTTCTCCTCGATCAGCCGCAGCAGCTGCGACCAGCCCGCGTCGTGCACGGACTTGGCCAGCCGGGTCCGGGCGAGCCCGGACACGGCGATGTCCTCGGCGTAGACCGCTTGGTTGTCGCGAACTAGCCGGAGCGCTGTCTTGTGGGCGTAGTCGAGCCGGGCATCGCGCACCTTCCGGTGCAGGACCGCGACCCGGCGCCGGGCTTTCGCCCGGTTCGCCGACCCATTCTGCTTGCGGGACATCACCCGCTGCGCCGCCTTGAGCCTGCGCTCGGCCGAGCGCAGGAACCGGGGGTTGGCGATGACCTGCCCGCCGGAGGTGACGGCAAGGCTCGCCAGCCCCACGTCGATGCCGGTCTCCCGGTCGCACGGCGGGAACGGGGCCGCTTCCCGCTCCACGACGAACGAGGCATAGTACCGGCCGTCCGGCTCGCGGATCACCGTGACCGACGACGGGACCGAGGGCAGCTCCCGGGACCACCTAACCTCGATGCCGCCGACCTTCGCCACGTACAGCTTCCGGCCGTGCAGCGCGAACCCGTTGCGGGTCAGCCGGACCGACTGCCTGCCGTGCTTGCGGCGGAACCGCGGATGGCCGGCTTTGCGGCCCTTCCTGGTCCCGCCCAGGGAATCGAACCAGTTCCGGTAGGCGCGCCGCGCATCGCGGCATGCTTGCACCAGCACCACCGATGACACCTCGGCCAGCCACGCCCGCTGCGGGGTGAGCTTCGCGACCGTGACCACACGGCGCTGCACCTCGGTATCGGAGATCTTCTCCCCGCCCGCATGGCACTGGTCCCGCAGCCGCAGGCAGTCGTTGAACACCACCCGCGCGCAGCCGAACGCCCGCGCCAGCGCCTGCTCCTGGGCCGGCGAGGGATAAAGACGGTACCGGTACCTGACCTGCACAGAACCAGACCCTACCGCTGGCCTATGACAATCCACGGCGGCTACAGGCGCGGCAGGCACGCTGTTCCCGCTTCACGTCCACGTGGTCTTCGTGACGAAGTACCGGCGCGGCGTCCCCCGGCCAAAACCCTGCCACGCCGCCGCCAGACCCGACGGGAAGCCCGCGACGACTTCGGCGCCGACCGCTGAGCCCCCTCCGGCAATACACCGGACAGCAGCAGCGCCCGGCCTGACAGCCTGGCCAGGCTACCCCAGTCCTGAAGGACGGGCCTGCACCCGATTAATGGTCAGCGCTAGGCCAGCCCGGACAGGATGTCGTCGGTCGCGCGGTCCAGGCCGTCCAGGTCACGCACCACGTCCACGCGATCGCACAATTCCGCGTACCGCGGCAGGTCGCTGCGCCCCAGCCGCCACATGTTCCGCCGCTCCGGCGTGAGCCAGATGAGCTGCTTGCCGCGCCGGGCGATCTCTTCCAGGGCGGGCACGTTGGGGTCGTGCCCGTTGCCGCGCCCGTCGCCGAGGATGACGACCGTGGTCCGCCTCGTCACGATGTCGGGAAATTCTTCGCGGAATTGCCCGAATGCGGCGCCATAGTCGGAGTCGGCGTCGACGTCCAGCACGTCGCCGCTGAAGATCAGCTCCAGCGCGCGCTCGGCCTGGTGCTCTGTGAACAGATCGGTGACCTCCACCGCGCCGGCCACGAACGCGAACGTGCGCACCTGCGCGAACAGCCGCTGCAGGCCATGCACGAAATGCAGGGTGAAGCGCGCGGTGTGGCGGACCGACAAGCTCACGTCGGCGAGGACGACGAGACGGGGCTTGTCCTGCCTGCGCGCCACCGTCACCGGGTGGAACGGGATCCCGTCGAAGCGCATGTTGGCGCGCATCGTCCGCCCTGGGTCCACGCGCCCACGGCCGGCCACCTGGCGCCGGTGGGTGAGCGCTCCCGGCATGGTCCTGGCCAGGCGGCGCAGGGTCTCCTCGAGCCGGTAACGTTCGGCCTCGCCGATCGCGGCGGCCCTGAGATTCCGGAGTCCAGGGCGCTCGGGCGATTCGATGGCCCGGCGGTCCATGGCCGCCAGGGCCGCCAGATGGCGCTTGAGCAACTCGGCGAGATCCGCGATCTCGCCGCCCGATCCTCGGGCCGCGGCGGCGAGCGTGTCGATGGACAGGCCGGCGTCCGGGTCATCGAGCCAGTCGAGCAGGGCCTGTTCCTCGGCCACGGTCAGCCCGGCGTCGAGCCAGGTGCCCTGGCTGATCTGCAGCTTTCCCGGCAGGCCCGCGCCGTGCAGCCGCGACGTGTCCAGCTGGATGCGCGGGCCGGACATGGCCGTGCCGCCGCGCTCCTTCGCCAGCACGATCTCGTCGGTCATCGACGCCAGGTCGATCTTGCTGGCCTCCTGATGCAGGTTGTAGGCCGTAGCGAGATCCTCCGGGCGGAAGAAGTCGCGAATGTCCGCCGGCTTGCCGTGCGAATGGCCCTGCCGGGGGGTGAGCGACGGCTCCGGCGAGATCGTGAACGACTCCGCGCTACCCTCGTCGGCCAGATCGTCGTGGGCGTGGCCATGCCCTGGCCGCTCGGGTTCGCCGACTGGCTCTAGCCGGAAGTACCGGTCGAAGAGCTCGTCGAATGGCTCCTGGTCACGCCGGTCCTTGACGAGTGTCATCCGCAGCGCGCACCGCAGGGTCTCGCGGTCGTCCAGGGCGCCTGGCTGGGCCGCGGCGCGCATGGCGTCGAGCGCCTCGGTCACCGACACGCGGACTCCGTGCAGTCGCAGGAGCCGTACGAACCGGTGCAGGCTGCGTTCCACCGCCTACAGCGCCCGCCGCCGGGCCAGGCCCTTGGCGAACGAGCGGCTGCCCTGTCCGGCTGGCACGGCACGTTTCCCGGAGCCGACCGAGGACGCCGGGGCAGGCGACCCGTAGTAGTGCTCGTCGTGACGCCCGGGCCGGTCTTTCGCCGCACGCTCGGCGCTGGCCTCCGCGTCATGACCCGGGTCGTGGCCCGGCCCGTGACCGTGGTCATGGTGGTGATGGTGGCCGGGCGCGTGAACGTGGCCGGGCTGGTCGGCCAGGGCCGCGTTCGGGTCCGCCAGGGACGGCAGGGCGTCGAGCGCGCGCTGGACGTCGCGTGAGTATTTCACCACTACCGAGACGGTGTCGGCGAGGATCGCCGGGGCGATTTCCTCGACGCCGAGCACCGCGAGCGTACGGGCCCAGTCCACAGTCTCCGAGATGCTGGGCGCCTTGCGCAGGTCGAGCCCGCGCAGTCCGCGGACGATCCCGACGAGGCGTTCCGCGGCCGCGTCGGGCAGACCGGTGTTCTTGCTCCTGAGGATCTCGAGCTCACGTTCGGCGCTCGGATAATCGAGGAACAGGTGCAGGCAGCGGCGTTTGAGCGCGGCGGACAGGTCGCGGGTGTTGTTGGAGGTGAGGATGACGCACGGCGGCTGGCGGGCCGTGAACGTGCCGATCTCCGGCACCGACACCTGGTACTCGGCCAGCATCTCGAGCAAGACCGCCTCGAGGGCCTCGTCGGCCCGGTCGACCTCGTCGATCAGCAGCACCACGGGATCCGCCGAATGGACGGCTTCGAGCAGCGGGCGCGGGGCGAGGAAGCGCTCGGAGAAGAAGGCGCTTTCCTGCTGCGCCACCCGCTCGATCGCGGTGTGCAGGTCGGGCACGTCCGCTAGCAGCTGGCCGATCTTCTCACGGAGGATCTGCGTGTACAGCAGCTGCTTTCCGTAGTCCCACTCGTACAGGGCCTTGGTGTCGTCCTGTCCCTCGTAGCACTGCAGCCTGAGCAGGCGCCGCCCGGTGGCCGCGGCGATGGCCTTGGCCAGTTCGGTCTTGCCGACTCCGGCGGGGCCCTCGACCAGCAGGGGTTTGTCAAGGCGGGTCTGGACGAATACCGCCGTGGCGAGCTGCCGGTCGGCGATGTACCCGTGACCGGCTAGCGCGGTGGTGACGTCATCGACCGTGTCGAAGTACGGCATCCGTCCTCCCGACGATGCCCGGTGGCAGGCCCCGCGCAGCTGCGCCGGGCCTGCCACCGGATGCGGCTTCTCAGCTGAGAAGGTCATCCAGGTCGCCGTTCATGCAGTGGTCAACGACCGGGCGGACGGTCTGGAACGTGCACTCCTTGGCGTTGCCCGGCGTGCACGCGTCGCCGAGGACATGATTGGTGATCCGGTCGACGTCATCGGCGTCCCCGCGGATCACCGGCGAGTTCTCGTACAGCTTGGTCGGGCCCTTGCCGAGCCTGTTCTTCGAGTAGCTGTCCTGGTTTACGTCGGTGAACTTCTCCGGTATCCCGACGTCGCGGAGCAGCCGGATCGCGGCGGCGAGCGCGGCCTCGGCGGCCTGGACGTCGGTCATGCCGTGCGTGTCCACCCCCATCACCTGCGCGATGTCGGCGAAGCGCCGGTAGGCGACCGGCATGTTGAATGCCCACACCCGGGGCAGCGCGATCGCGTTGTTCAGGCCGTGGTGGGTGTCGTAGAAGGCGCTCACGGCGTGCGAGATGGAGTGGATGATCCCGAGCCCGCCGGAGTTGAACGCCTGGGCCGCGATGTACTGCGCGTACATCATCCCCTCACGGCCGGGCAGATCCTGCGGGTTCCACGTCGCCTGGCGCAGGTTCTCGGCGGTGAGCCTGATCGCGTACAGCGCGTTGCCCAGCGACGGCGGGAAGTTCAGCCGGGAGACGTAAGGCTCGCTGGCGTGGGCGAGCACGTCAAAGCCGCACTGGGCGGTGTAGTCGACCGGGCAGTCGTAATAGAGAGTCGGGTCGTCGACCGCCAGCGTGGCGACGCACGTGTCATCGAAGGCGACGTACTTGTGCGGCTGCTCCGGATCGGTCGTGGTGTCGGTGATCACGTAGGCCCAGGACGTCTCCGACCCCGTGCCGGCCGTGGTGGAGACCGCGATGTGCGGCGGGTTCTTGGGGTTCTCGCTCTTGTTGAATCCCTCGAACTCGTTGACGCTGCGGCCGTCGTGCGCTACCGAGACGCGGGCGCCCTTACAGGCGTCATGGCTGGAGCCACCGCCGATCGAGATGAAGCTGTCGCACTGGTTCTCCTGGTACAGCGCCACCGCGTCCATGACGTTGTAGTCCTTGGGATTGGACTCGACCTTGTCGTACACCACGACTTCAAGCCCGTGGTAGCGGAGCGAGCCGACGATTTTCTCCACCGTGTCGCTGCCGCGCAGGCCCGATGTCATGACGAGTACCCGGTTAAATCCGAGTTTCTTGGCCTCAGGGCCGAGGAGTTCCCATGCGCCAGGACCGAGCATGGCCCGCGGGAATGGATGGAACTCCTTGATGGGAAATGGCTTGAGGAGTTCTTCTACCTTCATCTTTGCCTCTCTTGGCGGACTGGCTAAGCGCTATGACATTAAGACGTGATACCGCGCGGGGGAATATGCCAGACCGCGAACCGGGCACATGGCAGGCCAGAACCACCAGTTAGGACACTGGCTCCCTACCCGATAGGGCAGGGAGCGTGGCCCGGGCGCGGATGCCGGGAGGCCCCGCCCACGGGAGCTTGTCTCACGATCCGGACACTCCGGGGCACTTATGGCGCTAAACCGGCATTTCTGCTGACATTTTGCCCGTTTTGTCAGGGGGATCAGCGCCATAAGTGCGGGAGGGCTATCACCCGGCGAGAATGATCCCGGCCTGCTCGGGGAGACGGCGGCTGGCACGCGCCGGCAGGAGCGGGCGGTCCCGGTGCCGGCGTTCTGCACTGGCACCGGGAGGCTTAACTTAACGACATTGCGCCATAGGGGCCTGAATATTCCGCCAGGAAAACGATTCGTTATCATGGCGGCGCTGATCCGGGCTGGCTGCCGAAGCCCGGACGTTCAAGCCCTGTAGGCACCTGCCCGATTGGCCGGGGGGTACTGCCCGGTCAGAGAGTTACCGGTGCGCGGGCACCCTCCTATGTTTGACAGGACAAGCGTGTCCGCCCGCCTGGAAAGGTCTTGGTGAAAGTGACCGACGACGCCCTTGAACTGCAAGAGGAAAACCTCGTCGACGCGGATGAGTTGCTCGTCGAGGAGGTATCCATCGACGGCATGTGCGGCGTCTACTGACGGGCTCCCGTCCCTTTTTACCGGCGACGATCTGCGAGCATCACGTGGCCATCGACCTGAACCGCGCGTACCGGCTGAATCCGGCGGCGGCCCTGCGCCCCGAGCCGTTCGGCGCCCTTGTCTACCACTTCGGCAACCGGCGGCTGAGCTTCCTGAAGACCCGTCAGCTCGTGACCGTGGTCCGGCTGCTGGCGAGCCATGACAGCGCGGCCGCTGCCCTGGACGCCGCTGGCGTGCCGGCTGGCCAGTGGCCGCGCTACGCCGCGGCGCTGGCGGCGCTGGCCGATACGGAGGTCATCGATGCCCGCTGACCAGACCCCGCCCGCGCCGACCGCTTCCCTGACCGGGCAGCTCAAGTCCGGGTTGTCGGCGCCGATCTGCCTGACCTGGGAACTCACCTATGCCTGCAACCTGCAGTGCGTGCACTGCCTGAGCGCGTCCGGGCGGCGTGACCCACGTGAGCTCAGTACGCGAGAGTGCATGCGGGTAGTGGACGAACTGGAGCGAATGCAGGTGTTCTACGTGAACATCGGCGGCGGCGAGCCGACGCTCCGCCCGGACTTCTGGGAATTGCTCGACTACAGCGTCGCGCACCGCGTCGGCGTCAAATTCTCTACCAACGGCGTCCGGCTGGACAAGCGGACCGCGGGGCGGCTGGCCGGGACCGACTACGTCGACGTGCAGATCTCCATCGACGGAGCTACCGCGGAGGTTAACGACGCGGTGCGCGGCACCGGCAGCTTCGCCATGGCGCGACGGGCGATGGACAACCTCGCCGCGGCGGGGTTCGGCGAGTTCAAGATCTCCATCGTGGTGACCAGGCACAACGTTTCACAGCTGGACGAGTTCAAGCAGATCGCCGATGCGTACGGGGCGCGGCTGCGGGTCACCAGGCTCAGGCCGTCCGGCCGGGCCGCCGACACCTGGGACGACCTGCACCCGACCGCGGCTCAGCAGCGGCTGCTGTACGACTGGCTGTCCGCGCGGCCCGACGTGCTCACCGGCGACTCGTTCTTCCACCTCTCCGCGCTAGGGGCCCCGCTGCCGGGTCTCAACCTGTGCGGCGCGGGGCGCGTGGTCTGCCTGATCGATCCGGTCGGCGACGTTTACGCCTGCCCGTTCGTGCTACACGAGGAATTCAGGGCTGGCAACGTGCGGGAGCCGGGCGGCTTCACCCGGCTGTGGCGCGAGTCTGAGCTGCTGCTGCGGCTGCGCGACCCCGCCGCTGCGGGCGCCTGCGCGTCCTGCGGGCAGTTCGACGCCTGCCAGGGCGGCTGTATGGCCGCGAAATTCTTCACCGGGCTGCCGCTGGACGGGCCGGACCCGGAGTGCGTGCTCGGACACGGCGAGCGCGAGCTGGCGAAAGTGTGCCTGCCTGACCGGCCGCAGGCGGGCCCGGGCCACTCCAGGCGCCCCAGCCCGGTCTTCGTCCCGCTCGGCCGGATCACCGCGAGGGCCGCGACATGAGCCTGGCCGAGCCCCTGTCGCTGGGGCGGCGGGCCCGCGCGCCGAGCCGGGTGATGTTCGGCCCGCACGAAACGAACCTGGCCCGCCGCCGCGCCTTCAGCGACCGGCACGTCGCGTACTACCGGCGCCGGGCGGCAGGCGGCGCCGGGATCGTGGTGACCGAGACGGCCTCGGTGCATCCGTCGGACTGGCCTTACGAGCGGGCACCACTGGCCGCCGACGCCGCGGCGGGCTGGGCGTCGATCGCGCGGGCGTGCCACGCCGAGGGCGCGCTGGTGATCGCCTCGATCGGCCACTGCGGCGGCCAGGGCTCTAGCGCCTACAGCCAGCAGCCGCTGCTGGCCCCGTCGCGGGTTCCCGAGGTGAACACGCGCGAAGTGCCCAAGGCGATGGAAAGCGCGGACATCGAGGCGGTCGTGGCGGGCTTCGGCGACGCGGCGCGGCAGGCCGTCTCGGCCGGGCTGGACGGCGTCGAGGTCAACGCGGGCCAGCACAGCCTGGTCAGGCAGTTCCTGTCCGGGCTGACCAACCAGCGCCAGGATGGCTACGGCGAGGACCGGCTGCGGTTCGCCCGGGAGGTCCTGGAAAGCGTGCGAGACGCGGCCGACGGCGCGGTGATCGGGCTGCGGCTCTCCTGCGACGAGCTGGCACCGTGGGCCGGCATCACCCCCGACAGCGCGATCGAGATCCTGACCGCGCTGTCTCCGTATACGGACTACGTCGTGGTCGTGCGCGGCTCGATCTACAGCGTCAGCGCGACGCGTCCGGACGGGCACACGCCGCCCGGCTTCAACCTTGACCTGACCCGCCGGGCGCGGGAGGCGCTCCCCGAGCGGGTCGCGGTGATCGCCCAGGGGTCCATCGTCGAGGTCGCCATGGCGCAGGACGCGCTGGCATCCGGGACGGCCGACGCCGTGGAGATGACCCGGGCCCAGATCGCCGATCCCGAACTCGTGAGCAAGGTACGGGCCGGGGCTCCCGGCACGGTGCGGCCGTGCGTGCTGTGCAACCAGGCCTGCCAGGTGCGCGATCCGCGCAACCCCGTAGTGAGCTGCATCGGCGAGCCGTCTAGCGGGCACGAGACCGAGGACGCCCCGGTGGCCGGCGGGGCGCCCTGGCCGCAGCGGGTCTTGGTCGTGGGCGGCGGCCCGGCCGGCCTGGAGGCCGCGCGGACGGCCGCCCTGCGCGGGCACCGCGTACGCCTGGTGGACAGGACGGTGCGGCCAGGCGGCGCGGTCCGCGCCGCGGCGGCGGGAGCGGGCCGCGACCGGCTGGCGCGGCTCGCCGACTGGCTGGCCAGCGAGTGCGCGCGGCTCGGAGTGGAACTGGACATGAGCCGCGAGCTCGGCGGCGAGAACATCGAGGCGCACGACGGCGCGGTGCTGATCTGCACCGGCTCACGGGACGGGCGACGCGACTACCTGGTCGAGCCGCCCGCGGACATCCGTACCGCCCGCATGGTGCTCCAGCAGGCGGCCGACGGCGCGCTGCCGGACGGCCCGTGCGTGATCTGGGATCCGGTCGGCGGCCCCATCGGGATCAGCGTCGCCGAACTGCTCGCCGCCGGCCGTCAGGTCGCGCTGGTGACCCCCGACCTCATTCCCGGGACCCAGCTCGCCCGGTCGGGGGACCTCGCCGACGCCAGCACCAGGCTGCAACGGGCCGGGATAGCGCTGCACAAACGGTCCCGGCTGGTCACGGTGACCCCGACCGCGGCCGTGGTGGAGGACGTGTTCACCGGAGAGAGCAAGGAAATCGAGGCCGCGGTGGTCATCGACGCGGGGCACCGGCTGCCCGAGGACAGCCTGTGGCGGGCGCACCCAGCGCTGCCCCGGGCCGGCGACGCGGTGGCGCCGCGAACCGTGTACGAGGCCGTGCTGGAGGGCCGCCGAGCGGCCCTCGCCCTTGACACGCTGGCCCGAGCCGGAGGCAGGACACGTGCCGGAGGCAGGACATGAGCGCCGCGGGACGGTACCGCTACCTGTTCAGCCCGCTGCGGATCGGCCCGCTGGCGCTGCGCAACCGGATCATCTTCGCGGCCCACCTCACCAACTACGCGGAGGACGGCCACCCCACCGAGCAGCATGCCGCGTACTACGCGGCCCGCGCCCGGGGCGGCGCCGGCCTGATCATTACCGAGGAGCACTCGGTCCACCCCACGGACTGGCCGTACGAGAAGCTCATCCACGGGTTCGACGAGAGCGTGATCCCCGGCTACCAGCGGATCACCGAAGCCGTGCACCGGCACGGGACGCCGATCCTGGCGCAGATCAACCACAACGGCGGCCAGGCGTCCGGGATGTACTCCCGGCTGCCCGTGTGGGCGGCGTCATCGGTGGCGGACCCGATGTTCCGCGAGGTAGCGAAGGAGGTCGACCACGCGGAGATCGCTGAGATCGTGGCCGGATACGCCAGGACCGCGGGGCACTGCGCGCGCGGCGGTTTCGACGGCATCGAGCTGCAATGCTCGCATTCCTCGATCGTGCGCGGGTTCCTGTCCCCCGCGACCAACCTGCGCGATGACGAGTACGGCGGCGACCTGGCGCGACGGGCCCGCCTCCTGGTCGAGATCGTGACCGCGGTGCGGGACGCGATCGGGCCCGGCCGTGTGCTCGGCGTCCGGCTGTGCGGCGACGAGCTCATCAGCGGCGGGACGACGATCGACGAGGCCGTCGAGGTCGCGCGGTTGGTCGAGGCGACCGGCCGGGTGGACTACATCAACACCTCGATCGGGGTCGCCACGTCGA
>Ga0306923_10006215_pt1 | contig 11746 bp, 11 predicted proteins | sample sta12Can44000108_FD_203841 | JGI IMG/M metagenome (GOLD analysis project Ga0306923, IMG submission 203841) | Lab enrichment of tropical soil microbial communities from Luquillo Experimental Forest, Puerto Rico - statanox.12C.anox.44.000.108 (v2)... | ecosystem: Environmental > Terrestrial >...
ATAAGCCCTATACTAACGGGCGGAGGAGCCAGAATAAAAAACATAGAGGCATTGGCTCATGGGTGTGCTATGGTTACGACAAAGTTAGGAAGCGAAGGCATGGAAGAAGCTGCTGATAATTGTTTTTTGGTTGCAGAAAATGAAGAGCATTTTGCGAAGCAAGTATGCTTTCTTTTGGAGAATCCTATTTTTGCCTTAAAAATGGGCGAACGTGCAAAGATCTATGTAAATAATAAGCACGATGCTAGTTTGCGAATTGAAGAGTTTAAGAAATATATTCAATCAATAAAAGATGAAATTTGTTAGCATAATTGTTTTGAACTATAATAATAGTTTTGATACTATTGAGTGTGTAAAGAGCTTATTTGAGTTGCAATATGAGTTTTATCAAGTTATTATTATTGATAATCATTCGATAGATTCTTCTTATCGTGAAATTTGTGACTGGGTAAATAAAAAGTTTAAGAAAAATGATTTTTCTTTTTTATCTGAAGGTGAAATAGAAAATAAGTTTGATAATAATGTTAGTTTAGGAAAAAAAATTATTGTTGTTCGTAACAATAAGAATTATGGATATGCAGGGGGAAATAATGTTGGGATTAAAATAGCTTTGCATAATTTAAATATAGAGTATGTTTGGATATTGAATAATGATACAGTTGTAGAATCAAATGCTCTAAAATTTTTAGTAAATTCATTTCAAGCGAATAGCAATATAGGGCTGTGCTGCTCAGCCTTGTATGACTATAAAAAAAGGTCAGAAATTCAAGCCTATTCAGGACGGTATTTTAAAATTACAGGAACATCTAAACATTTAAAATATTATGATACAAAAAAATTAAATAAAAAACTTCTTTTTAGTGAAGATTATTTAATTGGAGCTTCAATTCTTATTCCCGTAGCTATTTTTCATAAAATAGGATTGTTAACTGAAAATTTTTTTTTATATTCAGAAGATGTAGATTTTTCAATTAGAGTTAAGAGAGACTATTTATTATACATATGTAAGGATTCTAAGGTTTTTCATAAGGAAGGAGGAACTTCAAATAGAGGAGAAAAGAAAAAGAGCGATATTAGCGATTTTTTTTATATAAAAAATAAAATACTTTTGACTAGAATGCATTTTATGCCTTTTCTTCCTTGGATTTTGGTCAGTTTAATAATTACTTTGCTAAATCGAATCTTGAGAGGTCAGTTTTATCGAATTCCTATAATCTTCAAGGCAATTAAGAATGCGCTTAATGAAAAAAATCTTTAATTTTTTATTAGTAATTTGTATCTCATCGATTGGTGCTGATAGAATTAATTTTTTGGGGCAAGATAGTAGTTTCACAATAACTCCATTCTTAACTATTTCGATTTTTATAAGTGCCATTTTATTATTATTTTTTCGGAGAAAAATTTTTTTCAATCAAAAATCAATTTATTTAGTGGTATACTTTTCTCTGTATTCTTTTCAAATGATATGTTTATATCATTAAAGAGGTTTATTCTTTTGATTGTATTAATTATTTCAAGCTTCCTTTTATATCTAAGTTTGTGTGTTAACAGAAATAATCGAGAAATGCTGTTTATAGCTTCTTTGTTGGGTGTAATAATAAACTTTATTTTCTCTATTGCTCAATTTTTTTATTTTTTGAATGGAAAGTTTGACGGCTATGTTTGGAACGTAATTGATATGAATATTCTTTCATATGGTGGATTTGGGTTAAGGCTCTCAGGATCATGTCAAGATCCTAATCGAGGAGCATTTATTCTCTCTTTTTATTTATTTTGCATTTTAAATTTTAAAGATCAATATAAGAGCCACTTTGCAAAGTGCTGTATCAATTTTATATTGATAATAAATGTATTGACCATATTAATTACATTGTCAAGAACAGGATATGTCTGTTTGTTTTTAGTTACTTTTTTTTATCTGCGCGATAAGAAAAATATTATAGTTTTAATTAATATTTTTCTTGTTATTAGTATTATTTTTTTTTTGGGGGGCGTTTTAAGCAGTGGTATTGAATTTGATAATTTTGACATTGTTAAAATGTTTAATGAAAGAGTATCTTCTGATTCGAATTCTTCGGAAATACACAAAGGGCTTATTAGCATTGGTTTTAATCTTATTTTTTCAAGTTTTAAAATTTTATTTTTTGGCATTGGATATGGGGCTTCTTATACAGTATTGAATAATATTTTTGATGACAATACAAAAGTTAATAATTTTCATTCATTTTATTTGTCAATGGTTGTGGAATCTGGTATAATTAGTCTTCTCTTTTTTGCGATTATTATTATTATCGCATATAAAAATTCTAAACAGTTTAAGCCTTTAATTTTAATGACTTTGTTTTTTAATGTTTTTTATCAATTAAATGCTGAGCCTCTTTTTTGGTTTTTATTGATCATTTCTTTTTTCAACATTAATGACAATTCTATAGCAATTTATTCTAAAACTAATCTTTTTTTAAAGCGGTTTTATAAATGAAAGTTCACTTAATTAAATATCGATTTAGCCCAAATGTCAGTTGCCTAAAAAAGGTAACTATTAAGTTCTTTGATTACGTGATACCTTTTTTAAGAAAAGATAGGAAGAAAAAATTTTTAACAGAAAACTTTGAAGAGATAACAATAGTGCAGTTAGCACACATCGGAGATGTAGTGCTTACTTTGCCAGCTATCAAAGCGTTAAAAATTATTTCAAATAAGCGAATTAAACTAGTAATTAGTTCTCAATGTCTTTTATTAGTTAAAGAGTTATCTTTCATAGATTCTATAGTTTTGGTTGATGCGCCTTATTTTAGTCGTAATTCGGAAAAATCATATTTTAAGTTTATAAAACAATTGCGAGGGATAAATGCAGAAGTTCTTTTTGATGTTAGGGGGGATTTTAGAAATATATTATTTATTAAGCTTTTTACTAAAACTAAATTCTTAATAGGGTTTGAAGTAGTAGGGGGGGGGGCATTAGTAGATAAAGTCCTTGAATCTCCTTTTGAAAAACATATATCTAATGTGTTCAATCCTTTATTTTCTTTTTTAAAAATTGAAACTGGTAATTTATCACTTTATTGGAATGAAGATATATTGCCTTGGCAAAGTGTACCTAATGTTGATATTAGGTCAAAATATATTGTTATTCATATAGGAACAGGTGCTTCGGCAAGAAAATGGCCTATTGAAAAGTTTAAAGAACTAATTGAGGTTTTAGCAAAAGATAATTTGGTCTACTTATTGGGATCAAATAATGATATTTCAGATGTCGAAAGAGATGATATTTATAAATTACCGAATGTACAGTACATGGTGGGCAAAACTTCTTTGCTAGAGTCTATTTTTATTGTAAAAAATTCATCTTATTTTATTGGATTAGAATCAGGATTTACTCATATTGCTTCTTTACTTGGTAGGACTGTATTTGCAATTTATAGTGGAACTACTGATGAAGTTGTTTGGAGTCCTTATTCAATTCATAGTAATCAAGTCTATTTAATTAAAAAATCCCCACCTTGTAGCCTTTTGAATGGGTGTGGTAAGCTTATCTGTGGCAATAATATTTGTATGCAAAACATTAAGGTTGATGAAATATTGGGTTTAATAAGGCAATATAATTCGAGCCAAATTTAATTTAGTGGTGTGCAAGTTAATAAGGTGTTAGTAAACAAATCTAATGTATGAAAGTAGCAGTAATTCATGATGATCTCATGCGAAGAGGAGGTGCAGAACAAGTTGTTTTAAGTATGTTAAAAGCTTTCCCCAATGCGGATTTATACACATTATGTTATCGACCCAATCTGACATATGAAGAATTTGAAAAATTTAAAATTTATACTTCATTGTTTCAATATTTAGTTAAAACAGAAAAAATGATGAAAAGATTCTTTTTTCCAATAGGGATCTTGTGTATGAAATTACTAAAAATAAAAGGATATGATTTAGTTCTTATTTCATCTACTTTTTGTGCTAAATATGCCTCAATTGATAGGCATTCAAAAGTATTTATATATACACATACTCCTTTTAGATTAGCATGGGATCCAGAATCTTATAAGGAGTTTGCAGAAAGCTATGGAATAAAACGGTTTATTTTTAATTATATTATTAGAGTTCTGCAATACGTTGATATGTCTGCAGCGCAAAAAGGTAATTATCATATTAGTATTACAACTGAAACGGCAGATAGAGTAAAAACGGCATATTGTATATCTGAAGTTTCAGTAATCAACCCTCCTGTAAAAAGTAATAACTTTTTTATAAACAAACAAAGCGAAAAGAAATACTATTTAGTAGTATCAAGGCTTGAATATTATAAAAAAGTTGATTTAGCAATTGAAGTGTTTAATGAATTAAATATCCCTTTAATTATTGTAGGTAATGGTAGTAAAAAGGACGAATTAATGAATTTAGCAAATAACAATATACAATTCAAATCAAATGTTTCTGGAAGTGAACTGTCATCAATTTATGCTGATTGTAAAGCGCTGATATTTCCGCAATATGAAGATTTTGGAATAACACCTTTAGAAGCGAATTGTTCAGGCAGACCTGTAATTGCTTATGCTAAAGGGGGCATTTTAGAGACAATGGTTCCATATAATGAAAAGAATAAAAAGTTTACTAGCGTTTTTTTTTATAAGCAAGATAAAAATTCATTAATTAATGCTATTAAATTAATTGAAAATTTAGAAATCGATACCGATTTTATAAAAGAGCATTCGATGAAATTTGATGAGATTGTTTTTATTGAGAAGTTAACAACATTTATAAAAAGTAGATTATGAAGATTGCATTAATAACGGGAATTACCGGACAGGACGGAGCCTATTTAGCCGAGTTTTTATTAAAGAAAGGCTATCAGGTACACGGCATTAAAAGAAGAAGCTCTTCGTTTAATACGCAACGCATCGATCATTTTTATGAAGACCCTCATGTACCGGACAGGCATCTGACCTTACATTACGGCGATTTAACCGATAGTACCAACATAATACGCATCATTCAGCAGGTACAACCCGATGAGATTTACAATCTGGCAGCCATGAGCCATGTGCATGTAAGCTTCGATGAACCCGAATATACCGCCAATGCAGACGGCATCGGTACCTTAAGAATATTGGAAGCTGTGCGGTTATTGGGTTTAACAAAGAAGACCAAAGTATATCAGGCATCCACTTCAGAATTATATGGATTGGTACAGGCTGTTCCGCAAAGCGAAACAACGCCATTCTATCCAAGAAGTCCTTATGCAGTAGCAAAACTCTATGCCTACTGGATAACGGTAAACTACAGAGAAGCTTATAATATGTATGCCTGCAACGGTATCCTGTTCAACCACGAATCACCGCAAAGAGGCGAAACCTTTGTAACAAGAAAAATTACCAGAGCCGTTGCAAAGATTGCATTAGGATTACAGAATACGGTTTATTTAGGAAACCTCAATTCCAAAAGAGACTGGGGACATGCAAAAGACTATATAGAAGGCATGTGGTTGATCCTGCAGCAGGAGAAAGCAGAAGATTATGTACTGGCAACAGGAATCACCACAGAAATCAGAGAATTTGTGAGGATGGCATTTGCAGAAGTAGGCATAGAAACAGCATTCAGAGGAACAGAAGAAAAGGAAGAAGGCTTTATAGTTAAATGCAATAATCCTTTATATAAGTTGGAGCAGAATAAAGTAGTGGTAAAAGTAGATCCGAAATATTACAGACCGACGGAAGTGGATTTATTAATCGGGGATCCTGCAAAAGCCCAAACCAAATGAGGGTGGAAACCGAAATATGATTTAGCAGCATTGGTAAAAGAGATGGTGGCAAGTGATGTGGAATTATTTACTCAAAAAAAATTTTTGCGAGAAAGTGGATTTAATGTAACTAAACAATTCGAATAATTGCAAAATGATGTAGTGAAATTATCACGCTTTTAATGTTTGTATAGAAAATGGAAGGTTAGTATATATGAATTTCAATCAGTTGTTTAAAAGCTTTGGTGATATTAAAGTTGTCGTATTTGGGGATGTAATGCTGGATACGTATTGGTGGGGTAATGTAGAACGTATTTCTCCCGAAGCTCCTGTACCCGTTGTGGCTTTAAAAAATAAAGAACTAAGAATAGGCGGTGCAGGCAATGTAGCTTTAAATACAGTGGCATTAGGTGCCGAAACATTTATTGTATCAGCCATAGGCAATGATGATGACGGCAAACAGCTCAGGCAATTATTCGAACAGCATCATATCAATACAGACTTCCTGATTGAATCTTCCCAAAGAATCACTACCAATAAAGTTCGCATCATCAGCCGCAATCAGCACATGATGCGGTTAGATGCAGAAATTACAAAAGATGTAGATGCAACTGTTGAAACCAAATTATTAAACAGTTTAAAAAGCTGTTTTGAACACAATAAACCCGATGTACTCATTTTCGAAGATTATAACAAAGGTGTATTAACCGGAAATTTAATTGAGCAGGTAATTGAATTATGTAAAACGCATCAGGTTGTAACAACGGTAGATCCTAAAAGAAAAAATTTCTTTACATACAAAGGCGTAGATATATTCAAACCGAATTTAAAAGAAGTAAAAGAAGGGCTGAATTTGCTGGTGGAGAAAATAGATGTAGATGTGTTGCAGGAAATTCATGCAGCATTACAGGAAAAATTAGCACATCAGATTTCATTGATAACATTATCCGAGTTAGGTGTTTTCTTTCAGTCAGCAGAACATCACAAATTAATACCGACACATATCCGCAACATTGCCGATGTAAGCGGAGCAGGCGATACGGTTATTGCAACAGCATCGTTGGTTTATGCCGCCACAAAAAATATGTTACTTGCAGCAGAAATGGCAAATATTGCCGGCGGATTGGTTTGTGAAGAAGTGGGAACATCTGCCATTAACAAGGATAAATTGTCGCAGGAGTGCCAACTTTTGCTTGATGCTTTTGCCTCTAATTGAGAGAATAGGAATAATCATATGAAAAGGTTTGAAATAAAGTCGGTCTGTTAGAATTGAATTTTAGGTTCTATGAATGAAAAGATTAAACAAATTATTACGGCTTCTATTGATGTGAAGCAGCAATTATTAAATGATACAGACATTCAACAAAAATTAGTTGATGCAATTGATATTATTTCAACAGCATTTAAAAATGACAATAAAGTTTTGTTTTGCGGCAATGGCGGTAGTGCCGCCGATGCACAACATTTGGCAGCAGAATTCAGCGGCAGATTTTATAAAGACCGTAAAGCTTTGCCTGCAGAGGCTTTGCATTGTAATACTTCTTATTTAACAGCCGTTGCCAACGATTACAGTTATGATGTTATTTACGCCAGACTGGTGGAAGGCATTGGTGTAAAAGGTGATGTTTTGTTGGGATTCAGTACATCGGGCAATTCTGTGAACATTGTAAAAGCCATTGAATCGGCAAAAGCATCAGAAATTACAACCATTGGTTTTACCGGAGCAAAAGGCGGCAAAATGAAAAAAATCAGTGACTTTATTTTCAATGTGCCCTCGGACGATACACCGAGGATTCAGGAAAGTCATATCATGTTAGGGCATGTTGTTTACGAATTGGTGAAAGAAAAAGTGTCTACCATATAGATAGTTGTTTTACAGCATTAGTTTATTTGACTTATTTTAGAAGGGCTAACTGTTTATATGGTTAGCTTTTTTGTTTATTATCTTTGTCTACCGCTTTGGGCAGAATCATCCTTCGACAAGCTTAGGATGGCATTCTTTTTTAAATTATATTTATCACATGTTTCCCAAAATCAGAGCAAATATTATTCTTCGTTTTGTTGTTGATATCAGCATACTCTTTTTTTCTTTTTTAGTGGCACATTCGTTTATTGAAAAAAGAATAACCATTGTTTTTGATAGACAGGAATTGCAGTTATTGTTTTTCAGTATTGTTATTTGGTATTTTGTATCTAAAATGGCTCGCTTATACGAAGATTTCCGTTCCCGTTCTTTTGCCTATGAAATGGTCTCTATCAGTAAGGTCGTATTGTTATATTCTACCATTCTTTCATTTACCATTTTTTTCTTTTTCAATAATTATTTTTATCCCAGAACCTTTATTTTGTTGAATGCGGGTATCTTATTGTTATTGATTCCGGTAGAAAAATTTTTACTGAAAAGGGTTTTCAGATACAATATGCGGACCGGGCTCAATGTTAAAAAGGTAATTATTGTGGGAGCAGGAGAAGTGGGCATGAATTTTTGGGAGATATTAAAACAGAATGAACAGTTTGGGTACCGGCTGGCAGGATTTATAGATGATGTAAAGAAACCTGAACTGAATGGAGAATACCTGGGCAATATTCAGGATTTTAAAGAAATATTAGAGCAAAGGTCCGATGTAGAAGATGTAGTAATTGCTTTGCCGAATATTGCCAGCAAAAAAATTCAGGAAGTAATTGCCCTGAGTGAACATTATACCAAGCGGGTGCGCATTATCCCGGACTTTTACCGCTTCGGGAGCGGCAAGTTCAGTGTAAGTAACTTTGGGATGTTTCCATTGGTGACCATCCGCTCTTTGCCGTTGGATGATGTGGAAAACAAGTTTTTTAAACGTTTTTTTGATATCATTTTTACAAGCCTGGTTTTTATACTGGTGTTCAGTTGGCTATTCCCGGTATTGGCTTTCATCATCAAATTAACCTCTAAAGGACCTGTTTTTTTTAAACAGGAACGTTGGGGATTGAATAATAAAAAAATAACCTGTTATAAATTTCGCTCTATGGTAAAAGAAAGCAATGACGTAGATGCAGGTGGGAAATACAGGCAGGCAACTAAAAATGATAGCAGAATTACACCTGTTGGCAAATTTTTACGAAAGTCGAATATAGATGAACTACCTCAGTTCTGGAATGTGCTGAAAGGGGAAATGAGTATTGTAGGCCCCAGACCGCATCCTACACCATTGAACCTGGAATCTAAAGATGTAGTGCAAAATTATATGTTGCGGCATATGGTAAAGCCGGGTATTACAGGATGGGCACAAGTGAATGGTTATAGGGGTGAAACTTCAGCACCGGGTACTATGCAGAAAAGAGTGGATCTGGATGTTTGGTATATTGAGAATTGGAGTTCTTGGTTAGATCTACAGATCATTTTTCAAACAGTGATTAATATGGTGATTGGTGATAATCAGGCATATTAAATTTAAGTAAATACATATCGTTTAAATTTGCATCTCCGCTTTATGGAATTTTTATTTTAGCATTGACAAAGTAGTATGACTATGTACAAGATCTAAACCAAAACGTGCATACCTTATTAATGAATGTTCAATACAAAATAAAATTTATTTTTACAATAATTTTCTTAGCTTAGCATTTCCCCCCGTTTAATTAGTAAACTTATATCAGTATTTTATGCCAGAATTATTTACACAGAGACGGGATAATGTTTCATCTATTTATACTTTTGATAATGCTTCCGTTCTTTATCCTGTGTATGCATCTGTTTCTGATAGAGCGGAAGTCGCGAATAACAGTATTACTAAAAGAATAGTAGATATAGTTTTTACAATAATATTATTTTGTACTGTGTTTATATGGCTTTTCCCTCTAATTGCATTAATTATTAAACTAACATCTAAAGGTCCCGTATTTTTTGCTCAGCAAAGAACAGGGCTAAATGGCACATCTATTTATTGCTATAAATTCAGAACAATGGAGGATGGCTGTAAAAGCGTAGACCATACCGGAAAATACTTGCAAGCTGTTAAAAATGACCCAAGAGTAACTAGAATAGGTAGTATTTTGAGACGAACCAGCCTGGATGAATTACCCCAATTTTGGAATGTGTTAAAAGGTGATATGACGATTGTGGGGCCAAGGCCACATCCTGAAGAGTTAAATAAAGAATGCGAAGGTGTTATTGATAAATATGAATTGAGGTATTTAATAAAACCCGGAATTACAGGTGTTGCACAAGTGAGAGGATACAGAGGAGGAACTCCCAATGTTCATCTAATGCAGGCTAGAATTAATCATGATATCTGGTATATTAGAAACTGGAGTATTTTATTAGATGTCAAGATTATGTTTTTAACGGGCTATACTATTTTCGCCGGTGATGAAAATGCTTATTAATAACATAAGTAGGCAGGTAAATATTCTGAATATTATTCCCAAAAAGCCTCTGAATATCATCAGAGGCTTTTTGTATCCGGTTGTGAAATAGGAATAATCATCAATAATATCAAATAATTGAGAACTCAGAATATCTATGCAATACTTTTGTTTATTTGGAAGACAAACTATATTTACCTCAGTACATCAATAATTCATGGATGCGAAAGAATTTCTTTTATAATATTACATTTTCGATTGCTAATATTTTATTCCCTATAATCAGTTTCCCTTATGCTTCCAGAATTTTAGGCCCGGCAGGAATCGGAAAAGTACAAATGGCATTTTCGTTGGCACAATATTTTTCTTTGATTGCTGCTTTAGGCGTGCCTGTATACGGCATTCAAAAAATTGCCAAGGTAAAGTTGGATAGAACAAAACTATACATCACTCTATCAGAACTTTTTATACTTAACAGTATTGCTTCTCTCTTGATAAGTGGTATTTATCTGTGTATGATATTGGCTCTTCCCTTTTTTGCAACTTCAACAGCATTTTATTTAATAGCTGGTTTAATGATAGTTTTTGGCGCAATGAATATAGATTGGTTCTATTCAGGGTTAGAAAATTTCAGGATGATCACATTAAGATCAGTTTGTATTAAGTTGATGGCATTGTTTGCGTTGTATGGTTTTGTAAAAAAAGAATCGGATTATGTATATTATTTGCTTATTACATTATTTGCTTACTTGGGAAATTGTGTTTGGGGGTTTGTGCCTTATGTAAAAAAAATAAATTTTAAATGGGAAGATTTGGATTTTAAACAACATATTAAACCCTTGGTGTACATACTTTGTACGATGATAGTTGCTAGTGTATATACAATGTTGGATACAGTTTTTTTGGGTTTTTTTTCCTGCGATACTGCAGTAGGCTTTTACACGGCTGCAACGAAACTTACCCGCATTGTAATACCGGTAATCACAGCTTTCGGTACAGTCTTAATACCTAGCTTCGCAAAGAGTTTTGAACAAAAAAATGATTCTAAAATCCAAGAACTGATAGATACATCTTTCAATATTATAATTTCATTGGCGGTACCTGCCTGCATAGGTCTTTTCCTTCTTTCAAACGAATTTATTTTAGTATTTTCAGGGGAAAAATTTTCGCAAGCTTCTGTAACAATGAAAATTTTATCTGTTTTGCCTTTGATTGTTGGTATAGGGCATTTATTTGTGTTCCAACTCATGGCTCCGGCAGAAAGAAATAAAGAAATGTTTTGGTCGGCAATAATAGGTACGATTGTTTTTGTTGTATTGAACCTTATTTTGGTTCCTGCTTTTTCTGAAAAAGGAGAAGCTGTTGTTGCTGTTGTTACAGAAATTATTGTATCAATATCTTATTATTACTTTTTGCGGAAAACTGTTTTATTTAAATTGAATAAGAAACTGATAGTTGAGGCATTAATTAGTGCTGTTTTTTTTGTTCCGTTTATTATGTGGATTCAATCATTTCATTTAGAAGCATGGTTAACATTAATAGAATCTGTAAGTGTATGTATTGTTTGGTATATAGGTATACAGATTTGGGTATTTAAGAACGTTTTTTTAACGGAACAATATATACACATAAGAAATAAATTTTTTTAACTACTTAATATTGTCTTCA
>Ga0306923_10006219_pt1 | contig 11745 bp, 10 predicted proteins | sample sta12Can44000108_FD_203841 | JGI IMG/M metagenome (GOLD analysis project Ga0306923, IMG submission 203841) | Lab enrichment of tropical soil microbial communities from Luquillo Experimental Forest, Puerto Rico - statanox.12C.anox.44.000.108 (v2)... | ecosystem: Environmental > Terrestrial >...
GCTTTGAGCTCTTTCCAGTCCAGTTCCAGCACCAGGGCATTCAGCTTACAGCAGGGCTCCGCGCACTGGGGGCAGTGAGGAATGATGTGTTCGTTCTGGTAGTCGTCAGCCGCAGCCGACAAGGTTTTGGCCAGGGATGATCGGGAGGAACGGGTACTCATGGGGGCCACCGAAGCAAGGGGCCGTTCAAGACCGAAAGCCCTGAACGCCAGCCCTTGGGAATGCAGGGATTGCGGGAGCGGGATACTACCGCAATCCCCATGGGGGACTGCCGACGCCTTATTTCATCCGGTGCGAAATCAAACCGTCGGAATGTCCCATAAACCGAGAGGAGACTACCCGCCTCGGGTAAACTCCCGCCTTTGCATTCAGCCCATTACAGGAAACCGCCGTGGCCCAATACGTCATGTCCATGCTGCGGGTGAACAAGACTGTTCCCCCCAAGCGTCAGATCATCAAGGATATTTCCCTTTCCTTCTTCCCCGGCGCCAAGATCGGCCTGCTCGGCCTCAACGGTTCCGGCAAGTCCACGGTGCTGCGCATCATGGCCCAGGCGGACAAGGAATACGACGGTGAGGTGCAGTGGCAGCCCAATATGTCCATCGGCTACCTGCCCCAGGAGCCGGTACTCGACGCCGAGAAAACGGTGCGCGAGGAAGTGGAGTCTGCCCTCGGTGAAGTAATGCAGGCCCAGCAGAAGCTGGAAGAGGTGTACGCCGCCTACGCCGAGGAAGGCGCCGATTTCGACAAGCTGGCCGAAGAGCAGGCCCGCCTCGAAGCGATCATCGCCGCCAGCGGCAACGATGCCGAAACGCAGATGGAAATCGCCGCCGACGCCCTGCGCCTGCCGCCCTGGGACGCCGTCATCAAGAACCTCTCCGGCGGTGAAAAGCGCCGCGTGGCCTTGTGCCAGCTGCTGCTGTCGCGCCCCGACATGCTGCTGCTCGATGAACCGACCAACCACCTCGACGCCGAGTCGGTGGAATGGCTGGAGCAGTTCCTGGTGCGCTTCCCCGGCACCGTGGTGGCGGTCACCCATGACCGCTACTTCCTCGACAACGCCGCCGAGTGGATTCTCGAACTGGACCGCGGCCAGGGCATTCCCTGGAAGGGCAACTATTCTTCCTGGTTGGAGCAAAAAGGCGCCCGTCTGGAAACCGAGCAGAAACAGGAAGATGCCCACCGCAAGGCCATGAAGCAAGAACTGGAATGGGTACGCCAAGGCGCCAAGGCCCGCCAATCCAAGAGCAAGGCCCGTTTGGCCCGCTATGAGGAAATGTCCAGCGTCGAGTACCAAAAGCGCAATGAAACCCAGGAAATCTTCATTCCTGCCGGGGAGCGCCTGGGCGACAAGGTGATCGAATTCAACGGCGTGACCAAGGCCTTCGGCGACCGCCTGCTGATCGACAACCTGAGCTTCACCGTGCCCCCCGGCGCCATCGTTGGTGTGATCGGCCCCAACGGTGCCGGTAAGTCCACCCTATTCAAGCTGATCCGCGGCCTGGAGCAACCCGACAGCGGCACCGTGGATATCGGTTCCACGGTCAAGATCGCTTCGGTGGACCAGAGCCGCGAAGGCCTGGCCGACGACAAAACCGTGTTCGACGCCATTTCCGACGGTGCCGACATCCTCACCGTGGGCAAGTTCGAAATGCCCAGCCGGGCCTACATCGGCCGCTTCAATTTCAAGGGCGGCGACCAGGGCAAGATCGTCGGCAACCTGTCCGGCGGTGAGCGCGGCCGGCTGCATCTGGCCAAGACCCTGATCGCCGGCGGCAACGTGCTGCTGCTGGACGAACCCTCCAACGACCTGGACGTGGAAACCCTGCGCGCCCTGGAAGACGCCCTGCTCGAGTTTGCTGGTTGCGTGATGGTGATCTCCCACGACCGCTGGTTCCTCGACCGGATTTGTACCCACATCCTGGCGGCGGAAGGCGACAGCCAATGGAGCTTCTTCAACGGCAACTACCAGGAATACGAAGAGGACAAGCGCAAACGTCTGGGTGAAGAAGGCGCCAAGCCCAAGCGCATCCGCTACAAGCCCATCAGCCGCTGATCGACGTCCAAGCCTTGGGGCAGTTTGCATTGCGTAAGCAAATGCAAACTGCCCCGGTTTCGTTTACGGCCCGTAACACTGGGCCCGGTTTTGCACATCATTGGTTCATATCGGCTTTCCATACTGCTTGGGCGTTTTCTCCCAACCAGAAGGAGTCCTTATGCAACCCCAACTCAAGCAAGTCCCCACCTCTTGGGCCAACCGCTATCGTTCCTGGGCCCTGGCCGGCATCATTGCCAGTGGCGCTCTCACCGCCGTAGCAACCCAGGCGGAAGAAACCGGCTGGTACGGCGGTATCAACCTGGGTCGCAGTAGCGGCGGCGTATCCAGCGGCCAGATCGACGGTGTGCTGAACAATCAGGGCATTACCAGCAGCTCTTCCACGGGTAATCACGACACCAGTTACAACCTCAACCTGGGCTACCAGTTCAACCGCAACTTCGCCCTGGAAGGCGGCTATACCGACTTCGGCAAGCTCAAGGTGAATTCCACCGTCACGGCCCCGGCAAACGATACGGCGTCGGGCAATTGGTCGGCCACCGGCTGGTCCGCTGTCGGCGTGGGCATCCTACCCCTGGACCATAACTTTTCCGTTTATGGCAAGGCCGGGGTGGTCTTTGCCGACACCAAACTCAGCCTGTCCTCAGACACGGGAGCCAATGCCATTTCCGGCGGCAGTCATCGTTCCACCAACGGTACCTATGGCCTGGGGGTGAGCTACGACTTCGGCAACCGGGTAGTGGGCAAACTGGAATGGAATCGCTACCAGGGCTTGGGCGACAGCAACACCACCGGCAGCGCCGACCTCAACACCTATATGGCTGGCGTGGCCTACAAGTTCTGACCGTAAAATCCCCCCTCCTAGAGATTGGCGGCCATCCTCAGGGGTGGCCGTTTTTTCATTACCCCTAACACCAACCCCATTTTTGATGAGCCGCATTGTTCTCGCCCCCATGGAAGGCCTCGCCGACGACGTGCTGCGGGCGGTACTCACCCGTACCGGCGGCTACGACTGGTGCGTCACCGAGTTCATTCGGATCACCGATACCCGGCTGCCCCATTGCCATTTCCGCCGGGTCAGCCCGGAATTGCATGCAGGCTCAAAAACCCCTTCCGGCACACCGGTCCGGGTGCAACTGCTGGGCTCCGACCCGGGCCGCATGGCGCGCAATGCCGCCCACCTGGCTCTACTCCAGCCTGTCGGCATCGACATCAACTTCGGCTGTCCGACGCCCCTGGTCAATCGCAACCGGGGCGGCGCAGCCCTGTTGGAAGAACCCGAACTGTTGCACGACATCATGGCCGCCATACGACAGGCAGTACCGGCACCGATTCTGGTCACCGCGAAAATGCGGCTGGGAATTACCGACACCCACTACGCCCTGGACTGTGCCCAGGCACTGGAGGCGGGCGGCGCTCAGGAACTGGTGGTCCATGGCCGCACCCGGCAGGACGGCTATCGACCCCAGGTGCGCTGGGAATGGATTGCCCGCATCCGCGAAGCGGTTTCCATCCCCGTGATTGCCAATGGCGAAGTCTGGAATGAAGCGGACTATCGGGCCATTCAGGCTGTAACCGGCTGCCCGGATGTGATGCTGGGCCGGGGTGCCGTGGCCGACCCAATATTGACCGCCCGGCTGCGCAGTGGCGAAGCCCCCGACAAGGAAAGGGATTGGGCCCGTATCCAGCCCCTGCTGGCAGACTTTTGGGAACGGGTGCAGCACAAGCTGGAAAACCACCACACGCCGGGCCGCCTGAAACAGTGGCTGGGCCTGATGCGTCGCCACTACCCCCAGGCAGAAGACCTGTACCGGGATGTCCGCGAACTGCGGCTGGGTAACGAGATCACCCCCATTCTGGCCCGGCACGGTATCGAGCCACCGCCGCAACAAGCTGCGGCCTGACCCAACTCAGCAGCCCTTTCCCGGGCGCACACAAAAGAAAAGGCCCGCTGATGCGGGCCTTGGAATTCTGAACTGATCGAGTTTGACGGCTTACTCGGCCTTGATGCTGGCGGCCAGAATGTCGTCGGTACCTTGAGGAAAGTGGAACTGATTCAAGGTATTGCGAATTTGGCTGGCGTCACTGCCTTGGTTGGCTTGCTGGAAGCGGATGCCCAGTTGGCGGCCATTGGCGGCTAGGGTGCGGAAGGCATAACGCCAGTGCTGTACTTCGGCCAGACGTTCCCGCAGCTCTTTTTCATTGGTGATTTCAATACCGGCTTGCTTCAGGGAATCCAGGAATTGGTCGAAGGATTCGTTACTAAGGCTACCCATTGATGTCTCCGTTAAGTGGTTGGTGGTTTGTCCCACCATGGAGCGATTAACGACGCTACCCCCACTTAGGTTGACAGGGAAGACAGGAATTTGAAAGAAATTTTTCCCTTTGCTTTCAGCAGATTCTCTTATTAGCTTTAAGGGCTTTTAGAGGAAACAAAGTTTCACGCCTATAACTTTCGGCCAGGTTCGACCGGCGTATCAGGTTGGCCGGCCCACTCGGTCCAAGAACCATCGTAAACCGCCCCAGCCGGGAAACCAGCCACGGCCAGGCCGAGGGACAGGATCGTGGCGGTCAGGCCGCTGCCGCAACTGCTGATCACAGGACGATGGCCATCCACGCCCAGGCCCTGGAAGATTTCCCGCAGGGTAGCCGGGGATTTCAGAGTTTTGTCGGCATTGAGTAGCTCCGGATAGGGCAGGCTGCTGCTGCCGGGCATGTGGCCGCTGGGCAGCCAGGCCCGGGGGTCAGGTGCTGTTCCCTCGAACCGCTCCCGAGAACGGGCGTCGAGGACGATGGCTTCCCGGCTTTCAACATTGCGCCGCATGTCGCCCAGGCCCTTGAGCAGTTCTGCCCGGAAGGAGGGCCGATAGGTTCTAGTCTCCGTGGCCGGCGCTTCGCCTGCCTCCGTGGCCCGCCCCTCCTCCAGCCATTTGGGCAGGCCGCCATCCAATACGGCTACCTGGTCATGACCGAACAGGCGGAACAGCCACCAACCCCGGGCGGCGGAAAACAGCCCCTTCTGGTCGTAGAAGACGATGCGGCTCTGGTTATCCGCCCCCAAGGCCCCCACCAGACGGGCAAAGCGGCCCTGGCTGGGCACCATGTGGGGTAGATCGGTATCCGGATCGGCTACTTCGTCCACGTCGAAAAAACGGGCACCGGGAATATGGGCCCGCCGGTATTCCGTCCGGCCATCCTTGCCCTCGGCGGGCATGTAGGCGGAAGCATCGAACAGTAGGAGGTCGGGCTGCCCCAACTCTTTGGCGAGCCAATCGGTAGTAACGAGGGGAGGAAAAGTACTCATCGGGCTAGAAATGGATCAGAGGTTTTCGACAGCGGTATCGAGGATTTCCGCCAGCTCGGCCACATCGTCTTCCGTCATGCCAAGGTAGTCCAGGGCACGGGCAAACATGGCATCGCCGACTTCCAAATCCGGCTCATTCAGCTTGAGACAGAACAAATGCTCAGCCACATGGGTAACGGCGATGAGGGAAACGGCCATTCCCGGCAAGGTTTTATCCGGCAGATCGTAAACATCGACCTCGTGGTGAAAACGGATGGCTTGGGAAACAACGGGGGGTAAGCCCCAATTTTTAACTAGAAGAGAACCGACGACCGGATGAGTGCAGGGATACAGCGACGCTTCCGCTTCAATCAAAGGGCGCCCATTGGCTTTGCAGTCGTCCAGCAAAGCCTGATAGTTGTCGAAACGACGCATCATCAAGGGGATGGCGGCGTTATGGAATAGCGCATAAATATAGGCGGCATCGGGAGAAATACCGTATTGCCGCCGGGCGATCATGCCCGCAGCACTCGCCAAGGCGGTGGCTCGTGCCCAAAACTGCTCGATAACCGCTGCCGGTAGGCCATTGATACAGGAACGCAGTGCCACACCCACAACGACGCAGACGACGTTTCGCACCCCCAGCATTTCCAGCGCCCGCGAAACATTGGTAACAGCCGCCCCCCAGGTACGAAACAGTGGAGAGTTCGCCAACTTCAGCGTTGTGGCCGTCATGGCTGGGTCGCTGGCGATGATTTTGGCCAGGTTCTTGAGGCTAGGCTCGTCCTTTTGCGCTTCCGCCATCGCCTCTACGGCGAGTGCAGGGCAACTGGGAATCTCGATGGTTCTGAAGACATGCTCCAGATCGTCCGGAGAAAGAAGGTGTGTCTGATTTTTTTCAGTCGCCGACATGGGATATCACTGTGAAGAAAGTCACTTTTGAGAGCTTACCTCAGCCCGTCCCTTCATTAACCTGACCATCGGCATGGAAATTCTTCAACCAAACTAGGGTTTACAATCGCGCCCTTCGCCCTTCTGCCTGGCCTATCGCGCCAGCCGCCCTGCCCCATGTCCGCCTCCCGCAAAGTCCTTGAACTGCTGTCCCCCGCTAAGAATGCCGAGTTCGGCATGGCGGCCATCGACCATGGGGCGGACGCGGTGTACATCGGCGGCCCGGCCTTCGGCGCCCGGGCCTCGGCAGAGAATGGTGTCGCTGACATTGCCAAGCTGGCCGCCCACGCCCATCGCTACGACGCCAAGGTGTTCGTGGCCCTCAACACTATCCTGCGCGATGACGAGTTAGAAGGCGCCCGGCGTATTGCCTGGCAGCTTTACGATGCCGGCGCTGACGCCCTGATCGTGCAGGACATGGGCCTGCTGGAAATCGACCTGCCGCCGATCCAGCTTCACGCCAGCACGCAGACCGATATTCGCCACGCCGACAAGGCCCGCTTTCTGCAAGACGTGGGCTTTTCCCAGATCGTACTGGCGCGGGAATTGAGCCTCACGCAGATCAAGACCATCGCCGCGCAGACCGACCTGAATCTGGAGTTCTTCATCCACGGCGCGCTCTGCGTGGCCTACAGCGGCCAGTGCTACATCAGCCATGCCCACACGGGCCGCAGCGCCAACCGGGGAGAGTGTTCCCAGGCTTGCCGCCTGCCCTACACCCTGACCGATCCCACCGGCGCCATCGTGGCCCATGAGCAGCATCTGCTCTCCATGAAGGACAACGATCAGAGCGCCAACCTGCGCGCCCTGGCCGATGCGGGCATCAGCTCCTTCAAGATCGAGGGGCGGCTGAAAGACCTCAGCTACGTCAAGAACATCACCGCCCATTACCGGCAACTGCTGGACGAAATCATGGAGGAGGCACCGGAGTACAGCCGCGCCTCCGCGGGCCGCAGCACCTATACCTTCGAGCCCCAGCCGGAAAAGACCTTCAACCGGGGCGCCACGGATTACTTTGTGAACGACCGCAAGACTGACATCGGCGCCTTCGATACGCCCAAGTTTTCCGGCACGGAAGTGGGCACGGTGGTATCCATCGGCCATCAATGGTTCGACGTGGAAGCCACGGAAGAACTTCACAACGGCGACGGCCTCTCCTTCTTTGATATCGACCAGGATCTGGTGGGACTACGGGTGAACCGGGTGGAAGCCCGAGCCAAGATCCAGCGCCTGTTCCCCTCCGCCCTGCCGGAGGCCCTCAAGGTGGGCACGGTGCTTTACCGCAACCGGGACCAGGAATTCGAACGGCAACTGGAAAAGAAATCCGCCGAACGACGTATTCGGGTCTGGCTGCAGTTGGCCACCACCGATAACGGCTACGCTCTGACCATCACCGACGAAGACGGCATCAGCGCTCGGGCCACCCTACCCCTGGCTCACGAAACCGCCCAGAATGCCGAGAAGGCCACTGCCAGCCTGCGGGAAAACCTGGGCAAGCTGGGCAGCACGATTTACGAGGCCGTAGAAATTACGCTCCCGGCAGACCAGATTCCCTTCATCCCCGCCTCCGCCGCCAATGGCCTACGTCGCGACGCCGTGGAAGCCCTGGATGCCGCACGCGCCGCTGCCTACCAGCGCCCGACCCGCAGCACCGCCGTGGAACCGCCCGTGGCCTACCCGGAAACGGAGCTTTCTTATCTGGGCAATGTGTTCAACGACAAGGCCCGCGCCTTCTACACCAAGCATGGTGTGCAACTGATCGACGCCGCCTACGAGGCCAACGAGGAAAAGGGCGAGGTGTCGCTGATGATCACCAAGCACTGCCTGCGCTACAGCTTCAACCTCTGCCCCAAGGAAGTGAAAGGCATCCGCCCCGATCCCATGACCCTGCAACAGGGCAAGGACAAGCTGACCCTCAAGTTCGATTGCAAAAAGTGCGAAATGCACGTGATGGGCAAAATGCGTAAGCATCGACCCATTTCACTGATTCCGGTAAAGGCGGCCCACTAAGCCCTGGGAAAGGCGCCGCAGCAGTTAGGTGGCGGCGCTCAAGGAACTCAGCTCAATAAAGCGCTCGGCTCAATAGTGGGGAGGTAGTTCGTCCCGCAGGCTGCGCTGCTCGTCAGGCAAGGAGGTTTTCACCTGCTGACGCAGGGCCCGAACCTGTTCCACCAACACGTCGATCTGCTGCTGTTGGCGAAAGACCGTCCGGTTCAACTCCTCCACCAGGTCTTCGGTAAAGCTGAGCTTGATTTCCAGCTCGTTGAGGCGTTCGTCCATGGAGGTGTCAGTTGCGGGCATGGGACAGGTGGTATTTCTCGACACCTTCGAACCGGCTCAATTCATCCCCCAGCATGGCCAGGGTTGCGCTCTTGCCTTTGCCCAGAGAGACGGCGACGAAGCGCCATTCCGGATGACCGTTGTCGTAGGCAATGGAGAAGGAGCCCGTAGCAATCTCGTAGCCCCGTTCCATGGCCACCCGTTTGAGCACTTCCTCCCGGGGCTCGTAGCCCTGACGAAAACTCAACACCACAGCTACGGCGGGCCGGGAAGGCAGCCAGCCTTCGATCTTCGACACCCACATCATGCAGGTAGCCGACAACACGGTGAGCAGGATGGCGGCGGCGTAAAAGCCCACCCCCACCAGCACGCCAATGGCGGAAGATGCCCAGAGGGAAGCTGCCGTGGTCAGACCGCTGATGTTGAAGCCGTCCTTCATAATGACGCCGGCACCGAGGAAACCGATGCCGGTGACGATGCCCTGCACAACCCGAGTGGGGTCGGAAGACGGTAAGGCCAGAGCATGACCACCATACCAGTAGCCCGGAAAGCCCGGCACCACCACCAAAGCGGCGGAGGCCATGCAGACCAGACCATAGGTACGCATGCCGGCAGCACGACCATGGTAGGAACGTTCATAACCCACCACGAGGCCCAACAACAGGGCCCCGAGGAGGTTCATGAAAACGAGCAGATTGATCGCGACTTCAGGGCCGGTCCAGTAGGTGGCCATTGATTGCAGGGTCAGTTCCATGCGGGCTCCTTTCCGGTCCGTTGGTCAGCCTTAACCGCGCCGGCTTTGAGCTTCAACCGACAGCAGGGCCGCCACATTCACCAGGCGACGCACCGTGGCCGTGGGGGTCACGATGTGCACCGGCTTGTCGGACCCCAGCAGCAGCGGGCCCACGGTGAGGCCATCGCCGGCAGCGGTCTTGAGCAGGTTGAAGGCGATGTTGGCGGCGTCCAGGGTGGGCATCACCAGCAGGTTGGCCTGGCCCTTGAGGCGGGAGCGGGGGAAGACTGTGCCGCGGATGGACTCGGACAGGGCCGCGTCGCCGTGCATTTCGCCTTCCACTTCCAGTTCGGGTGCCTTCTCCTTGAGGATTTCCAAGGCCTTGCGCATCTTGACCGCCGTGGGCGTGTTGTCGGTACCGAAGCTGGAATGGGACAACAGGGCCACCTTGGGGGCAATGCCGAAGCTGCGGATTTCTTCTGCAGCCAGGATGGCCATTTCAGCCACTTGCTCGGCCGTGGGGTCGTAGTTCACATAGGTGTCGCAAATGAACAGAGTCCGCTGGGGCAGGATCAGCATGTTCATGGCGTAGTAGCTGGAAACGCCTTTGCGCTTGTCCAGTACACTTTCCACGAATTCCCGGTGCAGGGCGTGCTTGCCGAAAGTACCGCAGAGCAAGCCGTCGGCGTAGCCCAGGCGGACCAGCAGGGAACCGATCAAGGTGGTGCGACGACGCACTTCCAGCTTGGCGTAATCCACGCTGACACCCTGGCGATGCATGATGTCGTAGTAGGCCTCCCACAGCTCCTTGTAACGGGGATCGGAGCCGGGGTTGATCAGTTCGAAATCCACACCGGGACGAATGCGCAGACCGGCACGGGCGATACGCATTTCCACCACGTCGGGACGACCCACCAGAATGGGCTTGGCCAGGCCTTCGTCCACCACGGTCTGCACGGCACGCAGGACGCGTTCGTCCTCGCCTTCGCTGAAGACAATACGACCAGGGTTCTTGCGAGCCACATTGAACACCGGCTTCATGGCCAGGCCGGAGTGGTAGACGAACTCGGACAGTTGTTCGCGGTAAGCCTCGATGTCGGCCAGGGGACGGGCGGCAACGCCGGAGTCCATGGCGGCCTTGGCCACGGCGGGGGCCACCACCAGGATCAGGCGGGGGTCGAAGGGCTTGGGAATCAGGTACTCGGGGCCAAACTTGAGTTCTTCGTTACCGTAGGCAGCGGAGACCACGTCGGACTGCTCGGCATGGGCCAACTCGGCGATAGCGCGCACGGCGGCCAGCTTCATCTCGTCGTTGATGGTGGTGGCGCCCACGTCCAGGGCACCGCGGAAGATGAAGGGGAAGCAGAGAACGTTGTTCACCTGGTTCGGGTAGTCGGAACGGCCCGTGGCGATGATGGCATCGGGACGCACGGCCTTGGCCTCTTCCGGCAGGATTTCCGGGGTGGGGTTGGCCATGGCCAGAATCAGGGGATTGGGGGCCATCTGCTTGACTGCTTCGGGCTTGAGCAAACCGCCAGCCGACAGGCCGAGGAAGATGTCGGCACCCACCATGGCGTCGGCCAGGGTACGGGCGTCGGTGGTCTGGGCGTAGCGAGCCTTGGATTCGTCCATCTTTTCATCACGACCAACAAAGATGACGCCCTTGCTATCCACCACGGTAACGTTCTTGCGGTCCAGGCCCAGCTGCACCAGCAGATCCAGACAAGCAATAGCCGCAGCACCGGCGCCGGAGCAAACCAGTTTGACCTTGGCGATGTCCTTGTTCACCACGCGCAGACCGTTGAGAACGGCGGAACCGGTGATGATGGCGGTACCGTGCTGGTCGTCGTGGAAGACGGGAATCTTCATGCGCTCACGCAGCTTCTTCTCGATGTAGAAGCACTCGGGGGCCTTGATGTCTTCCAGGTTGATGCCGCCGAAAGTGGGCTCCAGGGCCGCTACGATTTCCACCAGTTTGTCGGGGTCGAGCTCGTTCACTTCCAGGTCGAACACATCGATGCCGGCGAACTTCTTGAACAGTACGCCCTTGCCCTCCATCACCGGCTTGCCGGCCAGGGCGCCAATGTTGCCCAAGCCCAGCACAGCGGTGCCGTTGGTGATCACGGCCACCAGGTTGCCGCGGGATGTGTATTGGTAGGCGTTGACGGGATCGTCCACGATCTCGTTACAAGCGGCGGCCACACCGGGGGAATAGGCCAGGGACAGGTCGTACTGGGAAGCCAGGGACTTGGTGGGCGTGACGGCGATCTTGCCGGGCTTGGGATGGCGGTGGTATTCGAGGGCTGCTTCGCGGATTTGCTCGTCCATATTGTTTTCACGGTGGCATCCGGGGGCTCAGTCAAAGGCTGAAAGCGGCCGGTGCTCCGATGCTCCTGTTTAATGTGTTTGGAATGTCTTTTGAATCTTAGACCCGATTTCCCG
>Ga0306923_10006220_pt1 | contig 11743 bp, 8 predicted proteins | sample sta12Can44000108_FD_203841 | JGI IMG/M metagenome (GOLD analysis project Ga0306923, IMG submission 203841) | Lab enrichment of tropical soil microbial communities from Luquillo Experimental Forest, Puerto Rico - statanox.12C.anox.44.000.108 (v2)... | ecosystem: Environmental > Terrestrial > Soil...
AGGTTGCCGGAAGTCTTATTGCGGCAGCCGCATTAACAGAAGGATTAAAAATTGTTGCTAACAGGCCAAGGCCCTATGAAACTTATCCCAATAATATACATCCTGATTCGTACGAAACCGGGCACTCATTTCCTTCTGCCCATACCTCATTGGCATTTGCAACAGCTACTTCTATTTTTTTAAATTATAAAAAATGGTATGTAGCAGTGCCTTTATATGCATGGGCTACAAGTGTTAGCTACTCCAGAATGTATTTAGGCCAACATTATCCAACAGATGTAATTGCAGGTGCTGCCGTTGGAATTGGCAGTGCTTATTTATGCCATTGGCTAAACAAAAAGTATTTTACAAAAAGAAAAAAATAATGTTGGCACTTTCTATAAGATCAGCTACAGCCGAAGACATTCCGTGTATTCAAAAAATTGCATTCAGTACATGGCCGGTTGCTTACAGTGCTATTATTTCGCAAGAACAACTGGATTATATGCTCAACATGTTTTACAGCGAAGAATCTTTAAAAGATCAATTAAAAAACGGGCATAGCTTTTTTATTGCATTGCAACACCAGCAGTGTGTTGGTTTTGCATCTTTCAATTTGCAAAATAAAGAAGTGTATAAGTTACAAAAACTGTATGTAAATCCATCTGTTCAAAAAACCGGCGCAGGAAAATTGTTGTTACAGAATGTAATAGACAACTGCAAAAAATACGGCGCAAAGAAACTACAGTTAAATGTAAACAGGCATAACAAAGCCGTTGGCTTCTACCAAAAAATGGGATTTGAAATTATTAAGGAAGATGACATCAATATCGGTCACGATTATTTTATGAACGATTATGTGATGGAACGGAAATTATAATTTTAAATTTATCATTCGGGATTTAAGATTGGGAAATAGGCCTCAAATAAAAAAACAGGAATTTCAAGTATCAAATCCTAAGAAACCAAAACATGCGTTTGCTTTATAATGCCCATCACAAATACACTCTGCACATGGCCGATGTTTTCTGACTGGCTGAGTTTATTTACATGAAAATCGTAATACGCATCCATGTTTTCTGCCACTACTTTCAACATAAAATCAAACTCACCCGAAATATTATAACACTCAATTACTTCATTTAATTCGTTGATGTGTTTTATAAATTTTGCTCCTGCGTTTTTATTGTGTTGTTTTAAAGAAACATAACAAATTACCATCAATCCTTTTTTCACTTTTGTATGGTCTACCAGCGTTGCATATTGTTTAATAATACCTGCTTTTTCTAATCGCTTAATTCTTTCATGTACAGGTGTTGTACTCAAATGCACTTTGTCAGAAATTTCTTTCACCGTAATCTTTGCATTATGCTGTAATAATTTTAAGATAGCATAATCTGTTTTATCAACAGAAAAACTGTTATCAGTGGTTTGTTCTGTTTTAAATGTTTTTGCCATGCCAAACTGCTGTTTTATTCTTTCAAATTTACTTATTTTAAATAAATATTCTAAATCAAGATAGTTATTAGGTATTTTATTCTACATAGTTATCTTTGCTGTTCATAAAATAAATACAATGGCTTATACAAAAAAAACCATCGATTATTCATTGCCCTACAAAGTGGCAGATATCAGCTTAGCTGAATGGGGTCGTAAAGAAATTCGTTTGGCCGAAGCAGAAATGCCCGGCTTAATGGCTATCCGTGCAGAATATGGTCCTTTGCAACCATTAAAAGGTGCACGTATTGCAGGTTGTTTACACATGACCATTCAAACTGCTGTGTTAATTGAAACATTGGTTGCTTTAGGTGCAGAAGTAAAATGGAGCTCTTGCAATATCTTCTCTACACAAGATCATGCTGCTGCTGCTGTTGCTGCTGCAGGTGTTCCCGTATTTGCATGGAAAGGCGAAACTTTGGAAGAAGCAGATTGGTGTATTGAACAAACATTATTCTTTGGTGGTGCAGACCGTCCTTTGAATATGATTTTGGATGATGGTGGCGATTTAACCAATATGGTTTTAGATGTGTACACAGAATTAGTTGCAGGCATCAAAGGTCTGTCTGAAGAAACTACAACAGGTGTTCACCGTTTATACGAAAGAGTTGCAAAAGGTACATTACCAATGCCGGCTATTAATGTAAACGATTCTGTTACCAAATCTAAATTCGATAACAAATACGGTTGTAAAGAAAGTTTGGTAGATGCTATTCGCCGTGCAACAGACGTTATGCTTGCAGGCAAAGTAGCTGTGGTTGCAGGTTATGGCGATGTGGGTAAAGGCTCTGCTGCTTCTTTAGCAGGTGCAGGTTGCCGTGTAATTGTAACTGAAATTGATCCTATCTGTGCTTTACAAGCCGCGATGGACGGATTTGCTGTGAAAAAAATGGAGAATGCAGTAAAAGAAGCTGATATTATTGTAACCACTACCGGTTGCCGCGATATTATCCGTGGAGAACATTTCAAAGCAATGAAAGACAAAACCATCGTTTGTAATATCGGTCACTTCGATATTGAAATTGATATCGCCTGGTTAAATACAAATTACGGTCATACAAAAGATACCATTAAACCACAGGTTGACATTTATAATGTTGATGGAAAAGATATCATCATCTTAGCTGAAGGTCGTTTGGTTAACTTAGGTTGTGCAACCGGCCATCCAAGTTTTGTAATGAGTAATTCATTTTCTAACCAAACATTGGCACAGATTGAATTATGGACTAACACTGCTGCTTACGAAAACAAAGTATACGTTCTTCCCAAGCATTTAGACGAAAAAGTAGCACGTTTACATTTAGGCAAAATTGGTGTTGAGTTAGACGAATTAACCGATGCTCAATCAGAATATTTAGGCATCAGCAAAAGCGGCCCTTTCAAACCTGAAATGTATCGCTACTAATATTATAAGCTTAATGCGTTAAGCATACATAAAGCTTAATGTAAAAACCCGTTTCGTAAGAAGCGGGTTTTTTATTTTGTAACCGGCTGAAGTATTTTATGGCATCGGCTATTGTGTCACTCACTTGTGCTGTAGTAGCAAAGGCATCAAGGCACAGAGGCACAAAGCAAAATCAATCATTCTTCTTAAAACTTTATGCCTCCGTGCCTTTGCTACTTGTTGCCTAAAGAATTACCGTACAAGTGTGCGACGCAACAGGAGCACTTGCATGTACATAAGCCGGGCACACACTTTTCCAAAAAATTTTTGTACTCTTCCACTCACCTATTGTTTTTTATTCACTATAATTTCTACTTTTCTGTTCATCCAGCTAAATGATTGCCCGTTTACCAATTGTGGTTGCAACTTATCCCGATAACTGATTCGCGGTTGTACAACATTTAAATTTCTGCTGCGTAAATATTGCAAAACCACATCCACCCTACGTTTGGCAAGTGTAAAATCTTCGTTATTGTTTTCGGTATAATCACTGCAACCGATAAATTTAACACTAACAAAAGAAGCTATTGCAGTATCGGCTAATCTTTGCTCAACAAGTTTATCTAAGATTGCAAACGCATCCGAACTTATTTTATCGCTCTTATAATCAAATATAATGGTATACACCATACTGTCTGCATTTACAGAGCTAATGCCTTCTTTATAATCGTCAGCTTTTTTAATAATAAACGGATATGATTGTATTGGTTTAAACGGTGCAGTTAATTCTACTTCAACCCTGCGGCTCATCCAACCAATTATTTTGCCATTACGCACTACCGGGTTTTCTTTTCCGAAATATTGCACATGAATCAAAGAATCGGGAATGTCTTTTACTTTTAAATAACCGGCAATACTTTGTGCCCTTCTTTTAGAAAGTGTTTTATTAAATTCATCGCTTCCGTTATTATCGGTATATCCGTTTATAATTACACCCACATTTTGCTGAGTATGCTGTTTTAATTTATTTGCAAGATTATCTAATGCAGTAAAGCCAGACGTTAATAGTTGTGCACTGTTATAATTAAAGTATGCGGTAAAATAAGGTATACCTTTTAAACGATTATCTTTTACATCACTTTCTGCAAAACCTTTGCCCGTTAAAGCTTTTAGCGAATCTGCATTTTTCTTTTGAGCAAGTAATAAAGCAGCCGAATCTATCTTAACCCGCAATAACCAATCTCCCCTAACAATATCTTTTTTGGTATTCTCTGTATTTAAAAACAACGTGTCGGGATAAATATTTTCTCCCGTTGCAACTAATTTGTAGTTGTGGTTTGGTTTTATTTTAAACAGATAATTTCCGTCAGCATCCGGATGCAAACTATCTTGTATAATTTCAGGTTCATTATCAGTCCATAATTGTTGTAAAGATATACGAGCAACAGGTTCTTTATTTATTGCATTAACGGTTTTACCTTTTACTTTAAAATAAACAGGGTTGTAACTGAATTTAAAAATGTCGTCATTACCATTTCTATTAGAACTGAAAAAGTTATTTCCGTCTTTATTTTTTGTTATACCAAAATCGTTTTTAGAACTGTTAACAGGGAAACCCAAGTTTTTAGGAGTTGCATTTATTTTTTGTTTTAAAACAAACGCATAAATATCCATGCCGCCTAAACCATTAGGCATCCCGTCTGAACTGTAATACAATGTGTCGTTATCAATAAAAGGAAACATTTCATTACCTGCTGTATTTACCGGAGCACCCATATTTAAAGGGTTTGCAGACCATGTATCACCAAATCTCTCTGCATAATAAATATCTGCTTTACCAACACCGCCAGGCTGGTCGGAAACAAAATAAAGCCTGTTACCATCTTTTGCAATTGCAGGATGATAGCAATTAAAATTCTTACTATTAAACGGAAGTTGTTTTATGTTTTCAAACTTACCGTCTGCAGTAACGGTTGCCTCGCATATTTCAAACATGAGAGTCGACATTTTTTGAGTACGGGTGAAGAATACCTTTTGCCCGTCTGCAGAAAAACATAACGGGCCGTAATGATAGTTTACTGAAAACCCTGAAAATGTTTTTTTGAAAAATGTTTTATGCAGTTCATCTAAAGTTCGGTTGGCCTTTACAGCTATGTCTGAATACTGATGTTTGGAAAAATCGATCTCAGGCATTTTATAAATATTGGGAATATACAAAACATGTGTAAGCCCCATTCCGTTCCAGTTTACATCATGCCTTGCATGCCCGCCTGCTGCTGCATTTGTGCAAAAAAATAATCCGTTACGGAATATAACCGGACTAAATTCCTGTTCTGTTGTATTTAAGAGCATCATACCAATCTTCCAATCGGCAGAATCTTTATACAATAAAAACTGTTGTTGGGTAGTGTCTGAATTTTTTTGTGCATACAACACATTCGTATGCAATAATAATGTTATTGAAGTGCAAATAACATACAAAAAGAAGTTACGGCGCATTTTAAGGATAGGGGATTTGGATTATAGTCTATAGTAAACCGTTCCAATATACAAACTTTGTGTTAAATGAATATAAAACAAATGTGGAAAGATTATCCACTGCCTTATTATGCATGCACATAAGAGGATAATTTATTTACCATTCTTTTAATATCACGCTTACATTTGTTATAAACAATCAAATACAAATATGAGAACAAAGATTTTGTTTATTGCTGCGGTTGCTGTTTCGGGCATCAGTATTGGTTGCAATAGCGGAACAACAAAAACCGGCACTAAAGATTCAGTAAAAGTTGAGGCTGCACCGATTAAAGGGGCACCTATTAAATATGACAGTTCTAAAAGATATATTTTTTTAACATGGGACGATTGCCCTCAACCGCCGGGAACAACCAATTGCAAAACCGTATTTAAAGAACAAGGTATTAAAGCAACTTTTTTTGCAGTAGGTTTTAATATGGTTGGGCCTAATAAAAAAAGAATTATAGATTCTTTACGTAACGGTTATCCGCAATTTTTAATGGCTAATCACAGTTTCAGCCACGGCTTTAACGATAAATACAGTAAATTCTATTCTTTGCCGGATAGTGCTTATAACGATTTTATGAAGAATGAAAAAGAATTGCAAATTGATGTAAAAATTATTCGTTTACCCGGAAATAATACTTGGGCATCTAATGGCAGTATACACGGGCAAAAAGCCGATAATCCTTTAATTAAAAAATTAGATGCCAACGGTTATAAAATTGTAGGCTGGGATTTGGAATGGAGCCAGAAAAAAGGAATGAAAGCACCACAGGAAAGTGCAACTGAAATGGTAAAAAGAGTAAATCAAAAATTGGATGACGGCACTACCAACGAACAGAACATGGTTGTAATTCTTTCACACGACAGGTTGTTTGAGAAAAAAGAGTACGCAGATTCATTGGCAATATTTATTGCTGTTTTAAAACAAGATCCGAGAAATGTTTTTGAAACAATAGATCATTATCCTTCTGTACAGAAAAAATAAAAGAATTAATTCTATCTTCAAAGTCCTGCAATGCTGCAGGACTTTTTTATTTTAAAGAAGAAGAAATATGACAAAAGAAGAATTGTTGTTGAACGAGTTAAGAAATGAAACTTTTGTTATGCTGCAACCCTCTCCCATTCATGGTATCGGCGTTTTTGCCATTTGTGATATTGCAGAAGGATGCAAAAACATTTTCTCAAAAAATATAGGAGAATGGATTAAAATATCCATTGCCGAAGTAGAGCTGTTACCTGCTCATTCCAAAGAATTAATTGAGACTTATTGCTTGTACGATGATGAAAATTATTATGTTCCCGATTATGGTTTTAAAGTAATGGATCTGGTTAATTATCTCAATCATTCTAACACACCCAATATTATTTCCGTGAACGACGGCGAATACTTCCAGGCTATCAGAAATATAAAAAAAGGCGAAGAATTATTTGTGAATTACGGAGATATTGTTACCGGAGCAAATGATTATAAATAGTTTTTTGATATCAACTTTTGCACATACATGACGCTCCTGTTGCGTCGCACACTTGTACTTTCGAAGAAAAGGCAACAAATGGCAAAGACACAGAGGCACAAAGCACTTCAATTCAAACATATTTATTAAGCTTTATGCCTATTGCCCTTCCACCATTCACTATAAATTATTTATCATCCGCACTTGGCCCGTACATTCCCGGAATCGGAATATCCAGCAAACGTAAATAAACGCCCAATTGGGCCCTATGATGTACAATATGATTGAATACCATACTTCTGATAACAGCAGCTTTGGGTAAAGTAAAAATTACATGTCCGCCGTTTTTCAAACACCACAATTTATTCAAGTCTTCTTCTGTAGCAGCTTCCAGCGATTGAACAGCCGCAGCCAATTTTGTTTCATAAATATCCATCAACTCTTCCGAAGTGTTTACTACCGTTGGTTTATATTTACCTTTTCCAAAATCCAGCTCATCTGTAGTTAATGTCATGGTAAGCCATTCGGGCATTTCTGCTATATGCACCGCCAATCTACCAAGTGTCATTGATTTTTCATGCGGCTTCCATGAGTATTTATCCATCGGAATTCTTTCCAATACTTTTTTTGTATTTGCTGCTTCCTGTTTTAATTCGGCGAGCAATATTTGCGTTGCTGACATATCATATTTTTCAGGCATCAAATGTATATCAATTCGAATCAAAAAAAGCCTGAGAATATTAGTTTATTGCTCAGGCTTAATTATAATAACAAATAAAAAAATTATACTTCCGCCAATTCCACTGATTCTTTCTTATACGTTTCTGCCAATTTCTTTTGTAAATCAAACGGAACCGGAGCGTATTCGTTAAACTTCATTCTAAACCGGGCTCTGCCTTGTGTTAAAGACCGCAATGTAGAAGCATACGCATACATTTCTGCAGCAGGCACTTTAGCCCTTACAACAGTAAAATGACCCTCTGCATCAAACCCTTCTACAATAGCTCTGCGTGTTTGTAAATCTCCCATAATATTACCTGTTAATTCATCCGGGCATAATACTTCCAGGTCATTAATCGGTTCTAACAATAAAGGGTCTGCATGTTGAAATGCATCTTTAAATGCCATGATGCCCGCCAATTTAAAAGCCATATCATTACTGTCAACAGCATGCATTTTCCCATCATATACACTCACTCGAATATCTCTTACAAAAGAACCGGTTAAAGGGCCTTCCACCATCTTTTCCATCACACCTTTTAATATAGATGGTAAAAAACGTTGATCTATTACGCCGCCTACAATACAATTAAAATATACCAGTTTGCCACCCCAGCTTAAATTATTTTCTTCTCTGCCTCTAACAGTTATACCAACAGGGTCTGGCATACCCTCGTACCAAGGTTCAATACGCAAAGTAACTTCACCAAACTGCCCGGCACCTCCTGACTGTTTTTTATGCCGGTACGTAGCATCAGCAGCTTTACGAATGGTTTCCCTGTAAGGGATACGGGGTTTTGCAAATATTACATCCAGTTTATATAAATGTTCCAGCTTCCATTTTATAACAGCCAAATGCATATCGCCTTGACAATGCAATAAAGTTTGTTTTAATTCTGATGAAACCTCAACAGATAATGTAGGATCTTCTTCTTTTAACTGATGCAATGCTTGTGCTAATTTTTCTTCTTCACCTCTTTTAGCATTAGAAATAGCAACACTCATTACAGGTATTGGAAACACAATGGGAGCCAGTTCAATTTGTTTTCCTTTTTCATGCAGCGTATTGTTAGTGTGTGTATTTTTCAATTTTAGAGTAGCACCAATATCTCCTGCCACCAACTCGTTTACGGCAATTCTTTTATTACCTTCTACTACAAATAATTGATTTATTTTTTCGGTTACATTGGTATTTTCATTTACTAATTCCATTCCGCTTTTAACTGTTCCCGAATACACTTTAAAATAACTTAAATCACCTATATGCGGCTCGGAAATGGTTTTGTATACAAAAATACAAACAGGTGCATTTTCATCACAGGGCACTAACTTACCCTCAGTTGTAACCTGTGGCGGCATTTCGTTTGCAGGCGGGCAAACATTATCTATAAAACCCATTATTCTTCCTGCACCCATATTTTGTTTGGCCGAAATACAAAACAAGGGGAATATATCATGCCTGGTCATAGACAAATGCAGCCCTGCTTTCATCTCATCTTCCGTTAATTCACCTTTGTCAAAATATTTTTCCATCAGCGTTTCATCGTTCGATGCAATAGTTTCAATTAATTCTTTATGTAATGTTTCTGCTTTTTCTTTTTCACTATCCGGTATGGGTAGTTTTTTAGGTTTTCCGCCTTCGGCTGAATATTCATAAACAACCATATTCAGAACGTCTACAATAGCATTAAAACCTGTACCCTGATTTAACGGATATTGTACTACGGCTACGTTTGATCCGAAATGATTTTTTGCTTCCCGAACAGTTTTATCAAAATCGGCCTGAGTGTTATCTAACTGATTTACTGCAAAAATCATTGGAGTTTTAAACTTATCGGTATATTCCCAAATAATATCGGAACCTACTTCTACACCCATTGCGGCATTTAAGAGCATAATACCCGTATCTGCAACTCTTAACGCACTTAATACTTCACCCGAAAAATCGTCATAACCCGGAGTATCTAAAATGTTTATTTTGTAACCACGCCAACGCGTATGTAATAATTTGGAGAAAATAGAATTTCCGCGTTCCTGCTCTAATTCAGTATAATCGCTTACTGTATTTTTTTCTTCGATGGAACCACGACGATTAATTAATCCCGATTCAAATAACATGCTTTCGGCTAAAGTCGTTTTTCCACTGCCCGAGTGTCCAAGCAGTGCAATATTTTTTACGTGAGCGGTATCAAATTCTGGCATAGCAAAAGTTTTTAATCGTGAGAGAAATATTGTTATAAATACATTTTAAAATGTATTCACTACCAAGTTAAATTTACTCAAAATGTGGAAAAATGAGTAATATCATCTTTCAAGAACTTTATTCTGCGTATCTGTAAGTAAACAATTCATTGATAAAAGCTGCTCATTAACATTTTATAAAAGCCGATGCATTCTTTATTAAAATACATTTACTTAATTTGGCAAACAATTAATCAATTTGTTGCAGGCATTGAAAACGGTGAATATTTTATCATTAAAAATAACAGGGATTTTTATATTTCTGCATTGCAGTTTCGGGGCTATTGCACAAACTGATTCTGACACTTTTTTTTTAGCAAAGAAAAGAGGGTGGCTTGGTAAACTGGGGCAAAGTATTGAAGTACGCTCTAAAACTCAGGCAGATACTTTAGGAGATGCATTAAAAAGCATCTCTCCTTTTATCCTATACAAAGGGGCTATTATCAGAAACATTATTATAAACAAAATAGTATATGGTCAATCTATAAACGATACATCGGAAATTTACCGAAACCGGTTAACAAAATTTGCGAACAACCTGCACAGGAATACTACTGAAAAAACAATTAGAAACAATTTATTTTTTTCTCCGGGCGACAGTGTAAAACCTTTTATCATAGCAGATAACGAAACCTATTTAAGAACCATCCCTTACTTGCAGGATGCAAGGATTTTTATTAAGGAAATAGTTGATGATGATATGAATTTTGATTCGGTAGATGTAATTGTTTTGTATAAAGATGTTTTACCTATAAGCGGCACGATTTCTTCTGATAATAACAGAAATGCTTATATAGAAGCTCAAGACGATAATTTAAGCGGACATGGGGACAGGCTGCAAACCATGCTATTATACGATATGGACAGAAAGCCGGCATTTGGCTTTGGTTCTGAATATCAAAAAAGAAATATTAAAGGAAGTTTTATAAATTTTGTGGCCGGCTATCAAAATCTTTATCCTGCATACAATAGCGGAAGGCGTGAAGAGAACAGAATATACACAAGATTGGAAATGCCGTTAGTTAGCCCGCATAGAAAAATTACAGGATCGGTTGAATTGTCTTTTAACTATACAAAAAACGATTTCATCAGCGACTCGCTTTATCAATCCGATTATAAATACCTGTTTAAAAATTTTGATTCGTGGCTTGGGTTTAATATCACTTCAAAAAACAATTTACTCGAATCTACTAATCGAAAAAAGAAACAATTTCTTTCGGTAAGATTTATTGATAAGGATTATTTTACAGTGCCCGACAAATACAAACAAGAATATAATTTTCTATATGCCGATTTGCAAGCTGTTCTCGTTGCTTATACTGTTTTTAAACAAGAATTTTATCACACTTCATTCATTTACGGATTTGGCAGAACAGAAGATATTCCTGTTGGATATGATTATGCTGTAATTGGCGGTTGGACTAACAAAGAAAAAAGCAGCAGGCCATATTTAGGTATCGATCTTTCAAAAAGCTTTTTTTCCAGGAGGCAAAATTTTCTAAACTTCGGATTAAAAGCAGGCATTTATTATTACCAGGGAAATGTTCAGGATGTAAGTTTACTTGAAAGTGTAGAAACATTTACAAGGCTTAAAAGATTTGGCAACAGCAAATGGTTGCACCGAAATTTTTTCTCGGGAAGCATCACTCAGCAAATCAATACAAATTTAAATCAGCCTGTTTTTCTTAACAGCGATTTCGGATTAAATGATTTTATTAACCCGGATTCTACCGGCTCATCCAGAATAACAGGAAATTATCAAAGTGTATTCTTCAATACAAAACGTTTTTTAGGATTTAGCTTTGCCCCATTTGTATTTAGCAGCGCTTGCTATATAAAACCAAGAGGCAAAAACTTTTACGAAGGAACTTTATATACAAGGTTAGGTGCCGGTATAAGATCCAGAAACGAGAACCTTATTTTTGGAACGATGGAACTTAAA
>Ga0306923_10006222_pt1 | contig 11742 bp, 5 predicted proteins | sample sta12Can44000108_FD_203841 | JGI IMG/M metagenome (GOLD analysis project Ga0306923, IMG submission 203841) | Lab enrichment of tropical soil microbial communities from Luquillo Experimental Forest, Puerto Rico - statanox.12C.anox.44.000.108 (v2)... | ecosystem: Environmental > Terrestrial > Soil...
CGCTCAGCAATTGATCAGTGGCGGGGATGTTGAAATGACGTATGAGCTCGCCAAAGACGTCGTCGGGCTGCGCATAAATCGGACGATCCCTTCTGAATTGCGCGAGGTGGAGCAGATCGTCAATCAATCGATTCTCGAAGGGACCCTGGTCGGAAACTCGGTCGGGCGGGCGGGAACCTGAGACAAACAGATGTATCGGCCGAAATTTGGTTGAACGGATGAGGCGGCGCGCCGTTTCGTACATGGTCAGGCCGCCGAGACAATGGCCAAAGAAAGCGAACGGCAAATCGAGCAAAGGCCGCATTTCCGAGACCAGTTCGGAACTGAATTTTTTGATGTCGACGATCGGCTTTTCCTCGATCCGGCCAAGCCGGCCGGGCGGCTCAACAGCGACGACTTCTATGGCAGGATCAAGAGACTCGGACCAACTGCGATAGACGGCTGAGCCGCCGCCAGCAAAGGGAAAACAGAACAGCCGCAACCGGGGAGAAGGCCTGGGACCTGCAACGACAAACCACCTGCTTGAGCCGCTCTTTCGGGGTCGCCGAGCCCGCTTTCCCACGGAATTATCATCCTTCGCGTAACCCAAATCCGGCAAGATATCGTCGACGATTTGCGCAATGCTCGGTCCCTGGATCAACTTCACAGCGGAAATCCGGATGCCGAGGGCTGTTTCAAGCCGATTGACCAACGTTACCGACATTAAAGAATCGAGGCCGAACTCGCGAAGCGGACGGCCTGCATCGATCTCCTCTTTGATGCCCAAGGTGTGCATGACCTGCTGACGTACAAACGCCGCCAACAGATCGCGGCGCGCGGTCGGAGGCACCTCCTTCATTTTGGTCTTCAGGTCGGCTGCACTGGCGGAAAGGCCCGGATGCACCGTGAGGGCACCGACTTCCTTATGCAATTCGCGATAGAGCGGTGGAGGGATCGTGAATTGCTGAAGGAAAGTTCGCCATTTGGTAATCGTGACCGCCGCATGCGCGGCGTCGCTTCCGACTAGCAAGTCCAGTGCACGCCGACCAATATCGGCGGGGATGTATTCGGTGCCACGCGAGCGCCAGATGGCTCGTCCTTTTTCGCCGGAAATCGTCGCCAATCCCGACTCGGCCCACGGGCCCCAGTTTATCGCGAGTGCCGGCAGCCCTTCTTTGCGGCGGCGGCTGATTAGCGCATCAAGAAACGCATTTGCAGCCGCATAATTAGCCTGCCCCGCCGAGCCGGTGAGGCTCAGGATCGAAGAAAACACAACGAAATGATCAAGATCGCAGTGCCGGGTGAACTTGTCGAGCAGCCAGCCGCCCGCGAGCTTCGGCGCGACAACGCGTTGAAATTTTTGCCATTCCATCTGCATAAGAATTCCGTCGTCGAGCACCCCGGCACAATGGAAAATGCCCTTGAGCGGCGGATGGAATTTTTCGATCCGACCGATCAGCCGCCGCACATCTTTCTCATTGGAAACATCCGCCTTGAGAACGGTGACCTCGGCGCCGAGCGCCGCAAGCGCGCCCTGGACGCGGCCGGAGCTTGGATCCTTTTGCCCGCGCCGTCCCACGAGCAGGAGACGTTTGACCTTGTAATGTGTAATGAGCCACTTGGCGACTTCGACTCCGAGCGCACCGAGCCCGCCGGTGATCAGATAACATCCATCGGAATCGAACGTGGCTGTGGGTTTCCTAGGGGCCGCTGCACGGACCAAGCGCGCGGCAAATCGAACGCCTTTACGTACTGCGACTTGATCCTCTCCGTCACTATTCAACACTTCGCGCAACAATGCCGCAGCGTCACTCGATGGCGAGCAGTCCGGGCTTGCATCTAGATCCACCTGGCCGCCCCAAATCTGCGGGTGCTCAAGTGTTGCAGTGCGTCCTAATCCCCATAAAGCTGCGGCCGCCACCTCGATCGGCGGATCCTCCGGCGCAATCGAAACTGAGTTGCGTGTCACCGCCCAGATGCGTGGCGGGATCTCAGGGCGGCCTCGCGCCTGAACCACTGCTCGCAACAGCGAAATGCTGCTCCCTAAGACGATCTTCTGCGCTTCGTTGAGTTGCTGCATACTCCTGTTATCGATCGACAGATCGAGGGCCCAGAGATTGATGATGCCTCGTAGTGGAGCCGAACGATCCACGAAGCCAGAAATCAGCTTTGCAAACAGTTTCACGAGATCGTCAGGACTCCATGCAACCGCTTTCCGCCGTCCAATGAACTTGTCTGCATAAATGAGCTGACAGGTCCCACCTTTTTCGGTCAACACTTCAGCGAGAGCCGCACCGGTGCCGCTCCTGTCAGCAAGAATAAGCCAGCTTGACGGCTCGCCATCCGACTTAGCCGATGTTTGAAGCGGCGGCCGTTCGACCCATTGCATGTGATAGAGCCAATCGACTTTTTGCGGCCTCGCAACGGGACGTAAAGCTTCCGGCGGCAATTGCCTGACAGACAGGCCCTCAAGCATGGCGGCCGGGCTTCCATCCTCTTCGTAGACGGCAATATCGACCGCGACGGTCTCCGAATCTGATTGGCGGTGACGGCGAGTCGCATGCACCCAGGCCGTCCGCGCGTCTGAGGCCATGCTGTGGAAGCGTTCGAGGCTGATCGGCAAATATGCGGGCGCATCCGTTGGCACCTCTTCAAAATTGCCATGCGCTTCGACCAGAGCTGGGTAGACATGCAGACAAGCGTCCAACAGCGCCGGATGCAGCCCGGGCGCATTTTGCCCCACCAAATGCACAGGTAGATCAATGTGGGCCAAAACTTCGCCCTTGCCGTGCCATAACTCCTGGATGGCGCGAAAGGATGGGCCATACTGCAAGCCAACCTCGTTCAGCGTCCCGTAGTACTGCTCAGTTGAAATGGCGGTTGGACATCTCGACTTGACCTGATCGATTGCGAGTGCAGTACTCTTGACGCTTTCCTCCGTGCTAATCATGCCAACCATGTGTGTCTGCCAGGCGGAAGCCGGCTCCCAACCAATACTCATCAGGCGAAACTCGGCCGTTGCGTCGTCTACAGGGGTCAAAATTATTTGCACAGTGCGATCGCCGACGTCAGGCAGGATCATGGCTTGCCGATATTGCACATTCGCAATCGCAGCACGATCGATCCCAAAATGCTGCCGAGCAGCGTCGCGGAGGGCTGTGAGACCGAAGGTCAATGGCAAAACTGGCATCCCATGGATACGGTGGTCGTTGAGATATTCGAAACGTGCCAGGCTGTAAGTTGTCTCGAATTGGATGTCCGGCAGCCCGGATCGAAGGCGCGAACCCGCCAAATTCCTCGAGGCTGGAGCTGTCCTCTGCGGTGACGGTGCGGCATCATTGTCCAGCCAGAAACGGCGATGTTCGAACGGGTAGGTGGGGAGCGATAGGCGGCGCCGGCTAGTCGGCCGGTAGAAGTCATCCCAATCGATGTCGTGGCCGCGACGATAGAGTTCGCTCAGGCTCAATAGAATCCGTTCCAAGTCCCCATGTCGCTGGTCCGCCAGCGAACCGAGCCAAGCACATCCGTTTGCGCTCACGCATTGGCGTCCGAGAGCCAATAATGTGCTGCCGGGACCAATCTCGATGAAATCGGTGGCACCCATTGCGGCGATCGTATTCATACCCTCGGCGAAGCGAACCGGACGGAGCGCATGGTCACACCAATACTGCGCGTCGACGGTATCGCTCACAACCGTTCCGGACACTGTCGAAATCCAGGGTATTTTTGTCGAGTTTGCGGGAGTTGTCGCAGCGACGCTCGCCAATGGCTGCACAATTGATTGCATCAGGGGAGAATGAAACGCGTGTGAGACCGTCAGCGGCTGGGTTCGAACACCTCCGGTTTCAAAATGCTTCACGACAGCAGCGACGGCTTCGCTCTCGCCGGAAATCACCACGCTGCCCTGTGCATTCACCGCGGCAACCGCAAGCTTCTCGGCCTTGCGTTTCTTGATGACGGAAGCGACCGTGCTTTCGTCGGCCAGAATTGAGGCCATCGCTCCGCCGACGGAGAGGGATTGCATCAGCCGCGCGCGTTCCGTGATCAGAAAAAGCGCTGTTTCCAGCGAGTAGACGCCTGCACAATGCGCGGCGGCGAACTCGCCGACGCTGTGACCCAACACCATCTCGGGAACGATCCCCCACGAGCGCCATAGCTCGATCAAAGCAGCCTGCACCACGAACAAGGCGGGCTGCGTATAGGCGGTTTGATGAATGGCATCGCCCCCTTTAGCCTTGCCAAATAGCACGTCCAAGAGGGGTAGTTCTAATCGATCGCGCAACAAAGCAGCACACCGATCGATGACGGCGCGATACACCGGCTGCTTTCGATAAAGCTCCGCTCCCATGTTCAGACGCTGGGACCCCTGCCCGGAGAACAGGAAAGCGAGCCGCCTCCTTTCGCTGGCTGACGCGGCGTGATCACCTGCCGCCTGTTTCTCCAGTTCCTCAGTCAGCACAGAGCGCAACTGCGCAATCGAGCCGACAACGGCAGCGAAACGGTGACTAAAATGACTGCGACCGCTGCTTAGCGTGAAGCAGACATCAGCAAGCTCAGCGTCTGACCGCCGCTCCATTGCCGTTCGGTGACGCTCCAAGGATGCTCGCAGTGCCGGAGCGGTTCTTCCTGACAGCGTCACCACGCTGAGCGGTTGATCGGCCACCCGGACGGAGGGTGCTTGCGGCGCCTCATCTAAGACTAAAAAGGCGTTGGTTCCTCCCAGCCCTAGCGAGTTGACCGCCGCAACTCGGCGACGATCTGTCGGCCAGTTCCTGCACTTGGTGTTGACGAAAAACGGACTGGTGGCGAAATCGATCTTGCGGTTCGGTGTCCGATAATTGAGGCTGGCCGGAATTTTTCCTTCCTTCACCGCCAGAGCGGCCTTGATCAGGGCGGCCATTCCGGCGGTCTGTTCGAGATGTCCGATATTGGTCTTGACCGAACCGATCGCGCAGAAACTGCGCCGATCCGTTCCGGTTCGAAAAGCACGAGTCAACGCGTCGATCTCCAACGGATCGCCGACAACCGTTCCGGTCCCATGGCATTCGACGTAGCCGATGTCGTCTGGCGAAATGTCGGCGACCGACATCGCCTCGACCATCGCTCTCGTCTGACCGGCTACACTCGAGGAGGTGTAACTGACCTTGTCCGCTCCGTCGTTGTTGATCGCGGACCCTCGGATCACCGCAGAAATATTGTCATGATCGGCGATAGCTGACCGCAGGTCCTTGAGCAGGATCGCGCCAACCCCGCTCCCGAAGATGGTCCCTTGTGCTGCTGCATCGAATGCGCGGCAATGTCCATCGGGCGACAAGATGTCGCCTTGCCGGCTAAGATAGCCTACGTGTTGCGGCACGCGTACCGTGGCCGCTCCAGCGAGTGCCATATCACATTCGCCGGCAAGAATGGCCTGGCAGGCAAGGTGCACCGCGACCAGCGAAGTAGAGCACGCGGTTTGCACATTGACGCTAGGACCAGTGAGGTTGAGCTTGTATGAAATGCGGGTACTCAAGAAATCCTTGTCGTTTCCGATATGCGCCACGCCACCCGTATAGCCTGGCAATTCGGCGGAGAAGGCGAGGCGATCGACGAGATAACTGCTCACGACCCCGCCCGTTCCCACAAACACTCCTGCCGGTCGCGGTGCCCCTGCCGGCCGATAGCCAGCATCTTCGAACGCCTCCCACGCAACCTCCAGCAACAGTCGATGTTGGGGGTCCATCAGGCGCGCTTCGGTCGGCGAGTACTCGAAGAAGGTAGCATCGAACTGATCGATGTCAGGAAGGATGGGTGCGGCTTTGACGTAGGCAGGGTCGCCCAACTGCTCCGCTGGCACGCCGGCGGCTGCCAGCTCGTTATCTGTCAGGAAGGTGATGGATTCGATTCCGCTGCAGAGATTGCGCCAATAAGCGCGCTGATCCGGGGCGCCGGGAAACCGGCATGCGATCCCGACTATTGCCACGCCTGTGGGACCGGTTGCGGACGTCACGATTGTTTCCTTTTTATCCGCCGAGTATCCGCTTGCTGCATCGCTGCAACCCGGTTGTCATCGGTTATCTGCAAGTCGGCGTCTGGAAACGTTGCGTTTCTATCTGCTCGGACCAGGTTGCCTATGGTGCGTAGGCTGGTGAATGCAGCCGGCCTTGCAACCGGCTCAACCCCAAACTCGACCGCAAGTTCGGTACCAGGAAACGTGAGATCGAGCGGATTCAGGCAGGCCGGGGCATTCGATTTGCCGCGACGCCTAAACGTAGATGTTTTGGCACGGCGCTCTTCGAGCACGGCACAGGCCTTTTCATGCACTAGAACTTCGATCTGCCCACCACGCGACCTCTGCAGACGATCCCTCTCGCCTACCAACAGGATCTGGCTCGTCATGAAGTATGACTATTCCAAAACGAATCTGCGTTACAGTCGCAGGGTGTTTTGAATGGGTTATGCGCTAAGACTAGAGTGAGTCGCACGCGATTTAAGTTTGTGGGTAATTGCACCAGATCGATGCCAATCTATACTCCAAGCTCGCAATGGCGGCAGATGATACTTTGAGCTCACTGTCGTGCATACTCACTCTCTCGCGACCTGGTCGATTAATACTCGACCTAAGTCACTTGATGCCGGACGATTACTACCAGTCTTCATCGGCGCGGCGACGAGTCCGGCTGGCTCTCCCTCCGGCTTTTCGCCATTCCTCCTCCATTTGATTTGCGATATCAGCCATTGCCGCAAACGTCTTCCCCCAGGACTCTGTTCGCGACATAATCAATCGCGCGGTCGCGTCCCGCAGCTTCGGATCCAGCGGCCAAAACGGCCAAGGCCAGTAGCCCAATTCGGAACGCCGACTGCTGCCTTTCGAACCCGACTTGCGTCGTCGTTTCTTTGCCATTGAGGTGCCCCCTACCGGCTACTTTGACGACTGGCCTTGCCCCATTCCTCCGACAGCTTGCCTATTGCCTCGCCTAATGCGTTGAATGACTCGCTCCAAAATTGTCCTCGCGCCTCGGCCAGTTTCTTGGCTGCAGTCAGTTGTTTCGCCGATACTGGTACCAGCGGCCAAAATGGCCAAAACCAGTAGGTTCTTTGAGATCGCTGGGTGCTGCTCGACCTAGTCTTTCGCTTCTTCGCCATTGGGATACCCCTCCTGCGTTGCTCATGAGGTCGTTTGGAGCGGACGGGGCGCCCGAACTTCCTCACCTGCATTATACACTCAATTTTGCGGACTTCGCGCTATAAAACAGTCATGAGATCGGCGAGGATATCGAGGGTGTCATCTCCACATGAGGCGCCGAATTCACCAGGTTCCGCGCTGAAGGGTAGTCGATCGACAGATAGCTGCTCACGACCCCGCCAAGGCCTGTGAAAACCCCGACCGACCTGGCGGAGCTTCCGACCGGTTCTCCAGCGTCCTCGAAGGCCTCCCACGCGACTGCGCCGGGAAAACGGCAAGCGATACCGACAATCGCGACACCGGCGGAGCTATTACCCCCCATCATCTTCGCTTTCTCCGCGCGTGGTTTGAGCTCGGTTGACTGCTGCCGCCATCACATCGTCCTCCCCGCTGCGCTGGAGCTCTGGAAAAAGCGCCTACTGATAGGCCCGCACGAGGTCCCTGACCGATCGGACGCTTGTGATCGAAACGAGCTTGGCAAATGGATCGATGCCAAGCTCGGCTGCATCGCCTTGGTCCTCTGTCCTCGATATGCGAATCTAGTTTTCGGAAGCGACAGATGCAGAGCGAGCATCACCACGCCAAGTCTTTCCGAACAGCACCGTCGCCATGCGCGGATATGGTTTTCGGCACGGGCGCAGTCTCCGTCGCGGGAGGGAGACCAGCAGTCGCGAGATCGCGCATGAGCAGATCAAGCGTCTTATCATCATAGATGATTTTGCCAAGTTCGGCGCGTGGGCCCCGCCTCCAAGCCCCGTCGAGCTTGATCAGCGACTTGACCGCAGGCGCGGCTTCGGCAGGAGTATCGGCGGCAAGCGCGCGCGCAACGAACCCGAGCGCATAGTCCTTGAGATCGTTGGCATGGCGTTTGGCAGTCCGCTTGTCACCAGCAAGATAGGTGGTCAGGAACGAATGGAAGGTGATCGCTTCGTCAGCCGCATCGTATCCGTCTTCGATGCCTCGCTTTAGATTTGAGTGCGACCATTCGTAACTGAGATCGGTCGCTACCCTAATCTCGATGATTTTGCCCTTCCAACCCAATTCCCGCGCGTGATACTTGAACAGCTGGACATCATCCTCTCCAAGGGCGCCAGCGAACAGCATACAGAGATTGCCAAGCGCATCCGTCATGCACTTTGGCGCTCGGACCTGCTGGGTGTCGATGATCCTGACCACCCAGATCTCATCCAGATCGGGGTGATCTTCCAGCAAGTTCTCGAAATTGATTGTTTGAACCAGCGCGCCCTCGCAATAGGTGTCGCCATCGATCTCCACCGTCTCCTCGATGAAGGGAAGGGCCGAGCAGGCACACAAACTCTGTGCGTTAATATTCTTGTAGCGGCCTTGGGGTCTATTGGAAAACAATTGCAGCCGCTTCCTGCTGAGATTCCAGGCGTTGTGGTAGATGAATGGCTTATCGTCTCGGTAAAGGTTCTTGAATTTGATCGCCTCGAGAAAAGTACCTTTGGGATAATACATCTTAGTCAATCCATTTACATTGGAGAGGTAAAGCAACGAGGTGAAGAAACGGCTGAACGGGTTGACTGCAAGCACACTGTTCAGCATCCAATGATCGAAGTCCCCCGCATTCCACCTGGAGCGATCCAAGAGCAGCGCGGTCGTGTCGTTGAGCGCTCCCATGATCTCGTGCGGCAGCCAAAGGTTTTGATAGCTCCTGGGATCCATCAGGAATTTCGTCACGGCGCGCATTTTGGGCCCGAGAGCGGGCCCGAACACTGTGTTAGTAGGAAAGCGCGAATAGGATTCATCGTTACGGAATACGTTGTAAAAGAACGCACGGGTCTTTTCCGCTTGCTCGACTGGACTGCCATCGAACTGGTGGTAGACAATGCCGACCCACGCGCCGATGCACGACAACGCCCATACATCGAATGTGATACCAGCCTCAGCTAGACGCATGAGAGCGCCCATCTGCAACCCGGCCGCCGGGCCACCTCCGCCAAGCGTAATCGCTCGCTTCATCTCAGCCCCCGTTGGCTAGGTTGACGCCGAGTCAGCAGTAGCATCAAGCCCACCAGGTTGGAAATCTGATTAGATACCCGCTTCGCTAGTACTTGCAGTGAGTCGGCCAGGCGCTCAAACCACAATCCGCGTCAGGACCAATCTCACTCCTGCTGCCGGTCCGGCTCCAAGGAGGCAAATCGCTCACGCTTTCTTCCACAACCTCCATGAGATCCTGATCAGCGATAGGACCAACCGACTTGGTTCAGTGTCTCCGGCAAACGCTGGTGGACATTTTCGACCCGATCCGTCACCACGCGGTCTCGCCACCCGGATCGGGCCGTGACCCAGAAGGAGCCTGCAATTCCTGATTGATGACGGCGTGGATGAACGCCATATCGTCCACGACTGCAAAATGGGCACCCTCGCGTATGTGGACCTGCAAACGCGAGTTTGTGAAACGCCCCCAGCCCAGTGCATGCTTGCGCGATACATAGGGATCGCCCCGCCGCGCGGTTTCATACATGGTCAAGGCGCCCAGGCAATGGCCAAAGAACACGAACGGCCGGTCGAGCAGCTCTCCCATCTTGGAAAGAAGCTGCGTCACAAGTTCGTCCATGTCGGCGATTGGCGTTTCAGTGATACGGCCGAGACGACCGGGCGGTTCGATTGCGACCACCTCGATCCTTGGATCTAGGAACTGCGCCCAGTTTCGATAAACGGCGGATCCCCCACCAGCAAACGGAAAGCAAAAGAGCCGCACCCGGGGATCCGCTCGTGGGCCCACAATGATAAGCCAACTGCCATCGGACCCGTTGCGCTGGATCGGGGTCGATTGCGGCAGGACTCCATCATGGGCCATTGGGTCCGCGGCAATTGGCCAACCACCAGCATGATGTCTAGGTTGGACCGCAATCGGTTGCGGTCGGGCTTCATTCTCGGCTGTCGAGTTCATGATTATAGACCCACCGCTGGCGCTACGGTCGGGCTGAAGCATGATCGGTTGCAACACGGGTTGATTGTCGAGCCCCGTCAGCTTCGGCAGGATCTGATCGACGAGTTCATCGATACTGGGGCCCTGAATCAGACTTACGGTCGAGACTTCGATCCCAAGTGCCGTTTCCATTCGATTAGCAAGCGTCACCGACATAAGCGAATTGAGTCCCAACTCGCCAAGCCGGCGAGCCGCATCGATCTTTTCGGTGATGCCCAATGTCTTCATCGCCTCCTGGCGGACAAACTCGACGAGCAATTCGCGGCGCTTCTCTGTAGGCGCTTGTTGTAATCGGGAGCTTATCGCTGTCGCATCGCTCTCGCGCCTCGCGCTTTGGATCGCCGGGCCGACTTCCGCCGGTCGATTGGGCGTATCACCTGCTTCTTTTGTGACATGCGGCCTCAATGCTTCCGGGGGCAAGCGTTTCAGCGACAATCCTTCGATCGCGGCTGCAAACTGGCCATCCTCCTGGTAAATGGCGATGTCGGTGATGACGATTTCCGGGTCGCGGTTTCCCGATTGCCGACGCACGCCATGCGCCCAAACCTCGCGGGCAGGGACTCCCGCGCACCGGAAACGCTCGACGCCGACCGGTAAGTAGGTCTGCCGCGGCTCTTCGGTCGCTTCCGTGAAATCGCCATAGGCGTCCACCAGCGCCGGATAGAGGTGCAGACAGGCATCGAGAAGTGCCGGATGCAGCCCGGATTGGCCGTCGACGGAGAGATGCGGAGGCAGCCGGACTCGCGTCAAAATCTCGCCGTTCCCCCGTTGCATCATCTCGATGGAGCGAAAGGATGCGCCATATTCCAGTCCCAAGGCGCGTAAGGCGTCATAATAGCGATCGGTCGGAAGTGAATTGCCGCACCGTTGCCTGACCTGGCCGAGCTGGAGTGGCTCGGTCTGATCATTCCGCGCCGAGTCTTCTTTGCGCGCGACACCGACCATGTGGGTGCGCCACGTGTCAGCGACATCATCTGCGTCGACGCTGGCGAAGCGAAACTCGGCCGTCGAATCGTTCAGCGGTGTGAAGATCGATTGCACGATCCGCTCGCCGCTTTCCGGCAAGACCATTGCCTCGCGGTATTGCAGGTTGGCGATCTCGACTGCGTCGGAACCAAAATATTGGCACGCCGCGCCCCGCAAAGCCGTCAGTCCAACCGTCGTCGGCAGCACCGGCATGCCATAGATGCGATGATCATCAAGATAAGCGAAATGTTGCAAGCTGTAGGCGCTCTCGAATTGGACATCCGGCAATGCCGAGCGCAAGCGGATGCCGGTCAGCCCGTTGGAAAGAGGCTTTGTCGATCGCGCCGTCGCGTCGGCCTCGATCCAAAAACGGCGGCGCTCGAAAGGATAGGTCGCTAGCGACACGCGGCGGCAAGGGTATGGTCGATTGAATCCGTCCCAATCGACCTCGCAACCGCGGCGGTAAAGCTTGCCAAGGCTCGTGAGGATCTCGTTCAATTCGCCTCGCTTGCTGAGCGAGGCGAGCCATGCCTTTCCGTTTTCATTCACGGATTGTCGCCCAAGCGCGAGCAAGGTGTTGCCCGGCCCGATTTCGAGGAAGTCGGATACGCCGGTCTGATCCAGCGCCTGCATTCCTTCGACAAAACGCACGGCATTGAGCGCGTGGTCGCACCAG
>Ga0306923_10006223_pt1 | contig 11742 bp, 12 predicted proteins | sample sta12Can44000108_FD_203841 | JGI IMG/M metagenome (GOLD analysis project Ga0306923, IMG submission 203841) | Lab enrichment of tropical soil microbial communities from Luquillo Experimental Forest, Puerto Rico - statanox.12C.anox.44.000.108 (v2)... | ecosystem: Environmental > Terrestrial >...
CGCATTTGGAGCAAACCCAACCCATCTCGGGAACATTGTCGCCGGTTGCGCATCTAATGTAACACCAGATTGCCCGGATCGTTCCTAGGATCGATCTTCTGGGCGATTTCGGCAGCAGACGGAGGTCTCGATGGGCACAGAACAATCGACGCCGGCCGGTCCCGATCTGGCGCAGGGAATCCCGATCGGTGATCTTGCGGACGGACACATGCTTGCCGGGCATGTTGGCGACGACGCCGTCCTGCTGGCGCGCCGCGGCGATGAATTCTTCGCGATCGGGGCGACCTGTTCCCACTACGGAGGACCGCTTGCCGACGGGCTCCTTGTCGACGACACCGTGCGATGCCCTTGGCACCATGCCTGCTTCAGTCTGCGCACGGGCGAGGTTCTGCGCGCGCCGGCCTTGAGCCCGGTCGTGTGTTGGGCGGTCGAGCAGCGCGACGGCAAGCTCTTCGTGACAACCAAAAAGGCGCCGGCGCCGAGAAAGCGGAGCGGCGCCACGCCGGCGGGAATGCCCGAGCGAATCGTCATCATCGGCGGTGGCGCCGCAGGCTTTGTCGCGGCACAGACATTGAGGCGCGAGCAATACCAGGGAAGCATCGTCATGCTGAGCAACGACGATGCGCCACCCGTCGATCGGCCGAACCTGTCCAAGGACTATCTTGCCGGCAACGCGCCCGAGGATTGGGTCCCGCTGCGCCCGGCGAACTTCTATCCCGACAATGGCATCGAGTTGCGCCTCGGGACGCAGGTCACCGGCATCGACGCCCGTTCGCGCGAAGTCGTGCTCGCCCAGGGGAGCAATATCCGTTACGACCGGCTGCTGCTCGCGACCGGCGCCGAGCCGGTCCGCCTGTCGATCCCGGGCGCGGAACTGCCGCACGTGCATACATTGCGCACGCTGGCCGATTGCCGTGCCATTATTGCGCGTGCCGCAACGGCCCGTCGGGCGGTGGTGCTGGGTGCGAGCTTCATCGGGCTCGAAGCCGCGGCCGCGTTGCGCGCCCGTGGGATCGAGGTCCACGTGGTGGCGCCGGAGAAGCGCCCGATGGAGCGCATTCTAGGCCCGCAAATCGGTGACTTCGTACGCGCCTTGCATGAGGAGCACGGCGTGGTCTTCCACCTCGAGGACACGGCTGCCGTCATAGACCGCAATCGGGTCGCGCTGAAAAGCGGCGGTGCCCTCGATGCCGATCTTGTGATTGCCGGCATAGGCGTGCGCCCGCGGACCGAACTCGCCGAAAAAGCCGGTCTGAGGCTCGACCGCGGAGTGGTCGTAGACGCGTTTCTCGAAACGAGCGCGCCCGGACTCCTCGCGGCGGGCGACATTGCGCGCTGGCCCGATCCGCACAGCGGCGACAACATCCGCGTCGAGCACTGGGTGGTCGCCGAGCGGCAGGGGCAGACCGCCGCGCTCAACATGCTCGGACACCGCGAGAAATTCGTCGCCGTGCCATTCTTCTGGAGTCAACACTACGATGTCCCGATAAATTACGTTGGTCACGCCGAGAAATGGGACGAACTGGCAATCGACGGCGATGTCATGGCCAAGGACTGCGTGCAGCGCTTCAAACGCAACGGGCGCGTCGTCGCGGTCGCCTCGATCTATCGCGATGTCGAGAGCCTCGAGGCCGAAGTGGCGATGGAGCGGGAAACGGCTTGAGTGTCGCGGCGATCCATTGCCCGTGAGAGCGCGGGATGAATTCATATCTTTGTTTCGAGGGCGAGCCACAGTCGAGCAACCGCTTCGTCGGCTGTTTCGCCACTTTCGCGCTCGCCCGAATTCGGCGCCTTGCTCGCATACCAGCGACCGGTGTCATCGCACGACAGATAAAACGGTTTCCCGCAGCCAATGACGAGTTCTGAAAGAGTTGGCGAATATACCACCTCCCGTTCGAGATCCAGCGCCAATCCCTCCTTCAATCTGTTGCCGTGCCACATGCGTAGCGCGTCTTCTCTCCTGATCTTGAGATGGTCATTTAAAAAATAAACCGCGTTGAAATCCGTACTTTGCGTGAATCCCGCGTCCTTCAGTTCTCGGGCCAAGGCGAATGAAATCATGATGTGGGTCCTGTTCCCTTGTGGCCACCTGTTCCGCGGTGACCATGGTTCAACGGACTCCCAGATCGAATGGCCCAGCCATTCGAACAATGTCGTGCTCTGCCCATGTGCGGAACGTTCGCATCGGCTGGTTCGTTCCGCGGCATCGCGAAGCGCAACCCGGATCGAGTTCCGGTCTCCGAGGGCGCAATGCCGCTCCACGGTGCGGATGCCCGGAGCGGACCTCGTAAGCAGCGGAACCTCCGCATCGTGTTGCGCGTTTTGTCATAAATGGTGTGTTGTCATTCGTTACATAGCGCGAGGTCGATAATGAGTTCGATCCGTCTCGTCATACTGTTCGCTGCGATATGCCTCGCAACGGGTGCCGGGTTTGCTCAGACGCCCGCGCTCGACAGCGGTGCCGGGCCCCACGTTGATCTCACGATATCACAGAGGCAGACCCTGTATCAGAGCATCAGCAAGACCCAAAAGAACAGCGCTGCACCCACGGGTTTCCGCGCGACGGTCGGCGCGCTCGTGCCCGATGGCGTCGGGCTCGCGCCGGTTCCGGCGACGATTGCCGAGTTGATACCGCAGACCAAGGGACTGGAAACCGCGATGGTGGAAGGTGAGGTGGTACTGGTCGAGCCGCAGGGCAAGAAAGTGGTGGCGGTGATCGCGCAGGAGCCTTAAAGCGCTTTTCGTTCAGGTCGATACACTCAATCAGCTGTCATCGCCCGGCTCGACCGGGCGATCCAGTATACGCCGACCGCGAGTACTGGGTTGCTCGGAATGGGTCGGGGCAATCAGAAAATGCTCTAGCCTTTGGCCGGCCACCTTCCGCTGCTTCGAGACGGTCCACATCGTTCTCTGCCGCGAAGCGAGCGGCGGTCCGCCAAACCTGCGGCCGGTTGGCGGATTTGAACGGATAGTGAACAAGATGAAAGCGGTTTTCTTTGCGCGCCCGTCGTTGCCGCGCATTGACGGCGCCAGCCGAATCAGACTCTCAATTTCACGAGATGGATTGAACGAGTTCGCAATCTCACGAGTTCACATGTTCACAATCTCGCTGATCGGCCAGAAGGGCGGTACCGGCAAGACCACGCTGGCGCTCGGGCTGGCGGTTGCCGCCGCCCGGGCCGGGCATGCCACCGCGGTCATCGACCTCGATCCACAGGCCTCGGCAGCCAAGTGGAAGGTCCGGCGAGAGGATGACAATCCCGCCGTCGTCCCGGCCCAGGCCGGCCGGTTGAAGCAGATCATGGACACTGCGCGGACAGGCGGCGTCGATTTCATGTTCATCGACACTGCCGGCCGCAAGGACGACTCCGCGCTGAACGCGGCTCGCGCGTCCGACCTCGTACTCATTCCGAGCAGGCCCAGCATCCTCGAGATCGAGACGCTTCCCGAGGTCAACGACCTGTTGGAGCTGGCCGGCAGTCCTTCCGCATTCGTGCTGCTCAACTGTGTTCATCCGTCGGCCGGTCCGCGTGGCATCAACAACACTCACGCCGGCATCAAGGAGCTGTTCGGATTGACCGTCTGCCCGGTGCACATCTGCCAGCGCAGCGCCTATTCCGAGGCGCCGACCACGGGGCAATCACCTCAGGAGCTCGACCCTGAAGGGAAGGCGGCCGATGAACTTCATCGGCTCTTGCAGTTCATCTCCGAGCATGTGAACAACGGAAGGGACGTGCAGATTCGCAACAGCCTGACAAAGCGCGAGGCTGAGTTGGATCGCCTGCTCGATTCCACCCGTGAACTCATGAACACCAGAAAGAACTGACCATGCCGTCGAAAATGGCGGCCATCCAGGCCCAACTCGAGCGCGCTACCGGACGAGCCTCCGCGACGGCCGTTCCAGCATCCCCGACGCCGCCGTCGACACCGCAGGTCGCTGCACCTCGGCCGGTTTCGGTCAGGCCGCCGAGCCGCGAGGGCATGATTCACATCGGCGCGTACCTCCATCCCGATTTCAAGACCAGCTTGAGACTGGTGCAGGCGAGAACCGGCAAGGACATTCAAACTCTGATCGCCGACGCCTTGAACGAACTCTTCCGCGCACATAATGCGCCGGTGGTCGACAAGTAAGAGCCGATTGGCCCCCTCCTTCGCATCCGGAAAACAAAAACTTCGACGCTGGCTGTAGAGCCAGTTTTTGTCTATTAGTGCCGCGACACCGAGCTGTATCGCCAGATCAGGGCGCGCCAAGCGCAGCAGCGGAAGGAGGTCGCTTGCGTCCCGGCAGGGCCGACAGGGTCGCTCCCTCCGTTCGTCCCCGTTTGTTGCGCCCCGAGCGGGCAGAGTCGTCGGCTTTAGGGATCGACATGAAACAGGAACGGTTGAGCATTCCGGATGTCGTCCTGTTTACGCCGATGCGGGATGGCGATGCCCGTGGCTTCTTTTCGGAGACGTTTCGTCAGGATGTTTTCGACGCAGCGGTCGGACCGTCGACTTTCGTGCAGGACAATCATTCTTATTCCAGCGAAGCCGGCGTCATCCGCGGCCTGCACTTCCAGCGTCCGCCCAGCGCGCAGGGAAAGCTCGTTCGCGTCGTCCGCGGCGCCGTCCTCGATGTCGCCGTCGATATTCGCCTGGGGTCGCCCACTTACGGTCGGCACGTCGCCCAGGTGCTTTCGGCGGAGAATTGGCGGCAACTGTGGATTCCCGTCGGCTTCGCCCACGGGTATTGCACGCTGGAGCCGGCGACCGAGGTGATCTACAAGGTGACCGCTTACTACAGTCCGGCCGACGAGCGCGGTCTTGCCTTCGACGACCCGGCCCTTGCCATCGATTGGCCTGTCGCCCCCGAAAAGGCGCGGCTCTCCGACAAGGATCGCCGGCACCCGAAGCTGGCGGAATTGCAGCCCTGCTTCCGATCGGCAGAAACGGCATGAACAGGTCAAAGGGGCCGCCGACATGAGGGTCATCGTAACGGGAGGGGCCGGCTTCATCGGTTCCGCCGTTGTCCGGCACCTGGTGCTCCAGACCGGGGCGACCGTTCTCACCGTCGACAAGCTCACCTATGCCGGCACACGCACATCATTGAAGGCCGTCGACGGCCATCCCAACCACCAATTTGTTCAGGCCGACATCTGCGACGAGACGGCGGTAGCCCGCGCTCTCTCCGACTTTCGTCCACACCGGATCATCCATCTGGCCGCGGAGACCCATGTCGACCGTTCCATCACCGGTGCAAAGACCTTCCTCGAGACGAATGTCATCGGAACGTTCACCCTGCTGGAATTGGCGCGGCAGTATTGGATGACGCTGGATCGGCAGGCACGAGAGGCGTTTCGATTTCTTCACGTCTCGACCGACGAGGTCTATGGCTCCTTGGGGACCGACGGGCTTTTCACGGAGACGACCCGTTATGATCCGGGTTCGCCCTATTCGGCGAGCAAAGCGGCGTCCGACCATTTCGCGACGGCTTGGCATCGAACCTATGGCCTTCCAGTCGTCATCTCGAACTGCTCCAACAATTACGGGCCATTCCAGTTTCCCGAGAAGCTGATCCCGCTCGCTATTCTCAATGCCATGGAGGGCAAGGCGCTTCCCGTCTATGGCGCCGGGACGAACGTGCGCGATTGGCTTCATGTGGACGACCACGCCCGCGCACTCGACCTCATCGCGTCCAATGGGCGGCCGGGCGAACGATACAACGTCGGTGGACACAACGAGCGCAGCAACATCGACGTCGTGCTGCGCATCGCGGGGATCATGGATGCGCTGCGACCCGACGGCGCGCCGCACGAACGGTTGATCAGTTTCGTGTCCGATCGTCCGGGCCATGACCAACGTTACGCAATCGATCCCACCAAGCTCGAAGCCGAGCTCGGTTGGCGCGCCGCCGAAACTTTCGAAACCGGCATCGAGAAGACCGTGCGCTGGTACATGGAAAACGAATGGTGGTGGAAACCTCTGCGCGACAACATCTATCGAGGCGAACGTCTCGGAACGCTTCAGCCGGCGGGATAGGCGGCGATGGCGCCCCGTCGGATCGCGGTCACCGGACGGCACGGACAAGTTGCGCGCGCCCTCGCGGAAGCGGGCGAAAAAGCGGGGTTCCATATCATCACGGCGGCGCGTCCCGACCTCGATCTCGCGAGACCGGAGACCATCGCGCCGGTGCTACGATCGATCCAGCCGGATGCCATCGTCTCGGCGGCGGCCTATACGGGCGTCGACAAGGCAGAGAGCGAACCGGAACTCGCATATGCAATCAACGCGACAGGAGCGGGTCAGGTCGCGGCAGTCGCAGCCGCGATGGGAGTGCCGCTCGTGCATCTCTCGACCGACTACGTCTTCCGAGGCGACAAGCCCACACCTTATGTCGAAGATGATCCGGTCGAGCCGCTCGGAGTCTATGGAGCCTCGAAACTCGCCGGCGAGCGGACCGTGATCGCCGCCGGGCCGGATCATGTCATTCTGCGAACGGCATGGGTCTACAGCCCGTTCGGGGCGAACTTCGTCAAGACCATGCTGCGCCTCGCTGCTGATCGCGATGTCGTGCGTGTAGTCGCCGACCAATGGGGATGCCCGACCTCCGCATTGGATGTTGCCGCAGCGGTCCTCCGCGTGGTCGACAATCTTCTCGATGCGCCAGGCGAGGGCCGGCTGCGAGGCGTTTTCCATTTCGCCGGCAGAGGCGAGACTAGCTGGGCCGGGTTTGCAACCGCGATCTTCGCGGCGTCGCGCCGCCGCGGCGGGCCGTCTGCGCGTGTCGAGAGCATCAGCACGGCGGAATATCCGACGGCGGCGCGGCGGCCGGTCCGGTCATGTCTCGATGGACGACGGATCGGGGCCGTGCACGGAATCGTGCTTCCGGACTGGCAATTGGCGCTCGAGACTTGCATGGATCGCCTGCTCGAACCCGAGCGAACGACGTGAGGAACCTCGCATGAAGGGCATCATCCTGGCGGGCGGCAGCGGGACGCGCCTTCATCCGATGACGCTGGTGACCAGCAAGCAGCTCATCCCGATCTACGACAAGCCGATGGTCTATTATCCCCTCTCCACGCTCATGCTGGCGGGGATACGGGACATTCTGATCATCTCGACGCCGCAGGACCTGCCGAGCTTCCGCCGCTTGCTGGGCGATGGATCGCGTTGGGGCCTTGCCTTGTCCTACGCGGAACAACCTCGGCCGGAGGGGCTGGCCCAGGCCTACATCATAGGTGCCGATTTCGTCGCCGGATCATCGTCAGCGCTGATTCTCGGCGATAATATTTTTTACGGTCACGGCATCACGGCGTTGTTTTCGGATGCGCACAATCACCGGCAAGGCGCTACCGTGTTTGCATATCGTGTCATGGACCCGGAACGTTATGGCGTGGTGGAATTCGGGCCCGACATGAAGGCGATTTCCATCGAAGAAAAGCCGACAAAGCCGAGGTCGGATTGGGCGGTCACTGGGCTCTATTTCTACGACGCCGATGTCGTCGAAATTGCCGCGGACTTGAAGCCGTCGGCGCGGGGAGAGCTCGAAATAACCGATGTCAATCGAACCTATCTCGAGCGAGGTCGGCTCGAGGTGAGGCTCATGGGCCGCGGCTTTGTCTGGCTCGACACCGGGACGCCGGACGGACTGATCGATGCTGCTGACTTCGTTCGTACGATCGAGAAGCGGCAGGGGCTCAAGATCGGGTGCCCCGAGGAAATCGCTTGGCGCAAGGGATTCATCGATGCCGACCAGCTTGAAAGACTGGGCCAGGAACTGGGAAAGAGCACATACGGGCGATATGTCCTGGGCCTCCTCAGGTGAAGTGAAACAAAACAACCTCCCGCCGCCGGTCGCGCGATCGCGCGCCAGCGATGCTGTCCATCTCGGATGCGCGGCCCGAACGCCGGCGCGAGCATTCGGACGATCACGCGAGAGTCGCGCGTCCCCGTCTTACTCGCCCTGGACCGCCGAACCGCCCATCAGGCGCACGCCCTCGTCGAGCTTGTCGGCATAGGCGTCGAGCGCCGCGCCGGTCAGCACCGCATACCGATCGACGTCGGCCCAGCGCTCCTCCTCGATGGCTTCGCGCACGCCAGGCAGCGTCTTCGGCGCATAGCCGGTAAACCGGCCCGGGGCGTAGATCAGATGCTTGTACCAATCGCGCCCCGGCAACCCGACATCCACGGCCAGGCTCTGCTCGGTCTGCCGGGCAAGGTCGATCAGCTTCGCCTTGGTCGCATTGGATTGGGCTGCGCCCTTGGCGGCGAGTGCCGTGTCGTAGGCCCGGGCGCTTTTCTTGAGATGATCGAGCGCATTCTCGAGCGGGGCCATGTTGAAGTGGGGCACGCTCTTGAGCGGCGTCGGCGGTCCGCTAGTCTTGGTCGGATCGTCGGTCAAACGATACGCGTTCGCAGCCAGCAATCTCTGCTGAGTCTCCGCCGCTTGGCGCCTGGTGTCGGCGAGCCTTTTCACCTGGTCCAGATAACGCGACACGGTATCGGCGAAATCGCCGTAACGCTGGAGCGGAACATCGGCGTCGGCCATGCGCAACACCACGCGCCCCACGGTCTTCGCCAGCACCGGGGCGTAAGCAAAGCCGGGATCGCCGAAACGGCTGTAATACTCGTAGGTGTCATAGGCGGAATGATAGACGCCGCCGACCTGACCTTCGCCGCCGAAGCCCATATTCAGCGCCGCGATTCCCAGATGCTGCAGGAACGGCGAATAGTCCGAGCCCGAACCCAAAGCTCCGATCGGCGGGTCGCGCGTCGCGTCGGCACCGACCCTGGCGTTGTTGGGTGCATCCTCGTTCGCCCCCGGAGCGGCGCCGGCGACCTGCGCCCTCGCGCGCCGCCGGGCCGCCAGCGAGACGCCGGTCTCCGGGTCGGTCACATCGGCCGCGACGCGATTGACGAGATTCTGCAGCGAATGGCTGCCCTGCACGTTGAGAAAGCCCCGCCCGCTGCCGTCGGTATTGACGTAGACGAGGCCCTTCTCCTTGAGCTCCGCGGCATGGGTCTCAGCCCATTCGGTGGAGCCGAGCAGCATCGGTTCTTCCGCGTCCCAGCTCAGATAGACGAGCGTGCGCTTGGGCCGCCAACCCGTTTTCGCGAGCGCGCCGATGGCTTTCGCCTCGCCCATCATGGCGATGTGTCCGCTAATCGGATCGGCGGCGCCGAACACCCATCCGTCGTGGTGATTGCCGCGCATGATCCATTGGTCGGGATATGTACTTCCCTTCATGACCGCGACCACGTTGTAGATGGTTTTGAGCGGCCAATCGGATTTCACTGCCATGTGGACGAGCGCGCCGTCGCCGCCGCCGACGTGATAGGTGATGGGAAGCGAGCCGCGCCAGTTCGGCGGCACCACGCGGCCGCCGAGGGCCGCGAGAAAGTGCTGCGCATCGCCGTAGGAAATCGGCAGCACGGGAATTTTCAGAATCGCCGGCGCCTCCGAAATGGGCAATCGCTTTGCAAGCGCAGTTGCACCGATGCCGGGCGTCAGCGGATCGCCGGGGTATAGGGTCATGTCGGCGACGGAGCCGCGCTGCACGCCGTTCGCGGGGCGCGCCGGACCGTTCGGATACGCATCTCCCGTGGCATAGCCATCGTCGCGCGGATCGGAAAAGATGATGCAGCCAATGGCGCCGTGTTCCTGCGCGAGCCTCGGCTTCAGTCCGCGCCAGCCCTGGCCGTAGCGGGCGATCACTATCTTGCCCTTGACCGAAACACCCATCCGCTGAAGTTGGAGGTAATCCTCCTGCATGCCGTAATTGACGTAGACCAGCGGCGCAGTCACGTCGCCGTCGCCCTGATAGGCGACATAGGCCGGCAGCGCGTCCTTGGTGCGGGCCGAGGTTTCGTCGCCGGGAACCGGCGCCTCCGTCAGCGTCGCTCTGAACGGTTCGGCGCCGAGAAGCTCCAGCGTCTGGCTGATCGGTGTGGGGTAGAGCACTTCGAAGGTTTCGATATGAGCGTCCCATCCCCAGTCCCGGAATTGGGCGAGCACCATTTCGGCGTTGGCCTTGTCGTGTGGCGAACCGACATGGTTGGGCTCAGCCGCCATGGTCTTCATCCAGGCGGCCATCTCGGCAGCGTTCAGCGAAGCGTCGAACTGTCGTTCAACCTCCGCCGACGACTGTGGCGGCGCGGTCTGTGCGTGAATCGCGCCCACCCAGAAGGCGGTGGCGAGCATGAGGGAACGGGTAATCGCGCGGCGCATAACCCCTCTCCAATTCGAATTGCGATCGGTCGATGGATATTTTATCGCCCACGAAATGGGATGTCCAACCGGGCGAACTTTCCCCCGCGCATCGCGTGATTGAAGCGCGACACGGAGATCGACGCGTTCTCACTCGATACCGGCGATGAAGAGGGACCGCGCCCCGGTGCTCTCGCCGCTCACGAAAATCCGATCCAGCGTCCGCCCCCCGCCACGCCGAACCACAGAGCCAACGAAACGAGCGCCGTCAGTCGGCCGACCTGCGGTCGCTCGGAGGTTATGCCCGATTCCGTCACGCGGCGTTGAATCGTGAAGGTAAAGATGAGCACCAGGAACAGTGAAATCATCTTCACCCAAAAGGCATAGTTGTACAAACACTTGATCGATTCCGCGAAGAACAAGGGAATACCCGAAGCGAACATCAGGATAATTCCGCCGATTAACCACGGTTGGGCTGCTGCAGCGAGTTGTGCGACCGGCGACCGGCTCAGGCCAACGCCTAGAAGGCGCAGATTGACGACCAGCACGGCTCCGGCCGTCAATCCGAGACCAAAGAGGTGAAAGGTCTCGATCACAGGGAACAGCCAGGTCGAATTCCGGATCGTTTCGCCGAGCGACGTGTCGTAGCACCACTGGAAGAACGGCAGCAAATCCATCGATGCGCCTATTCGGTGGGTACGCAGCTGGTGAGGAAATTGATGATGTCCGGTTGCGGCTGTCTATCGCAGTCGAACCAGTTGTAGGCGATCATTCGTCCCGAGGCGACGACGCCGATCCACAGCGCCAGGGAAAGCGCGCCGGCAATCCTGGCCGGCTTGGGCGGTGCCTTGTCGACATCCCACGTGGCGACCTCAGGGTACACACGTGAGTGAAAGATCCACACGTTCAAACCGGCCAACAGCAGCAAAATCATTTTGAACCGGAAGAAGATGTTCTGATAGGACCTGACGGGTATGGCGTAAAACAACAGCACGCCGCTGATCGCCATGATCACGAACCCCGCTATGGTCCACGGCAGCAGGCGCCGGGCAAAATCCGACACCGGCACCTTCCGCATGGTCCAACCGAGGAGGCGCAGGTCGAAGATCACCGTGAGGCCGAAGAACAGACACATCGACCACACGTGAATCGATTCGATGAGGGAATAGGCAATTTCCGACTCGTGGATGCTGACGCTCCACGGCGACTCCGCCAGCTGTTCGAAGAAAGCCAGAAGAGACATGCCGAACCCGTCGAATTACGATTCCCAAGTGCGCGCGCATCGGATGATGCGCGCGAGCACCGATGTCTTGCTTATTGGGTCTTGGGCGCGGCCCCGGGGGTCAGCTCGTACGGAGCGCCGGTGCCGGAAGAGCCCAGAAACAGCTTGCGTCCGTCGGGGAAAGTGAGGTCCCTGCCGTTGGCGCGGTGCGACCCGTCTTTCGACTGGTACCCGTCGACCATGATTTCGGTGCCGGGCATCAAGGAATCCTTGGTGAACCCGCGCCGGAACAGGACGTTGGGCGTGCCTGCTTCGATGGCCCAGTTCACTTGCG
>Ga0306923_10006224_pt1 | contig 11740 bp, 11 predicted proteins | sample sta12Can44000108_FD_203841 | JGI IMG/M metagenome (GOLD analysis project Ga0306923, IMG submission 203841) | Lab enrichment of tropical soil microbial communities from Luquillo Experimental Forest, Puerto Rico - statanox.12C.anox.44.000.108 (v2)... | ecosystem: Environmental > Terrestrial >...
ACCGCGTGCGCTACGTCGGCGAACCGATCGTCGCGATCGCCGCCGAGAGCCGCGCCGCGGCCGACGACGCGGCCGCGCTGATCGACGTCGAGTACGATCCGCTGCCGGCCGTGCTCGCGCCGGACGCGGCGCTGGCCGCCGGGGCGCCCGTGATCCACCCCGAGCTCGGCGACAACGTGCTCTACGAGACGCGCCTCACGGCCGGCGACGTCGAGCGCGCGTTCGCCGCCGCCGGGCGCGTGTGGACGCGCACGTTCACGACGGGCCGCCACACCGGCGTGCCGATCGAGCCGCGCAGCTTGATCGCCGACTACGAGCCCGCCACGCGCGCGCTCACGGTGTGGATCTCCACGCAGGTCCCGCACATGATGCAGGCCGTGCTGGCGGAGCTCTTCGGCCTTCGCGAGCAGCGTGTACGGGTCGTCGCCCCCGACGTCGGCGGAAGCTTCGGCATCAAGATTCACGTGTATCAGGACGACATGGCGGCCTGCGCGCTCGCCTTGACCCTGGGCCGGCCGGTCAAGTTCGTCGCGAGCCGGCGCGAGTCGTTCCTGTCCGATATCCATGCCCGCGAGCAGACGATCCGGGTCGAGGTCGCCGCCGACGGCGACGGCATCCTCACCGCGATGCGCGCGAGCATCACCGCCGCGGTTGGACCCTACTCCGCGTATCCGCGCTCGAGCGTCGTCGAGGGCGGCCAGGTGCTCCGGCTACTCCCCGGGCCGTACCGCCTCCGTCACTATGACGGCGCGCTGCGCGTCGTGGCGCAGAACAAGGTCGTCACGTCGCAGTACCGCGCGGTGGGCCATCCGATCGCGACCGCCGTGACCGAGAGCATGCTCGATCTCGTCGCGCGCGATCTCGGCCTCGACCCCGCCGAGGCGCGGCGCCGCAATCTGGTGCGGTCCGAGGATCTTCCGTACACCTCGGCGGCGGGCAACGTCTTCGACAGCGGCAGCTATCAGGCCGCGCTGGCGCGCCTGCTGGAGGTCGCCGACTACGACGGGCTGCGGCGGGCGCAGACGGCCGCGCGCGCCGCGGGCCGCCACGTGGGCATTGGGCTCGCGTGCTTCGTCGAGCTCACCGGCCCGGGGGCGCAGTTCTACGGCGTCGGCGGCGCTCCGATCTCGGGTCAGGAGGGGACGACGGTGCGTCTGGAGCCCGGCGGCGCCGTCACGGCGCTCGTCGGCGTCACCAACCAGGGCCAGGGCACTCACACGGCCCTCGCGCAGATCATCGCAGACGTGCTCGACGTGCCGGTCGACGACATCGCCGTGCTCTCGGGCGACACCGCCGTGGTGCCCTACGGCGGCGGCACCTGGGCGAGCCGCGGCATGCCGATCGGCGGCAGCGCGACACTGCTCGCAGCGCGCGCGCTGGGCGAGCGGATCCGGACGGTCGCGGCGGCGCTCCTGGAGGCGCACGCCGCCGACATCGAGCTCGGCGGCGGCCGCGCGGCGGTTCGCGGAAGCCCCGAGCGAGGCCTGAGCTACGCCGAGCTCGCGCGGGCGGCGCACTTTCGCTCGAACGAGCTCCGGGGCGTCGAGCCGAGCCTCGAGGCGACGGTGCACTACACCAATCCAGGCGCGTGGACCTTCACCAACGGCGCTCACCTGGCCGTCGCCGAGGTCGACGTCGACACGGGCCAGGTGCGCGTGCTGCGCTATGTCGCCGTCGACGACTGCGGGCGCATCGTCAATCCTGCCCTCGTCGAGGGCCAGATCGCCGGCGGAATCGCGCAGGGCCTCGGGGGCGCCTTGATGGAGCGCTGCGCGTACGACGAGGCGGGGCAGCCGCTCTCGACGACCTTGATGGACTATGCGGTGCCGACCGCGGCCGACCTTCCTCCGATCGAGACGCACCACATCGAGACGCCCGCGCCCGGCATCGCCGGCGGGTTCAAGGGAGCGGGCGAGGCGGGCGCGACGGGTGCCCCCGCCGCGATCCTCAACGCGGTCAACGACGCGCTGGCGCCGCTCGGCGTGATGCTCACGGATCAGCCGATCACGCCCGAGCGCGTCGTGGCGGCGCTCCGGCCGAGATAGCCTCTGCCTGGCGTCTGGGGTACCCTGCCCTTATGAGATCATTCCTGCCTGCCTTGCTCCTGGCCGCGGCGCTGGTCGTCGCGACGACGATCACACCGTGGGCGGCCGCTCCACCGGACTTCGCCGGCATGCAGATCCAGCCGTACAGTCCCCCCAAGGCGGCGCCCGCCTTCTCGCTGCCGGATCTGGGCGGCAAGACGGTCAGCCTCGCGGATCTTCGCGGCAAGGTGGTGATGCTCTTCTTCTGGGCCACCTGGTGACCGACCTGCCGGGAGGAGTTGCCTCCCGTCCAGAAGCTCTATCAGGACTACCGCGCTAAAGGCCTCGAAGTTCTCCTGATCGACTTCAGAGAAGACCCCGACAAGGTCCGGCAAACCGTCAAGGAGCGCGGCTATCTCGCGCCGGTGCTGCTCGACGAGAGCGGCGACGTGACCGGCAAGGTGTACGGCGTCTGGGGCCCCCCCACCGTATACATCGTCGACCGCCAGGGTCGGCTGATCGGGCGGGCGGCAGGGGCGAGGCCGTGGGATAGTCAAAAGGGACGGCAGTTTATCGAGGCCGTCCTGGCGGGCCCCGCAGCGTCCTGACCGGCTCGCCTGGGCCGGTTTGCTAATTTCTGAACGCCGATGCTACGCTGCTATCCTACGAATGTAGCGACATCCACGGGCTAGCAGGCTTCCGTCGGCCTCGCAGCCAATGACTTATGGCGACGGACCGCGCCCGGAGCAGACGCAATGGCCATGGATCCCACATCCGCTGCTGAAGCGCGAGAGCGAGTCGCGAAGTGGATCGAGGAGACGCGCCAGATCTTCGCGCTCCTGCCCGAGCTCATGACGGGCGATCATCACGCGGGCGCTGCAGCGCAGAAGGAAGTCGACAAGCTCCACAAGGACATCGAGGACCTGAAGCGAGAGAACCACCTGCTCAGGCTCGAGAAGGACGAGATCGCGCAGGCGATGGGACAGATCGCCGCGAAGCTCGGCATCACCCCGCGCCGCAGCCCCTTCGAGCGCTCGGGGCCAGGGGAGCCGCCTCGTCAGCCCGATCACGCCAGAGCCCCCGAGGCCACGAAGGGGGCCGAGCACCAGAAGGCCGCCGACTCCGCGAAGTCGTAGCGCTCAGGCGCTCCGCGCCGATCGGAAGGTCCCGGCCGCCGATTGCTTGCTCGCGGCCGATTGCTTGAGGCTCAAGGTCAGCTCGTACTTCCTCTCGGTCATCGGATCCGGGTTGAAGAGCGCCACCCACAAGGTCGCATAGTCGCGCCCCAGCCCCGGCACCGACGTTCCCTCCGGGAAGATTCGCAGCACTTCGGACTTCAGATCGGCGCGTCCCACGGGCGGCATCGTCAAGAGCCACGCGTGATCGGAGTCGCTACGGCCGTCCGACAGCTTCACGTCGATCGACCGCGGCTCGCGCAGGTCGGCGGCGATCGCGAAAAAGCGCGTCGTGATCGGCGCGACGACCACCGGGAAGCGATGGTCGGCGAAGCGCTGCTTGTCCTGGGTGAGGCGCTGCGAGTTGTGCTCGGGGTCGCCGATCCGGTTGCTCGGATGCGTGAAGATCCGCGTCTCGGTCGTCGACTCGAGGATCCTCGCGTGCGTCCAGAGACCGGGCTCGGGGACCGCGGCGAGGAGCACGCTCTTCACGAACTCGGGATAGATCTCCTGCAGACGCCCCTCGTTCACGAGCACGTTGTAGAGGTGGGCGCCGACCGATTTCGCCGCGCCCGCGGCACCCGGCTGGAACGTCTTGAGGCTGTTGAGCGCCTTGTTGATGAAGCCGGAGAAGCGGCGCTCGATGTGGTCGAGGAGGATCGAGTAGCCGTACGAGAGCAGACCTTCCTCGTAGTCGGTGCTCTTCTGGATCGGCACGCTCAGAACGTAGTTGTACTTGCCGAGCTCCTCTTTGACGGCGGCTTCGAACGCGAGCGTGCCCTTCCATTGCGTCCAGCGCGCCCACGCCGACACCCACCATTGCGCCGCCTCGTCCTGAGGGCCCGCGTCGGCCGGCTGCGCCGCCTCGCGCGCCACGACCGGCTCGCGTGCCTGAGCCGGTTCACGCGCGGGCTCGGGGTCGCGCGCCGGCACGGACTCCCGGGCCGGGGTGGACTCCCGCGCCGGTGCGGCATCGCGCGTCGGGACGGCATCACGCCCGGAGAAGGTGATGTTTCGAGCGGGAGGGGCGGGCGCAGCAGGAGGGGGCGTGCGTGTGAGCACACCGGTCGGAGCAGGTGCCGCAGGCGCCGATGGAGCTGCGGCCGGTCGGGCTGCCGGCTCTTTCGGCGCAGCCGGTGCGGCCCGTTCCACAGCCGCGACGGCCCGCTCCGCAACCGGTGCCGGGCCCGCGCCGACGATGAGCTTGCCTCGGGCGGCCGCAACCGCGAGCGTTCTGCCAAATGCCTGGGTGACGGTCTCGTCGAGCACGGCGAACTTGTCGTCGTCGAGGGCGTCACGCCCCTCGATGATCGAGAGCAAGGCCGCGAACGACGGAATGCTCTCGAGGAAGGCCGGGGCGTTTTCAGAGTCAAACGCCTCGGGGTCCTGGGCGGAGTGTCGTATCTCCTTGGCCTTCACCAGGCACTGGACGAGGGCCGCGAAGTTCGGGCCGTCGGCGTGGGTGACAGTCAGGATCCGATCCAGCACCGCCATGACCCTGGTCCTGGCCTCGGCCATGGCCGCCTTCTTCTCCTGGGCCACCAGGGCCTGCGCGACCGTCTCGACTATCGGCGCGAGGGCCGCGAGACTGTCGACTTCCGCAATGGCGGGCACGGTGATCGAGAGCGAGCGTGCCGCCTCCAGAATGCGGTGGCGCACCTCGACGAAGTCCGTGCGAATCTTGGTGATTTCGTCGACGACACTCTCGGGCGGAACGGTTCCCGCCTGGAGCTCTCGAGCGGCCTGAGCGAGCGTCGAAGAGAGCGCGGTGAACCGCTCGCTGAGCGCCGCCAAGCGCTTGGCCAAGTCTTCGGCGTTCGCAGCCATGGGGTGATTTCGATTCTATCGCGGCGCGCCGGGGGGGTGTCAAAATCCCGGGCTGGGCGCCCCGAAAGCACGGTGCGGGGCCGGTTTTGGGCCCGTCCGCGATGGTAGACTCCGGGGCGTGGCGCACCCGCTGGAGGGCATCGTCGTAGCCGATCTGACCCAGAACGTGGCCGGCCCGTTCTGCACGCAGACGCTCGGCGACATGGGCGCCGAGGTCGTCAAGGTCGAGCGGCCCGGGCGCGGTGACGACGCGCGGGCGTGGGCGCCGCCGTACTGGGGCCGCGAGAGCGCTACCTTCATCTCCTTGAATCGCAACAAGAAAAGCCTCGCCCTCGACCTCAAGTCGCCGGGCGGGCTCGAGATCCTCCACCGCCTGGTCGGCCGCGCCGACGTCTTCGTTCAGAGCCTCAGGCCCGGCGCTATCGACGAGCTCGGGCTCGACTTCGCCGGCGCCTCGCGGATCAACCCGCGGATCGTCTACTGCTCCATTACCGCGTTCGGGATCCGCGGCCCCCTCAGCCATCTGCCCGGGTACGATCCGCTGATGCAGGCATACAGCGGGCTGATGTCGGTCAACGGCCACCCCGATCAGGAGCCCGCACGCGTCGGGACATCGATCGTCGACATGGGCACGGGCATGTGGGCGGCGCTGGGCATCGTCGCCGCGCTCCGTCAGCGCGATGCGACCGGGCGCGCGATCGAGGTGACGACCGCGCTCTTCGAGACGGCCTTGATGTGGATGTCGTATCACGCCATGGGCTACATGGCCTCGGGCGCGGTGCCGCAGGCGCAGGGCTCCGGCACCGCGATGATCGCGCCCTATCAAGCGTTCCCGACGGCCGACGGCTTCGCGATGATCGGCGCGGGCTCCGACGCGCTGTTCGCGAAGCTCGCGGCAGCGCTCGGCTGCCCCGAGCTCACCGGGGATGCGCGGTTCAAGGACAACCCGTCCCGCGTGACCAATCGCGCCGCGCTCGTCGAGGCGCTCTCGGCCCGCACGCGGCAGCGCAAGGCGGCCGAGCTCGTCGCGGCGCTTCGCGCGGCGGGTGTGCCGGCCGCGCCCATCCTGAACGTCGACCAGATGCTCGAAGAGCCTCAAACGCGCGAGAGCGGCATCGTCGTGCAGGCCGCCCACCCGCGGCTGCCCGACTACCGGAGCATCGGCTTGCCGCTCACCTGGGATGGCGCGCGGCCGACCGTGCGCCGGGTGCCACCGCTCCTCGGGGAGCACAGCGGCGACGTTCTCACCTGGCTCGGCTACACCCTCGATGACGTGCGGAGCCTCAAGGCCAAGGGAGTCATCCAGTGAGCGCCGCCTATCGCCACCTGCTCGTGACGCGCTCCGACGACGCGCGCGTGGTCACGGTGACCCTGAACCGTCCCGAGCAGATGAACGCGATGAACACCGCGATGGGCGAGGATCTGCTCGCGTGCTTCGACGGATTCCAGCGTGACCCGGACGTGCGCGCGATCGTGTTCACCGGGTCCGGCGACAAGGCCTTCTGCGCCGGCGGCGACCTCAAGGAGCGCAACGCCATGACCGACGAGGCGTGGCGTGCCCAGCACGTGATCTTCGAGCAGGCGGCGTTCCGCGTGCTCCGTTGCCCGGTGCCGGTGATCGCGGCGGTGGAAGGCTTCGCGCTGGCGGGCGGCTGCGAGCTCGCGATCCTCTCGGACTTCATCGTCGCCGGCGAGACGGCCGTGTTCGGCGTGCCGGAGACGACGCTCGGGATCTTTCCGGGGATCGGCGGCACACAGCTCCTGCCGCGAATCGTCGGCGCGCCGCTCGCGAAGGAGCTGATCTTCACGGGACGGCGCATGAAGGCCGACGAGGCCAAGGCGGCGGGCCTCGTGAACCACCTGGTGCCGGCGGGGCAGGCGCGGGCGAAGGCGGCCGAGATCGCCGCGACGATCGCCCGGAACGGCCCGATCGCCGTCCGCCAGGCCAAGAAGGCCATCGCGTACGGCGCCGAGACCGACCTCGACACCGCGATGGTCCTCGCGATCGAAGCCTATAATGCGACGGTTGTGACCGAGGACCGCCTCGAGGGCGTGCGCGCCTTCAACGAGAAGCGAAAGCCCGAGTTCAAGGGGAAGTGACGATGGCGTCGATCGAGCTCTCTCTGACCGAAGAGCAGCGCGCGCTCCGCGCGGGCGTGCTGGAGATCTGCAAGCGATACCCCGGCGAGTACTGGCGCGACCTCGACGCGCGCCGCGAGTACCCGGACAAGTTCGTCACCGAGCTGACCGAGGCAGGCTATCTCGCGGCGCTGATCCCGCAAGAGTACGGCGGCGCCGGGCTCGGCATCCGCGAGGGCGGACTGATCCTCGAGACCATCAACTATTCCGGCGGCAACGCCGGCGCCTGCCACGCTCAGATGTACATCATGGGCACCGTGCTGCGGCACGGCTCGGCGGCCCAGAAGCGCGAGTACCTGCCGAAGATCGCGACGGGCGCCCTGCGGCTGCAGGCCTTCGGCGTGACCGAGCCGAACTCGGGCTCCGATACCACCAAGCTGCAGACCACCGCGATCCGCAAGGGCGACCGCTACGTCGTCAACGGCCAGAAGATATTCATCTCGCGCGTGCTCCAGTCCGACCTCATGCTGCTCCTCGCGCGCACGGCGCCGGTCGACCAGGTGAAACGCAAGACGGACGGGCTGTCCGTCTTCCTGATCGACATCCGCGGCCTCAAGGGCTTCGAGGTGCGGCCGCTCCGGATGATGATGAACCACTCGACGAACGCGCTCTTCTTCGACAACGTCGAGATCCCGGCCGCGAGCCTGATCGGCCAGGAGGGCAAGGGCTTCTCCTACATCCTGGACGGGATGAACGCCGAGCGGATCCTGGTCGCGTCCGACTCGCTGGGCGACGCGCGGTGGTTCATCGAGAAGGCCGTGGCGTACTCGAACCAGCGCGTGATCTTCGGCAAGCCCATCGGCGCCAACCAGGGCGTGCAGTTCGCGATCGCCAAATCCCACGTCTCGACCGACGCGGCCCAGCTCATGCGCGACAAGGCGGCCGCACTGTTCGACGCCGGCCAACCGTGCGGCGGCGAGGCCAACATGGCGAAGTATCTCGGCGCCGAGGCGGCGTGGGAGGCCGGCAACGCGTGCATCGACTGCCACGGCGGCTACGGCTACGCGGAGGAATACGACGTCGAGCGGAAGTTCCGCGAGTGCCGGCTCTACAAGACGGCGCCGGTCAACAACAACCTCGTGCTCGCGTACGTCGGCGAGCACGTGCTCGGGATGCCGAGAAGCTATTGACCAGAATCGGGGGGAGCGAGCGCCGCTCCTGCCGAACTCCCGACAGCACCCCTGATCCGAGTTTTCCGTTCGAGGGGCGCTCCCAGACAACGGCAAGAGCACGTGCCGGCCGACGACATGACCCGGTGATTGGCCGGCGCTCGTTCATTGCGGTCGTGAGCGAGAGCATTCTCGTAGTGCCGTTCACGGTCGTGGCGCAGCAGCGGTCGAAGACGCACCGGATCGGGCTCCTTTCTCCGCCGCCGGGCGGCTACGTTGCGGCTTTCGAGGATGAGCTTCACCGGCGCGGCTACGTCCGAGACATGAACATTGTCTTCGAGACGCGTTCACCACGGGCGACAGCCGAACTCTTGGCAAACATCTGGAGCTCTTGCGCGAGGCCGTTCCCCGCGTCACCCGAATGGCGTTCCTTCTCACGCAAGCGGGATGGGATGGGCGGTACGGCCGGGTCATGCGCGAGGCGGCCCAGCGCAAAGCCGTGACGTTGATTGGCGCCCCCCTTCATGATCCGATCGACGAGCGCGAATACCAGCGGGTCTTCGGCTTGATGGCCCGTGAGCGCGTCGAAGCCGTGATCGTCAACGATCACCCCGCCAACTATGCGCATCGGCGTTTCATTGCCGACTTGGCCGTGCGCGCGCACCTGCCAGCAATCGCCGCGCTTCGTGACTTTCCCGAAGCCGGTGGGCTCATGGCATATGCGGCGGATACGTTGGCCATCTTCCGCAGCATGGCGCAATACACCGACCGTATCCTCAAAGGGGCCCGAGCGGCTGACCTTCCCTTTCAAGAACCGACGACGTACGAGTTCATCGTCAACCTCAAGACCGCTAAAGCGCTCGGGCTCACGATCCCGCAAACGCTCCTGCTGCGGGCAGACCAGGTGATCGAGTAGTGCCCGCTGGCCGTGCCCCGGTGCAAGCCCGGCCGGGAGTCTAGCGGGAGCGCTTGCCCTCCTGGAAGGAGCGGAGCATCCAGGCCATCTTTTCGTGCTCTTCCATCAGGCCGGTCAGGAAGTCGTTCGTGCCCATGTCGTGAAACTTGCCTGCGGCCGCGTCGGCGTCGGCGCGGAGCTGGCGAATGATCGCCTCGTGGTCGGCCAGCAGATTCTCGAGCATGTCGTCGGCGCTCGGATACTGGCCGGGGTGCTCCTTGAGACGGGCCGCCTCCGCAAACTCGCTGAGCGTCGCCACGGCGTGGCCGCCGAGGGTGCGCGCGCGCTCGGCGACGTCGTCGACGAAGTCGTCGATCGCCTCGTACTGTTCCGCGAAGAACTTGTGCAGGTCGTTGAACTGCGGACCCACGACGTTCCAGTGATAGTTGCGGGTCTTCGTGTACAGCACGTATTCGTCGGCGAGCAGTGCGTTCAGGATCTTGACCACGCCCGCGCGGTCCTTGTCGTTGATGCCGAGATTGGGGTTCATCGAGGCCTCCCTCTCGCTATGATGCCGGCCGCGGCTCGATCGGTTCGTGCCCCGCCGTGCTACAGTTCCTCACACTCAGGTCTGGAGGGATGCCATGAAGCTGCCGGCGCGTGTCACGCTTTGTGAAGTGGGGACCCGGGACGGGTTCCAGATCGAGCCCGATTTCATCCCGACCGAGCAGAAGATCGAGGTCGTGAATCTCCTGTCCGAGGCCGGGGTGCCCCGGATCGAGGTGACGTCGTTCGTTCACCCGAAGGTCGTCCCGCAGCTGCGCGACGCCGAGCAGGTCATGGCGCGCATCACGCGCCGGCCGGGCACGCGCTACGCGGCGCTCGTGCCCAACGACAAGGGCGCGGTACGCGCCGTCGACGCGGGTGTCGACGCGATCCACACCGTCCTCTCGGCGAGCGAGAGCCACAACCTCGCGAACGTGAACATGACGATCGCCGAGTCGATCGAGAAGCTGCGGGCCGTCATGCAGGTCGCCGAGCGCGCGAGGGTGGCGGTGAGCTGCGGCATCTCCACCTCGTTCGGCTGTCCGTTCGAGGGCGACGTGCCGCTGGCACAGCTCGAGAGCGTCGTGCGCCAGCTGATCGACATGGGCGCGCGCGCCGTCGGCCTGGCCGACACCACCGGAATGGCCAACCCGCGTCAGGTCGCGCGCGTGCTCGAGCACCTCACGCCGAAGTTCCCGGGCATCGAGTGGACGTTGCACACGCACGACACACGCGCCATGGCGATCCCGAACATCCTGGCCGCCATGGAATACGGCGTGACGAACCTCGACGGCTCGATCGGCGGTCTGGGCGGCTGCCCGTTCGCGCCCGGCGCCTCGGGCAACGTCTGCAGCGAGGATCTGGTGCACTGCCTGGCCGCGATGGGGATCGAGACCGGGATCGACCTCGACCGACTGATCGCGGTCTCGCGGCGTGTCCAGGAGATCGTGGGCCGGACCCTGCCCGGTCAGATCGTGAAGGCGGGAAAGTCCACGCGACGCTATCCGGTGCCGGACACCGTCGCCGGCCGCGTGCCGGCTGCGCGCGCGTGACGAAGCAAGCCCGCCGGATGCTGGCGCTGATGGATCGCGCCACGACGTACTGGCACATCCCGACCGTCGGGCGGGCCAAGGGCCGCGTCATCCGCCGGCTCCTCGACCGGTATCACCCCACGCGCGGGATCGAGCTCGGCTCGCTGCTCGGCTACTCCGCGATCCTGATCGCCGGCTCGATGCCGCCGCGTGGGCGGCTGACGTGCATCGAGGCGAATCCCTTCCTCGCCTACCTCGTGCGCGCGAACGTCGCCGAGGCCGGCCTGGCGCGGCGGGTGAAAGTCGTCGCGGGCGACGCGCTGCGCGTCATCCCGCTCCTGCCCGGCCGCTTCGACTTCGCGTTCATCGACGCCGAGAAGGCGGACTACCTCGACTATCTGCGGCAGCTCGAGCCCAAGCTCGTGCCCGGCGCGACCGTCGTCGCCGACAACACGGGCATCGCCCGCCGCGAGGTCGCCCCCTACCTCGAGCACGTGCGGACGGGCGGCCGCTACGACAGCCGCGACTACGACTTCGGCGACGACGCCATGGAAGTCTCCATCCTCCGCCGCTGATCGACGAGCGGCCGCGGCGCGGCGCCGATGTAGTCGGCGCGCGGCCGGATCAGGCGGTTGTCGGCGTACTGCTCGAGCGCGTGTGCGCACCAGCCCGCGACCCGTCCGACCGCGAAGATCGACGTGCAGAAATCCGGCGGGATCCCGAGCGCGTCGTAGACGACCGCGGAGAAGAAGTCGACGTTCACCGGCAGCGACGTGCGGGCCCGCATCGCGTCGTAGACCCGCTCGGCCACCTCGAAGAGCTTTTGCCGACCGGTGGCCTCCGCCATCGACTTGGCCATGCCGCGGAGCACCCGCGCCCGCGCGTCGTCCACCTTGTAGACGCGGTGGCCGAACCCGGGCACGCGCACGCGTGGGTCGCCGCGCTCGTGCTTGGACAGTCCGGCCCGCGCGCCGAGGCGCGACTCGACGTAATG
>Ga0306923_10006225_pt1 | contig 11739 bp, 7 predicted proteins | sample sta12Can44000108_FD_203841 | JGI IMG/M metagenome (GOLD analysis project Ga0306923, IMG submission 203841) | Lab enrichment of tropical soil microbial communities from Luquillo Experimental Forest, Puerto Rico - statanox.12C.anox.44.000.108 (v2)... | ecosystem: Environmental > Terrestrial > Soil...
CGCGATGGGAACGCCGGTCCAGCGCGAGACCACTTCTTCAATGTCCTCGCGGCCAACTACCCCGGTTGACGACTCGTCCAGATGATACTTTTCGCGCAAGGCACGCAGGTTATCGCGCTCCTTGCGCTCCTCGTCGGAGTAGAAGCGGGCCTTCTCGAATTCATGGTTCGCAATAGCATTTTCCATTCGATGCACGATGAACTTGATGCGCTTCTGTACTTCGGTGATGTCCTCGGGCAGGGAAGTCTGACGCAGCTTCACACGGGCCCCGGCCTCGTCAACGAGATCGATTGCCTTGTCAGGAAGAAACCGATCAGGCAGGTAGCGATTCGAATGCGAAACCGCGAAGGTAATCGCGTCGTCGGTGTATGTCACGGCATGAAACTTCTCGTAACGCTCTTTGATGCCGAAAAGAATCTTTACCGCATCGACCTCGTTTGGAGGTGGAACCTTCACCGCCTGGAAGCGTCGCTCCAGCGAGCGGTCCTTTTCAATGGACTTGCGGAACTCAGCGGGAGTAGTTGCGCCAATGCACTGAATCTCGCCACGAGACAGCGCGGGTTTCAGGATGTTGGCAGCATCGAGCGAACCCTCGGCGGAGCCTGCACCCACCAGCGTGTGTAATTCGTCGATAAATATAATGGCGTTCTGCGACTCCATCAACTCCTTCATGATGGTCTTGAGGCGCTCTTCGAACTGCCCGCGATACTTAGTGCCGGCGACGATAAGAGAAAGGTCAAGGGCCAGGATGCGCTTGTCCGCTAAGAACGATGGAACTTCGCCGTCGGCGATGCGTTGTGCCAATCCTTCCACGATGGCGGTCTTGCCCACGCCCGGCTCACCGATCAGCACCGGATTGTTCTTGGTGCGGCGGCAAAGGATCTGAATGACACGCTCCAGTTCGCCGTCCCGGCCAACAAGAGGATCGAGTTGGTTGTCCATCGCAGCTTGTGTGAGATCACGCGAGAACTCGCCCAGCAGAGAGGACTCGCGCGAACGCTGCGAAGGCTGTGCCTTCTCCTGGGATGTCCTCGCCAATTCCTCGCGGATGGTTGAAAGACGCAATCCGCGCTCGTGAAGAATTTCCGCTGCGAAACACTTCTCTTCGCGCAGCAGACCCAGCAGCAGGTGCTCGGTACCAATGTGCTTGTGCGAAAGGCGCTCAGCCTCCTCAGCAGCGTAGGCGAGCACGCGCTTGCACTCGTTGCTCAGGGGCAGGTCAACGGAAGTTGAAACCTTCTCCCGGATCGTTGTATGACCCTCGATTTGTTTGCGGATCGACTCTACCGAGGCATGGGACCTAAGAAACCTATTGGTAAGCGCCTTGTCCTCGCGCAGCAGACCGAGCAGCAGGTGCTCCGTTTCGATGTACGGAGAACCGAACTGGCTGGCCTCATAGCGTGCGAAGAAAATGACGCGCCGGGCCTTTTCCGTGTACCTTTCGAACATTGAACCTCTCCCAACAACTCTACGGGATGTTCACACCTCGAACAACGGGAAAATCAACTTGCGAAGGCCCGTGTTCTCTCTCGCCCCTGCCTGCCGGCGCTCCTTCGATAGTGACGCGGAATCGCCGTCCCGTTTCAGGCACTGACCACTACTATTGCAAACCGGCTCCTCGAACACGTGTTGCAATCTGCAACGCTCCAGCACACCAATCGACAAGCCCCTCGTTAAACGGCGAGCGATTCCGGTGACACCTCGACCACCCGCCCGCGCTCCAACCGGAGTACGCGATCACACTGACGCGCAAACGCAAGATTGTGGGTGACGATGAGAGAAGTAAGACCGTAATCGCGATGTAGCCTGGCGATCAAAGTAAAAACCGATTCCGCTGTCCGGCTGTCGAGGTCTCCCGTTGGCTCGTCGGCCATCAGGAGCTTCGGCTTAGTGATCAGTGCCCGAGCCAGCGCCACCCGCTGCTGCTCACCACCAGACAACTCACCGGATCGATGAGTGGCGCGATCCGGTAATCCCACTTCCTGCAACCAGTGCAGGGCCTGCTCTTCCGCCTCGCGTTTGCCGATGCCGCGCATCAGCAGGGGCATCGCGACATTCTCCACCGCCGTAAACTCCGGCAGTAGATAGTGAAACTGCCAGACAAATCCAAGCTCACGGCTGCGAAACTCTGCTGCGGCATCCTCAGAGAGCTTCGTGACGTCGAGTTGGGCGAAGTATACGTCACCTTCGGAAGCGCTATCAAGCACTCCCACGATGTGCAACAGGGTACTCTTACCTGCGCCTGACTCCCCCACGATGGCCAACATCTCGCCGCTCTGTACCTGGAAGGACAAATTTTCAAAGAGCACCAAGTCTGAATTGCCCGAGCGAAATACCTTCTTAAGCTTGTGAACCCGTAATAACGAGCTTTGTTCCATTGGATGCAGGTGCGCTCCTGCGCGACACAAATTACCCCCTAACGTATTGGCCCCACGCCGCTTCGTCAGGAAACACCGGAAAAGCCACTCAAATTAGATCACGTTCTGCATCCGAAGTCAGTGACCCCGCAAGAGAGGGGTCTCCCCGACCGGCTCATGCAAATATCCCAGGGTAAATACAATTTTTTGTAGATGAGCGCACGTTCTCACTCGTAGCGCAGCGCCTCTGCCGGAAGAACGCCAGCCGCTGACCAGGAAGGATACACGGTTGCAACGAGGGAAACCCCTATTGCCACAAATGCCACGAGCAGCCCGTCCAATGCATGTGGGGCGAAGGGTACGTAGTCGATTGAGTAAACCTCGGCAGAGAGGGAGACGAGGTGATAATGTCCCGCGGCCCAGGAAGCGGCGTATCCCGCAATCAGGCCGAGCACGGTTCCGATCACCCCAATCAGGATTCCCTGATAGATGAAGATGCGCCGGATCTGTCTTTTCTTAGCACCCATGGAGACCAGCACGGCGATGTCCCGCGTCTTTTCCATCACCATCATGATCAAGGAAATCAGGATGTTCAGTGCTGCGACGAAGACGATCAGCCCTATCGTAATGAAAGTGACAACACGTTCCAGGCGCAAGGCCCGGAACAAGGCGCGGTTCTGTTCCATCCAGTTGGTGGACATGAATCCTTTGCCAGCTTCGGTTTCGAGTCGCTCGCCGATTTGCGCCGCCTTGTAGATGTCGTCGACCTTGAACTCCAGCACGGAGACTACATCGCCCAGATCGAAGAGCTTCTGTGCATCGGGCAGGCGAATAAACGCCCAGTTGCTGTCATAGTCGTAGAAGCCGGAGGAGAAGGTGCCCACGACCTTGAAGCGCTTATATTTAGGTACGATGCCGAAGGGCGTGAGCTCACCCTGAGGGCTGGTGACCATTACGACCGACCCAACCGTCGCGCCAAGCTGGTCGGCCATGTCCTTGCCCAAAATGATCGGCGGCATGGCGGCCGTAATATGCGCGGCCAGCGCATTGGGTTCATCACTCTCTTCCGGTTGGCTGGGTGCAGGCGCGTTTTCGTTCAACGCATTCGCCGAGCCGGTCTTGACCGAATTGAGCAGGTCGCTGACCTGGCGTTCGTAGGACGGAAGAATGCCTTTTAGAACAGCGCCCTGGGCATGAGCACCGCGCGAAATGAGCACCTGCTCGTAGATAGCGGGTGCGCCTGCAACCACATGGGGCTGCCGAACAAGACGTGCAAGCAACTCCTGCCAGTTACGAATGCCATCGCTCTCCACTCGCAGCAGGTTGATATGGGAAGTCGAACCAAGCAGGCGATCTTGTAAGTCCTGGCGGAACCCGTTGTTGATGGCCAGCGCGATGATCAGCGAAGCCACGCCCGCCGCGACTCCGATGATGGAGATGACGGTAATCACGCCGATGACAGCCTGCCGGCGCTTGGCTCGTAGATAGCGCGCGGCAATGAAGAGCTCAAATTGCATCAACGATGTTCATTGTAGCGAAAACGAAGTAGCAATTAGCGGCTAGCATCCGCCAAATGGTAAAGGCACACTGAGGGGTACCGGGGCGCCAAGCAGCCCATTGCTTCTAGCCTCCTCTCTCATTTCGACCAACGCGGCAAGAACGCCGGCACGCTCCGACGGTAAACGCGATACGGCTCCCCGAAGCGCACGTCTAGCTCGTCATCCTCCATCTTGAGCATGAACGCGCCGGTAATTACAGCGAACGCGAGCAAGCCGATTAACGCAAGGGAACCAGTGCCCAGGCACCAGCCGAACAGCTCGCAGAAATGGCCAAGGTAGATAGGATGGCGGACTTGTGCGCGAATTCCACTGGTGACAAGCTCTTGATCATGTTGCAGCGGATCGAGCTCCGCGAGTCCGGAGGCCTTGGCTCGGTCAAATCCCTGAGCCGCAGAGCGATAGATGGACAATCCCATTAGAATGAAGAGCACACCCGGAATCCAGGCTGCCCAGCTTTGGTAGAGGTGTACATGACGGAAGCGCCAACCGAAAGCGAACACACCTGCGATGAACACGGCCCATGCCGGCATGATGACGGCGTAAGATCGCAGGCCGCGCTCGCGCCAGTGGCTCACGAAGGGATGCACCACCAACCAGAACAGTGGAATGGTGCAATACACTGAGCCGACTGCCAGTCCCGCAACTGTCAAGAGGGAGTTAAGCATCAGAGTGCCCGCAATCAAAAGATCAACGAAGTCATGAGCGGACTCCGAAGTTCACCTACTCTGCCGGAGTTCTCGGGCTGGATGGATCCTATGAACGCGGGAGCTGATGTTGAAATGATCATCGAACGAGGAGCTTCCGTGTCGTTTCCAAGATCCCTAACGATTTCAAGTGAAGGTCACCCGTGATCCGGTGCAAGGTGACGACGCCGCCGAAAATCGAACGCAGTGGCCCGACTTGCGGGCTCATGGCGAGCTTGAGGGTTTCGAACCGGGCGAATTTAACCGATTCCGTGACGCAAACGCCACCGAAGAAATGACCTTGCTTAGGCTTTCCGCCACCATCACCTTGCGCTTTCATCTATCGCGCGCCCACCGAGCTGCTGTTTGTTCGTACCACCGTCTTGCTGATACCCACATTTTCGAAGCGGTCATAAACCCGGACGACGACAGTATGCTCTCCGGCAGCTCCACTGCCCCGAGCGTCTGGGTCGGCAGCTCGCATCTGGCCGCTATCCGGCGCAGGAATCGGCGCGGTGAAGTCATAATTTTCGATCTTGTAATCCGAAATCTGACCAACGGGCTCGACAAGTTGCCAATCGCCCGCATCGACGCTGTACTCGGCGCGCTTGATGGGCGAGAAGCCATCCACTGCGCGGAAGGCGACATGCATCTGCGCGCCTTCCACTTTGGCCGCGAGAGACTCGATTTTCGGTGGAGTGTTGTCCACCTCAAAACGGACACTGTCGCGTGCTCCGGTCAAGGCCTCTTGCGGTGAGTGAGACGGGGCGTCCGAGGCGACAACCTGGATTGTGTAACCGCCATCTGGGAAGAGATCGGACTCGAGATTGACATAGCGATCGTCCACATCGTCGCGTAACAGCTTCCAGCGGCTTTCGCCATCCCCGCGGTAGTACACGCTGTAAGTCAGCGCATCATCGTTGTCGTCGTGGGCCCTCCACTTCACCGCGATGGAATGACGGTCGCGCACGGTGGGGATCGGCATCTCAAAGGCGCTTGATTCTGCTGGGCTGGCGCTCGTGTGCGTGCCAGAAGGCACTCTATAGCCAACCATCACTGTTACCTCATCCACTTCCGGAGGGACATTCTTCGGCAGGTAGTTGACTTTCACGCTGTCGACCACGGCGGCAGGATTGCCGGGGCGCAATACGGCTCGCCACTGGATAAAGCGCGCCGACGGAGCATCGATGGGAAGATCCTTTTGGAGGTCCACTTTCTTCCATGGACTCCAGTTCCTATCAGGGTTATCGACATTGCCGCTACGTGCAAAGAGCTCGAAGTTGCCAGAGCCCCGCGTCTCCACACGACCCCACTTGGAAAAGTTCTTCGCGTCGAAGACGTCACTTTCGAAAGCGCCTTCGGTGACCGCGTTAGGTCCCAGCACAAAGACCTTGCCCAGATTGCTGGTTACTGCATACAGGCCGCCCTTAGGAGCGCGCGCAAAAGCGGTCACCTGGTTGGCGCTGGCTTTCGCAAGGTCGCTATATTGAGCACCGCGAACGGCGTAGATTTTCCCCTTGTTTCCCGTGCCCGCCAGCAATCGACCTGCTTGATCAAAAGCCAGTGCATACACCAAGTCCTCACGGGAGGACCAAATGGTTTTTGGCGAGCCATCCGGCGAGATGCGGTACACCTCCGAGCCAATATTGGTTACGTTCTGGTAGGGCACGGCCGAAATCCCAGTCGGCGGCGACGCAGTAGTTGTCCCTGGCGTATTGACGGTCAGCGCCGGCGTACCAAGAATCACGCCGGTTGAAGCGGGAGCAGTCGTCGGAGCCACTGGCGCTCCGCGTTTCTCACCTGTGCCTGCGGCATAGATGTTGCCTTCGCCGTCGACTGCAAGCGCCGTGATCTCCTTCTTGGGTGCGCTATAGAGAACAAATCCCTCACCTTGCGGGGAGATGCGATAGATCAGCCCGCTCCCGTCGGTGGCGGCGATCAGATTGCCAGAGTTGTCGAAATCAAGCGCTCGTATATGCGCCTCGTCGCTTTTAAAGAACAGCTTGCCATTGCCCTGCCGGTCCACTCGATAAATCTCTCCGCGATCTCCCGTGGCGACATAAAGCTGCCCCTGGCGGTCAAGCGCAAGGTCCCAGATGTATTTGGTTTTGGAATCGAAGTACACGCTGGCGCTGTAACTGGAATCAACGGCAACTGAGGTGCGCGGCTTCTCGCCCTCCGGAGGCGGTTTAGCGCCCTCCTGGGCGGCTGCCACTTCGGCCGTGGTGTGCGATGTCTCAGGCCCTCTGCCCGGATTGGGACCGCCACGGACAATCTTATACACCTTGCCGTCGGGGGAGGTGGCCGCATAAATCACGCCATCCCCGTCAATCACCAGCGACTGCACCTGCAGCTCCTGTGGTGCGAAAATGATGTTCGCACTGCCGTCGCGTGCAAGTCGATAGATGCGAGCGGGTGAGCCGGCGGCGGCGAAAACGTCGCCCTGCGGATCGGACGCTACACCCCACAAATAGGTCGAAGGTGTGGTGTATAGGGCATCGAACGTCGGTGCCAGTGTGAGACTGCCATCGCTGTTAATGGCAACGCCATGCGCTGAGCCCTTCTCGAATTCATCGTACCTGGTCTGTTCCCAGGTGCGGGTGCCCTGGGCGAGAGAGTTTGCCACAACCATGAGGCAAACGCCCAGGAACTGCAGCACCTTGGTCATACTTTCCGAAAAAGATGAGGTAGAGGACATAACTTGCTGCGCATGTCGGCGAGTATCGTTGCAAGAAGAGATTTCGCTTAGCGGAATGGGTTTTCCACTGCGGTATCGCGCTCAACAGCTATCTTGCGGACCTCCTTAACGAGTTTCTCGTCGAACGAAAGGGTAACGTTTCATTACCCACATAACAAGTGAAACTCGTAACCCTTGCAAGGAGGCTCGGAAACGCCGCTACGACATTAGCCGTAATTCTCTACCGTGTTACTTGATATTCAGCGTAATGACCTGCGAGCCGGTAACGACGTAATCCACAGGCGTCGAGGCTTCGTCAACTGCGGATTCGCCCACCAGGATCATGTCCTGGTTTCCGCGCAAGCCATCCATTACATTGATGACGGACAGCGGCAAGGTTGGCATCACCTTATCGTTCACCATGGCTTGCGGATTGGCTTCGAGCAAAGAAACGTACACGTCGGAGTTGGAGTGCTCTTTGTTGAGCATGGCAATCGTCGAGCCCAAGTCCAGCCGATGACTCATGGCAGGAGGGACGCGGTGCAGCTTGTCGAGGGTGTCCCCGTCACTTACCAGAATGCGGAGCCTGCCCCGCGGTGTTGAGGTGGGTATCTTAACGGGAATATGACGCAGGATGCTCTCGCCGCGATAGGGCCGCAGCAATGCCTCAATGGTGATTTCGTCGCCGGGGCGGGCTTCCGTTACGTCGGTACGGGCGGTCTCGAGTCGCGCGGAGCGCCGTTCGCGCAGCAGGTCAAAGTCCAGCTCGACACCTTCAATCTTCGGCGTCTCATACGGATTCTCGAAGATGCGGCTGAAGTTGTCGCCGACGGAGAGCGCAATGCCGTAAGCCGTTGGCGTGCCGCCATCCAGGGGGGCGTACATATTCTGCACCGACAGCTTGGGATAGCCGAGAAGGTTAATGCTTCCCTGCAGGCGATAGGTCGTATCTTCACCGTACTCATTCATGCCCTCAAGCGCATTGAACACGGTGGCCATCATGGCGGCAGGCGTGATTTTGGCATTGTTCAGCACTTCATAGTGGAAGGTTTTCGGATGTGAGATGCCGTGGAAGGTCAACGTCACCGGGATCATGTGTGGCTCGCGATCGAATCGGCCCATAATGCCGGTGCGGCGATCCTGCACGAACGCGCCAACAGGTACGGTGGTGTTCACGATTTTGAAGGAGTTTGCCGGCGAAGGCAGAGTAGCCAGCACAGTCGCCTTGGCCATCGGCATGTCCACGCTTCCGGACTGCAACAGCGCGTGACCGCATGCCAACAGGTGTGAGTTGTCAAGATAGGTGACCGTGCAAGTGCCTGCAATGTTCATGTCGCCCCGTACGAGGATGGCACTTACGGCGGACCCCGGCTCGAGCGGCTCCGTTTGGTTGTCGTTGCTGACGGAACCGGCGCCCATCACGGGGATGACTCCAGCGTCGGCGAATTGCTTCGAGAATAGTCGCATGGTGTCTTCGCGGAAGCCGGAGAAGACCAGCGGTGTCTCGATTGGTTTTAGAAGGTTGGCGAAGCCAGGGCCCTGGTCTTCGAGCGGACCTGCCAGACCGGGCCCTGAACTTCGGCTGACTTCCTCTTTTTCGCCGCCAAGCCCAGGGGAGATGGCGGACGACTGGGTCTTGTCAATTTCGTTAATCTCCATCATGGAAGCGACAGGTGTGATTCCGGCAATAGGCTCTTTGGAGAACTGGCCGATACGGTACGCGATGGCGCCAACCAGCTTGCCGTCGATGTAAACCGGACTCCCGCTCATGCCGGCGACGATGCCGGTATATTCCACTCTCTGGCCGTGCAGGCGTGCCAGGATCACGTCGGACTTCGGCCCTGCCATGTTACGAAGAACGCCCAGGATTTCGACTTCCATGGGCTCCGGCTTCACCCCTTCGAAGACGGTGTATGCCACCCCGCGCATGCCGGCCTTGACCTGATCTTCCGGCAGGATTTGAGTTTCGGAGTCCTTGGATTCGACGCCGAATGCGCCCAGCGATGTGAGGCAGAGTAGAACCAGCGAAGCGACGATGCGGAGCATTCTCCCCATCCCTATACCTTGTAAGCCACCCGAGCGGGTAGAACAGACCTTTCAGGATGTGCCATCGAGATAACACACCCGGCGAAATCGCGTCTAAAATTACATAGACGAACTTTGTCCCCCGACGTACCGAATCAAAGAAGCTGAAATTGCATTTATACTAGCAGACAACGTGGCCGAAGAGGCAGCCTGATGTATTCTGACAAACACCCTAAACGGCAGGATTTTCTAGCTGTAGTACCTGAAACACTTGGGACGGCAACTGTCGTTTTGGTGGCAGTTGTTTTGCTGTGCAGCATCCCAGGGCGGGCCCAATCCTCGAGCTCCAGCAGCCAGGCCAACCAATCGCAGACGCCGTCAGACCAGAAGCAGGACCAGGTACCTCCCGAAGCAGGCGGGCCTACCGGTGATGTCGGCCCCATGGCCGTTCCCAAGAAGACGCCGCAAGACGAAGCGCCCCCGCCGCCCAAGCCCAAGGCACCGGCGGAAAACCCACAATATTCGCTGCATGTCGATGTGCCGGTTGTGACGGTCGACGCACGGGTGGTGCAAAAGGATGGGCGTCCGATGGGACTCCCTCCGGAGATTAAACAGCGCTTCAAGATTTGGGAGGACGGCGTACCGCAGAAGATCGAGAGCATAACCACAAGCGAAGCTCCCATTACAGCGGTGCTGCTGGTCGAGTTCGCCTCCACAAACTACAACTTCATGTATGACGCGCTGAACGCGTCCTACATGTTTGCATCGAATCTCAAGCCGCAGGACTGGGTAGCCGTAGTCGAATTCGACATGAAGACCCACATCCTGGTGGACTTCACGCAGGACAAAGGCGCGATTTTCGGCGCGCTTAACCGGCTCCGGATCCCCGGCTTTAGTGAAACCAACATCTTTGACGCGATTTACGACACACTGGACCGGTTGGACCGCCTCCCTGGTCATAAGGAGATGGTGGTTGTCGCCAGCGGACGCGACACGTTCAGCAAGATCACCTGGGATACCCTCATGAAGAAGGTCAAGGCCACGCCCAATGTTACGATCTACGTGATCAGCACGGGCCGCGCGTTTCTTGAGTGGGTGGATGCCCGCGCCGGCAATACCATGGGTGGCACCATGATGAGGATGGATTACCTGCAGGCTGACAACGAAATGAATACCATCGCCAAATTGACAGGCGGACACTGGTATGCTCCACGTCTGGAAGGCGAGCTGCCGGACATCTTCCGGGAGGTCGCACAGGCAATTCGTAATCAGTACACCATCGCGTACAAGCCCACAAATTCCAAGCAGGACGGGACCTACCGCAAGCTAAAGGTGGAACTGGTTGGGCCCGATGACAAGCCTCTGACCATCAAGGACGAAAAGGGCCACGACGTCAAGTACCAGATCATTGCGCGCGAAGGGTATACCGCCAAGCACGAAGTCGAGTAGCTTCCGTCTTACCCCCTCCGAAGAGGAACGCGCATAAGAAACCAGTTGCGGACGCGACGGAGGGTGTGGAACGCTGCCCGTGTTCATCCCCTCGTTTTCTAGTCTGAGATCATCGGGTACGCTAACCTCTCATGCATGCTTCGCGGTTTGTCTTCTCCTTCGCCATCTCGCTGATGGTTGCCGTTTGTGTTGGAGGATCATCCTACGTGCCTGATTCTGAGGTTGTCGCTGTTCGCCTGCAAAATCCACTCGTTTCCGACGGCATGCCCTCTCCGCAAGATTGGGAGCGCGCCCAGCCGGTATCGTTTGATAGGGATTGGCAGGGCAAGAACGACGAGCCTGATCGCCAGACCGAGGTGCGCCTGTTGTGGAGCCCCGATGCAATTTATGTGCGCTTTCGGTGCCTCTATCGAACGATCCACGTTTTCGACGATAGCGAGCCGAACGGCCGTCGTGACCAATTGTGGGAGCGTGATGTGGCGGAGGTCTTCCTGCAGCCGAACAATCTCGGCTGGCGCCACTACAAGGAATTCGAAGTCAGCCCCAACGGGCAGTGGATCGATTTGACGATCGCCCCCGAGGGCGGAGAGCCGCTCAACAGTGGACTACGCCGAGTTGTCAGCTTGAATGAGACAAGGAAACAATGGATTGCCGTGCTGGCGATCCCGATGAAATCGTTGACTGAGCATTTCGATCCGGCAACCTCGTGGAGGGTGAATTTCTACCGCTGCGAAGGCGCCAATCCACGGCGCGCCTATCTGGCATGGCGTCCGACGTACTCATCGCGTCCTAACTTTCACGTGCCGGAGAGCTTTGGTAAGTTACGCTTTGCGGAATAGCCGTTTGCTCGCCGGATTTCAAAGGTCGGTAGGACAAAAGTACAGCGCGCCCTGAAGTGCGCGAGTCATCAGGCTTCGGTAAATTCTGCAAGATACCTGATAAGCGTAGGGATCATGGTGACAGGAAACTGGAATCTGCGTCCATGTAGT
>Ga0306923_10006227_pt1 | contig 11737 bp, 11 predicted proteins | sample sta12Can44000108_FD_203841 | JGI IMG/M metagenome (GOLD analysis project Ga0306923, IMG submission 203841) | Lab enrichment of tropical soil microbial communities from Luquillo Experimental Forest, Puerto Rico - statanox.12C.anox.44.000.108 (v2)... | ecosystem: Environmental > Terrestrial >...
AAGGCATGCTCCACGACATGCCCCGTCTTCAATACCGTCGCCTCGTCGAAGTGCTTTCCCAGGATCTGTAGTCCGATTGGCAATCCATCTCGGCTGTTGCCGCATGGTACGGTGATTCCCGGAACACCGGCCAGGTTTGCCGTCACGGTATAAATATCCGCCAGATACATCGCCAGCGGATCGTCGGCCTTCTCCCCCAGCTTAAACGCCGGCGTCGGCGTCGTCGGGGTCACAATCACATCGACCTTTGCGAAGGTGTCGTCGAAATCCTGCGCGAGTAGGGCGCGTACCTTCTGTGCCTTCAGGTAATAGGCATCGTAGTAGCCCGCGCTGAGCGCATACGTCCCCAGCATGATGCGCCGCTTCACTTCCGTGCCAAAACCGGCATCGCGAGTGTTGCGATACATGTCAGCCAGGGTCTTGGCGTCCCGGGCCCGCAAACCGTAGCGCACTCCATCGAAGCGTGCCAGGTTCGACGATGCCTCCGCCGTCGCAACCAGGTAATAGGTCGGGATGGCATATTCCGTGTGCGGCAGTGAAACAGCAACGATCTCGCATCCCGCCTTCGCCAGTTCCTGAATGCCGCCCTCCACCGCCGCGCGCACCTCCGGATCAAGCCCTGCACCGAAATACTCCTTCGGTACCCCAACCTTCAGCCCAGTTACCGGCTGGCCGATCGGCTCGAGGTAGTTCGGCACCGGCAGGTCCGCCGAAGTCGAATCCATGGAATCGTGTCCCGCCATGTACTGCAGGATCAGGGCAACGTCCTTCACCGTTTTTCCGAGGGGTCCGACGTGGTCAAGAGACGAGGCGAACGCGATCAGACCGTAGCGCGACACGCGCCCATAGGTGGGTTTCAGTCCCACGACCCCGCAGAAGGCGGCAGGCTGGCGTATCGACCCGCCCGTATCGGTGCCCAGCGCAGCCACCGCGGTCCCAGCGGCCACCGTCGCGGCTGATCCACCGGATGAACCTCCGGGAACGCGCGAATGGTTGCGCGGGTTCTTCACGGGATAGAACCCGGAATTCTCATTCGACGACCCCATCGCAAACTCATCGCAATTGGTCTTCCCAAGAACAATCGCGCCCGCGGTTTCGAGCCGGGCCACCGCGGTTGCATCATAGGGAGCGATAAAGTTATGCAGGATCTTCGATCCCGCTGTGGTGCGAACCCCCCGCGTGCTTAGAACGTCCTTGATCGCAACCGGCACTCCCGCCAGTGGAGGCAGCGCATCCCCCTTATCGGCCAGGGTATCGACGTGCTCCGCCTGCCGATAAGCGCGCTCTTTCGAAAGCGTTAAGTAGGCCCCGATTGCCGGGTCTTCGGCTTTGATCTTCTGATAGAACGCATCGACCAGCGCAGTCGCCGTGGTCTGCTTTTCGAGGACTGCCGTGCGCGCCGAATCGACTGTCAATGTCTCGACGTCCATCGCTTCCTACCGCTCAATCACTTTCGGCACCTTGAAAAAGATGCCATCGGTCTGCGGAGCATTGCTCATTGCTTCCTCATGCGGCAGCGACGGACGCAGCTCGTCCGCTCGCATAGCATAGGCGAATGCTTCGCCCACGCGGCCGCCCTTCGTGACCCCATAGCGGCTCGCCACTTGTGCCATTGGCTCGACGTTGGCCGTATCAAGCTGATTGAGCCTCTCGATATAATTCAAAATCGAATTGAGGTCTTTCAACATGCGTGCGCGCTCCTTAGCCGTGAGCTCCAGGTGGGCGAGGTCGGCGACGTAATTTACGTCCTGTTCGGAAACCACGGGTTATCCCCTCGTGATTACAGGCTTGCCCGGGTGGCATGCGGGGCCACCACAAACGCGATGTTTTGCACTTGCGGCCCTGCGATTTGCTTTAGGCCGGCGAGGTACTGCTGATTTATCATTTGCAGTTGGTTGCGCCACACAGGGTCCGGCACGGCCACCACCAGTACGCCGTCCACGAAGCTGAGCGCACGGGTCTTTTTCGCCACCGCCGCCCCGCAGACAACCGGCCACGCCAGCAAGGGAGCCTCGTCGCCCGCCTTGCTGCAGACCCTTTCAGCGAAAATCTTCCTAAGCACCTCGCGCGCGTGCTGCATGATGCAACCTTCGATTCTAGCATCGCGGAACGGCGCCCCTTAAACCCGCGTCCCGGAGCTATGGGTCCGGTGGAAACTGGCTTCTCACCAGCTCCACAGCCTCCTCTCGGCGGTGCAGCTTCCCCTCGAGTTGGGCGTCCTCCACCGCCGCCAGCATCTGTTTGAACAGGGGTCCTGGCACGTAACCTAACTCGATCAGGTCACGTCCATTGATCAAGAGCCTGGGCCTGATTTGCTCGGGGGGAGTGGTGCGCAACTTCTCTTCCACAAACTCGTGCAACGACAGATCGCCATGGCTGCTGAGGCAATCGATACGATGCAACTCCAGGTGCTCATCAAAGTGCGGCAGCCGCAAAAACCTCTTCAACGTCGACGCCTTCATTTTCTCCACATCTGCGAAGCGCATGTGGTTGGCTACCAGGGCCTCGATCTGCGCGGTATCGTCGTTGGAGAAATTTAGCCGCCGGCAAATCTCGTGGGTCATCCTCACTCCCACCTCCACATGGCCGTCAAAGCGAATGCGGTCGGGGGCCACGCGAAACGTCGGGGGCTTGCCCACGTCGTGCAACAATGCTCCCCATGCCAGCGTCCGCGAGCAATTGGCTGGTAACTGTTCGAGCAGGAGCATGGTATGGATCCACACGTCTCCCTCGGGATGGAATTCCGGCGGCTGCGCCACCCCGTGCATGCGGTAGACCTCGGGCAGCACTTCCCGCAGCAGCCCTGTTTTATCAAGCAGCTCGAAGGCGCGCCGCGCATGTCCCTCGGTCAACATCTTGGTGAGCTCATCGCGTATCCTCTCGCGGCTCACCTGATGAATCCTTGCAGCGAGAATCGGAATGGCGGCGAACGTCGGCTCATCGATCTTGTATCCGAAGCGTGCCGCGAACCTCACCGCCCGCAACATGCGTATCTTGTCTTCCAGAAACCGGCGCTCCGGATCGCCGATGGCACGCACGATGCCTGCTGCCAAATCGGCGCGTCCGCCCACAAAATCTAATACCCGGTCGCCGTCCACCGGATCCATCAGGAGCCCGTTAATCGTAAAATCACGCCGCTGAACATCTTCTTCCGGCGATTTCGAATACTGCACCTGGTCGGGATGCCGCCCATCGGAATAAATTCCATCGCTGCGAAATGTCGCCACTTCGATGGGATGCTGGTGCCCGGTCGCCAACTCTTTTTGCCCGTTCTTGGGGAGCGGGACCAGCACCACGCCAAACTGCGCTCCCACGGCGTAGGTTTGGGGGAAAATGCGCATCACCTCGTTGGGCGTCGCATCGGTCGTCACGTCGTAATCCGTTGGCTCGTTGCCCAACAGCAGGTCACGCACGCAGCCTCCTGCCAGATATGACTGGAAGCCGTGCCGGCGAAGCTCGCGAACTACGTGGATCGCATGTTCTTTCATCGATTGACAATGATTGTAATTCCGCGCACTGCCATTCCTTCACCTGCGGTCATCCTTAGCGCGATGCCGGCCCGGGCAGGGCAACATTCAGACCTTACAATAGAAAACGTGGGCCATACTTTCATCCTCGGCATTGAAAGCTCCTGTGACGAAACCGCCGCTGCCGTTGTACGTTCCGGCGAAGAGCTGATCTCCAACGTCGTCTATTCGCAAATCGCCACCCATCACCCTTACGGTGGTGTAGTGCCCGAGCTTGCTTCCCGCGAGCATCTGCGCGCCATCGTTCCGGTGGTTCGCAAAGCACTGGAAGACGCCGGCAAGAGCTATGCAACCATCGACGCCATCGCTGTCACCCAAGGTCCCGGCCTCGCCGGCTCGCTGCTTGTCGGAGTCTGTTATGCCAAAGGCCTTGCTTTCGCGCTCGAAAAGCCGCTGATCGCCGTGAACCATCTTGAAGGACACATCCACGCGGTGCTACTCGAAGAGGGCCAGAACAGCGGGCTGCAATTCCCGGTGCTGGCGTTGGTGGTAAGCGGTGGACACACTCACCTGTACCTCGCCGAGCGGGAAGATCGCGGCTGGACCTATTGCAACATCGGCCATACCCGCGACGACGCTGCCGGGGAGGCCTTCGACAAGGTCGCCAAGCTGCTGGAGCTCGGATATCCCGGCGGACCTGTCATCGACTTCCTCGCCCAGCATGGTGACCCCAAGGCGGTGAAGTTCCCCCTCGCGCAGATCAAGCACCGTGATCGCAATCCGCAAAACCGCCATTCCCCTGACAAACCTCGCACTGACTTCTCCTACAGTGGAATCAAGACCGCCGTGCTTCGCTACCTCGAAGTTCACGATATGGCGGAGTCAATCCGTCGCCGTCGTGATGCTATGAAAACCGTCGTCAAGCCCACACCACAGGACTACCTGGCGGCATGCGATCGCCCGACGCTCGACCTGGTCGCCTCGTTTCAACGCGCAATTGTCGATGACATCGTCGGCAAAACTCTGGCCGCGGCCGTAGAGCACGGTGCGTCAACCTTGCTCGTCACCGGCGGGGTCGCCGCCAACAGCCAATTGCGCAGGAACTTCGAGAAGCAAGCCGCACAAGAAGGCATCCCCGTTCTCCTGCCTTCGCGCAAACTCTCGACCGACAACGCGGCGATGATCGCCGCAGCCGCATACCCGCGTTTTCTCGCGCGAGAATTCGCTCCTTCGGAGCTTTCCTCCGACCCCGCTCTCCGCCTCGGCTAGGGATGTAGGGCAGCGCCTTTAAATTTCTCACCACAGCGACGAGAGGAAATTGCCTCGCAGGCTGTGCCCAACGGCAGGCATCCGGCAAGTCCGACGAAGGACGGGTGAGGCAGCCAGCAACCACGGAACACAAGAAGCTGAGCGGCCACCAAGTGCACCGGCAGCGTAGCCGTCGGCGAACGGCGACTGGTTTCGATTGCGGATTTTGCCGACGAGGCGGCAGAGCTAGGCGCACACCACCGCCCTCTCGCACAAGATTCAGTTTGTTCGACGACCTCGGCTTATTCTTCTTCGCTGGGAATCTTCGCTTCGATGTCCATATCACGGAACTCACTCGACTCGAAAATCTCGCGGCATTCGAGGCACTCCACGAACTCCGCGTCTTCGTCGCGCGAGACGACCTGGACCCGAGGGTGAAGACACTTCTTCTCCATGGCCTCGCCTTGGGGGTAGCTACTTGATGTGGTGACCGGATGGATGGAATTCATACCCTGTAGCCCAAAAATGCTCGGGCGCTTGCGAATTGAGCGGTATTTTAGACCCACGTATTTCGTTGTCAAGCGTTTCTCGCAACCGAATGTGAAAATCTATCGACCTCTTCATTGCATGAACTGGACGATCTTTTTTTCCGGACCGGGCGCCAATCTTCTGACCGGGATGAGGCCCCCCAGCCCCGGTCACGCCCAGCTCGACGCCCGTTTCCCCGTTGCGCTAACTGTCCGCTGCCACAAATCGATTCTGCAAGGCGCTCGGTCCTAAGGCGTAGCTTTTCGCATCACCCCCTTGGTATTGAGCTCTGGGTTCACCCCGTATTAGCCTTTGGATTCACCCTGCCCGCGCCCCCACGTCTGTCCTGGTCCTTCAATCCCTTGCCGTTCGCGATGTAAGGGGGCGTCTTGAGGTCGTATCTCGGGAGCCCGTAGGAGTCAATATCCGACGAGAAATCGCCAATTCTCTAAGACGTTCGACCTCTATAACTTACCGTCCAATGCCCGCTTTTGCCGATCCCTGCTCCGGCTTGCATTCCCGGCCCTCTTCTGCTTAGAATCAAATTGCGACTGATTTAGTCGGAAATTCGTCTAACTGCTTGGAAGAGCGGCAACTTTGCTTAAACTGACCAAAAAAGCGGACTATGGGCTCATCGCCATGCGGCATCTGGCCGAGCATGCCGATCTGGGTGCCTGCAGTGCGAAAGACCTGGCGGAAATGTACAGCATCCCGCAGGAGGCCCTAGCAAAGATTCTTCAGCGGCTCACCAAAACACGTCTGTTGACATCGCAGTATGGCACCAATGGTGGCTACATGCTGTCGCGCGATCCGCGGACGATCACCGCATATCAGGTCATTCGGGCTATCGAGGGGCCATTGTTCATGACCTCCTGCAGCGCCTCGACTGCCGATTGCGAGCAAAGCGATCGCTGCACGGTGCGCGAGCCGCTTCGCAAAGTCAGTCGCACCATCGAAGACGTTTTGAACAAGTTGACGATCTGGGACATGACGGAGTCAGAGCACGAGCCAGCGCCGGAACTGGTGACGCTTGGCTGGCAGGCGAACAAAGAAGATGTCTAGGAGACAGTGGCGATCATGAGCACCGATGTTGTAGCGGGAAACGGAAACAAGGACGTGAAGCTGCCTATTTACATGGATAACCACGCCACCACGCGCACCGATCCACGGGTGCTGGAGGAGATGCTGCCTTACTTCGGCAACACCTTCGGCAATGCCGCCAGCCGTAATCACGAGTTCGGATGGGTGGCCGAGGAGGCGGTGGAGCAGGCGCGCGAACGCATTGCCAAGCTCATTGGCGCAACCACAAAGGAAGTCATCTTCACCTCGGGCGCCACCGAGAGCGACAATCTCGCCGTTAAGGGCGTCGCCGAGATGTACCGCGAGAAGGGCAACCACATCATTACCCAGGCCACGGAGCATAAGGCGGTACTCGATACCTGCAAGCGGCTGGAAAAGTACGGTTTCCGCGTCACCTATCTGCCGGTGCATAAGGATGGCCGCATCGATCTTGACGATCTGAAGCGGGCCATGGACGACAAGACGATCCTTGTGACGATCATGACCGCCAACAATGAAATTGGGGTGTTGCAGCCGATCCGCGAGATCGGCGCACTCTGCCATGAGCGCGGCGTGCTCTTCCACACCGATGCGGTGCAGGCTGTCGGCAAAGTGCCGTTCAACGTCATCCAGGACAATGTCGACCTGGCTTCTATTAGCGCCCACAAGATTTACGGTCCGAAAGGCGTCGGTGCGCTTTACGTTCGTCGCAAGAATCCGCGGGTGCAGGTGGTGGCACAGATCGATGGCGGCGGACACGAGCGCGGCATGCGCTCCGGCACGCTGAACGTTCCCGGCATCGTTGGGCTCGGCAAGGCCTGCGCCATCGCCAACGAGGAAATGGCTGAGGAAGGCAAGAAACTGGGCAGCCTGCGCGATCGTCTGAAGGAAGCCATCATGGGCCAGCTCGACGAGGTGTATATCAATGGATCGATGGAGCATCGTCTGCCCAACAACTTGAACATCAGCTTTGCTTACGTCGAAGGCGAATCGCTGCTGATGGGCATCAATGACATCGCAGTTTCGAGTGGTTCGGCGTGCACCTCCGCGACCCTTGAACCATCTTATGTATTGAAGGCTTTGGGCGCCGGCGATGACCTGGCCCACAGCTCTATTCGCTTCGGCATCGGGCGCTTCAATACCGAAGCCGAAGTCGATTACGTCGCGCAACGCGTGGTTGAGACGGTGAACCGTTTGCGCGAGCTGTCGCCGCTTTATGAAATGGCGAAGGAAGGTATCGATTTGACGAAGGTCCAGTGGGCCGCGGAACCGGCCCGCTAGCAAGCGATTGGAAGAGCCGGCGTTTGCCGCCAGGTAAGGTAAAGAAGGAAATTAGGCAGCGGACGACAGGCTGTACGGTGGGGTGTCAGCCCCGATTACGAGTTCAGGAGATAGAGATGGCATACAGCAACAAGGTTCTTGATCATTACACCAATCCCCGCAATGTGGGCTCGCTCGATAAAAACAGCCAGGAGGTTGGAACCGGCCTGGTGGGGGCACCTGAGTGCGGCGACGTAATGAAACTGCAAATCAAGGTAAATCCGGCAACCAACGTCATTGAAGACGCGAAGTTCAAGACCTTCGGCTGCGGTTCCGCGATCGCGTCGTCCTCGCTCGCTACCGAGTGGGTGAAGGGCAAGACCGTGGACGAAGCATTGCAGATAAAAAATACCGAGATCGTTAAGGAGCTTTCGCTGCCCCCGGTAAAGATCCATTGCTCGGTACTGGCGGAGGATGCGATTCGCGCCGCTATCGGCGACTGGAAGAAGAAGCAGAGCCAAGAGAAACCGGTTGCCGTCGGGCAGCAGGCGTAAGCCGGAAGCGGAAAATGGTGTGGCGTGCCGCAGCAGACGTCACGCCGTACGGCAATATGAGCACGGTCAACATTGAGAATCCGGTGCATGCACCAGCGGTGCCCGCCAGGGGCATTCAGGTGACTGACAAGGCGCTGGCACGCATCCGTGCCGCCATGTCAAAGGAGAGCATCTCTCCCGCCGATGGTGGCTTGCGCCTGGGTGTGCAGGGCGGAGGGTGTTCCGGGCTGAGCTACAACATTCGATTTGATGCCCAGCCGCGCGAGCGCGATCGCGTGTTTCAGTTTGAAGACGTTCGCGTCTTCGTCGATCCAAAGTCGTTCATCTACCTGCACGGTATGATTCTCGATTACGAAGAGACGCTCATGCATCAGGGCTTCGTCTTCCAAAACCCGAATGCTAAGAAATCCTGCGGCTGCGGAAGTTCTTTCTCGTAAATGGGTACCGTTCTTTCCGCCAACAATCCGCCATAACTCGAGGGGAATAGAAAGGCTGGAAGTGCTGGCCTTTATGCCAGCCAAACGTCGAAGCTGGGCGCCGGAGGCTTCAGGCCCCGGGACTGGGTTTCGCGACGCGAACAGAAAACCAATTTATGGCAACTAACGAAAATCCCGATAAGTCCGGCGTCTTGATCGACGCCCCTTCGGGGACGGCCACCGCCCAGTGCTGGTCATGTGGTGCCATGCGCGGCGCTCACTACTGCCAGGAGTGTGGCAAGGTCCAGCCGCCTGCCCCGGTGGATTACTTCGCCTTCTTCGGCCTGCCATACAAACTGAACCTCGACACTGCGCTGCTGGAGCGTGATTTTTACGCGCTGAGCCGCAGGTTGCATCCCGACATCAATGCCCGCGCCCATAGCCGCGAGCAGGAGTGGAGCCTGGAGAAAACTTCCCAGCTCAACGACGCCTACCGCACCCTGAAAGATCCCGTTTCGCGCACCGAGTACCTTCTTCGTCTGCAGGGCGTGCAATTCGAGGAGCAGTCGAAGGCTGCAACCGAAGAGGCGCGCAGAAGCGGAACTGCGAAGAAGCAGGCGGTTCCTTCCGACCTGCTGGAGGAAGTCTTCGAGCTCAACATGCGGCTGGAAGAAGCGCGCCTGAACAAAAAGACGGGTGAGGACGACCCGTCGCTGGAACAGGACCTGCGGAATGCCAGGCAAAACCTGGTCGGGAAGCAAAATGACATGGTGAGCGCACTGCAATCCTCATGGAACCAGTGGGACACGCTCGTCGACCGTGCCGCTTCGGGGACGAGGATCGGGGACGAGGACCGCGATGCAGCTATTAACCGGATGCTCTCCATTGTGAACCGACGAAATTACCTCCGCAACTTGTTGCGTGAAATCGATGAGGTCCTGGAAAGGTAGCAGGGTACCGGCTCGCGAGCGTATTTCCGGCAATGAATCGTGCCGGTGGGAAAACGGCCGCCCGGGAGGGTACCCGTAGCCTGGTGCTTGGGGGGCCAGGTAGGAACAGAGGAAACGCGGCGCTCAGCGCACCGCACAGGCAAATGACAACCGAACGCATCATCGGCATCGACCTGGGCACAACCAACTCCCTGGTGGCCTACATGGAGAACGACCGTCCTGTCGTCATCCCTGGGGAGGACGGGTTGAACCTCGTACCGTCAGTCGTCGCCCTCGACGAACACGATCAAATCATCGTTGGCAATCGGGCGCGCAAGTATCTGATCGAGACTCCGGAACGCGCCATTTACAGTGTCAAGCGGCTGATGGGTCGGGGCGTCGAAGACATCCAGGATGAGCTCAAGCTCTTCCCTTTCCGGCTTGCCGACGATCTCGCGCCCGGCGAAGTCCTTCGCATCAAGCTCGGCAACAAAACCTATACTCCGCCGGAGATTTCCGCATTCATCCTCCGCCAGCTCAAACGCAACGCCGAGCGTTACTTCGGCGCGCCGGTAAGCCGTGCGGTCATCACCGTCCCGGCCTACTTCAATGACGCCCAGCGGCAGGCAACAAAGGACGCGGGCCGCATTGCCGGACTCGAAGTCCTGCGACTGGTGAACGAACCAACGGCTGCATCCCTCGCCTACGGCCTCGACAAGAGAGAGACCGCAACCGTCGCCGTTTACGATCTCGGCGGAGGCACTTTCGACATTTCTATCCTCAAGTTGCACGAAGGCATCTTCGAGGTCATCGCCACCAACGGCGACACCCATCTCGGCGGTGACGACATCGACAACTTGCTCATCGCAGTCGCTCTTGATGATATCCAGGGTGACCTCGGCATGGATGTGCGGCGAAGCGCCGAGACGGTGCAGACCATTCGCAAGGCGGTCATCGAGGCTAAGGTGGCCCTGTCGTCGCAGGACGAGACCGTGCTCGACATCGACCTGCCCGACGGCAAAGGTTACCGGCGTAGGATCACGCGCCAACAATACGAACAGCTTATTAGTCCCGTCATCGACCGCACCGTCGGGCCGGTTCGCCAGGCGATGAAGGATGCCGGGCTCATCCCGGCGCAGATTGACGAAGCGGTGCTGGTTGGTGGATCGACGCGCATTCCGCTGGTGCACAAATTGGTCGAGAATCAGTTCGAACGGACACCCCACGCTGAGCTGAACCCCGACGAAGTGGTCGCTCTGGGCGCGGCCGTTCAAGCCAACATTCTCGGTGGCGGCTCGGAAGCGACAAAAGAAATGCTCTTGCTCGATGTCACGCCGCTCTCGCTGGGAATCGAGTCGCTCGGTGGTGGCGTGGTGAAGATCATTCATCGCAATTCCACGATCCCTGAATCGGCAACGGAGCACTTCACCACCGGCGTCGAAGGGCAGACCAGCGTCGCGATCCACGTGGTGCAGGGAGAGCGCGAACTAGCCCAGGATTGCCGCTCTCTGGCGCGCTTCGATTTGAAGGGCATACCTCCGATGCCGGCGGGATTGCCGCGCATTGAAGTTAAGTTTCTGCTCGACGCCAACGGCATCCTGCACGTCACAGCGCGCGAGGCGCGCAGCGGCAAAGAAGCCGAAATCGAAGTGCAGCCCAGCTACGGTCTCACGGACGAACAGGTCGAGAGCATGATTCTCGAATCCTTCGACTACGCCGAGGAAGATTTCCAGAAACGCCAGGTCATCGAGGCACGCAACGAAGCCGACGCGATTCTTGCCGCGTTGCAGAAAGGACGCAAGGATCCGGCTTGGCAGCAGCTTACTGTGCGCGAACGCGATGACGTCGACAAACTGGAAAACGCGTTGAAGGCGGTTGTGCCTCACGATGACTATCGGGCCATTCGCTCGGCAATCGACGCGCTCAACCAGGCAACCATGCACTTGGCCGAGTTGATGATGGACAGCGCTGTGGGCACGGTCTTGAAAGGCAAGACGTTGGAAACGGCTGACGTCGGACGAGGGCCTGCCTCGCCGCATCCCATTGCCAAAGCGGAAATTCAGAACTAGGAGTGGTGCCAGGGTTGCGATGGTAGTGCGACGAGTGGTCAGCAAAAGCAGCAGATCCTGGTCGGCGGAAAGATGGAGTAAGGCTTGAGTGCAACCCATCACTCGGCGGTGGGTAACGTGAGGCGGGTGACCGAGTTCCGAAGGACGACAGATGCTCGGGCGGCGTTTCAGCACCGCCTCTAAAGCGTAAGGGGAGTTATGGCAGAC
>Ga0306923_10006230_pt1 | contig 11736 bp, 9 predicted proteins | sample sta12Can44000108_FD_203841 | JGI IMG/M metagenome (GOLD analysis project Ga0306923, IMG submission 203841) | Lab enrichment of tropical soil microbial communities from Luquillo Experimental Forest, Puerto Rico - statanox.12C.anox.44.000.108 (v2)... | ecosystem: Environmental > Terrestrial > Soil...
CAGGCGTTAACTGAGCCGCTCGACGAGGACGACGACGAGCACGAGGACGATTGATAAGGTAAACGAACAAAGCCAAAGAGGGACAGCTCAAACCTTGAGGTTTCCTGGAGTGTTCAACTCTAACGGACTAAACCTTCGCGTACCTCCGCGTACCTTTGCGCGATGCCAAAATGGCGAAGCCGTAGGTGTCGCTACTACCGTTCGCGAGCGCGATTCTCGAACCGGGTGTATTGCTTCAAGAATGTCAGCGGGACATCGCCCGTCGGGCCATTGCGCTGCTTCGCGATGATCAACTCGGCTTCGCCAGCCTTCTCCTGCCTGGCATCCTCATCGGTCTCGTAGTACTCCGGTCGAACAAGGAGTCCCACGACATCGGCATCCTGCTCGATTGAGCCCGATTCGCGAAGGTCACTTAAACGGGGGCGGCCGCCCTCCTTTGCCCGGCTATCCGGTTGGCGATTCAGTTGCGCAACAACAACGATTGGCAAATTCAGTTCCTTGGCCAGGGCTTTGATCCCTCCCGAAATCTCGGCTATCTCCAGTTGACGGTTATCCTGCGCCCTCCGCGTAGTTGAGCGCAACAACTGAAGATAGTCTATCACGATTAGCTCAATGTCGTATTGCGACTTCATACGCCGGGCTTTTGCACGCAACTCCATGATCGAAAGTCCGGGCGTGTCGTCGATGAACATTTTCGCCGCAGCGAGCTTGGCAGCGGCAGATGTTAATTTCGGAAAATCTCGTTCTGAGAGAAACCCGTCGCGGACTCGCTGCAGGTCCACTTGTGCGCGTGAGCAGAGGAGCCTCTGAACCAACTGTTGACTGCTCATCTCGAGGCTGAAAATCGCGACTGCCTTACCCACATTCATTGCGACGTGTTCTGCAATGTTCATTGCCAAGGCGGTCTTTCCCATGCTTGGGCGTGCGGCGATAACGATCATTTCAGCCGGATGCAATCCAAGAGTCATTTTGTCGAGATCGCTGAATCCGGTAGGAATACCAGTGAGGGAGCCTCGATTTTCGTAGAGTTTCTCGATCTGCTCGATCGTCGCCATGACGAGGTCCTTGGTAGCGACGATTTCGGTATTCACATGTTCGCCGGTTATGGCAAAGATCTCCTTCTCGGCGTCATCAAGCAGGGGTTCAATGTCTTCCTGAGCGTCGTAGCATTGATTAGAGAGGTTATTGAAGGCGATGATGAGGCGCCTCAAAACGTACTTCTCGCGTACGATCTGGATGTAGTAGGCGGCATTTGCGGCGGTTGGAACGAATGAATACAAGGCGCTCAGGTATTCAGGACCGCCGATTTCCTCAAGTTGATTACGATCTTTGAGCGCCTGCTTTAGTGAGACAAAATCGATCGGCTTGCTCTTGTCGCCGAATTCTAAAATGAGACTGTAGATCGTCCGGTGCGCCGGAATATAGAATGCGTCGGATCTTAGCGAAAGCACGCAGATGTCGGCGACTTCGCGAGGGGAGAGAAGGAGTGAACAGAGAACCCCTTTCTCGCCGTCTTCACTTGAGGGGAGCGAACGGGGAACTTCCTTGCCGGTGGAAAAGTTGTTAAAACCCTGGGAATAAGTCGGCTTACCGGACTTCCTGGCCCCTTCGTATGCCCCCTCGCTGCTTAAGGGGTTCTCAGCAGGTTTTACCAAACCTTGAGAACCATTGGCCATTGAGTATCAGGCGGCCGATTTTGGCTTTCGTTTTGGTTTTGCCTCGCCTGCCTCGACCTTCTGAGAAGGCGGGGGTGGAGGGGGGCTAGATTTAATTTCGATCTTTAGCGTTGCAGAGACCTGATGGTGAAGTTTGATCGGCACCTGTTTTTCGCCGCTCTCTTTGATCGGGCGGTCCAACTCGATTTTGTGACGATCAACAACGATCCCAAAATCAGTCTGAAGCTTGTCCTCGATGTCCTTGGCTGTAACTGAACCGAACGCTTTGCCAGTCTCACCCGTCTCCAGAATAAACTCTAACTTCGTCTTATTGATTTTGCGGGCGAATTCTTCCGCGGCGTTCAGTTCGGTGGCTTCTCTTTCCGCGCGCTTGATCTTCAGCTGATTCAGGCGTTTGAGATTTGCGGAAGTGACCTCATAGGCTTTGCCGTTAGGAATGAGATAATTCCGTGCGTACCCCTTGCGAACTTTGACGATATCAGCTTCCGCCCCCAAACCGGGAACGCTTTCTTTCAAAATGATGTCGGAGAGGGCCATGGCAAATCTGTCTGGAAACTGCGGGAGGCACCAGTACAGCGATGAGAGCGAACTGTCAAGAACGTCCCCAAAGCCGGCGGAAAATCGGATGTTGTAAGGAGCCCATCGAATAAAGGGGTTGCGTGCGAACGGACGGAATTTATGCCAGTTTTCTGGATCCGGAGGGAACACCGATGAAGGTGAGCGAGGAAACAGACGTTGTCGACTGGGCGTCGAAACGCAAGACGGCGTTATTCATCTTCCTCCAACAATTCGGGCGCAAGCTCTTCATTTTCAGCGGCAAACTTTCGTTTGCGCTTGTTCACCGGTAAAGGTGACATCGTCATGTTGATGCTTTTGCCCATCAATTTTGGTTCCATCTCGACTTGGCCCATCGTGGACAGATCATCTTTCAGCCGGTGCATCAATTGGTCGCCCAGTTCTTTGTGGCTCATTTCCCTGCCACGAAACTGGAGCTGGAATTTTACCTTGTTCCCCTTGTCGAGGAACTGCTCAGCGTGGCGGACCTTTATCATGTAGTCATGCGGATCAATATTTACCCGAAACTTGATCTCTTTGAGCTTGGAACTCGTCGACCGTCGATCTTTATCCTGCTTGGAGAGATCGTAGCGGTACTTGCCGAAATCGACAATTTTGCAGACGGGAGGATTAGCTGTAGGAGCAACTTCTACGAGATCGAGCCCCAGAGCTTGAGCTCTTCGCAGGGCGTCCTGCAGTTTCATGATACCTAACTGTTCGTTTGTTGTGCCGAGAATCACCCGCACTTCCCGTGCGCGAATTCGACTATTGACTCGAATCTGCTGCTGCTGAATAGGTCTATCTCCTCAGAGGGCTTCCGGGGAACCGTACGGGCACCCTCAATCTCGTTGACGTTCTCTCACTTCCGTTTGAATTCGTTCTACAAACCGGGACGCACTCACAGATCCCTGATCGCCGTACTTACGGCTTCGCACGGCAACTTCGCCGGCTTGTTCTTCTCGTGCGCCGAGGACCAACATATAGGGGACCTTCTCCAGCTGGGCAAGGCGAATCTTAGCGCCTATTTTGTCTGAGCTCCCATCCAACGTTGCTCTGATATTTGAAGCAAAAAGTGTGTTAAAAACTGACTTCGCGTAGGCGACGTACTTATCCGAAATCGGCAGGATACGGACCTGTTCGGGAGCGAGCCAAACCGGGAAGTTTCCGGCATAATGTTCAATCAAAACACCGCAGAAGCGCTCGAGGGAGCCGAACGGTGCCCGGTGGATTATAACAGGTCTCTTTGAGGAATTATCGGCTGCTATATAGGAGAGGCCGAAACGTTCCGGCAAATTATAGTCCACCTGAACGGTGCCGAGTTGCCATTCGCGCCCGATGACGTCCTTCACGACGAAATCAATCTTTGGTCCGTAGAAAGCTGCTTCGCCTGGCTCTTCGGAATAGGGTACACCAAGTGTCTTTACACTTTCGCGCAGCGCCTGTTCGGCCCGCTGCCATTGTTCCGGAGTGCCAACGTACTTCGCGGAATCGGGGTCTCGCAAACCAACCCGAACGCGATAGGAATTCATGCCAAGGGTATTCAAGATTTTAAGAACCAACTGGAGGCAGGCCTGCACTTCGGGCAAGACCTGGTCGTCGGTGCAAAAAATGTGGGCGTCATCCTGGGTGAACCCACGGACCCGTGTCATGCCGCTAAGCTCTCCTGATTGTTCCCATCGGTAAACAGTGCCGAACTCCGCTAACCGTATCGGAAGATCACGGTAGGAATGGGGACTCGAAGCATATATCTTGATATGCATCGGACAGTTCATCGGTTTCAGGAGATAACCGTCGATGTCGCCATTCTGGAGCCGGTTTGAAAGTTCCGCGCACGAACACCCTTCTGTGGCGAGCTGGCGCAGGCTGTCGGGCTCAATTAGCGGAGGGAATTGTGAGTCGCGGTAATATGGGTAGTGTCCTGATGTCCGATACAAGGCCAGCTTCCCAATGTGAGGCGTAAAGACTTCCATGTAGCCCTGCTGTCGCAGTAATTCGGAGATGAAAATTTGCAGTTCCTTTCGGATGACAGCTCCTTTGGGCCTCCAGAGGATCAGGCCGGAACCTACTTCCTCGTCGATGAGGAAAAGCTCGAGTTCTTTGCCCAGCTTGCGATGGTCGCGCTTCCTGGCTTCCTCGATTTGGGTAAAATAGCTCTCGAGTTCCGCCTTCGTCTTGAACGCTGTGCCGTAGATGCGTTGAAGCTGGGGATTATTCGCGTCCCCCTTGTAATAGGCGCTGGCGATCGATGTGAGCTTGAAAGCGCCAATGTTCCCTGTTCTCATCACATGGGGCCCCGCGCAGAGATCCGTGAAATCTCCGTTCCGATAAAGAGAAATCTCTTCCCCTTCAGGTATCCCCTGAAGGATATCCAGCTTGAATTTGCTGGGAGTCGACCTGGGGCCGAGTGCTCCGAGTCTGCCCTCATTAGCCAACCGGATTGCTTCATCGCGGCTGACCACGATACGCTCGAATGTCTGGTTCTCCTTGATGACACTTTTCATGCCGCTCTCGATGCGCTCGAAGTCTTCCGGAGCGATCCGATGATCCATCTCAAGGTCGTAATAGTACCCATTTTCGACGGGCGGTCCCGCAGCGAATTGCGCTTCCGGCCAGATTCGGAGGATTGCGGTGGCCAGCACGTGGGCACACGAGTGGCGAAGACGTTCAAGATCCGTCATCCGCGCTCTCTCTTCTGGTGTCTTCCTCTCCTCTGCCATGAGATAAGGAGCCGGAAAATACACATAGGATATAGAGCTGGCCAGAGCGAAAATAGGGACTCTCTTCGAATTTAGCCTTAACGCGCAAAAATCACGCGCTGCCAGAAGCGGCGCGTACTTTGCGGGTTAGAGAGCTTGCATCGATCACAAATCCCTTAGAAATTTGTTCCCGATGCAGGCTCAAGTCATGGTGCTCGGACGAAAGTCGGATAAGGAGTCGAAGAAGGCATGAATAAAGTCAAAGTAGCGATTTTCGGGGCAAGCGGATATTCCGGCGAGGAGCTCGTGAGGAGACTTGCGGGACATCCATTGGTCGAGATTGGTTGTCTCACGTCAAGGCAACACGCAGGAAAGAAAGCCTCCGAGGTTTTTGGCTGGGCTGATCGCCACTCACATTTGGCTGGCATTGAGTTCGCGGAACCCGATGCTGGAGCCATAAACTCGCTTGGGATTCAACATGCCTTTCTGGCACTTCCGCACGGAGTCGCCTCTGAATTCGCGGTTCCCTTATTGGAATCCAAAGTCAAAGTGCTCGATCTCAGCGCGGATTTTCGCATCCAAGATCCGGCGGTTTATAAGCAGTTCTACAAAAAAGAGCATCCGGCTCCTTCGCTCCTGAGCCGAGCTGTCTATGGATTGCCGGAAATCCATCGGAACGCGATCAGGAACGCGGATCTAGTCGCCTGTCCCGGCTGTTATCCGACGAGCATACTTCTGCCTTTAATACCTCTCGTTCGGGCGAAACTTATACGTTCCGGAAGCATCATCGCGAACTGCCTCAGCGGCGTAAGCGGCGCGGGCCGCAAAGCTGAAACGGATCTTCTTTTTGTTGAGTGTAATGAAAGCATGAGGCCTTACGCCCTTCCTTTACACAGGCACCTGGCGGAAATCGAGCAAGAGCTTTCAAATGCAGCCGGCGAACGGATCGTCATCCAGTTCGCACCGCATCTTGTGCCCTTGAATCGCGGAATTGTCGCGACGATTCACGCAGACCCCCTCTCGCCCGTGACACCGGCCGACCTCGAAAAGACGTTTGAATCGGCATACAGCTCGGATCGATTTGTTCAGCTGCTTGGTTCAACCGGATATCCGGACTCCAAGAACGTTGCGTTTACAAATCGGATACAAATTGCTTGGCGGGTCGATTTACGAACCGGGCGCGTCATTTTGATGTCCGCCGAGGACAATCTGGTCAAGGGTGCGGCAGGGCAAGCAATTCAATGCTTCAACATCATGAATGGGTGGGACGAGGGACTCGGATTATCTTGAAAAATTTGTCGGCGGAAAGGTTTTTAGTATTTTGTGAAGCCGCTCTGCGAAGATGGAAACTGCATTTTTTGAAATCGCCGGGGGAGTCACTGCGCCCAAGGGGTTCCGCGCTTCCGCCGTGCGTTCTGGAATCAGGGAGGCGCTATCCGCGAGAAACGATCTCGGGCTGGTCATTTCGGATTTTCCCGCGGTTGCCGCGGCGACTTTCACCACCAACAAAATCAAAGCGGCGCCCGTGCGTGTGTCCGCCGCGCACCTGAGAGCCAGTGATACAAGAGCAATCATCGCAAACAGCGGCAACGCGAATGCCTGCACAGGTTCCACCGGTATTCAGAATGCCAAACGTATGGCGCAGGCCGTGGCGCGCCAGTTAGGTCTGAAAGACCGGCAGGTGCTGGTCTGTTCTACCGGACGCATAGGACGTGACCTCCCGATTGAGAAAATCGAAATGGCTGTGCCTGCGCTGGTGGCAGGGTTGAATTCCGGCGGTAGCGAGGTGGTTGCGCGGGCGATCATGACATCCGATACGTTCCACAAAGAAATTGCGGTAGAGATCCCGCTGGCCGGGGCAAATGTTCGGATTGGCGGCATCGCCAAAGGGGCAGGCATGATCAATCCGGACATGGCTACCATGCTTTGTTTCATCACAACCGATGCTCCGATCTCCAAGCGGGAGTTGCAAAAACTGACCTCGGCGAGTGTCGAACAATCGTTTAATCGCGTTACTGTCGACGGCGACATGAGCACCAACGATACGGCCATCTGTATCGCAAACGGCCAAGCAGCAATTCCAGTCATGGAACCAGGGCAGCACTCGTACGACAAGTTCGCCCAGGCACTCAACTTTGTTATGCGACAGCTTGCCCGCATGATTGTTGAAGATGGCGAAGGCGTCACCAAGTTCGTCGAAGTTCACGTAAAGGGCGCTGCGACTTATCAGGATGCCAGAAAGGCGGCGGAAGCCGTTGCGAATTCGATGCTGGTCAAGTGTGCCTGGTATGGGGAGGATCCGAACTGGGGCCGCATTATGGACGCTGTAGGATACTCATCGGCCAAGGTTCGTGAAGAGATGATCGACATTTTTTTTGACGGCGTAGCGGCGACTCAGCATGGCTTGCTGAGCAGCACTCCGGAGAATACCCTGAAGGAAATTCTTCGAAATAAAAAGTTTACCGTTACCATTGACCTCCACCTTGGCTCAGCCGAATACAAAGTGTTTACGACCGATCTAACGCCGGAGTATGTGAAATTTAACATGGGCGAGTAGGAATACGGCGGGGAGAACAACCAAATGCTGAATCGATTCGAAGCCGGGAAGGCCGAGGCGCTGTTGGAAGCGTTGCCGTTTATTCAACGGTTTCGAGGTCAGACGTTTGTTATCAAGTACGGCGGCAGCGCGATGGAAGACGATCACTTAATTGAGCGTCTTTTGCGTGACGTTGTTTTTCTTGAGGCCGTAGGGATTAACCCGGTTTTGGTTCACGGCGGTGGGAAGGCTATTACTCAGCGCATGCGTGAGGCGGGCAAGGCGCCTCGTTTTGTAAATGGCCTGCGAGTAACTGACGAAGTTACGATCAAAATCGTCGAAGATGTTCTGGATGGCCTGATTCGTCCCCGAATTGTGTCTACAATGGAGGAATTTGGTGGACATGCCGAGGGCTTTTCGGGTCGCGACGTTTTTAAGGCCAAACGTCTCCCGCCGCAGATCGACGGAAGAAATCTGGTCGATGTCGGTTACGTGGGCGAGGTGACGTCTCTCGATCTGACGGGTGTGCGTGAGGCTATCTATCGTGAGGTTGTACCTGTTATTTCCCCAATTGCTCAGGCCGATGACGCGACAATATTGAATGTGAATGCCGATCTTGCCGCTGGGGCCATGGCCGGAGCGCTCAAGGCATCAAAGATGATTTATGTGAGCGACGTTTTGGGCGTTATGAGGGATGTAAAAGATCCAAATTCGTTGATCCCAACGGTCAATCGTGAAAACGCTGCGCATTTGATCAAAGACGAGATCATTGAGGGAGGGATGATTCCAAAGGTCCTTTCCGCGGTCGAGGCTCTCAACGAAGGTGTTGGAAAGGTACATTTGATCGATGGTCGGATTCCTCATGCGTTGTTGCTCGAGATCTTCACCAACAAAGGTATTGGAACGGAAATCGTGCCGTAGAACGAACGGCGTTCATCTGCGAAACGCTTGTGTGAAGGCCTATCCGAGGTTATTCTCCACGCTTCTTTCCGATGCTAGCGACAGAATCAGAGACGAGGCAATTGTTCGAAGAGTTCGTTGTTCCGACATACAAGCGTTACGATTTGCTTCTGGTCCGCGGTCGGGGATCGCGTGTCTGGGACGAGGAAGGCAAAAGCTATTTGGATTTCGGCGCCGGTATTGCGGTTTCTACGCTCGGGCATGCGCATCCGCGTCTGATCGAGGCATTAAGTCGTCAATCTCGCGAATTAATCCACACTTCAAATCTTTATTACACCCGTCCACAGGGCGAACTTGCGCGAAAATTAGTGGATATTGTCGGTTCGCGGGGGAAGGTCTTTTTTTCCAATAGCGGGGCCGAGTCGATTGAGGCGGCGATCAAGGTGGCTAGAAAATTTGGAAACGAATGTTTAGGGGTCGACGCCAACGGCAAGCCGAGAATAGAGGTCTTAACATTCGAGCGATCCTTTCATGGCCGCACGATGGCAGGGATCTCGGCCACCGCCCAGCAGAAAGTTAAAGAGGGATTTGCTCCGTTGCTCACAGGTTTCAAGCATTTGCCGTTCAACGACTTGTCGGCGGTGGAAGAAGCCGTCGGCGAGCAGACCGCCGCCATTTTGCTTGAGGCGGTCCAAGGAGAGGGGGGAATTTATCCTGCCAGCCGCGAGTTCCTGGCCGGATTGCGGGAGATTTGTGATCGGAAAGGTCTGCTTCTGATGCTGGACGAAATCCAATGCGGAATGGGTAGGCTCGGCAAATGGTGTGGTTGGAACGCTATCGTGGAAGAGAGTCTAATTCCTGACTGTGTAAGTTGGGCAAAAGGGATTGGCGGCGGATTTCCACTCGGGGCTACATGGATTCGGAAAAGACCGGTCAAGCGGTTCGATGGCACCAGTGTGGATCTTTGTGATCTGCTTGGGCCCGGCAGCCATGGCACAACATATGGAGGGACCCCGCTGGCATGTTCAGCTTCCCTGGCGGTACTGGAGACAATCGAGCAGGAGGATCTGTTAACGAATGCTTTTCGCCTTGGGAACTACGCAAAGGGTAAGCTCAAGAACTTGCCTGGGGTTGTGGAAGTTCGTGGGATCGGGTTGATGCTGGGAATTGAGCTCGGCGGAAGCCTAAAGAGAGTGAAGTCGACCGGAACTACTGTCTCCCAACATGTGGTTGCCGGGTTGATTCAAAATGGACTGCTGTCAGTTCCTGCGGGTCCTTCAGTCATCCGCTGGTTACCTCCGCTGAACGTCTCTCAAGCGGAAGTGGATGAAGCGGTTTCGATTCTGGCAGAGACGCTCGTCGAACTGACCGGTGCATCGAGTCATAAGTAGGAGGCATACCGTTGGCTTCAAAAGGGTCTGGATGCGAGGCGTGAGTGAGGAGCATATCCGGTGCGATACGTAACGAACGAATAACGACGCAGACGGACCCTTTTCAAGCCAACCCTTTGGGCCGTGGCCAGTTGGCTGATTTTCTGCGTTGCTCACTCCTTACGTATCGATTCAGATATGCTCGTCGTTCGCGCCTTGAAAATCAGCCGACTGACCGACGGCGGTATGCTTCCTACTTATGACTCGATGCACTAGATGATTGATGCGACATTCCCTCTCCTTTACTCGATTCCATGCACCATTTTCTTTCCATTGAGACCCAGAGCGCGGCAGAGCTCGCCTCGTTACTGAAATCGTCTCAGAAGTTCAAGGCAACCCGTGGCGACCCCACTGACCTCCCTTTGGCAGGCCAGACATGGGCGATGATTTTCAGTAAGCCATCCACCCGGACGAGGCTGAGTTTTGAGGTCGGAATCCGGGAACTCGGCGGCAGCGTCGTATTTCTTTCGCAGAATGATATCCAGTTGGGGCGGGGTGAGCCGATCATCGACACTGCTCGCGTACTCGGACGAATGGTTCACGGCGCGGTGATTCGGACATTTGCGCAGAGTGACGTCGAAAGGTTTGCTGAATATGGTCAAATCCCCACGATAAATGCCCTCACCGACCAGGAGCATCCCTGCCAGATTGTGGCGGATCTCTTTACGATCTTGGAAAGGCGAGGAAGTCTTGAGGATCTGAAAGTCTGTTTCGTCGGAGACGGTGACAACAATGTCGCGCGGTCGTGGATATGGGCTGCCGAACGTTTGGGATTTGAACTTCGCATAGCGGCACCCCCTAGGTATGCACCTCATCAGATGCTTCTAGATAGGCTGACAAACCGAAAAATAGTTGTCACAGATGATCCGGTTGCGGCGGCTGAGTTGGTGGATGTTCTCTACACGGACGTGTGGGTCAGCATGGGATTCGAAAAGCAAAGCGGGCAGCGGCTCCAGGACCTTGCCTCGTTTCAGATCAACGAGGAGTTAGTGAGCAAAGCCTCCTCCGATGTCCTGGTGTTGCATTGTCTGCCTGCATATCGTGGCAAAGAGATTGCCGAGCAGACTCTGGAAAATCATGCCAGGACGATCTTCGATCAGGCTGAAAATCGGCTTCATGCTCAGAAAGCGATCCTGGCTCGGGTGAGAAAATAGTTGCGTTGGGGGCTGCGAAAGTGGAGTTGGTCTGCCACTGATCCCCTTTTTTTTATTTTACTTATGATTCTGCCCTCATTGGCAACCTCGCTTTTGGATTTAGGTATCTGGTTGGCGCTTGTTTGCGCGGGAATAGGCCTGGTATTCGCGTACTTTCTGATCCGCAAGGTGATTGCGTACTCGCCGGGCAGCGAGCGCATGCGGCAAATCGCGGCCGCGATTCAAGAGGGAGCCAAAGCTTATTTGAACCGTCAAATCTTGTCTGTCGGTCTTATCGCAGCGGTGATTTTCGTGGTATTGATTTTCGCAAAGGGAATCTTTACGTCGCTCGGTTTTCTGATTGGAGCTACTTGTTCGTTGGCGGCTGGATATATCGGGATGCGTATCGCAGTCTTGTCCAATTGCAGGACGGCACAAGCCGCTACAAATTCACGGTATGCTGCCCTGCGCGTAGCGTTTAATGGCGGAGCGGTAACCGGATTGCTTGTGGTCGGCCTGGCTCTGCTGGCAGTTGGTCTTTATTATAAACTCGGCGAGATAATTCTTGGTAACCAGGAGGAGGTCGTCAGCAGTCTCGTTGGTTTGGCCTTAGGTGCTAGTCTGGTCAGTGTTTTTGCCAGGCTCGGAGGAGGAATCTACACAAAAGCCGCCGATGTCGGAGCGGACCTGGTCGGAAAGATCGAGAGTAATCTTGATGAGGACGATCCGAGAAACCCTGCAACGATCGCAGATAACGTTGGAGACAATGTCGGGGACTGTGCGGGGATGGCGGCGGATGTGTTTGAGACG
>Ga0306923_10006231_pt1 | contig 11736 bp, 13 predicted proteins | sample sta12Can44000108_FD_203841 | JGI IMG/M metagenome (GOLD analysis project Ga0306923, IMG submission 203841) | Lab enrichment of tropical soil microbial communities from Luquillo Experimental Forest, Puerto Rico - statanox.12C.anox.44.000.108 (v2)... | ecosystem: Environmental > Terrestrial >...
GCTCTACCGCTCCACGGTGGGCCAGCTCGACACCGGCGGCTGCATGGAGCTCGCGCTGGAGTACCAGGACGTCGCGAACACGAAGGGGATTCCTCGCGACTCTCACTGAGGCAACGACGGGAGGCCCGATCATGCCCAATGAAAGAAGGGCGATGATCCTGATTGCGGACTCGGACTTCGGGGAGGTGGACATCGAGCGCGCAATCGTCGAGGAGGCCGGCCTCGAGCTCGTCGCCGCGCAATGCAAGAGCGAGGACGACGTCATCGAGCACGGCCGCGACGCCGACGGCGTGCTGGCTCAGTACGCGCCGGTGGGCAAGCGCGCCATCGGCGCCTTCACGCGTTGCAAGGTGATCGCGCGCTACGGCACAGGGGTCGACATCATCGACGTGGACGCCGCGACCCGGCACGGGATCCAGGTCACCAACGCCCCCAACGACTGGTGCGCGGAGGAGGTCGCCGACCACGCCATCTCGCTCTGGCTGGCCGCGGCCCGGAAGATCTGCGAATACGACCAGGCGACCCGGCGAGGAGAGTGGCGCTGGCAATCGGGCCAGCCGATCTGGAGGCTGCGGGGGAGGGTGTTCGGGCTTCTCTCGTTCGGCGCCATCGCGCGCCTCGTCGCGGATCGGGCGAGGCCCTTCGGCGTCGAGATCTGGGCGCACGATCCGTTCCAGGAAGAGGCCGAGCTCCGGCGGCACGGGGTGCGCCCCGTCTCGTTCGACGAGCTCGTGACCGGCTCCGACTACCTGGTCATCCAGGCTCCGCTCACGCCCGCCACCCGCCATCTGTTCGACCGCGCGACCCTGCGGCGGATGAAGGAGACGTCGATCCTGGTCAACACGGCGCGCGGGCCCATCGTGGAGGACGCGGCGATCTACCAGGCGCTCACCGAGGGATGGATCGCCGGAGCAGCGTTCGACGACATCGAGGAAGAGCCCGCCAAGGTGCGCGACTGGCGGCCGGTGAATCCGCTCTTCCGGCTCCCCAACGTCATCGTCACCCCCCACGCGGCCTACTACTCGGAGCAGTCGATCGTGCTCGTGCGCCGGATCGCCGCCGAGGAGGCCGTGCGGGTGGTGAGCGGGCTTCCGCCTCGGTTCCCGGTCAACAGGGTCACGCCCTCGCAAGAGGCCGGCGTTCACCCCGGATGACCTGACGTCGCCACGGGTCGCCCGCGGCCGCTCGGATGTCACGCTCGGCTCGCGTCGCGTGCGTCGACCGGCCGCGCGTCGATGGACGAGTCGTTCGAGATGCACCGTCCGCCGCCCTCGAGGTCGAACCGCCAGCGGTGGCGCGGGCACACGAGGCAGGACCTCTCGACCCAGCCATACGCGAGATCCCCTCCCTGATGCGGGCAGTGGCGCACGACCGAATAACGCTGCCCCCGCGCCGTCACCTCGATCCGTTCCTGCCGGCCTTCGGCCGCCAGGACCTTCACGCAGAAGCCCGGTAGGTCTTCTGCTTCGAGCGCGAGGTAAGCGTGGAGCAGGGGGTCGTAGCGGTCCGGTGCCCGGGAAAGGCGCAATCGAAACGACAACAGGAACTCCTCCCACGTGAGCGTGCGGTCGAGCACTCGACCGAGATCGAACGCCCCAGCGCGCAATACGTATCTCCGCTCGGCGGGGATCTCGTGGGCCACCTCGACGCGGGAGCTCGCGAAATCGACGAGCAGGGCGCGCGGAGCTTCGTCCAGGGCGGCATACAGGGGAAAGCTCACTCGCTGTCGCAACGGGAAGGCCGCGAGCTTGCGAGCCAGCTCCTCTGCCAATCCGGCCAGGACCTCCGCCGGCCTGATCGCTTCGGCGTGGAGGCGGCGCGCCGAGAAGACCGGGCTCATCTCGCGCGCGTAGGCTTGCACGTATGCCGCGAAGCCCTCGTCGGTGACCCGCTCGGGAGAGCGGTGGATGAGCTCGCAAGCCGCGACGTCGAGGACATCTCCCGGGTTCGGGGCGATGAGGCGAGGCCGAGCTTCCCCGAGGCGCCGCTCGAGAAAGGCGAAGAACTTCGGGGGACGAGGAAAGATGTTCACCTGCTGGAAGTTGAGGTGCAGCAAGGCGGGATCGAGGAAGCATGGCGGGCCTGCCGACGTGAGGAAAGCGCGTGGCCGCAGCGCCTCGATCCCGCGGGCGACCGCCTCGAACTTTCCGAACATCTTCCGGCGCGAGAGCGCCGCGTAGGTCGCCGCATCGTAGTCGTAGCAGGTGGGGTGCCACACCGCTCCGGAGTATTGCGCCGTGAAGACGTCGATCGGCCCATCCTCGGCGGCGATTGCGTGCAGCCGGTCGTGGATCTTGCAATCGTTCAGATCGAGGAACGCATGATTGCCCGAGCGGACGAGGAGCGCGGAGTCGCGATTGATGACGGAGTCGGAGACGTAGAGCTTGAGTCGTCCGCCCGGGACGGCGACCGCCTGGCCGTCGTCGCACTCGATCACCTCCTTGCAGCGGTAGCTGCGGAAGAACTCCCGCATCGCCCCCCGCACGAACCGTGGGATCACCACGGTGAAGTCCCGCCGGCCGATCGAGCTCAGGAACTCGCGATCCAGGTGATCTCCGTGCTCATGGCTCACGTAGAGGAACCGCTCCGTCCCGGGCTGTTCCAGCTTCTGCCGCACGAGCGGCGCGAGAGCGTGGTTGCGAGGGAGCTGGCTCCAGGCCGAGTCGAACGCGCCGCGCTCCGACATCCACGGATCGGCCACGATCACTGCGCCTTCGCTCTCGGTGACGAACCCCGCGTGGCCCAGGAACATGACCTGCATCGGTCGAAGGTAAGCGGAGAGTCCGTGGTGGCACGCACCCGCCGCCCGGTCCCAAGCCCGTGCCGCTCTCGCTGCTACATACCGCCGCTATCCGCACAGGCGACGGGCCGCCTGCGGCTCAGGGGCCGCGGCGGTGTCCCGTCCTGCGGATGCGCGGTTCCGGAAAAGCCGGCTACCAGGTCCCGAAGCGGCGGCGGGCCTCGGCGGCGAGCGCGTCGCGGTGGCGCGGGTGCGCGATCGCCACCAGCGCGGCGGCGCGCTGGCGCAGGTTCTTCCCGAACAGATCGGCGATGCCGTACTCGGTGACCACGTAGTGCACGTGCGCCCGCGTGGTGACGACCCCTGCGCCGGGCTTCAGCTGCGACACGATGCGGGAGACCTTCCCCGACGTCTCGGAGGGCAGGGCGATGATGGGCTTGCCGCCCTCGGAGAGCGCGGCGCCGCGGATGAAGTCCATCTGGCCGCCGACGCCCGAGAATTGCAGCTCGCCGAGCGAGTCGGCGCAGACCTGCCCGGTGAGGTCGACCTCGATCGCGCTGTTGATCGCGGTGACCTTCGGGTTCCGCCGGATCACGGCCGTGTCGTTCACGTAGGCCACGTCGAGCATCTGCACGAGCGGGTTGTCGTCGAGGAAGTCGTAGAGGCGGCGGGAGCCGATCGCGAAGGACGCCACGACCTTCCCCGGGTGGATGCGCTTCGCCTCGCCGGTGATCACGCCCTTCTCCACGAGGTCCACGACGCCGTCGGAGAGCATCTCGGTGTGGATGCCGAGGCGGTGGTGGGAGGAGAGCGCGGCGAGCGTGGCGTCGGGGATGGCGCCGACGCCGATCTGGAGCGTCGCGCCGTCGTCCACGAGCTCGGCGCAGTGGCGGCCGATGGCGCGGGACACGTCGCTGAGCGGCTCGGGCTTCGTCTCGTAGAGCGGCTCGTCCACCTCGACCATGAAGTCGATCGCGTCCACGTGGATGAGGCCGTCGCCGTGGCTGCGCGGCATGGCCCGGTTCACCTGGGCGATGACCGTGCGGGCGGACTGCACCGCTGCGCGCGCGCAGTCGACCGAGACGCCGAGCGAGCAGAAGCCGTGCCGATCGGGCGGCGACACCGAGACCATCGCCACGTCGAGCGGGAGCAGGCCGCCGCGGAAGAGCTTCGGGACGTCGGAGAGGAACACCGGGAGGTAGTCGGCGCGCCCCTCCTGCACGGCGCGGCGCGTGACCTCCGAGACGAAGATCGAGTTCACGCGGAAGCTCTTCGCGAGCTCCGGCCGCGCGAAGGGGGCCTCCTCGTCGCCGACCGCCAGCATCCCGATGATCTCGACGACCCGCAGCTCGGGCGCGCGGGCGACGAGGGCGTCGATGAGGTGGCGCGGCAGCGCGGCGCCGGTGTGGAGGTAGACCCGGTCGCCGGACTTCACGACCCGAAGGGCTTCCTCTGCGGTGACGGTGCGGTTCAAGCGTCCTCCTCGCGCGTGTGGGCGGGGAGTCTACCCGGAGTCGCCCCCGGCGAGAATGCGACGGCTCGATGCGTCAAGCCGCGGCGTGCAGCCGGCCCCGCGCTCGGAGAGCTCAGTCGCCGCCGCCGCCGGAGGTGGACACGCGGCCTGTCTCGCCGCCGGGACGGTGACAGCGGTTGCAGGAGACGGGCGAGGCGACCGGGTCCTCCATCGCGCGGACGCCGGTTCCCTGCTGGATCTCGACGCGGACGGTGGCGGGCAGCGCGTCGGTCATGAAGAAGTTCCCGACGCGGTTCGAGGTGAGCTCCTTCAGGACGGCTCCGCTCGTGCTCCGGACGCGCACGGTGACCCCGGCCAGCCCCTGGTCGGCGGGGGCGCCGGAGGAGGCGTACACGGTGCCCGCGAGCGTGAACTGCAGCGCGGCGCGCCCGTCGTGGCAGAGCAGGCAGTGGTCGCCGGGGTTCATGAACTCGTCGCCGGTCCCGCCGCCGATGATCGCGATCCGCCCCTGGGGCGTCGTTTGCGGGGTGCCGTTTCCGCCGGGCGGCACGTTGTGGCAGCGGTTGCACGCGCCGTCCGGCACCGGCAGCGTCATCACGCGGGTGACGCCGGCGCTCTCCACGCGCGCGACGAGCGGGAACGTGAGCCCCTCGGCCGTGTAGAAGTTGCCGCCCTGGGCCGTGCTCATCGTGACCGTCTTGCCGTTGGCGTCGGTGAGCGAGACCTTCGCCCCGCGCACGCCGGCCGTCACGGGATCGTCCACGTTCGTGAACACCGTGCCGGCGGCGGTCCATCTCGACGCGTGGCCGCCCGGGCCGTGGCACTCCAGGCAGTCGCGGCCCGGCTGCATCGTGGGGCCGTTCGACGGGATCCCGCAGGCCATGCCGGCGAGCGCCGCTGCGACGAGGACGACGCGCATCAGTGCCGCTCCGCGCGGAGGAGGAGATCGACCGTGACCTTCGTGGCGTCGGACACCTTCTTGAACAGCAGCGAGGGTCGCTCCACGTGGTGCGCCTCGAGCGACACGTCGAACGTGCCGTGGATGCGGGCGGTGTCGGCGTCGGGGAAGGTGATCTCGAGCGGCACCTTCAGCGGCGTCTTCACGCCGTGCACGTCGACCTCGGCGTCGAGCAGGACCGGCGCCGTGGCCGGGAACGCGGCGGGCGTCGCGAGCTGGCCGGTGCCCTTCAGGATGACGTAGGGGAAGCGGTCGGCCTCCATCACCGCGCGCAGGTTCGCGTCGCGGTTGCCGTCACCGGTGTCGAGCGCCGCCACCTGCGCCCGCGCCATCGCCTTCACCTGTCCGTCGGCGGTGAGCTGGGCCTTCGCCTCGAGCTGCTTCGCCTCGCCGTCCACCTTGTGGAGCGGGTGATCGAGGTGGAACTTCACGTGGCTCTGCGCCGGGTCGAGCGCGAAGATCCGCGCCTGCGGAGCCTGGGCGAGGAGGAGTGCGAGGAGGATCGGGGTCACGAGCGGCTCCCTTCACAAGACGATCGCGCCCACTCCCACCAGCATCGCGGCGAGGGTCGCGTAGCCGATCGCCAGGTGTGCGGTCGCGTAGGTCGACTGGTTCTGGTAGCCCTCGCGACTCGCCGTGTAGACCCCGAGCACTCCCTGGGCGGCCATCCCCGCGAAGGCCGTGAACATCGATATCTTGTGGAGCGTGACCCGATCGAAGCCGGTGTCGATGGTCTTCGGCGGCGACGGCGCGAACACTGCGAGCGCCCCGGTGGTGACGAACACGCCCAGGTTCACGTAGGCGAGGATCGCGTGCGTCTCCTTGTAGCGGTTCGTGTTCGGCCCGCCGGCGAACTTGTCGCTGTAGTTCAGCTGGCCGGTGGTGGTCGTCGCGATCTGGAGCGCCAGCAGGCCGAGGCCGAACGCCTGGTGCGTCTTCAGCATCGTGTTCCGCAGCCGCATCGTCTTCGCGTCCGCCGAGGGCGGCGGTGGCTGCGCGGGCTCGCCGAGCAGGTCGAAGTTCATCCCGGGCTCTTCGGGCTTCTTCTTCTCCTCGCCGGTTTCGGTTTCGGGTTTCTTCGTCTCCCCGCCCGCCTGCTGATCGGCGGCCACGGCGAGGGCCCGCAGGTCGGGGGCGGACGGAGCGCCGACCGGGAGGGCGGCGGCGAGACGGAGCGGCTCGTCGAGCAGCCGCAACTCGGCGCGAGCCGGCGCGGCCGCGAGCAACGCGGCGACTACGACCAGGAGTCGATGGAGCATGCAGGGAGGCGCCTCTTCGGAAGCTCGTGTGCCTGCACGGTAAGCCGCCCCATCCGGTGAGGGCCGCCACCGGAGGGGTCTCCCCCAAGTGGTTTCTCCACGAGGCTTTCCTCAGAGAGCTGCCGCGTCGCACCCCAGGTAACGCAGCAGGCGCTGCTGGCGGGTGTCGAGCCCCTCGAGCCGGACCGCGCCGGGCGTGCGCGCGAGCGCCTCGACGAGCCGGCCGAGGCTCACCGGCGCGAGGTCGCGCACCGCAGAGAAGTCGAGCGTGGCGGCGCTGCCTGGGGCGAGGCCGTCGAGAAATTCGCGGATCCAGCGCTCCGTGGCCCCGTCGAAGACACCTACGAGGCGGACGACCCTACGCGTCCCGTCGCGCCGCTGTTCGACGATCGCACACGACATCGCGGCACCCCCCAGCACCCGATGATCTTGGGGTGATGAAATGGCCGTGCCAGGTAAGGACGGTGACGGATCCGCTAATTCTCTGCGGACTCCTCGTGAGCGGGAGAAAAGCCTGCACGATCCTCCGGCGCGGGCGCTCGCGGGCGCACTGTTTTCGCATGCCGCGGGAGGGGGCCTCGCCCGCGGCTCCGCCTGGGCTCGCACCTCGGGAGCGCCCTCTCGGCTCCCTCCGTTCATCGCCCTGCAGGAGCGTACGATGGGAATGCGCCACCGCCCGCGGGCGGTCCCGCTCGCGCGGCCGCGAGGGAGGAGCGCCATGCTGACCTGGAACCGGATCCTGTGCGCGGTGGACTTCTCGGAGGCGTCGCGAGAGGCGAAGGACGTCGCGGCCGACGTGGCTCGCCGCTGCGAGGGCGAGCTCACGCTCGTGCACGTCGCGATGCCGCCGGTGCCGACCGCGGGGGACCTGCTCGTCTCGGAGGCGGACCTGTCGCGCACGAGCGCCGAGCAGGCACGGTTCGCGCTCGAAGGGTGGCGCGAGAGCGCCGAGGCGCGCGCGGAACGGCCGGTGAAGGCGATCGTGCTCGTGGGCAGCCCGGCGCAGGAGGTGGTCCGCCAGGCGCGCGACGAGCAGGCAGACCTCCTGGTGGTCTCGACGCACGGCCGCACGGGGCTCGCGCGGCTGGTGCTCGGCTCGGTGGCCGAGCAGATCCTTCGCCATGCGCCGTGTCCGGTGCTCGCGGTGAAGCCGCGCGAGCGGACCTGATTCAGCGGCCCTGCGATGCAAATGCCGCGACGCGCCGATCGGCGTCATTCATGTGCGCGGCCAGCGCGGTGCGGAAGTCGAGCGCGAGCGAGAGCGCGAGATCGTCGTCGCCCCCGGCGTGCGCCGCGCTCACCTCGTCGATGCGCGCGAGGAGCTTCTGGTGCTCGGCGGCGTGCGCCGGCGCCTCTCCGTAGCTCTTCACCTCCATGAGCAGCTCCTCGCTCCGGAAGTGGGCGCGGCTATAGCCGGCGAGCTCCTCGCCGAGCCGCCGCGCGAGCGCTGGGCGGCGCTGCTCGATGGCGTCGGTGAGCGCGGCGAGCAGCGCGAGCTGCGTGTGGTGGTCGTGGTCGATGGCCTCGTGGCCGACGTCGAGCTTCTCGTTCCAGGCGTGGTTCTCGAGCATCGCGTCCTCAGGAGCGGGCCGTCGCGGCCCGTCAGGGCTGTGTGTCGCCGCGATGCGCGAGGAGCAAGAACCGGGAGGGGATGACCGGGCTATCCTCGGCGCATGACGCTCGCACCCTCCGAGGCCGTGGTCCCGTGGAGCGAGGTGGCCGATCTCGACGCGCTCGGCGCGATCCTCGGCGAGTCGGCCGACGACGTCCGGGCCGAGCTGGTGGGGTTCCCGCGCGGGATCCGGGGGGTCGCCCTCGTGGAAGGCGGCGCGCCGGTGGCGGCCGCGATCCTGGTCGAGGTCGAGCTCGCCGAGGCGGGGAGGCTGCGGCTCGCGTCGGTGTCGGCGCGCGACCCGCGCCGCGGCCTCGCGCTCGTGGAGTGGGGCGACCGCGCCGCGCGCGCGGCGCGAGCGCGGACGTACATGGTGTCTGTCCGCCGCGCCGAGGGGCTCGCGGCGCTGCTCGAGGAGCGCGGCTTCATCGTGGACGACGCGCTCCTTCGGCTGCGGCGGGGGCCGCGGCGACCGCTGCCGGCGCTGCCCGTGGGCGTCGAGGAGCGGACGCTCGCCGAGGCTGGGGTCGCCGCGTGGGTGCGCATCGACGACGAGACGTTCGCGGGGGTCGCCTTCGCGGCGCGGCGAACGGTGCGCGAGGCGGAGCGCCTCGTCGCGAGCCCCGCGTTCGACGCCGGGCTCCTGCGCGTGCTCGTGGACGTGCGAGGACCGGTGGCCTTCCTGCGTGGGACCCTCGCCTCGAACGGCGAGGGCGAGGTCGATTCGATCGGCGTCGCCGCGCGCGCGCGGGGGCTCGGGCTCGGACGCTGGGTGCTCCGCCGCTGCGAGGCGCTGCTCGACGCGCGCGGCGCGAGCGAGGTGACGCTGCGGGTCGCGGAGAGCAACGCGCCGGCGCGCGCCCTCTACGCGAGCGAGGGGTACGTGCAGGTCGCGCGCGCTCCGGTCTGGGCGCGCGCGGTGGATCAGAGCGCGTAGGTGCGGACGAGCGGCGGCGGCTCCACCAGTGGAGGCCGCGGCATCGCGGGCACCGGCGGGTGGCCGGGCGGGAGCGCGCCGGCGATGGGCGGGTGACCCGGCGGCAGCGGGCTGGCCACCGGCGGATGGCCCGGCGGGAGCGCGAGCGCGTCGCCGACCGGGGGATGTCCGGGCGGGAGCGCGGACTGCGCAGGGCAGCCCGTCGCGCTCGTCTCCATCACGAACGCCGCGCCGGAGGCCCCTTCCTTGGAATGCGCGGGGGCGACCGCGGTGAGGAGCACCGCCAGCGTACCCAGCCCGAGCGCCGCGGTGATCGGCCAGGCCAGCGGCGAGCCCCTGCTGCGGGAGGCGAGATCGCTGTGGCACCAGCGGCAGCGGATCGCCGCATCCTGGATCTCCTCGGCGCAGAACGGGCACGGCTTCATGACGACCTCCTCAGTCCATGAAGCCTAGGCACGGTGGGACGGGGCGCATTCTCCTTCCGGGCTCGTGCGCGCCGGAAAATGGGAATCGATCGCTGACGCCCCCGAGCGTGAGACGTGATCGCGGCAATCGCTCCCCGCGATTCGATGAGCAGATTCTCAGCGCCGGGGGGGCGAATCCGGCGCGGGCACCGGACCTGGTGCAGCTCTCACGTCGGGGGGCCTAGGCGTGGAGCAGGTCATCGGGGGCGGTGGTGAGCTTCTCACCGCCGCCCTCGGTGACTGCCCAGGTGTTCTCGATGCCGACCGCACCGAGGCCCGGGAAGACGAACTTCGGCTCCAGCGCGACGACGTGACCCGCGGCGAGCGGCGCCTTCGCGCCCGGGGCGAGCACCGGCAGCTCGTCGAGCTCGAGGCCGACGCCGTGCCCGACGAACCGCGCCTGATCGCCCTTGGGTCCCATGAAGTGCTCGCCGAGGCCGGCGCCCTCCGCGAGCCCCTTCGCGAGCTCCCACAGGTCCGTGGGGATCGCGCCGGGCCGGAGCGCGCGGACGACCGCGTCCTGGATCGAGAGGGAGACCTCGAAGGCGCGCGCGAGCTCCGGGGCGAGGCGGCCCACCACCGCGGTCCGCGTCGCGTCCACGACGTAGCCGGCGAACACGCCGGTGTAGTCCACGAGCACCGGCTCCCCGGCGCCGATCGCGCGGGAGGAGGCGCCCACCGGATAGGCGGCGTGCAGCCCGCTGCCGACGACCGGCCCGTCGAAGAACCCCGGCTCGGCCGCGCTGGCGCCGGCGACCGCGAGGCCGCCGTACAGCTCGGCGTTGAAGGCGCGGAGCCGCGGCGCCCCCTCGTTCCCGACGCGGCGCAGCCGGGACTCGACCTCGGCGGAGAGCTCGAGCTCGCTCATCCCGGCGCGCAGGAAGCGCGGCAGGTCGGCGAGCACCGCGGCGAGTCGCGCGCCGCCGCTGCGCAGCACCGCGAGCTCCGCCGGCGACTTCACCGCGCGCTGCTCGCGGAGGGTCGCCGACAGGTCGGCCCACTCGACCCCCGGGAGCTGCCGGCGCCACCAGTCGAACGTCGCGACCGGCAGCGCGTCGAACGGGGTGCCGATCGGCCCCGACGTACCGAGGGTGCCCGCGAGCTCCTTCGACGGTGGGAACGGCCGAACGTCCGCGACGGCGCTCTCGCGCCGCGCCCGGGCGAAGCTCTTGCGGACGAGCAGCACCGGCGCGCCGCGCGCCGGGACCCAGAGCGCGCCATTTTGCCGCGTGCCGGAGAGGTAGAAGACGTCGACCGCGTGCAGGAGCAGGGCGCCCGAGAGCTTGCGATCCTCGAGCGCGGCCTGGAGCCGCGCGGTGCGCGCGGCGTGTTCCTCGGTGGCGTGGGGGTCCATGGGTACTGAGGATATCGCGCGCCATCGGCGGCCAACGTTTCAATTTCTTTGCAAAAAAGTTGTCCGGCCGTAACGGGGCCGTACTCAGGGATTAACCCAAAGGTAGGACACGCCCCGACAGGTACCCTGAACGCAGTACGTTGGCCGACAACCCCGTGAACGGGACAGACACCCCGCACGGGAGTGTGACATTTCGAAGCACCCATCAGTGCATTCCGTAGCACCCCACTGGAAGGAGGCTCGTGTTGCTCAGAACGCGGCTCTGCGCGAAGTGCGGTCTGCCGACGGGGATGCAGCCCGACGGTTCGTTCATCGAGTACACGCTGCACACGTACGTCCCGGAGGAGAGCGAGCACGAATCACTCGCTGTGTTCTGCGCGACGTGCTTCGACCGGCTCGAGACCACGTGGGGACGTACCGCTGCTGCGATGCGGCAGCGCGGGCGCGCGTCGTCTCGGATGGAGCTTCACTAGTCTCGCCGGCCGGCGCTGCTCACCGCGGCGCCGGCCTCTTCCAGCCAGATCAGCTTCGTCGTTCCCCGCCACGCCGGCGGCGTCGTCGATGGGCGCCGGGCGTCGGCTGCGCGCCGTCCGGAGGCCGCGCGCCGGGCCCGGGCTGCCCGGGCTGCGCGGGCTGCGCAGACTGCCTGGGCGCTGTCCGCGGCGCCACCGCCGCAGGCGCGGACGCCCCCGGAGATCCGAGCGGCGGTCGCACCACGCGGACCACCACCGGAGATGGCGTCGCAGGGCGCGAGCGCGGGGGACCGCGGCGATGCCCGGCTCGCTCCGCAGGACGCGGTGAGCCTCCACCGTGTGGACGCTGGGCGGCTCGCTCCGCGGGACGCGGTGAGCCTCCACCGTGTGGACGCTGGGCGGCTCGCTCCGCGGGACGCGGTGAGCCTCCACCGTGTGGACGCTGGGCGGCTCGCTCCGCGGGAC
>Ga0306923_10006232_pt1 | contig 11735 bp, 8 predicted proteins | sample sta12Can44000108_FD_203841 | JGI IMG/M metagenome (GOLD analysis project Ga0306923, IMG submission 203841) | Lab enrichment of tropical soil microbial communities from Luquillo Experimental Forest, Puerto Rico - statanox.12C.anox.44.000.108 (v2)... | ecosystem: Environmental > Terrestrial > Soil...
TGGTTCTGGCCTGCGCCGTTTTGCTAGTCGCCTGTGCGGGGGGACCGCCCCTGGATAATCCATCGGCTCCAGGGGCGATGCGTCCTGATGTGGATCAGAGGCGCGAAGCGCGTGCCCTCGAGGAGGCAGAGGCTGAGTGCGCGAAGCAGGGTAAGCATGCGGTGTCCGCGCGCGTCGAGGGCGAGACGATGTACGACTGCGCTGACTGAGCGATCTTCCAACATCCGCTGGCCGTCTGCAGGCGTCGGTACGAGGTCCGACACGCCGGACTGACTGATAGAATAGGGGCTCGCTGCCCTGACGACCGGCGCGGAGAGGTGGCAGAGCGGTTGAATGCACCGGTCTTGAAAACCGGCAAGCTCGCAAGAGCTTCGGGAGTTCGAATCTCCCCCTCTCCGCCAGAATCAATCACTGAAATTTGTCAGTCAGTCGACCGCGCAGCGCCGACCGCGGCCAGCGCGCGATGATGCAACAGGGCCGCGCCAACCGGATCACGACCCTGTCTATAGCTACGGCGGTGGGAACTTGAACAGGTCGAAAAGGTCCCCGATCGCCGGCATGTTGCTCGCCGCGTAAGGGTAGGCGGGGTTCGCTGGGTCCTGCACGGGGTTCGGCAGGTTGTCGTTCGAGATGAACGCTACGACGATCGGTTTGGAAACTTCAATTCCCGCTGAATCGCCTGGAAGCGCGGCTCCTTGCGCAACGGATCAAGAAGCGCGTCAGTCTTCAGGTAATCCAGCGCAACGTGACGGACCCGTAAGGCAGCATCCAAGCAATTCAGCGCCTCGGCGAGATCGCCCCACTGCGCATAAATCTCAGCGTACTCGTACCAGTCGTCTTTCTTGGGGTTTATGGCCTTGAATTTCGCGAGCTCCGCTTCCGCATCGGCATGACGTCCGAGCTTCTCATAGCTAATCGCGAGGCACATCAGGCTGTCCCAACGCTCGGGTTTTCGCTCGCAAATTTCGCGGGCGCCCTGGTAGTTGCCAAGCATGTAATAAGGTGACCACTCATCGAGAGGTGCGTAGTCGGGGTCCAGAGCCTTGGCATCACGAAAGGCAGCAATTTCATCCTGGTATCGACCTGCCGCATCAAACACCCGGGCGAGAAGGTCGTGACTATTGCGATTCAGCGGGTCCAACCAAACCGCCCGGCGGGCAGCGACAATTCCTGCGTCTGTACGACCCATAAGAGCCGTGAACAGGCCGTAATCCTGCCACACTTGAGTGCTGCCAGAGGCCAGCGCCAAGGCACGCTCGTATTCTTCACTCGCGCGCTTGAAGTCGAGCGTCGACGCCAGAGCATCGGCCAATGCCAAGTGCCCCTCACCAAGCTCGGGAGCCAGCTCAATCGCCCTCTGCGCATCGGCCCGCACCTTACCGAAGACCTCGTTGACTGCCGCCTGGCCCGTGGTGATCCACCACCCCGCAAGTTCGTTAAGCGCCAAAGCCCGCGCTGCGAAGGCTTTGGCATAGCTAGGATCGAGCCGAATCGCTTCCGTGTAGCTTGTGATCGCGGCATCCAGATCTTTTTCCTCGTGGTACCTCCGGTAAGTCTGGGAACCCCGGAGATACGCATCGAATGCGGCTGGCTCATGCGTGCCACCAAGTTCAATTCTCGCCGCTACGTCACCCACCAGGATTACCTTTAAGGCGCTTGCTACCGCATTCGCGATCTCCGTCTGTAGCGCTAGCACTTCCCGGAGATCGTTCAGGTCGCGATCGTAGTCTCGTGACCAGAGGTGAAAACCATTCGCTGCATTGACCAACTGCGCCGTAATGCGCACCTTATTCCCTGAGCGTCGTACGCTACCTTCCAAGATGGCCGCCACATTGAGTTTGCGTCCAATGGTGCCGATATCAGCATCCTTGCCCTTGAACGAGAACGATGAGGTGCGGGCAATCACCTTCAACGCCTCGATCTGCGACAGCGCACTGATCATCTCCTCCGTCATACCGTCGGAAAAATATTCCTCTTTCGGATCTCCGCTGAGGTTGGTGAAGGGGAGCACCGCCACCGAGTGAGGTGGTGGCGCGAATACGACGCTGGTCGTGTCGATCGCACCGCTTGTCGAGGACGCAAGCGCTGCGGGTGCAGCTCGGGGACGTTCGCGTCCGAGGTGGGAGAAAAACCACCACACGCCGCCTGCCATCATCAGCAGCGCAATCAGAATCAACCCATACCGCAAGCCGCTGCGGCGCTTGGCGACTTCGCCCGCCTCAGACGTAGGGGACGGCACCGGTTGAAGTTCGGCCTTGACCGGAGCCTGCTCCTCGATTAACTCGGTCTCCGGTGGAGACTCGGCCGGCAGTCGCTCCGGATCCTGCGTCTTCGCATCCGCCTCGATCGGTGCAACCAGCCGGTATCCCCGACGAGGGACGTTGGCGATGTAGCTTGGAGACTTGGGGTCGTCCCCAAGCGCTCGGCGGAGCGATGCGACGGCCTGGTAGACGGAACACTGCGTAACGACCAGGTCTTTCCACACCGCGTCGAGCAGCTGATTGACGCTGACGACATCTCCAGCATGCTCTGCGAGAAATACCAGCACGCGCATGGTGCGCGGCTCGAGCTTGACGGTCGTACCATCGCGCGAGATCTCGTTGAGAGCCGGATCGACCCGCCACTGCCCGAGTCGAAAAGCAGTGTCTCCAATAGGGTTCGCGCGCGAAGGCTGCTCGAGCATGCGGCCAGTTGATCGCATGCCTGGAATTGGGGTCACAATCCTGCCTTGGAAAGTCCGCGCAGGTCGGTGCCCCCGAGGTTCAAAGATGCGACCGGGCCGCGATCCGGTCGCCCCCGTGGAGCTCATGCGGGTTTGGTCTCGCGCGTGTATGTGAGCCTCCCTTGAGCCGGCAGGCCACGGCACTCTTGCGTGGCACGAACCGGACCCTTAGCAATCCTCTCGCGCGATGCTGAGCAATGTTCGCCCCCGGAACGACCCGAGACTCGCGCGGTTGGCACTATCGATTATCGATGTGTCAATATCGGGGTGGGCGACCCTAGAACTACAATGAAACGAACAGAAAGTTGGTTCGCCATCGAAAGAAAAGAAAAGGCAAACGGCCTTGCGTGCCTGCGCGGCAGTACTGCTGTCCCCCTGGGGGGCACCTGTCATCATTCGGTAACATGAACCTAATTTCCCCGCCGGCCTCCGCTCCCGCGCATGTGACCTGCCATGCTCCCACGCGGCGACGAAATGAGTGTTCACACAGCCATGGCCGGAAGCGGGCGCTCGCTGCAGGCAAAGAGTGCTGTACCGCAGATGGCCACTGCGAGCAGGGAGCTGGCCAGCCTCACCAAGCTCGCCCGCACAGCTTCAATGATGTGGGTGCGCATAGCCTCCTCCCTGCTTGCGTCACCAAAACGAAGTTTACCCCCTGCAGATGACACAGCGGGCGAAGGGAACTGTTTTGCACCCTGAATCACCCCTGTCCGGGAACGTCGTCGGCCTCTAACGCGAGCTGCCGTGCCGCTTCCTGTGCGCGCAGACCCGACTCGAGCGCACGACCTTGCCCGCATGGGCCGTCGGCGGCGCGAGCAGAAGCGGCGCGGTGACGCGTACCGCAAGGCTAGCGTCTCAGCGTGAGGAACCCGTGAGGAGTGGGTGGGGGCCGACCGCGCTATCGGCCGAGAGTGTCCTTCACCACGAGGAGTTGGCCATGGTGCGGGTCGGTGACCCAAACCTGACCGCGGTTGTCCGCGGCAGCCGCGTGCGAGCCTTTGGCCGTTGCAACCGTGTCGAGCAAGCGCGGCTCCCCGCCCGGCGAGAGTCCGATGATGGCCAACGTTCCCTCCTTGGGGTCGGGCACGTAGACATGCCGGACGCTCGGGTCGTAACCGATGATGTCTGTGCCCTTTCCAACCTTGAGCGTGCCAAGCAACCGCCCGTCATGCGCCACGTCGAGGACCGCGACGCCTCCACTGCCTGAGCCGACGAAAAGCCACGCTTCCGCCTCGTCCAGCGCGAGGCCGCTCGACGAATCCTCGGTACCGTTCTTCCACTCCGCCACGATACGGTGCGTGTGGATATCGATCGCAACGGTGCGCTTCTGATCCTCGCGGTTCGTGTAGACCCGTGAGCGGAGCGGGTCCACCGCCAGCGACTCTGGACCTCCCCCGGTCACCTTCACGTCCGCGACGTGGGAGAGTCGGACGCTGCCGTCAGCCGAGAACGCCAGGATTTCCACCTGGCCCTTTTTGGGGTCTTCCTCAGTCACCCAAACCTCGTGGGTGGCGGGCACATATCTCACAATGTCAGGCTCCATTGCGAGCGTCGCGGTCGCGACGACCTTGTGCAGCCTGGGGTCGATCACGTTCACGGCCGAGTGGGTGCGGTCGGTTGCGAATACATAACCATCGCCCGCGTCTGCGGAGGTCGTCCTGCCTTGCCAAACGGCGCATGACTCATACGACCTGGTCGCGGGATCGATCAGGTACACACGGCCTTTTTGCGCCGCAGGGACTATGACTTGGTGCAACGCCGGTGCGTACACGATGTCGTCGAACCCGATACCTTCCTCCCCTCCTGGCAGAGAGACTGCAGCGGCTTTGACTGGGGCTTCTTTCTCTCCAGGGGGCTCAGATTTTCCGTCGCCGCTGCGCCCGCGTGCTGCCAAGCTCAGTAACAATGCCAGCGAAACTAGAAGAACTAGGCTTTGCTTCATGTTAGGGCTCCACTCCTCATGACGAGGCCATGTTGGATGTTCGCGTCCACCACCCGGCAATTATCCCATGACGCCGAGCGCAGCTCAGGCGGGCGCGGCGGCGCGCGGGCGCCGTAACGCGCACTAGCGCCGCGGTCAGTGCCCGTGTCGGTGATGGATATCGGGGTAGTGCGGGTGCGAGTGGGTGAGGGGGGCATGGCGGTGCTCGTGTGTATGGGGCTCCCTCCCGTCCCAGGCGAAGTCATGGCCATGCTGGTGATGCGAATCGTGTTCATGGCTGTGCGTGTGGACGAGCAGCTCATGAGTGTGCTCGTGCTCGTGCCGTTCGCTGAGGTGCAGCCAGACGCCGGCCGCCATCAGCACCGCGGCCATCCAGAAGGCTGGCGAAGTCGGTTCGTGAAACACGGCGATGGCGATCGCGGCGCCGACAAACGGCGCCGTAGAGAAATAGGCACCCGTGCGAGCTGCGCCCAGCCCGCGCAATGCGAGAACGAAGAGCACCAGGCTGACGCCATAACCTAGAAACCCTATGGTGGCCGCCGCTGCAGTCAACGATGCGGACGGCCGCATCGCACCGAATGACAGCGCCAGCCCGACGTTCGTGACACCGGCAACCAGGCCCTTGGTCCCTGCGATGAAAATCGGATCGTTCGCCGAGATTTTGCGAGTCAGGTTGTTGTCCACCGCCCAACACAGGCACGCGCCGGCCACGGCGAGCGCTCCCGATGAGCTCGTGAGTCCCACTCCGCCTGAGGGCCAGGCCAGCACCACGCCGCCAGCGATGATGAGCGCCATGCCGAGCACAATTCGTCGGTCCGCGTTCTCATGGAATACCACCCAAGCCAGGAGTGCAGTCAGCACCGCCTCGAGATTGAGCAGCAGCGATGCGTCCGCGGCGGATGCGCGGGTGAGTCCATACATCAGAAGCGTCGGGCCGAGTACGCCGCCAGCCGCTATTGCGCCCGACAGCCACGGCCATTCGGCACGCGACAGACTCATCGGCTTGAAGCCACGGTCACGGGCGAGGCGGACCAGCCAGAGGCCAATTCCGCTTCCGAGATAGAGGAGTCCGGCAAGGAGTATTGGAGGCAAATTGCCGACCAGCGCCCTGGCGAAGGGCGTGCTCGCGCCAAAGAGTAAAGCCGCACCGAGTGCGCTGAGGATCGCGAAGCGAGCGCTCATCGCCTGTGGCAACCGCAGATCAAGGTGCAACTCCCGAGTCGTATTCGAAGTTCGGCTCCTTCTCCTTCTTTGTGACCCCGACGGTGTAGGTGAGGCCGAACCAGGCAACCCTGCCCACGACGCTGCGCTCGTAGACCTGCGTCAGCGTCGGCGTAGATGCATCACGCCGATAGTGTTGGCCGTTGAAGAGATCGGAGACCGTCGCCACTGCCGACAGCGCGTGCGTCAGTGTGTGCTTGTAACCCAGATTGACGATGTTGGTGGCGCTCACGCTGCCCTGCGGGGTCAGGCGCTTATCGGTGCGAGTGAAGATGATCTGCGCCGAGTCGGATACTGTCGGATGATAGTCGAGTTTCGCCTTTAAATTGAGTCCGGTCGTGGACTTCAAGCCGGGATAGCCGAGAGCCGTGGCGTCGATTTGGTTGTAGAAGGCGTTGCCGCTCACGCTATATATGAGCTTCGCAACGAGTTGACCGGCCGCCGAGAACTCCAGGCCAGCCGAGTCGCTTCGCGGAAGGTTGGTTTTGGTGGTCAACGTCAGGCCATTCCCCAGGTAGTCCGTCACATCGGTCACGCTATCTGTGTTGCGGCGGTAGTAGCCTGTAAGGCTGTAGCTTGCCGCGCGTACCTCATACCCGTAGCCGAGCTCGAAGGACTGCGTGAACTGCGGTCTGAGATCGGGATTACCCGCGGCCAGGTTCGGTGGGTACTCGTGGTCGACATACGGATTCAAGTAGATCGGGTTCGGACGGACTATGCGGCGGCTGGCACCGAAGGAAAGCATTGACCGGTCCGAGAGACTTCGATCGAGATGCAGGCTCGGAAAGACATCGGTATAGCGGCTCGTCGTCGATAGATTATCGGTGACCTGCAGCGCATCGCTGGTCGTCCATTCGGTCCGTACCCCGGCCAGCCAGTTCCATGCACCAGCACTCCCCTGGTCACTCAGATAGACCGCATGGATACGTTGCTGGAACCTGAACTGGTTGGTAAGCGTGGGGTCGATGGTCTCCATCCCGGTTACCGGATCGACATTGGCACCTACGTTGCTGAATCCGTAGTCGTCCTGCTCGAAGGCATAACCCAGTTTCAGGGATTGCGTTTTCGATATGGGAAGGGCGTAGTCGAGGTCAGCGTCGGTAATGCCTTGATCCTCGGTGAAGCTCAGGTTGTTGTAATAGGTGGGCGCGGGTGGCACGTACGAATCGTTTACGTAGTCGTAATGCTCGTGCTGGTGCGATATCGAGCGGTGCACGGAAAAGTCCAGGGTTTCGCCCGGCTTGCTGAACTTCTGGCTGAAGCTCAGCTTGGCATCGTAGTCGTCTTCAGGGTCGTGGCCGCTGGTGAGTCGCCGCGTGGAGCTCGTCACTGCACCGGACTCGAGGGTACTGACATCATACTGGGTGTAGGTGCGAAGCCCCCCGTGCGATAGCCACGATCCCGATAGCGCGAGCGCCTGGCGGTCGTTCGGATCGTATTCACTCAAAAAACCGACGCTCGGGATGTTGCGGCGTATAACCTGGTCGGCGTGGCTTTCGCTCTCGAGGACCTGACCGGTCACGGGGTCGGGCCCCTTGACCACTGATTGGATCGTTCGCTCGCGGAAGTCCTCGCGAAATCCCGCATTCACCGACGCGGTGAATTGCTTGCTCCCATAGCTGCCGTTACCGCCGACCAACCAGCGCCCGCCGCTGCCGAGGCTTCCTGTGAGCGAGCCGGACGCCGATTCCTTAGCGGCCCGCTTGCGCGTAATGATGTTGATTACGCCAGCTGCGCCTTCCGCTTTGAACTGCGCAGGCGGGGTCGTCAGGACCTCAATGCGCTCGATCTCGCTCGCGGGTATCGACTGCAGCACGTCGCCCGCGTTCGCCCCCTGGAGCTGGGTCGCGGGCTTACCGTCAATCAGGACCAGGACGTTGGAGTCTCCCCGCAACGAGACGTTGCCGTCGGGATCCACGTCGACGGACGGGATGACATTCAAAATATCGCTCAGTGTACCGAGCGTGCCTTGCGCGTCCTCCGGCACGCTATAGATCTTGCGGTCGATTTTCGTCTCGACGTTGAGCTTCTGACCCTGGACGGTGATGGTCTCCATGGGCGTCGAGGAATTGTCCGCGGCTGAGAATGCCGCGATCGGGAGCAAGGTCAAAAAGGCGCTAAGACCGGCGCTCTTTGATATGAATCCCCCCACTGTTACTCCAGGCGCATCCGATCGCTCACGAGATTTTGCATTCACAACATGATTGTCAGTCTCGTGACACTTGTACAACGGGACCCTTAAGATGCGCTGAAGTTCTGATCGGACGCCTGGATGACAGTCTCGTTCTTTGCATCAGGAAGCTGCCACGGTCATTGCGGGTGGCTGCTCAGACCTGTCAACGGGCAATCGAACGCGGAATAGGGTGCCCCTGCCGGGGATGCTTTCGACCTCGATCTCGCCACCGTGGGCTCGAGCAATCCAACGACCAATGGCGAGCCCGAGCCCCGCTCCGCCGGACGCGCGTGCGCGAGCTTTGTCGACGCGGTAGAACCGCTCGAACAGGTTCGGCAAGTCGGCATCGCTTATTCCGATGCCGGTATCGCGCACGGCAACGATCACACAGTCGGCAGCAATCTGACTCGATACGACGATCTCACCCTCAGGTGGCGTGAATTTCACTGCGTTGTCGATGAGTATCAGGAACAGTCTCTCGAGGAAATCGGGATCGCCTTCAACCGGCACGCTCTGCACGGGGAGCGCTGGTCTGAAGCGCACACCCTTTGCTGCGGCCAAGGTGGTGCCCTGCTCACACACGCTTCTGAGTATGAGATCCAGTTGCACAGGATTCCTTTGCAAGATCTGATCTCCAGAGTCGGCTCGGGCGAGCAACATGAGACGCTCTACCAGATCGGAGGTCCTTTCCAACCCCTGCAGCTGACGCTCGAGAACCTCACGGTACTCGCCTTCGGAGCGCGGCTTGCGCAGGGCCAACTCCGCCCGAGTTCGCAGAACAGCCAACGGGGTCCGCAGCTCATGCGAAGCATCCGCGGTAAATTGCGCCACTCGATTAAATGCCTGCTCGATTCGCGCCAGCATCTCGTTCAAAGTCTCAGTGAGTCTCTGTAACTCATCGCCGGTCGCGGGTACCGCAAGGCGGCTGGAGAGGTTCTTGGCGTCGATGTTGTCGGCCGCGTCCATGACTTTCTGAACCGGCGCGAGTGCGCGCCGACTCATGAAATACCCACCGGCAGTGGCGACCAGCAGCAACAACGGCACGGCTAGGACAAGCAACCAGCGAAATTGCTCGGTCGCCTCCTGAAACTCTTGCATCGGGGCCGCAACTTGTATGGAAAACCACTGTCCCTCAATCAACGCCCGTTCGCTTCGCACGCGCAGCAGAAGTCCACCGAACCGTCCCGTGGACAGCGTAGGATCCGCCTTTTGCGGTGTAGGAATCGCGTGCACCTCCAGGGCGCGCGAGCGATACAGCCAGCGACCCTCTGCATCTGCGATCTGCATCAGGTCATTAGTGGAACTTAGTCCGGAGTGCTCGTGGAGTTCGTCTGTCAGCTCCTCTCCTGAGCCTGACCGTACTGCTTCCCGCTCGATCAGGTTACGTATCGCCTTCGCCCGGTCCCGCAGTCCGGTGTCTACCGCGCTGGTGATGCTGCGGTTCATTCCGTAGAGCGCCACAACGCTCAGCGAAAGAAAGCTGAGCGTGACCACGCCGAAATACCATGCGGTCAGGCGGGCCCGCAGCGACAGAGGCTTCATCACATCGACGTGCGTATCGAGTAGCCGAATCCGCGAATGGTGTGGAGGAGTTTCGGTCGAAAGTTCCGATCTATTTTGTTGCGCAACAGAGAGATGAAGGCCTCCACGGTATTCGGCTCAATGTCTTCATCAAACCCCCAAACGGCTTCTGCAATGGCTGCACGCGACACTACACGCCCAGCGCGGCGTATCAAAAACTCGAGTACGCGGAATTCGGTAGCCGTGAGGTGAATGGGTTTTCCGGCCCTGAATACTTGCCGGGCAACTGGATCCAGACGCAAGTCGGCGACGCCCAGCACGTTGTCGGACTCCTGCGTCACTCGCCGCGCGATACTGCGCAGGCGGGCAAGCAGTTCGACAAATGAAAAGGGCTTCGTCAGGTAATCGTCCGCTCCGCCATCGAGCCCCTTAGCGATGTCGCGCACGGCATCGCGAGCCGTCAACATCAGGATAGGCGTTCGCCGCTCGCTCCTGCGCAGCGAGCGAGTGACGGCATATCCATCCATGACTGGTAGCATTACGTCGAGCACAATGGCGTCGAAGTCATACGTTCTGGCCAGCTCTAGCGCCTCACGGCCGTCCGTTGCCAAAACCACGCGGTGATTCTCCTCCTCAAGGCCCTTCCTGAGGAGTTCGGCCATTTCAGGCTCATCTTCCACTACGAGCAGACGCATCGAAACCGTGTCCAAGAGTTAGCGTACAACGAGTACCTGAAGGTCTCCTGAAGAGCAAGTGCGGTGAGACGCGAGGCGCACTAGCGTCTCCGATATCTCAGAACAAGGGGCGGAGCACCCACACCGATGCGGGCTCCCATCCTTTTGCACGGGCGGCTACCACGAGCCGGTCGATTTCGGGGATGAATAGCCCAGTACGTGCACCCGAAAGCGTCGTGATCCGACCTACACTCGCGTAGCTCTCACCGTGCGCGGCGAATACGTCCACATATCCTTCCCCGCAAATCACATAGACGAGACTGCGTTTTGCGTCCACGAACAGATCATCCGCATCGCCGCACGTCTGCACAGTTGCCACACGCCTTCCGTCTTGGGCTCGGAAAACTCCGAGCATTGCGGGGTGGCGAAAGACGGCCAGCACCTTTTGCTGACTTTCGTCCAGCGCCATTGGGAAATTTGCACTGAGCTCGCCCGTGGGCCAAGCGCCTACCTGTCTGTGTGTGGCTTGATCAACGACGGCGATTTCATGCGCGCCGGGCACATTGACATAGATATGCCCACCGGTCGCCTCAATGCGGAAGCTCTCCGGGTGAGCCTTTAAGCGAATGTCTCCGATCTTGGTGTGGTTGACCGCGTCGAGAATGGCCAATGCTCCGTCACCGTAGCCCACAAGCACTTGTTGCGCGGCATCCTTGACCCGGACGTTGTCGGCATCGTCGCCAAGATCTATTCGCTCGGCTGCCGTGAGATCGGGACCCTGGAACAGCCTGACTGACCCGTCGGAGGAGTTGGCCACGTACACGGTATCCGTCGACGACAGGTAGCCAATTCCCTGCGGCTCTTTAAGGCCCGTAAGAGTCCGGACCATTTTGCGTTCTCGCAGGTCGACCACCCCGACGGTGTCATTACCCAGTTCCGCGACATACAGTCGCTGGCGGTTTACGTCGACCGCAAGATGATCGATTCGACCACGGATATCGCCCAATGAAATCTTGGACTCCACGGCAAGCGGTACAGTGGCTTCTGCTTCGGCCGCACTCGATGCGACAAACAACGCAACGCCGAGCATCATCGGACTGCAACTGCTGACCATCTATGGCTCCCGGCTTCCGGGCGTACTGCGCAGTGCCGTCCCCACACTATGCAACAGGGCATACTGTTGTTGGTTCAGCTCGGTCACGATGGTAACGAGATCAGTGCGCACCTTCTGCAACTCCTGCTGCGCCTGGATGTCTTCCAGGACGATGCCCACGCCCATTTGTTTGCGTTGCCGGGTGAGACGCAAGGTCTCTTCGGCAGAGTTCAGGTTCACGCGCGCGACGCGCAGTTGCTCGAACAGCGATTGCACGCGGGTGTACCCGTCGACCACTTCGCGACCGATCTGGTCCCGTAGCTTTTCATCGGACAGCTCGGCTGCGGTCAATTTTGCACCGCTCGCCCGAATGCGACCCCAATCGAGGA
>Ga0306923_10006239_pt1 | contig 11731 bp, 13 predicted proteins | sample sta12Can44000108_FD_203841 | JGI IMG/M metagenome (GOLD analysis project Ga0306923, IMG submission 203841) | Lab enrichment of tropical soil microbial communities from Luquillo Experimental Forest, Puerto Rico - statanox.12C.anox.44.000.108 (v2)... | ecosystem: Environmental > Terrestrial >...
CGACACCAAAGGATTGCTCGAAATATTCCTCGATAGAGGCCAGGCATTCGCGGAAGTGAAGGCCGCTCTTCGCGAACCAGAACGCCTCCAAGCTTGTCTTGGAAGGTGTCAATTTCGGACGCGGCAGGTGCCCCACGCCTCTTGTCGCCCGACGAGCTCGGCCATCTGCTCACAAAGGCGAAGATTGATTGCGCCAGTTTCCCTTAGGTTCTGAACAACGCCTACTACGAGAGCGAATTTGATTTGACCGCGGCTCGCTGCAAGCGAATTAGGCTCAACTGCTCCCTGGGAATCGTGGCTGGCGTCGTCCCCTGTACTCTTCGATGTCCTCAAACGTTTGGCCATCTACGCCTGCCGCTCCGCGATTGGCTTTGCAGCATTCGTTCAGTGCCTCGGCGGTCAACCGGTTGGCGTCGCTGATCGATCCCCAAAAGGTTGTATACGGCGGGAAGTCCGACCCTCCGGCTCGTTATCTCGACCCGACCATCCTGTACCCTATTTCGTGGTCCGACAAAATCATGGAAGATGAAATCTTTGGACCGCTTCTGCCAATCCTCACCTACTCCGACCTCGGAAAACTACTCGCGAAGATCAAGTCGCTGCCCAAACCACTTGGCGGCTATGTTTTCAGTCGAAATCAGCAGATGATCGATCGGGTGTTGGGGTCCCTTTCCTTCGGCGGCGGCGCCGTGAACCAGACCAACGTCTTTCTGTTCATTGAGTCCATGCCTTACGGAGGAGTGGGAACGGCGGGACTAGGGAATTACTACGGCGCTACGCACTGCAGGTTAGGGGAGCCTCGTTCAGCGGGCAACTCGAGCGTGGTTTCACGCGTCCAATCAAGCCGGAATCTCAGTTCTCTCTTCGACATACCACTCAACGGCGAGAGAAAGATGAAGAAGGCAGACCGACCTAAAGCCTCGCAACGTATCACCGACCAAATCACAGAACTGGTGACTGACCCGGCAGGGTGCTTTCCTAACTTCGCAAGGAACACGCCGATCTTAAGGTCAATTCTTTTGCGGCGCTTCACTGAAAGATCCGAAGGGAATGTTCAACGCCGGCCTCGATGCTAAGAAAGTCCGAGCCATCGGCACTGGACTCATTCGCCAAATTGTGCGCGACAGACGAGACCTCATAAAACACCTCATCAAACTTTTGTCGAGCCGATTCTGGATTCTCGTTGCCCTCTTTCTCCTGCTCGGCCTTCTGGGCGTCATTCAATATCACTGGATCACCCGAGTTACCGACGCAGAACGCGAGCGGGCAAAGAAGACCCTGGATGCGGCATTAAACAACCTCGAGAACGACTTCGATGTCGAGATAACCCGTGCGTTCGTAGTCTTTCAGTTTCCACTCGGCAATGGCACGGACTACGCCGATCGATATGCGGAATGGCTGCGGCACACCCCATATCCGGAGTTGATTCGGGGCGTGTATGTGGTCGAAACGGGAGGGGGGGAATTTCGTCCGAATGGCGTGATTCCTGGAGTGCCCGAGATCATTTCAACGGAATGGAAGCAAGACCTGAAAAAGCTGGTGACGCCGGTCGGCGGGCTCATTGTTTCGGGAACCGGATTCGATTTGGCGGAACTCCATAGCTTCTCGGCGGGAAATGCCTCATTTTCTATGGAGTTGAATGGTCGCGTCCTGACGATCGACGGGAATCCTGCGTTCGTTTTCCCGGCGATCCCCATGCCAGCCAGTTTTTCCACGCGGATTCTCTCCGTCAGTCCCGGTCAAGCCCCGCGAGTCCGGATGGAAAGGATGGAGCGCGGTGAGGGCCGCCTGGGACCCACCCGCTGGGTTCTGCTCGTTTTCAATGCCGATTATGTCGCAAAGGTGTTCTTGCCCCGGCTCGCAAAGCAGTACTTCTCGGCCGGTTCGTCGGACTACGAGTTGCTGGTCGTGAACAGAAACAGCACGGCATCGTCGCCACGCGTGATCTTCCGTTCTGAGGCCGAATCGACGGAAAATCAGTTCACGCACCCCGACGGAAAGATCGATCTCTTCGAGCTGCGGCTCGATTGCTTTTCGCAAGAGTTCTCGGGAAAGCCCTTCGAGGCTGTTGCACCGCCAGCAGAACCTCGTCTCCTCGAAGCAAGCGACTTGTCCGAAATTCTGGCGCGAAGGCCGCCGAACTGCGGCAGCACAGCCTTTGCGCTTCGCAACTCTGCGGCGAACTGGGAGATGCTGGTGCGGTATCGCGTCGGATCGCTCGATCAGGCCATGGCGACCTTCCGCCACCAGAACCTGCTGCTGGGCGCGAGCGTGCTTCTGGTGTTGGCTGTCGGAATTACTATGTTGGTTGTTTTGACGGAACGAGCGCGAGCGCTGGTCCAAATGCGGGCGGAATTCGTGTTGGGCGTCTCACACGAGCTGCGTACTCCTTTGACGGTGATCCGGCTGGCAGCCGACAACTTGAGGAAAGGCATGGTAGAGAACGCTGAGCAGGCCCATAAATACGGTGCCATCATACATGGCCACGCCTCCGAACTCTCGCGCATGATCGAGGAGACTCTTGCGCTGGCACGGATCGAGTCCGGGAGACTCGATCGCGACCGTACGATCGTTGCCCCCGAGGAGATTGTAGCGGAAGTGCTGCGAGATTCAGGAATCGCCCTGCGCGACGCGGGTATGGGGGTCGACCTGGATATTGCGCCGGACCTTCCTCGCGTCAGAGTAGACGTGGCCCTTCTGAGACGGTGCATCGAAAACCTGATCCAGAATGCCACCAAGTACGCCGCCTCTGGTCGCTGGCTGCGGATCCGGGCAATGAAGATCGGCCGACCCGCGGGCGAAAGGGTACGAATTTCTGTCGAGGATCGGGGCCCCGGCGTCGCTCCTATAGACGTTCCGCACATCTTCGAGCCCTTCTACCGAGGGAAAGGCTCGGAGGGTTCCGAGATTCCTGGAATCGGCTTGGGACTCGCCTTGGTCAAGCGAGTGGTCGAGGCACATCGCGGCACGGTAGAGGTAGAGAATATGGCAAGCGGGGGCGCGGCATTTTCGATCCTGTTGCCGCCTGAAGTTCACAGGGATGCGTGATCCATGATTCGGCGAATTCTGCTTATCGAAGACGAACGCACATTGTGTCTTCTGCTGCAAGAGCGCCTCGAGAAAGAGGGCTACTCCGTGACCACATGTACCGACGGACAGAGCGGTGTCGCCCGGGCCATGGCCGGATCGTTCGATCTTGTGCTTCTGGACGTCAAACTTCCCGGCCGGAATGGGTTTGAGGTCTGTCGGGAGTTGCGCCGGCATTCAATCAATGTCCCCATCTTCATGGTCACCGCCCGAGGTGATCTCAATGATCGCGTGAGGGGACTCAAGATCGGTGCCGACGATTATCTGATTAAGCCTTTTGAAGTCGCGGAACTTTTGGCGCGCATCGAAGCCCTGCTTCGCCGATCAAACAATCTGCCGCCACAATTGACCGAGTCGATCTTTTCGTTTGGCAACGTGGTGATCGACCTGAAAAAGCAAGAGGTCTTGCGCGACGGACTTCCTGTTGGGCTGACGGCCAGGGAATTCGAGTTATTGAGATATTTCGTCTCTCACATGAATGAACGGATTCCTCGGGTGACCCTGCTCCGGGAAGTGTGGGGTTACAGAGGCCTGCCCCATACGCGTACAGTCGATGTTCATGTCGCGCAATTGCGGCAGAAACTAGAAGTCAATCCTAAGGCTCCCCGTCACATCCTCACCGGATACCGGTCGGGCTACAGCTTCGTCCCGTTCCCTTAACAATCGCACCGCAAATCCTGCGACCAAACGATCCGTCATAGCCTGCGGACCGCTCGCGTGAGTGCTCCATACTGCGAGTACAGTTCATAAACGCCAAACGCATCCACAGCCGCTCCGTCTGACGCGATGTTTGTAAGGCATTTGTAAGCTCCTTCTCACCGAAACATTACACGACGAAATACAACGCACAGCGGCGGTCGGTGCGTCTGTCTCGGGAGAAAGCGGAAGTCCTCCAATAGGAGTTCGCGCGTGTTCGGAGCCAAACAAGTAAAGGCGAGAGGAGCGGAACCAATGATTCGTGTGTTGGTGATTATGTCGATCTTACGCCTCGGGGATCGACATTCTCATAGAGGTGCGACGATGGCGACCGACGCAGTGGTAGTGGATGCTAGCCAGGACTGGGCAACCGCCTACGACGTGCAGCAGCGCTTTATGCAGCACCCAGGTCCAGCGATTGACGCTCTGACCTACAGCGCGCGCTGCCGGCAAGTTCGCGCGCTGGGCGGTGATTGCTATGATTTCCTGCCGCTCTCGTACAATTGTCTGGCCCTGGCCGTGGGAGATGCCTCCGGCAAGAGCCTCGCCGCCGCACTCATGATTTCGAGTGTCCAGTCCTCGCTTCGTACCGCCGCTTCCTTTGCGGGAAACGACGCAGTCGCCGTCGTTCGCGCGGTAAATTCTCACGTGCACGCATCGTCTCTCGAAGACCGGTACGCCACATTATTCTATGGAGTTTTCGACGGAAACATGCGGACGCTGCGCTACGTAAATGCAGGCCACAACCCTCCCTTAGTCATTCGGCAAGATCGCTCGATGATTCGGCTTGAAACCGGCGGTGTGCCGGTGGGAATTTTTCCGGGTTCGCCTTATGAGGAGGGGGTGGTGCAGCTTCGTCGCGGTGATTTGGTCATCGCCTACACGGACGGAGTGACGGACGCAGTAAATCCGGCCGGCGAAGAGTGGGGAGTCGAGGGCCTCCGAAAGGCAGCGGACGAAAGCGAAACGCGCTGCCCAGACGACGTTGCCTGCTCAATCTTCACGGCTATGGATGAATTTTCACGAGGACGCCAGACGGATGACGCCACGGTCATCGTTGCGCGGGTGCAGTGAGCGGACGCAGTTAGTTCACGCCAGAAAAGTCCTGTCGCTGTTGTGTGGAGCGGTCGCCGTCACCCTCGATACCCAGCCCCGTAGGAAAGACCCGAGAGCCGACGGTCGGCTGGCCTCAGCGCCCACGACACGATGACGAACATCCCGCAAATGACTTCAGTATCCCTGAGCCCAGACGACAATGTTCTCCACCGAATTCACCGGATTCAAGCACTCACAATCATCTGGATGACTGTTGAAGCAGCCGTTTCTCTTGCTGCCGCGTGGGTAGCCCACAGCCCCGCTCTGCTCGCGTTCGGGGGAGATAGTGCCATCGAACTTCTTTCGGCGGCGATGCGAAAGCGCGCAACAGTTCGTTCTTGGTGTACCGTTCGGCATGCCACCACGATGAGAACCTTTGTTTCCGGTGTTTTTCGCGTGATTCCGCAGGTCCTACGCGCACGGGTGGGGACACCGACGCATAGAAGTCCCGCACGTTGCTGCCTTCGCCCATCTTCCAAAGAGTCGTGAACGCCACCCGCGAGTGCACCCGTTCATAGCGAATTGCGCCTGTAGCCGTGATGGACAAGCAACACGCGAGTCAAGCGACGATCTTGTGCGTCACGCCCGAGAGGTGCGGACTAAGCAGATCCGGGATTGCTCGCGACGCGCAGAAAATCGCTGCGAAGTTCAAGACTGGCAAGCCTTCGATGAAGGCGTTGGCGAAGCTCATCGCGAAAGCAGCCGCGCCGCCTAAAAGAGGCCGGGTATCAAACGCCATCGGACGCCGGCGCAGTATTCTGTATAACCCGGCAGCTTCCTCGCGAGAAGTCGCTCCTCGTCGAAAAGCCGCCATATCAAGACTGGCATCATGGCCGCAATCGCCAGCAGTCCCCAGTAGGAACCGAGCGCCAGCGGCGTGCCGACAACAAGCAGCAAACCGCCGGCATACATGGGATGGCGTACAACCGCGTAGGGACCCGTCGAGACGACCGTCTGACCTTCGGCCACTTCGATCGTCGCTGACGCAAAGCTGTTTTCGCGGAAGACGATGAAAACGATGAACCACCACAGTGCAATGAGGATGTCACCAAGAAGGGTTACGGAGACGGGAACGTGCGACCACTGCAGCCGGTGATCAAGTGCTGGCACGACAAGGAGCGCGATGAAGCCGAGACTCGCAATGAGCATAATCACCTTTTCCTCTTTCTTCTTTTCGGCTGCTGGTCCGCCCCGCATGCGACGCTGCAGCAACGCCGAGTCCCTTCTCACGAGGTACAGCACGATAAACAGTGATCCCGTGAAATAGACTGCGAGGAACGCCCATGCCTGCCAGTAGTCGATCGTTCCGGCAGGAATGAAAAGCAGGAGACCCATCGCCACAGCTAGAAAAGAAAAACCTAGCCAAGCTTTGACTTTGACCTTGTTCATAATGCCTGCGCATTCGTACTCTACGGTTAGGGATTGTCAAGGGTGCCTTTTACTGAGTGTCTGGGCTGGGAGCCGCGCGGAAGCTTGAAACCGCACAGGATCAGCCACGAAAATCCGGAGCGCGTCAAGCGTTCGCGGCGCTTGGCAGCGCCATTCGAGATCGTCTCTTGGTCGGCTCGCCAGAGAACACGCAGATGTCCGTTGCGAGATACCTGTTTTGCGATAGGCACTGGATGCAACGGCACAAGAACGTATGTGGTCCATTGATCTCTGCGTCGTCACGCTCAGTCAAGCTAACAACACGTTCAGAAACCGGGATAGGTGTCCCACACTTCAGGCAGAGCACACCGTGGTACATTTTCACCAATTCGGATGGACAAGCAACACGCGAGTCATTTGAAAACCTCAAGCGACTCGAAGAAAGTTGGCGAATATTAGATGGCAATTATGAATGGAGTGTTACAACAGCAGCTGGCCGGCAAATGTCTGAGGGGAACGAAAAGCTCTGGTGCTTGCCACGCTCCACATCTTGCTGGACTTAACCGCGTCACGCCAATCTAGATCGCCAGCGGTGACGATTCCGCCGGGCAGGGGAAGTCGGGTCTGAGAACTGCTTTGCGTTGTGCGACCGGATTTCGCCATACGGCTAGCAAATAGATAATCCCGGTCACCGGCGAGACGTGAATGTAGTAGACCTGGGAACCGCCCTCTACCTCATAGAAGTCCCTCCGCTTGGTTGGCCTGACGCACACGGTACCCGCCAAAAGAAGCGCCAACCTCATCACTGTCCCGGCAGAATGATTCCTCAAATCCTGAATCTCGACCGCGTCACCGAAGTTCATTTGTATCAGCTCGCGCTCTTGGCTCGCATTCAAAGCGTCGTAGGTAAATCTCTCAGGTGCAGCCACGACTTTCCTCCTTGCCCGCTCAATCATCAGTCGAATTAGACGGTCCAAATCGACATTCGTTCGCTAAGTAATCCGCGCCGGTCTAGTGCCGTGAGCCTCTCGGCCCAACCGTGTCTCGCCAGTTCGAACCAATTGGTTTGCTCGGCCAGCGCCGATCTATCTCTTCCATGATTCTCTCAGCGATCCGCACGGCATCTGAGATTGCCGCGATATATCGGGGGACCGATGTTGAACCATCCCAATCGCCTTAACCGACGCGCAGACAGGATAGACGCGGCAATTAGGATCGATCGCTTTCGCCCCTCATCCACCGAGGAAGTGTATAACCTTCGCTTTATATTCGTCATAGGGTCTGGTTGTTGCTTTTTTCTGGTTCCCGCCACATTTCACTTGACCAGCGTCACCTCGAATCCCACCGGCGCTTCACCAATCTCGAACTTTTCAAATCCACTCCCCGCGATAAACCGCTCGAAATCCGCTCTCGTATACGCCCGCTTCAGCAGCATCGTTCGAAACGCCAATTTCATAAATGCCGAATTCAACTTGCCCACGTGCATGTTATCGATGTGCGCGTCGATGTCCTCCTTCGGCGCGTCCTTCCGTAAATCAATAATCACCGCCCTGCCTCCAGGTTTGAGCACACGCCGCATTTCCCGTAACGCGCCCACTGGGTCTGTGAAATTCTTGAACGCCGCGCGGCACACAATCAGGTCGAACGAATTATCCCCAAACGGCATGCCCGACGCGTTCCCGCATCGAAAATCCACCTCTACGCCCGCTTCTCGCGCATTCTTGCGCGCAATTTCGACGAACGTCTCGCTGATATCGAGTCCCGTGATGTTGTAAGTCCCTAGTTTCGCGAGTTCGATCGCAAAATATCCCGGCCCGGGCGCCACTTCGAGCACCTTTGCCCCCGGTTTCAGCCGCTCATCCATCCGCCTCGCAAGTGTCCTAAATTCCTCAATGTCTTTGTGCGTGGCCTTCGCGTACCACTTCGCGATAGGACCTTCCATTCCCATCCCTTTGTACCCTTTGCCTGTCATAACTCAGGTCCTCCAACGACTAACTACGCATCGCCGTCGCCGGAATTTCGGCGACGTTATTTTTTCGCTGAGTCCGCCACAGTGAACCTGCATCGAAATGTTGGCACCACTGAATACGAGGTAGTGCTTCCGTCGTTTCAGCCATGGTTCAACGATCTTGGGACGGTTTAGAGACGTTATAAGAGGCGGGTGTTGCGGGTACGGTCCGTAGGAGCCCCAAAGGGGGGCGGCTAATGAGCTTCATCCAAGGATGAGTCTGAGCTGGCAGGGCTGACCCGCGCGAGGGAAGATGATTGTTGTGGCAACTAAGTCGCGATCGAAAGGCTGGATGTGGCTTGCGCCGGCAATCCTGCTTGCCCTTCTCCTAGGACCTGTCCGCCAGGTCGTGAGGTCAAACATGATCGACGCTGTCGTCAGCGAGCACATGAATGCGCCGGCCGATCGCGTCCGTGCGCTGTATCGGGATCCGGACAATTGGGCGCGCCTCTTTCCGGCGACGATTCGCGGCGCCCGTGTCGTTCGCAGAGAGGGGGACACGACAGTGGTCGAGGTCGATCACGTCGAGGGGAAGGTCGTGAACGTCCTGCGGGACGTCTCCCCAACGCGCATCGACCTCGTCGAGTTCAAGCGACGTTACGACGCAACTTTCGTGAACGAATTCATTCCCGAGAGGCAAGGCATGCGCTACACGCTCACGGCTTCGGTTCGACTGAAGTGGCCGTTCCGGCTCGCTGCACCCTTTGTAAAGCCACTCGTGCTCGCAAGGATGCGCCGATATGTCGTGGAGCCGCTCAAGGCGGCAGCAGAAAGCGAGCGTTAGAGGCGCGTGTACAAACGTGCCTGCCGCGCCCACATTCACGAGAACAATCATTTGCGTTGCACACCCTCAGCGGCTGCAAGTCCAACGCCTATCGACTGGAGCTCGCGCACAACCGTGACGTTGAACAGGCGGGGTTCCTCGAACGGCACGTTGTGCGCGGAGTTCTCGAACCAAACCAGCCGCTTGACCGGCGCGCACAGGTTTGCGAAATAAGTGGCTGCCAGTTTTCCATCCATGTGCCGATCGTATCGCCCGAGAAAGAACAGGACTGGCACACCGGTGCTGGGGACCGAGCGAGCCAAGTCCAAGCCGAGGAGTTCCTCATTCATCGCCTCAAGCGATACGTTGTTGGCGTGAATGAGGCGCGGGATTTCCCACGGCGTGACGAGGCCGCTAGAGATGGCTCGAGCCATAATCCAAGTCCGCCTTGGTTCCTTGTGAAAAACGCCGCCATAGCGCTCGACCAGCCTTTCCATTGCCAGCACTTGGCCGACCTTTTTGTAAGGTGGAGGGCCGATTTTCCGCAGGTGAGCCAAGGCCCCCTCGTCCTTGCGGCGTGAGGCCTCCGCCAAAACGAAATCGTATTCCGCCTGCTGTCCCTCCCGCGTGGAAACCACTGGGTTGACGCCGATGAATGCAGATACCTTGTCTGGATGGGCCTGCGCGTATAGCAGCCCGAGCGCCGCTCCCCACGAGTGGCCGATTAGGATGATCTTGTCCTGGCCGAGGCTCTGTCTAAGATGATCGACGACGGCGTCGAGGTCGGCGACATGCTGGGCGATGGTCAGGCGATGTGGATCCGCCTTCGGATCGAACGAACGCCCCGCACCGCGCTGATCCCAATAGACCACATCGTCCACACCGCCCGATACGGAGGTTGCGCGGGACGCAGTGGACGATGTGGACGGTGAAAAAGGGCCCTATTCGGCTCCCGTGTGTAGGTGAGACGGTTCTCATCCGGGGGACCGAAAGCGACGTTTCTAAGTTTTAGAAAGGGATTGCGTCGATTTATGGATTCGATGCGAGTTTGTCCCTCGGTCTGGCCAGAAGGGGCGCAGGATCCCGCCGCTTTGCTTCTTCCCGGCGGGGATGTGAGCGGGGAGGGCTCGCCCACCCTTCCCGCAATATTTCTAAAGTTTAGAACTGACTTTAGCTGCTAGCGAACAACCGTATGCCGAAGGATTCTGATCGAACGGAACGTACACTGCACACAGCGGCTTGCCCACTTTTGAGTGCTGAGGATGTGGCAGAGCAGACAGGCCTTTCGGTTGAAACGCTCGCTCAGTGGCGTAGCCAAGGAAAAGGAATTACGTACTTGAAGATCAGCCGCAATTGCGTTCGATATCGACAGAGTGATCTTGACGCTTGGCTCTCGGAGCGTATAGTGCGCGTCGAGCAAGACCCATCAATCGCACGGAGGAGAACCTAGCCATGGCGGTCTACCGACGCGGAAAAATCTGGTGGTACGGATTTAAATTCCAGGGACGAAAGATTCAGGAGTCCACAGGCTTCTCAAACAAAACTGCGGCTCTGCGCTGTGAAGCTAAACGCAAAGCGGACATGCTCGATCGGCGCGCAGGTTTCATCAAGGCAAAGCTTGCACCGAAATTCGAGGACTACGTCAAAGAGTTCCTCGAATGGTCAGAACAGCAGCACAAGCCAAAAACGCACGCCCTTCATGAGTGGAATTGTAAGACCCTGAGGCGCTTTTTCGGTGGAAAGTACCTCGATGAGATAACGACGGAGATGGTGGAAGATTTCAAATCAGCGCGGAAGCAGGAGTTTCGCAAAAACGCCAAAGTCGGCCGGCTCGTTTCGGGCATTACCGTAAATCGTGCGCTCGAAACGCTGAAGGCGATGTATTACCAGGCGGAGCGTTTCGGTTATGTGGTGAAGAATCCAGCTGTCGGCGTGGCAATGTTTCGTGATCCGCTTGACGCGATGCGGGTGATCACTTTCGAGGAACAGGCGGCATATCTGTCCAACGCGAGTCAACCTCTCGCCGACATCGCAAGGGTCATGCTCGATACTGGGATGCGGCCCGAGGAAGTTTTTCGCATCCGCGTCGAAAATATAGATTTCGTTCAGAAGGCGATTTTCAACCCATTCGGCAAGACCAAGGCCGCCAGGCGAACGATTCCAATGACTGACGATCTCGCGTGCCTTTTGAAGGGGCGGATCCGAAAGTTCGAGGAGAAAAAGACGCCTTTCGTATTTCCGTCACCCTACGATTATCAGCGGCCGATCGGTAGCGTGAAGAAGGCCCATCGTCAGGCAGCCGCTGTTGCGGAAATCAAGGGGAGATTCCGGCTCTACGATTTGCGCCACACGTTTGCGACGCGGGCGGTCGCTGCCGGCGCGGATCTTCCGACGCTTGCAGCGCTACTCGGTCACGCCAGCATCCAAATGACGATGCGCTACGTTCATCCGGCAGCTGAGCAAAAGAGAATTGCGATCGAGAAATTCGAGAGGTACCGGGCGGAAGGCGTGATTGATGCCGCAACTGTGATGGCTCAGAAAAGTCACGGAGTCTCTACAGAAACCACTACAATGGGGCGAGTACAATGATGAGCGAAAACCGTAACTCGTTGAGAAGTATGGCGCGCCCGGAGAGATTCGAACTCCCGACCCTCTGGTTCGAAGCCAGATGCTCTATCCAGCTGAGCTACGGGCGCGTTTTTCTAAGCCCATCT
>Ga0306923_10006245_pt1 | contig 11729 bp, 11 predicted proteins | sample sta12Can44000108_FD_203841 | JGI IMG/M metagenome (GOLD analysis project Ga0306923, IMG submission 203841) | Lab enrichment of tropical soil microbial communities from Luquillo Experimental Forest, Puerto Rico - statanox.12C.anox.44.000.108 (v2)... | ecosystem: Environmental > Terrestrial >...
TCCGGAGTGTCCTCGGGGCGCGCCGGGACGCCGCCGTGCAAGCCGTGCGAGATCACCTGCCGCAGGTGAGGCTCGACGTCGTTCCCAGGGGCGGGTTCGTCCTCTGGCTCCGGTTGCCCGACGGCGTGGACGAGGTCGCGTTCGCCCGCGCGTGCGCGGAGCGATCGGTCCAGGTGAACCCGGGGCGCGCGTGGTTCCCGGCCGAGGCGGAACGGGGGTTCGTGCGGCTGAGCTACGCGGCGGCGAGCGCGGACGCCATCCGCGCGGGCATCGCGCGGATGGGCGAGGTCCTCGACCTCATCCTCCGCGGTGAGGAACGGCCCCGCTCGACCGCGGCCGCCTCCACGCCGGCGCGGGCCGCCTCGGCGCGGCGGACGCGCGCGAGGCGGTAGGCGCGGTCACCGGGCCGGCGCGATGTTCTGGTTCCGCTGGAACAGGTTCTCCGGATCGTACCGGGCCTTCAGCCGCGAGAGGCGCTCGTAGTTCGCGCCGTAGGCCCCGCGACGCACGCGCTGCGCCTCGTCCTCGGGCATGAAGTTCACGTACACGCCGCCGGTCGCGTGCGGCGCCATCGCGTCGAAGAACGTCCGTGCCCAGCCGATGCACGCGCCGTCTTCCGCGGGATCGCCCCAGCGGGTGTGGACGTTCATGACGAAGTTCACGTCGCGGTGCGGGTAGGCGGTCGCGTCGGCGGGGACGCGGTTCACCGCGCCGCCGAGGTGCCCGACGAAGATCTCGCACTCGGGCGAGGGCAGCCGCGCCGCGTACTCGGCGAGGAGGTCGATCGTCGCGTCGCCGAGCTCGACGAAGTCGTGCGACTTCCAGTAATTGCGCCGCCCCGGCGTGAGGAGGGGATCGAACGCCTGCTGCCACGCGACGAACGGCATGGCCCCGACGTGCTCTCCGACGGGCTTCCCGAGCGCCCGGAGCGGCGCGACCGCCGCCTCCGCCTGCTCGCGCGGACCGATGTGGCACATGGCGAGGATCAGCACCTCGCGGCCGTGAACCTCGGCGGGCAGGAACGGGAGCGGCGGCGCCTTGCGCAACACCGCCCAGCAGCTGAGCTCGTCGGGCGCGCTGCGGACGATCTCACGGTACTTCCGCAGGATCCGGACCGCGTCGGAGAACGGGTAGACCACGAGGCCGGCGGTGATCTCGGGGCCGATCGGGTGGAGCCGGAACTCGAACGAGGTGACGACCCCGAAGTTGCCGCCGCCGCCGCGGAGGGCCCAGAACAGATCGGGGTTCTCTTCCGCGCTCGCGTGGACCTGCGCGCCGGACGCGAGGACGACGTCGGCGCCGGCGAGGTTGTCGATGGTGAGCCCGTGCTTCCGGCTCAACCAGCCGAATCCTCCGCCGAGGGTGAGCCCGGCCACGCCGGTGGTGGAGTTGATGCCGAGCGGCGTCGCGAGGCCGAACGCCTGCGCGGCCTTGTCGAAGTCGGCGAGCGTGGCGCCCGGCTCGACGCGGGCGGTCCGGCGGGCCGGGTCGACGCGCACGGTCTTCAGCGGCGAGAGGTCGATCATGAGGCCGCCGTCGCACACGGCGAGCCCCGCGATGTTGTGGCCGCCTCCGCGCACCGAGAGCGGGAGCTGACGCTCGCGCGCCACGCCGATCGCCCGGGCGACGTCCTCGGCCGCGGCGGCGCGGACGATCGCAGCGGGGCGCCGATCGATCATCGCGTTCCAGATGGTGCGCGCCTCGTCGTAACCAGGCTCGCCGGGGTAGCAGAGCGCGCCCCGGAGGTGGCCGCGTAGGTCGTCCCGGACGGCGAGCAGATTCTGGGCCATGTACGTTCCTCCTGCGCGGTGGAACCCGCGCCGAACAAGAAGGCCGGGTCGCGGCGATAACCGGCTCACGGTCGGGAAGCCCCGCCCCAACGGAGGCGTCATGCAGAAGTACGTGATCGAGCGGGAGGTCCCGGGCGCGGGCTCGCTCTCGGACGAGCAGCTCCGCGATCTCTCGCTGCGATCCATCGCGGTGCTGGGGGAGCTGGGGACGAAGATCCAGTGGATCCACAGCTACGTCACGGACAACAAGGTCTACTGCGTGTACCTCGCGCCCGACGAGGAGCTGATCCGGGAGCACGCGCGCCGGACCGGCCTGCCGGCGAACCGGATCTCCGCGGTGCGGAAGCTCCTCGACCCGATCAACTACTAGGAGCCGTGGCGAGCTGGATCGCGTCGCCCACGGACATCGCCGCGCCCTCGAGCCACGCGGCGCGCGCGGCCTCGGGCCCGAGCCGCTCCCGCGGCCCCTTCAGCGTCGCGCCGAGCTCCTCCTCCAGAGATGGAGCGCGGGGGGCGCCGAGGCGCTCCCGGAGCGCCCCAGCGGCGGCGGCGAGCAGGAGAGCGCACCGGTCCCGGCCCTCCTCGGCCGAGAGGGCTGCGAGCGACTCGAGGAGGCGAGCGATGCCGCGCCAGTGGTCGACCTCCGCGAAGCTCGCGAGCGCTTCCTGGTAGAGGCGGTGCGCGGCCTCGAGATCGCCACGGCTCCGCGCGACCGCGCCGAGATCCGCGAGCGAGCTGCCGACCCCCCAGCCGTCGCCCAGCTCGCGGAACACCGCCAGCGCCTCGCCGTACAGCGCCTCGGCGGCGGCGAGATCCGCCTGCTCGCGAGCGACCTCGCCCTCGTGATCGACCGTCCACGCGCGGCTCCGGCGATCGCCGGCCGCGTCGAACAGCTGCGCCGCGCGGCGGTAGAGGGAGCGCGACTCGTCGAACCGGCGCTGGTTCCGGGCGACGAAGGCGAGATTCGACAGCGACCGGGCGTACCCCGCGTTGTCGCCGAGCCGGTCCCACACCGCGAGGCTCTGCTCGAGGAAGCCCCGCGCGCGGTCGTGATCGTCCGCGGCGACGTGCTGGTTCGCGAGGGCGATCAGGGACACGACGAGGCCGCGGTCGTCGCCGAGCCGGCGGTAGATCTCGAGGGACTCGCGGTGGAGGAACTTGCCGCGGTCGAAGTCCCGCTGCGTGCTCGCGAGGACCCCGGCGGCGAAGGCCGCACGCGCGCGCAGCGCCGGCACCGCGTGCGTCGCGTCGAGCTCGAGCAGCGCGTCGAGCCGCCGGCGCCCCTCCGCGAGGTGCGCGCCGCGCTCCCAGAAGGTGAACAGCGCGATCGCGAGGCGCAGGCCCCACTCCGCCTCGCCCGCGCGCGTGAGCCACGCGAGCGCCACGCGGAAGTCGTCGTGCTCCGACTCGAGCCGCCTCAGCCACGCCGGGTCCTCGGCGACGAGCGCGGCGCTGCCCTCTTCCGCGAGCACCAGGAAGTAGGCGGCGTGGGAGCGGTGCGTCCGGTCGCGCTCGCCGTGCTCGACCAGCTTCTCGAGCGCATACTCGCGCAGCGTCTCCAGCATCGCGAAGCGCGGCACGATGCCCGTCGCCACGCGGAGCTGGAGGAGGCTCTTGTCGGCGAGCCCGGCGAGCACCTCCTCCACGGGGGCACCGAGAGCCTCGAACGGATCGACCACCGCCTGCGCCGCCTCCAGCGTGAAGCCGCCGGCGAACACCGCGAGGCGGCGGAAGGTGACCTTCTCGGTCTCGGAGAGGAGATCGTGGCTCCAGTCGATCGTGCGGCGTAGCGTCCTGTGGCGTCCCGGCAGGTCGCGCGCGCCGCCCGACAGGAGCCCCAGCCGATGCTCGAGCCGGGCCAGCATCGTCTCGGGCAGAACGATCCGCGCCTGCGCGGCGGCGAGCTCGAGCGCGAGGGGCAGCCCGTCGAGGCGCGCGCACAGCTCCGCCACCGCGCGCGCGTTCTCGTCGGTGAGCCGGAAGTCGGCGCGAGCAGCCTGCGCGCGCTCGACGAAGAGCGCCACCGATGGGTTCTCGGCCAGCGCCTCGGGTCGCGCGAGCTGCCCGGCGTCCGGGAGCTCGAGCGGCGACACGGGGTACGCGTGCTCGCCGTAGAGGTGCAGCACCTCGCGGCTCGTGACGACGACGGCGAGCTCGGGGCAGGCCGCGAGGAGCTCGCCGACGACTGGGGCGGCATCGACGACCTGCTCGAAGTTGTCGAGCACGAGGAGGGTGGGCGCGTTCGCGCTCCGCAGGTCGCCGACGATCCCGTCCACGGCGCGCCGCTCCGCCGACGCGACGACGCCCATCGTCTGCGCGACGGCGACCGGCACCAGCGCGGGATCGCAGATCGCGGCCAGCGAGACGAAGATGGTGCCCCCCGGGAAACGGGTCGCGACGAGCTCGGCCAGCCGGAGCGCGAGGCGCGTCTTGCCCGTGCCCCCGGGGCCGGTGAGGGTGACGAGGCGCGTGACGCCGCCGAGCAAGCGCTGGAGCGCCTCGAGCTCGAGCTCGCGGCCGATGAGGCGCGTCCGCTGTGCGGGGAGGGGAAAGGCGCGCTGCGATCCGGACCTCGCGGGCGGACCTGCAGCTCCGCGCCGGACCTCGCGGAGGGCGTCGAGGAGCGCCCGCGTCGACGCGTGGCGCTCGCGAGGGTCCTTCCTCAGGCAACGCTCCACGACGCGCACGAGCGAGGCGGGGAGGTCCGGACGGAGCTCGGTGAGGGGGCGGGGATCGCGGTCGACCGCGCGGGCGGCGGCCTCGACCGAGGTGGCTCCGGGAAATGCCGGCGCGCCGGCGGCCATCTCGTACAGGACCGCGCCGAACGAGAACTGGTCCGAGCGCGGATCCGCCGGCTCTCCCGCCAGGATCTCCGGCGCGACGTAGCCGAGCGTGCCCTGGATCGCCGCGGGCCGCTCCTGGGTCTCGGCTCCGGCTGCGTCCGCGGCGCGATGGAACCGGGCGAGGCCGAAGTCGACGATCTTCGCGACCGACGTGCGGCTGACGAGCACGTTCTCCGGCTTCAGATCGCGGTGGACGATCCCTGCGTCGTGGGCCGCCACGAGGCCCTCGGCGATCTGCGTCGCGAGATCGAGGAGCAGCTCCGGCGGCAAGGGTACGTGGAGCAGCTGGCGCACGCTCTGGCCCTCGACCAGCTCCATCACGATGTAGGGGAACGACGGCTCCTCGCCGACGTCGTACACCGTCGCGATGTGCGGGTGGCTCAGCGCCGACGCCGCGCGGGCCTCCTGCTCGAAGCGCTGGAGCGCGCCGGGGCGCTCCAGCACCCGCGGGCCGAGGACCTTGATCGCGACCTCGCGCTGGAGGCGCGGGTCGTACGCTCGGTAGACCTCTCCCATCCCACCGGCGCCGAGCGATCCCCGGATCTCGTGCCGTCCGACGCGCTGGCCCGGCGCGAGGTCGTGCCCGGCTCCGAGGGCCCCGCGGGCCGCCGCCTCGGTCCGCGGTGTCCCGGAGAAGGCCGCCGCTCTCACCAGGTCCATCCGGGCGCCGAGCCGGTCGAGCGGCCCGCTGGCGTCGTGCGCCGCGAGGAGCGACTCCAGCTCGCGCCGGACGTCCACGTCGCCGACCCTGTCCAGGAGCGCGCCGCGCCCGGCGCGATCGACCTCGAGCGCCGCCTCGAACAGCTCGCGAACGCGCTGCCAGCGGACCGGGTCCACGCGCGCCTCGCTACGTGCTTCCTCGCGCGAGCTCGCGGTTGAGCCAGGCGCGCGCGAGCGCCCAGTCCCGCTTCACGGATGCGGGCGACACGCCGAGCGCCTCGGCGGTCTCCTCGATGCTCATGCCGGCGAAGAACCGGCACTCGACGACCCGGCTCTGCCGCTCGTCGATCGCGCCGAGCCGCTCCAGCGCCTTGTGCACCGCCCAGAGATCGCCGCCCGAGCCGTCGTCGACCGCCACGTCGTCGTGCAACGTCACCCGGGCGAGCGCGCCGCCGCGCTTCTCGGTCTTCCGCCGGAGCGCGTAGTCGACGAGGACGTTCCGCATCGCGCGAGCGGCGATCGCGAGGAAGTGGGCTCGACCCTGCCACGCGATCCGATCCAGGTTCACGAGCTTGAGGTACGCCTCGTGGACGAGGTCCGCCGTGGCGAGCGTGTGCCCCGTCCGCTCGCCGGCGAGCTTGCGGTGGGCGAGGCGGCGGAGCTCTTCGTACACGAGCGGGAAGAGCGCGTCGTAGGCGGCGGAATCGCCGTCTCGGGCCGCCACGAGGAGCTCCGTGATGCGATCGCTCGGGGTCATCGCACACCGACCGTGGGTCGGATAGGGATCGGGCCCGCGGCGGGCAACTCGGATGCGGGAGCCGCTCGCCTGGAAAGCCGGATCCCCGGTCGCGGCTCGGCTCGGCTCACCTGGGGGTGACGCTGAAGAGGCTCCGCCGGAGCGCTGAAACCGCGACCCGGCCGCGCCCACGGGTCGCGAACCTCTCTCCCGGAGCGAGGACGTGATCCAGCGGATCGCCCTCGAACGTGACCATCACCTCGCCCTCGAGGAGGGCGATCGCGAGGCTGCCGCGGCGCACGTCGAAGCTCCACGCGTGTGGCGCGTCGAGCGAGACCAGGAGCGCGACGCCGTCGCGCCGGAGCAGTGACGACCCCAGAACCTCCCGGGCGATCGAGCGTGGTCTGGCAACCGTCGCCGTGCCTCCCCCGACGACGAACGTCTCCTCGAACATGATCTCCTCCTGGGCGGCGTCGCCGCGTGCATCGGGAGGAGAAGCTCCGGGCGGCGCGAGATCGGCTCACGCCGCCCCACGCGGGAGGGCCCGGGCAGGAAGGCAGGAAGCCCCTTCCCGTTCGCGCACTGCGCCACGCGGTCGTGGAGTAGGGTAGCCGCGTGACCCGACCCGGAGACGACGTCGCGGCGGTGGACACGCCCGCGCTCGTGATCGACCTCGACGCGATGGAGCGCAACCTCGAGCGCATGGCGTCCTTCGCGCGCTCGGCGCGCGTCCGGCTGCGCCCCCACGCGAAGATGCACAAGAGCGCCGAGCTGGCGCGCATGCAGATCGCGGCGGGTGCCGTGGGCGTGTGCGTGCAGAAGACGTCGGAGGCGGAGCGGCTCGCGGAGGGCGGCGTCGACGACCTCTACATCTCGAACGAGGTGGTCTCGCCGGCGAAGCTGGCGCGCGTCGCGGCGCTCGCCGAGACGCTGGCGTCACGGGGCGGGCGGCTCGCCATCGCGGTGGACGGCTTCCCGGGGATCCGCGGGCTGGCGGCGGCCATGGCTGCGATGCCTGGGAGATCTGCCGAGCTCGACGTGTTCGTCGAGATCGACGTCGGCCAGGGGCGGTGCGGGGTGCCCGTCGATCCCGAGGCCGCCGCGGCGACCGCGCTGGCGCGCGAGGTCGCGCGCTCGCGGGGCCTTCGCTTCGCAGGCCTGCAGGCCTATCACGGCAAGGCGCAGCACGTACGGACGGTCGAGGGGCGGCGCGCAGCGATCACCGCGAGCGCCGCGCTCGCTCGTGCCACGCGCGAGGCGGTGCAGCGGGCGGGGCTGCCGGTCCCGCTCGTGACGGGCGCGGGCACGGGGACCTTCACGTTCGAGGCCGCGAGCGGGACGTACGACGAGCTACAGGCGGGCAGCTACCTCTTCATGGACCGCGACTACGCCGACAACGAGCGCGATCCCTCCGCGCCGCAGTTCGAGCACGCGCTGTTCGTGAAGGCGCAGGTCATGAGCGTCGGCGCGCGGCACGCGGTCGTGGACGCCGGCCACAAGAGCCACGCCGTGGACTCGGGGCTGCCTCGCGTCCACGACCCGAGCGGAAGATACGCCCTCGCCTTCGAGAACGCCGGCGACGAGCACGGCGTCTTGCGCCCCGCGGATGGTGGTCCGCTCCCGGCGCTCGGCGAGACCGTGTGGCTCGTCCCGGGACACTGCGATCCGACGGTGAACCTGTACGACCAGTACGTCGCGGTGCGGGGCGGCCTCGTCCACGGCCACGTCGAGCGCCTCATCCGCGTGGACGCCCGCGGGGCGCTCACGTAGCTCCAGCGCGGGGAACGAGCTGGCGAAAGAGGCTCGACTCGCGCTTGAAGAAGCCCTCGGTGTGGAAGGACGTGGGGAGCCGCAGGGCCTGGATGTCGACGTGGTGCAGGAGCTCGTGCAGGACCGTGCGCAGGAACGTCCGGAACGCGACGACGCGCGCGTGGCGAGCCGTTCTCATCCACACCCGGATCGTGGCGCGGCTGCCTCGGCCGAACGTGTAGAGCCCGTGCAGCTCGCCGCCGGTGAAGCTCGGTCGGACCTCCAGGATCTCCACGCGCGGCGCGGCCGTGCCGAATGCCAGGCACAGCGACCGCACGAGGCGCCTCACGGCGCGCTCCAGCGCGGGAAGATCGTCTCGCGCGAGGGCGAGCTCGATCTCGGCGACCGTGGGCGTGAGGCTCGCTGCTCCCCGGAGACGCAGCGACGTGACCAGGTCACTCGCGCGGTACACGAGCTGGTCGTCGGGGGAGAGGCGGTCGTAGTAGGCGAACGGCACCCGGGGACGTTAGTGCGGGGTCATGAAGCCTGCACTCCACGAGGGGGCGAGCCCGTCGGGATCGCCGTTCCCCGCGTCCACCCCGGCCGCGCCCGCGCCGCGAGGCACTGCGGCGCGACGACGGCTCCGCCGGGTCTTCCTCGACGGCTTCCGGGCGATGGACGTGGCGGAGCCGCTCGCCTCGTTCGACTGGGATCGCCCAGCCGCGGAGGTCGCGGCCTTCATGGCGGCGCACGATTACGACCGGGTCGGCATCCGCCGCGAGGGCATCGTGCGCGCCTACGTCGAGCGCGCCGATCTGGACGGTGGACGTTGCGGGGACCACGCGCGGTCCTTCGGGCCCGATGACCTCGTGCCGGAGACCGCGTCGCTCCAGGAGGTCATCGAGTCGCTGGGTATCAACGGCCGCTGCTTCGTCACCGTGCTCGACGAGGTGTCGGCGGTGGTGACCCTCCAGGATCTCGAGAAGCCGCCGGTGCGGATGTTCCTCTTCGGGATGATCACCCTGCTCGAGATGGTCTTCACGCAGGCCGTGGAGGCGGCCTTCCCAGGCGATGCCTGGAGAGCGCACGTCGCCGCGGCTCGGCTCGCGAAGGCGGAGGAGCTCCAGGCCGAGCGCCGGCGGCGCGGAGTCGAGGTGCGCCTGCTGGATTGCCTTCAGTTCTCCGACAAGGGACAGCTCGCGATCCGCGTCCCGACGATCGATCCCGAGCGCGTGCTCCAGATGTCGCGCAAGGCGGCGCTACGTGGGCTCAAGGAGCTCGAGGACATCCGCAACAACCTGGCGCACGGCCAGGAGCTCATCGCCAAGGGGTGGCCTCGCATCGTGCTCTTCTCGACCCGGCTCGATCTCCTCCTGGACTCGTATCGACCGGAGCGCCGCGAGCCGGAGGCGACCTGACGCGCCTCGGCGCTCAGCCCTGCTTCAGCGCGGCGAGCACCGCCGCGGTGCTCCGGACCCGCCCGAGCCGCGGGAAGATGTGGCGAACCGTGTGCTCGTGCTCCACGGCGCTGCGCGCCGCCATGGCGTCCTCCACGAGGATCTGGTCGTAGCCGCGCTCGTAGGCGTCCCGCGCCGTGCTCTCGACGCCGATGTTCGTGGAGATGCCGCACAGGATGATCGTGCGGATGCCCCGGCGCCGGAGCTGGAGATCGAGCTCGGTGCCGTAGAAGGCGCCCCACTGCCGCTTCGTGAGGACGAGGTCCTCTGCGTGGCCCGCGAGCTGCGGGACGAGGTCCGCCCAGCTCGGGTCCGCCGGCGGAACCGCTGGGGGAACGTCGGCGGTCGGGCGGAGGGCGTCCTTGCGGTCGGCGCGCGGGGTCACGTGGACCAGCACGACGAGCCCGCCGAGCTTCCGGAGCGCGTCGGCGAGGGAGGCCGCGTTCTCGACGATCTCCGCGGCAGGCCTGGGTGCGGTCGGCACCGAGACGATCCCGTGCTGCAGGTCGATGACCACCAGCGCGACGTCGCTGCTCTTCAGCTCGAGCTGTTCCATGATCACCTCACCCCGATGGCCTTGAAGAACGTGTAGCAGAACACGCCGTCCCGCTCAGCGGCGCGACGAAGCCCAGCGATGCCACGCGCCCACGTCGCCTCGTCGACGAGGCCTGCGGCGAGCGCATCGTCGCGCACGCCCTCCACCATCGCCGTGAACGTGTTTCGCGTGAAGCCTTCCGCCCACCGGGTTGGCGCGCGTCAGCGTGAGCCGCGGAGCACGAAGTCTCCCGTCGTCACGCGCCTGTGCAGCTCGACGAGCCGGACGTCGGTGAAGCCCGCGCTCGACGCCGCCTCCACGAGCTCGCCATTCTCGTGGAAGCGGAAGCCGTGTCGCGTGATGCCGCCGAACCGCCGGAGCTTCGCCGCGCCCGAGAAGCCCATCGTCAGGAGCCCGCCGGGCCGGAGCACGCGGTGGAGCTCGGCGAAGGCGCGGGCGAGCTCAAGCCAGAAGTAGACCGTGTTCGTGGAAGCGACGACGTCGAAGCTCGCGTCCTCGAAAGGGAGCGCCTCGACGACGCCGACCTCGAGGCGCAGCTCGGCCCCCCCGAGCCACGACGGTCCTCCGCGGAGCCGGGCCACCGCGGCATCGGAGGGATCGATGCCGGCGAGCCTGCGGACTCCGCGGCGCCGGGCCAGCTCGAGCAGGAGCCCACCGCCGAACCCGACGTCGAGGAGCCGGCTCTCGGGCGCGAGCGCGACGCCGTCGAGCGTCGCCTCGATGAGCTCGCGGTTCCCGTGGTTGAGCACGCGCGTCATCACGGTGCGGCCGAACCAGCCACTCGGCCGGGCGAGCTGGCGCGCGACGAGGCCACCCACGGGGTCGAGCAATCGGAACAGGAGCGCCTTGCGCATGGGGCTTGCGTTATACGCGATCGCGATGGCCGCCGTGACTCCGCGAGCGCCGGGCCCGATGAAGCGAGCCGTGTTCCGGTTCTACGCGGAGCTGAACGAGCTCTTGACGCGCGAGCGTCGCGGCTCGGAGGTGGCGCACGAGTTTCGCGGTGAACCGTCGGTGAAGGACGTCATCGAGTCGATGGGCGTGCCTCACACCGAGGTCGAGCTCGTGCTCGGCGACGGCGAGCCGGTGGACTTCTCCTGGCGACTTCGCGACCGGGCGCGCGTCGCGGTCTACCCGCGGTTCCGGTCGCTCGACGTCGGCCCGCTCACCCGCGTCGGCCCTCGGCTCGTGGGCGAGCCTCGGTTCGTGCTCGACGGGCACCTCGGCCGGCTCGCACGGTACCTCCGGATGGCGGGCTTCGACGTGCGCTGGGATGCGCGCGCCGGCGACGAGGCGCTCGCGCGCATCGCGGCGGAGGAGGGGCGGGTGCTCGTCACGCGCGACCGCGGCCTCCTGAAGCGGCGCTGCGTGGCGCACGGGTACTGCGTGCGATCGCTCGAGCCCGCGCGCCAGCTCGCCGAGGTGGCACACCGGTTCGAGCTCGCGACCCTCGCCGCGCCGTTTCGCCGGTGCCTCGTGTGCAACGGCCTCCTGGAGCCCGTCGCGAAGCGGTCCGTGGCGGAGCAATTGCCGCCGCGCGTCCGCGAACGGTGCGACGAGCTCTGGCGCTGCGGCTCGTGCGGCAAGCTCTACTGGGCCGGCTCGCACGTACGTCGCATGGAGCGGCTCCTCGACGACGTGCTCGGCGGACGTTACGACGTAGCCGGGAGATCGCGCATGGCCAAGAGCACGGACCGGATCGAGAAGCAGGTGCTCCTCAGGGCGCCTCGCGCGCGCGTATGGCGCGCGCTCACGGACATCCGGGAGTTCGGCACCTGGTTCCGGGTGAAGCTGGAGACCGGCTTCGCGCTCGGGGCCGTGGCGCGCGGACACGTCACCTATCCCGGCTACGAGCACTTCGTGTTCGAAGCCACCGTGGAGCGGATGGAGCCGGAGCGGCTGCTGTCGTGGCGCTGGCACCCGGCGCCCGCCGACGCG
>Ga0306923_10006246_pt1 | contig 11728 bp, 7 predicted proteins | sample sta12Can44000108_FD_203841 | JGI IMG/M metagenome (GOLD analysis project Ga0306923, IMG submission 203841) | Lab enrichment of tropical soil microbial communities from Luquillo Experimental Forest, Puerto Rico - statanox.12C.anox.44.000.108 (v2)... | ecosystem: Environmental > Terrestrial > Soil...
CTGATGTAGTCGGCGATCTTGTCCTGGTCGAGACTCTTTGTTTGCTCGACGGCCTCGCCCAATACCTGCAGATCGGCATAGGCCCACGGGGCGAGATAATAGCCGAGCGGGTCGACGCCCTTGCCGGCAGCCTGCTCCTGATATTGCTTCAGAAATTCCATAACGCCAGGGAACCGCAGCTTCGGCGCCGGCAGCCAGAAGTCGAAAGTGATGATGCCGTTGAGTAGCGGACCCAATGAGGTCTTGATCGACGTGCTCTGCGGACCGGTCATCGTGCCGCAGCATACTTTGGTGTCGAGCCCGATCTCGTGCATTGCGCGGATCAGTCCGACGCTGTCGGGCGGGTAGGAGGCGATGTAGACGATATCGGGGTTGGTCGCCTGAATCGCGCGGATGATCGGCGTGAAATCGGTGGTCGGCGGAGGATAGGTCTTGTCGTAGACGACAGTGAGCCCGGTCTTTTTGATATTGGCGCGGGCGCCGTCGGCGGTATTGCGGGTCGCCTCGCCGTCATCGACTGCGAGCGCAATCTTCTTCAAGCCGAGCTTTTCCTTGTTGGCCTTGATGATCTCGAAAAACCCCTCGGAGATCGCCGCCCGCGGATCCGGACCGACCGGTAGCATCGAGAAATATTTCGGGTAATGGAACTCCTCGTTGACGTCCATCGCAAACAGCCCCATGAACGTCTTGTTGTGTGCAATAACAACCGGCAATGCCGGCGCCGTGACATTGGTGCCGTAGGCCGAGACGACGAGGTCGACCTTGTCGATCTCGAGCAATTTCGTATAGATGCCGGGCACCAGCGACGGGTTGGTCTGGTCGTCGTAATAGACGAGCTTGACCGGGCGGCCGAGCAGCCCGCCTTTCTTATTGGTGTCCTCGGCCCAGATCTGCATCGCCAGCAGCCCCGAGGTGCCGTTGACCGCGAGCCCGCCCGTCAGCGGCATGCTGAACCCGATCGTAATCGGCGTCCCTGCCGGCGCCTCGGCCCGAACTGGCCTATTGACCAGCAGAATCAAAATTGCCGAAGCAATCCCTAGCGCCGCCTTCCCAAGCATCACCTTCTCCCAATTACTTATCTCGCCACGATCGAAAGGACCATCCCCACGATATGGACCGTTGGACGGATGTGTTATAGTCGGAACATGACAAAGCTCCTGGAAGAAGCAGTCAAGAAGATACGGCAGCTCCCTGAGGCTGTTCAGGATGAGGCGGCGGAGATCCTGCTTTCGCTCGTATCAAAATCTGAAGAACCCATCGCTCTCGACGATGGGACGCGCAGAGCCGTTCGTGAGGGCAGGCGACAACCCGAACGCGGTGAATTCGCGCCCGACGACGAGATGGGGGAGTTCTTCAAGCGCCATGGAGGATGAGGGTCCGGTACACGCTTCGGGCGCGTGCGGACCTCGAGGAAATTTACGAATTTCTCGAAAAAACAGCAACCCGCAGCGGCGCAACGGCAGGTATCGGCGATCGAGTGGCGGATAAGCTGGCTTGCCGATTTCCCGTACATGGCTCCGGCGACCGATGAAGCCGGGGTCCGCGAGTTGACGCTCGCGCGTCACCCATACAAAATTTATTACGAAGTGGCCGGTGAGGAAGTGCGCATCCTCCACAGTCGGCACGTGAGAAGAAGGCCACGGGAGCGCAAGCGCTGAGGAGGCCGACTTATCCTTAGCGCGGCAGCAATGTCGTGCCCATCAGGAATTTGTCGATGGCGCGGGCGCATTGGCGGCCTTCGCGGATCGCCCAGACGACGAGCGACTGACCGCGCCGCATGTCTCCAGCGGCAAAGATTTTAGGCACGGAAGTGCGGTAGTCGACGGTATTGGCGCGGACGTTGCCGCGCTGGTCGAGCTCGACGCCCGACTGCTCGATCATCCCTGGACGGCGTGGGCCGAGAAATCCCATTGCCAACAACACCAGATCGGCCTTCAAGGTGAAAGTGCTGTGCGGAATTTCCTGCATTACAAAGCGGCCGTCGGGACCCTTTGGCCAGTCGACGCGGATGCATTCGAGCGCCGTCACTTGACCATTTTCGCCGCGCGCCCTCTTCGTCAACACCGCCCAGTCGCGCTCGCACCCCTCCTCCTGCGATGACGAGGTACGCAATTTGAGCGGCCAATCGGGCCAGGTCAGCGCCTTGTTCTCCCGCTCAGGCGGCATCGGCAGAATTTCGAGCTGCGTGATCGAGGCTGCTCCTTGCCGCACCGAGGTACCGATGCAGTCGGAGCCGGTATCGCCGCCGCCGATCACGACGACGTGTTTGCCGTCGGCCGTGACCGTGCCATGCGGCGCGGCGCGCTCTTCGCTGTCACCGGCGTTTCGCTTGTTCTGTTGGGGCAGAAAATCCATTGCGAAATGGATGCCGTCGAGCTCGCGGCCCAGGACTTCGAGATCGCGCGGCGCTTCGGCGCCGCCGGTCATCGCCACTGCGTCGAATTCGTCGAGCAGCGCCGCGACCGGCACACCGCCGCCGACCTCGAGCTCGGTGTGGAACGTCACACCCTCGGCTTCCATCTGCGCGATGCGGCCGTCGATAAGCCACTTTTCCATCTTGAAGTCGGGAATGCCGTAACGCAGCAATCCACCGATGCGGTCGGATTTTTCGAATACCGCGACCCAATGCCCGGCCCGCGCCAGTTGCTGCGCACAGGCAAGCCCCGCCGGGCCCGACCCCACCACAGCTACCTTTTTGTCGGTGCGCCGCCCGGGTACAACCGGCTCGATCCAGCCCTCCCGCCAGCCGCGGTCGACAATCGCGCATTCGATTGTTTTTATTGTGACCGGATTGTCGTCGATGTTGAGGGTGCAGGCGGCTTCACACGGCGCCGGGCAGATCCGGCCGGTGAATTCCGGGAAATTGTTCGTCGAATGCAATACCTTCAGCGCCGCCCGCCACTGGTCGCGATAAAGAAGATCGTTCCAGGTCGGGATGATGTTGTTGACCGGACACCCCTCGTGGCAGAACGGTATGCCGCAATCCATGCAGCGCGCCGCCTGCCTCCGGTTCTCGCCATCCGGAAGCGGTTTGACGAATTCCCTCCAGCTGCGGCTGCGGGTTTCCGCCTTCTCGTAAGGGCGATCGCGCCGCTCGATCTCGAGAAACCCGGTCGGCTTACCCATGGTTCGTCATACCCACGCGAGAGGGTATAACCCAGTTGTCTCGCAAGCTTGTTGCCCAGCCTCCATCCAAGATCGTCATCCCGGCGGAGGCCGGGTTCCAGGGTTCCGCTGCACCATAGTGGCCATGAACGCATTGGCAGCGAAACAAACTCGGAGTGTCGGCGACTTGCAGCACGATGGGCCCCGGTCGGAGCTTATCCTCGGGCCGCGCAAAGCGCGGACCCGTGGGCCGGAATGACAAGGTTGCGCGCGTCATTCCGCGGCCTCGATGCGTGCGGCTTCGCGCTCGGCGCGCAATTCGAGCAGCGCGCGGCGGTAGTCCTTTGGCGTGATCTTTACGAAAGAGGCGAGCGTGTTGTCCCAGTCCTCGAGCAGCGCACGTGCACGCGCACTGCCGGTATAGAGGTAATGGCGCTCCAACAGGATGCGCAGCCGCGCGGCGTCGAAACGCAACGGGTTGCCCATGCCGTTCTCGTAGACACTCGGCGCGCGTTGCCGCGGCCGGTCTTCGGGGTCGGCATCATCGTCATCCTCGGCCGCGGCGACCGCTTCCAACTCGACTTCACTCTTATTGCACAGACTCGCAAAGCGGCCGTTCGGGTCCCAGACATAGGCGATGCCGCCCGACATGCCGGCGGCGAAATTGCGTCCAGTGTCGCCGATCACCGCGACAACGCCGCCGGTCATATATTCACAGCCGTGATCACCGGTGCCTTCGACGACGGCGACGGCGCCCGAATTGCGCACCGCAAAACGCTCGCCGGCAACGCCCTCGAAATAGGCCTCGCCGGCAATCGCGCCGTAGAGCACGGTATTGCCGATGATGATGTTTTCGGTCGGCTCACGCTGCGCCTGCGGCGGCTGGCGCACGATCAGCCGTCCGCCCGACAGGCCCTTGCCAGTATAGTCATTGGCGTCGCCATAAAGCTCCAATGACACGCCGTGCGCGAGAAACGCGCCAAAGCTCTGACCGGCATTGCCGCGGAAGGTCGACCAGATCGTGTCCTGTGGCAGCCCGCCATGGCCATAACGCCGCGCCACCTCGCCCGACAGCATCGCGCCGACGGTGCGATGGACATTCCTGAGCGGACGCTCGATGCGCACCGGCTCGCCACTTTCTAGCGCCGGCTGAGCCGCAGCGATCAACTCATTGTCGAGCGCCCTGTCGAGATGGTGCTGCTGCCGCTCGCAATTGTAGATCGCGACGCCGGGCTTGGCCCGCTCCTGATAGAGCAGCCGCGACAGGTCGACGCCTTTGGCTTTCCAATGGTCGATCGCGCGCACCATGTCGAGCTTGTCGACACGGCCGACCAGCTCGCTGAAAGTGCGGAAGCCGAGGCTTGCCATCAGCTCGCGTACTTCCTCGGCGACAAAGAAGAAATAATTGATGACGTGCTCGGGTTCCCCGGTGAAGCGCTTGCGCAATGCCGGGTCCTGCGTCGCAATGCCGACCGGGCAGGTATTGAGATGGCATTTGCGCATCATGATGCAGCCGGCGGCGATCAACGGCGCAGTGGCAAACCCGAATTCATCGGCGCCGAGCATCGCGCCGACCACGACGTCGCGTCCCGTGCGCAGCCCGCCATCGACCTGCACTGCGATGCGGCCGCGCAGTCCGTTGCGCACCAGGGTCTGCTGCGTCTCGGCCAGCCCGATCTCCCACGGCGAGCCGGCATGGGTCAGTGATGTCAATGGACTGGCGCCGGTGCCGCCCTCAAAGCCGGCAATCGTCACATGGTCGGCGCGCGCCTTGCTGACCCCGGCCGCAACCGTGCCGACGCCGACCTCCGAGACGAGCTTCACCGAGATGCGCGCCCGCGGGTTAGCGTTTTTGAGATCGTGGATCAGCTGCGCCAGATCCTCGATCGAATAGATATCGTGGTGCGGCGGCGGTGAAATCAGGCCGACGCCGGGTGTCGAGTAGCGCACGCCGGCGATGATTTTATCGACCTTGCGGCCGGGCAATTGGCCGCCTTCGCCAGGCTTGGCGCCCTGCGCCATCTTGATCTGCAGATCATCGGCATTGACGAGGTACTCGGTCGTCACACCAAAGCGGCCCGAGGCAACCTGCTTGATCGCCGAGCGCATCGAGTCGCCATTGGGCAGCGGCTTGAAGCGCTGCGCCTCCTCACCGCCCTCGCCGGTATTGGATTTGCCGCCGATGCGGTTCATTGCAATCGCCAATGTCGTATGCGCCTCGCGGCTGATCGAGCCAAAGCTCATCGCGCCGGTCGCAAAGCGCTTGACGATCTCGCGCGCCGGTTCGACCTCGTCGAGCGGTACCGGCTCGTCGGCGAATTTGAACGACATCAGGCCGCGGATCGTCAGGCGCCGCTCGCTCTGGTCGTTGATCGTCGCGACAAACGCGCGGTATTCAGCCAGCGAATTGCCGCGCACCGCGTGCTGCAATTTGGCGACCGATTGCGGCGTCCACGCATGGTCCTCGCCGCGCAGACGGAACGCGTAGTCGCCGCCGGCGTCGAGCATTTCCCGGTACACCAGATTGTCGCCATAAGCGTTCCGGTGCCGCGCGACGGCTTCCAGCGCGATCTCGTGCAGCCCCACCCCTTCGATCGTCGTCGCCGTGCCGGTGAAGTACTTCTCGACAAAATCGCTGGCCAATCCGACGGCATCGAAGATCTGTGCGCCGCAATAGGATTGGTAGGTCGAGATCCCCATCTTTGATATAACTTTGAGGATCCCCTTCCCGACCGCCTTGATGTAGTTGCTTTGCACCTGCTCCGCGGTGAGCGGCAGGTCGTTCTCGACGCGGATCTGCTCCAGCGTCGCAAATGCGAGATAGGGGTTGATCGCCTCGGCGCCGTAGCCGGCGAGTGCACAGAAATGATGCACCTCGCGCGCCTCGCCGGTTTCGATGACGATCCCGGTACTAGTGCGCAGACCCTGGCGGATCAGGTGATGGTGCACCGCCGAGGTGGCAAGCAGCGCCGGGATCGGCACCCGCTCGGCCGAGACCGCGCGGTCGGACAGGATCAGGATGTTGTGCCCCGCCAGCACCGCCTCGGTCGCCTCGCGGCAGAGCCGGTCAAGCGCCGGCGCCATGCCGTCCGCACCCTCCGCGGCCGGCCAGGTCGCGTCCAGCGTGTCGGTTCGGAACGCGCTGACCAGCTTTTCGATCGCGTGGATCTTTTTGAGGTCGCGGTCGGTCAAGATTGGTTGCGAGACCTCGAGCCGGTAATGCGTGCCGGCCTCGTGCCCCAGCAGGTTCGGCCGCGGACCTATCATCGAAACGAGCGACATCACCAGCTGCTCGCGGATCGGATCGATCGGCGGGTTGGTGACCTGCGCGAAGTTCTGCTTGAAATAGTTGTAGAGCAGCTTCGGCTTGCTCGACAGCGCCGCGATCGGCGTGTCGGTGCCCATCGAGCCGACCGGGTCGTCGGCCTCGCGCGCCATCGGCTCCAAGAAGAACTGGATGTCCTCCTGTGTATAACCGAAGGCCTGCTGGAGATCGAGCTGCGCCATCGGGTCGTTGCGCCGCGCCGGGGTGAGGGTCTCGGACCGCTGTTCGGAGACCCGCTCCTCAAGGTCCGGCAACTCGTGCAATTTGAACTGCGTCGCTTCGAGCCATTCGGCGTATGGGTGCTCGGCGGCGAGCTTGCGCTTGATCTCGTCGTCGTCGACGATGCGGCCCTCTTCGAGGTCGATCAGCAGCATTTTGCCCGGCTGCAACCGCCATTTGCGCGTGATGTTCACCTCCGGCACCGGCAGCACCCCGGCTTCGGAGGCCATGATCACGTGATCGTCGTCGGTGACGATGTAGCGCGCTGGCCTGAGCCCGTTGCGGTCCAAGGTCGCGCCGATCTGGCGGCCGTCGGTAAAGGCGATCGCCGCCGGCCCGTCCCACGGCTCCATGAGCGCCGCGTGGTACTCGTAGAATGCGCGCCGCTGAGGGTCCATCAACGAGTTGCCGGCCCACGCCTCGGGGATCAGCATCATCATCGCATGCGCAAGCGAGTAACCGCCGCCGATGACGAGCAATTCGAGTGCATTGTCGATGCAGGCGGTGTCGGATTGCCCCGGCCCGATCAGCGGCACCATTTTGGCGAGATCGGCACCCAACAATTCCGAGGTCATCGCCTGGCGCCGCGCCGCCATCCAGTTGACGTTGCCGCGCACGGTATTGATCTCGCCGTTATGGCAGAGGAACCGATAGGGGTGTGCCAACCGCCACGATGGGAACGTGTTGGTCGAAAACCGCTGATGCACGAGGGCGAGCGCCGAGACAGTCAGCGGGTTGCGTAGATCCTCATAGAAGCTTCCGACCTGCGGAGCCAGCAGCAGGCCCTTGTAGACGAGGGTGCGAGTCGAGAAGGACGGCATGTAGAGGTGCCGCAACTCGGGCATCCCGTGGTATTCAGCGAGCGCCGTGACGCTGTTGAGGGCCTGCTTGCGGATTGTCAGGATCTTGCGCTCGAACGCATCCTGATCGGTGATCGCGCGGTCACATGCGACGATCGCCTGCGAGATCCACGGCATCGTCTCGATGACCGTGGCACCGAGCCCGGTGGTGTCGGTCGGCACATCACGCCAACCGATGAGTTTCTGGCCCTCAGCCTCGATGAAATCTTCGACGTGCTGCTTCGCGATTGCCCGGGCCTGCTCGTCCGATGGCAGAAAGCACATCGCTACCGCGTAGCGGCTGGGCTCAGGCAGGCTCAGCCCCTGGCGGTCGGCCCAGTCGCGCAACAGCGTATCGGGCATCTGGATGAGGCAGCCGGCCCCATCCCCGACGAGGGGATCGGCACCGACCGCACCGCGATGGTCGAGATTGACCAGGATCTGCAGACCGCGCGCGATGATATCGTGCGATTTTCGCCCCTTGATGTTGGCGACGAAACCGATGCCGCACGAATCATGTTCGTTGCGCGGGTCGTAGAGGCCGTGTCTCCCTGACAATGCCATCGCGTATGCTCTTCACCCAGGCTTGTTGACGCGAATTTGACCACAGCGCCGCCGCGAAGCGGCACGAATGCCATAATATGCACAAGATTGCCGAGGACGCGAATCGGTAAAATCCGAGGGAACCTAAAAATCAGCCCCTTAGGAGCCGGGAGGACAAGCCGCATGCCCAAGGCCTATCTCGTTGTTCGCGCCGAGGTGCGCGATGTCGCCGCTCGGGCTCCGTTTGATCACTGGTACGCGACCGATCATTTGCCATGGGCGATGAAGGTTTTCGGCGCAGCGCGAGGCTGGCGGTGCTGGAGCCGCACCGACTCGGCGGTCCATTATGCGTTTTACGAATTCGCCGATGCCGCGGAGGCGGAGGCGCTGATCGGTTCGGAAGTGATCAGGCCGCTTGTCGCCGATTTCGACCGCGTCTGGGGCGACCGGGTGTCGCGGCGCCGCGAAATGTTGGAAATCGTGCAGGAGCTCGCGCCATAGGCGCCCGCGCATGGTGGCGGTGCGCGGTGCTTGCAACCTCACTGCTGGCTTCACGGGCAGCGGGCGGTGCTGCTCAGACCGGCTCGAGGCGCCTGGGATTGGGCGGCGGCAAGCAACCTCTTCATCCCGGTCGAGAACCTGGAGGCCGAAGCGATCACGCTCCTGTTGCGGATCGAAAGCGATCCCGGCCGCGATTTGCGCGCCAAGGCAGTGATCGCGCCGCACAGCGCCGGAGATCTCGCGATCTGGATCAACGCGCCCTCGCCCCGCTCTATTGGCATGATCCCGGAGCCCGGTCCTATCGCCGGCACAATACCGGTGACCGCAACCGAAGGCTCGGTCGATCCCTCACATGTCTCCTCCATCCGGCTCGGCGTAGCATGGCCCTCGACCCCGGCGGGCGCTGCGGCTGGTGCTGCTCAATGTCGGCGGCGGGTGGCCCGGCGAGCTCGACAAGAGCACGCTCGGCCACCCGGGCAAATACACTCATTGCGTCGCCGAAAACGAAGCGGCGAGCCCGTGGGCGCCCTATCACGTCGAAAAAGGCTTCAGTTTCCAAGAGTCGACCGTCCCCAAGAGTCGACCGTCTTCGTGCTGGCCGCGGAACCGCTGCACACCGTCACCAACCATGTGGCCGACGATCCCGAAGGCATCCTCGGCAGCATCTGCTCGGCAGTGGGCACGAGCGCCAACAACAATGCGGCCTCCAGCGGGCACTGCGCGGTGGTGATCGGTCCGAAGCATGCGCGCACGATCGCCGGCAAAGGCTGGACGAGACATGACGTGCGCAATTACCTGGCGATGCACGCCTACAACTTGTTTTCGGAGATCAGCTTCAACGGACGCTACGGCAAGATCTATAACCGCAACCTGCCGAAATGATACCGGCGCGAGCCGGAGGAGCGGATTCCGATCGTGCCGAGCCCCGACCACATCCATCTTTTCGTGATCGGCGGCGAAGCGGGCCGGTTTCCGCCTTCATCCCCGGGTGGGGCCACATGTCCTCCCTGGTTGCTGCGCAGTATCGAAACCCTGCGCAGCTCAAGGCGCCGATCTGCGTCGACGGCACGTGTTATCTGTAATCGTCTTGCGCTTCAGAAGCCGAGGTTTCACGCCGAGGCCCCGCGACTATTTATTAGTACTAGTACTAGTACTAATACTCTTACTACTACCACTGCTACCTGCGCGCAGGTCATTGGTGTCGCCGACAGTGCTCAAGCGATCTGCCCATCCTGCCGGCAGATGGTCTTTGTTCTCGGCGACAAAATCATTCATCGTACCGTCGGGATGCGCTTTCTTCCATTTTGAGTACAAGTGGTGCACATACATCCCACCGGCGCACCCGCCAAAGATGCCGAGAAATGTATGGTGGGCCATATGTCCGGCGACGCCACCCAGCGCCGCGCCTTGGAGACAACCCTTTGCATTGGCCGTTTGAACCGTCAGCAAACAGATTGCAGCACTGGCTAACAATAAGCGTCTCATTGGACCGAACCTGAGGAGTGTACGGCCGATAAGCCCCGCGCGACATTCACCGGCGCCGAGGCACACTCGACCACCTAGCGGTTTCAGTCAAGCCTCGCCTAAGCGGATCGGGCGGCCCTGGTGTTGCGGTGCCCGGTATGGATACCCCACGCGGCATGCCGCTCTTGCTCAAATCAAACACGCCGAAAAAAGCGAAACGGCGAGTGGCGCTTACCGGAACATCCGGCCTTCAGGCGGCAGGCCCAGCAGAATCTGACCGACGGTCTCGAAATGGATCGGGCGGCCCTGGCCCTGCTGCGTGCCGGCGTGGATGTCGCGCAGCCGGCGCTCGAACGGGTTGTCGTTGAAGATCGCGGTGGCGCCGGCGGCATGGTAGACGGTGGCAACGACGTCACGCGCCTGATGGATCGCCCAGGTCGAAGCGAGCCGCAGCTGCCAGTGCTTGTCGAGCCCGAAATCACCCTTCTCTTCGGCCTCCTCCCACATCTCCCGCAACGTCGTGTGGATGAAGGCGCGCGCCGAGCGCAGCTTCGCCTCCGATTTCGCGACTTCGGATTGGATCACATTGTTCTCGCGCAAGGTCTTGCGGGCACCGCGCGGGATCTTGTCGCGCGCCAGCTCGACAAATGCCTCTAGCGCGCCGCGGGCGATGCCGAGCGATACGTTCGAGAACCCCATCGCATAGATCATGCCGCTGGTGAACCGATAGAGCAGCCCGGGCTCGCGCCGCTCGGCCTCGTTGTCGCGCGAGCAGGTGTATTTCTGCGGCACGATGAGATCGTTGAGGGCGTAGCTGTCGCTGCCGGTCCCTCGAAGCCCGATGACATGCCAATTGTCGATGATCTCGGCGCTCGATTTCGGGAACAACACAGTCCGCACGAACGGCCGGCCATTGGGGTTCATGCGCGGCGTGCCGTCCGACTCGAAGATCGGCACATGCGCGCCGAGCCAGGTCGCATGCCGGCTGCCGGTGGCAAATCCCCAGCGCCCGGTGACGCGGATGCCGCCCTCGACCGCGACGCCACGGCCGGCGCCCGGCAGATCCGGCCCCCAGGCGAGAATCCCGCGCGGCGGCCCGAAGATTTCGCGCGCCACTGCCGGTTCGAGGTAGGGGGCGGACATCGAGCAGCCCGAGTTCTGCCCGAGGCACCAGGCGGTAGAGGGGTCAGCCCCGGCGATCTCCTCCAAGACCTGGACATAAGTGAGCGGATCGAGCTCGGCGCCGCCCAACGAGCGGGGCAGCAGCATGCGGAAGAAGCCGCCCTCGATCAGCGCCTCGACGATCCGCTCCGGCAGCTCGCGAAGCTCCTCGATCTCGTCCGAAGCGGCCGACAGCGTCGGCACCAGCTCACGCGCCTTTTGCAGGTAATCGGTATCGCGCACCTCGGCGCGAGGCTTCTCCAGCGAGATCGACGACATTCTTCTTCTCCCGCAAACGGGCGCAACATACATCGACCGCGGCCGCGCCGGCGACGATTTCCGCGCAACCCACCCTCGCTTACGCAGCAATCGCGCGCCACCAGCGCCGGGTGAACAGCATCGCAAGGATGCCTGCGCCGCCGGTCGTCACGATGGCCCAGGAGGCGCCGATGAACCCAGCCAACAGGCCGAGATGGATGAACCCGATCATACCGATACCGATACACACCGAAAGGACACCAAAGATACGGCTGCGCATCTCGGGCGGCGCCGAGAGGTAAACGAGCGTCGC
>Ga0306923_10006247_pt1 | contig 11726 bp, 8 predicted proteins | sample sta12Can44000108_FD_203841 | JGI IMG/M metagenome (GOLD analysis project Ga0306923, IMG submission 203841) | Lab enrichment of tropical soil microbial communities from Luquillo Experimental Forest, Puerto Rico - statanox.12C.anox.44.000.108 (v2)... | ecosystem: Environmental > Terrestrial > Soil...
CAGATGCGGACAGAAATCAAAAAGATCCATCAACAAGTCACGACTACGACAGTGTACGTAACCCATGATCAGGTCGAGGCGATGACGCTCGCGGATCGAGTGGTCATCATGAACGCTGGACGGATCGATCAGATTGGCACGCCTCATGAGGTCTATCACACGCCGAAGACTCAATTTGTCGCCGGTTTCATCGGCTCGCCGACGATGAACATGCTGCCTTGCCGCTTAGTCGAGAACGGTAGCGGTCTGACCGTTCGGCTTGCGGACTGGCTCTCATTTCCGGTGCCCGCTCCGCGAATTGCCCGGTACCGCCCGCGAGTCGGCAGCGAGCTAACCTTCGGACTACGGCCCGAGCACATCATCGAAGGGCGCGGAGATGTTCCGCCCGGCGCGGCCGCCTTCGACGCGCGGCTCGACGTCGTCGAGCCAATGGGCATGGAGACCATGGTCTATTTCGTCGTCGACGGGTTGGAGGTCTGTGGCCGAGTCAACCCTGCCTCGGCGGGCCGTGTCGGCGAGTCGATGCGGCTTGTTGCCGACCTCAACCAGATGCACCTAATTGATCCGCGTACCGAACTGGTAATTTGACCGGGGCTGTCTCGGCCGGACCCGGATCGATTCGACCTCTGCTGTCGGAAACGGTAGGTGTGTCCGCTTGATCGAGAGAACCACGCAAGTTGCGACAAAGTCATCGTAATCACAGGTGCCGCGCCGAGGAATTGGGGCGAGGACTTCGTTGCACTGTCTGCTTTAACGGGGGGACCGCTCTCGCAGTAGAACGTTGCGCGCAAGCGTGTGCTGGTGGTGAATCAGCAGCGCAGTAACGGCATGGGGCGTGGTGTCGGAGTATCGAGTTGTTCAACCCGACCCTCAGCGAGCGCCCTCATGATCGAGACCCCCCATCAGTCCGCTCCGTCGGCCGATGATCGAAGACATCACGGCCCGCAAGTTCGCGACGCGGACGCAAGAGGGCCATATCCGAGCCGTCAAAGGCTCTAGCGCCTTTCTCGGGGCGCCGCCGGACACGCCGGGCCCCGAGGATTTACGCCGCTACCGCTGAATCTGGTAGCAGCTCAACCGGGCCTGCCACCGCCGCACAGATGACCCAGATTGACAAGCGCGCCTCGCTGCACATGTTGCGGCACAGCTGGACAATGAACGGAGGATGCCGGCCGCCTCGCTTATGACCGATAGTGGTTCGGGCCGCGCGGCCAGGAAGAAGCGGTCTGCTCGGCTTGATGCTGCTTATACAGTTTGCCACGGTCTTGCCGCTCGCGGCGGGCCTGCTTGAAGAACCGGTGGAGCATTTGTGCGGTCGAGTCTACGTGGTCGCCGCACCTCGTCTCGGGAAAGCCGTCAGCTCGTGAAGGTATCTGACGAGCCATGTGGCGTCTGTGGCGAAATGTACAAAACCGTTCTCGATCATCGCGGTCTGGCGTGCATGCACATGATCTTGCCGACTGCGGCTGGTAGCTGATCACGGCGTGCATGCCGTCCTGGATCAGCCGTGTGCTCAAAGCCTTGCCTTCGATCAGTACCAGACTCGCCTCGAAGGCCTGGCGCTGATCGCGCACCGCCCGATTGCTCCGGACATTGCATGCGCTTGCGCAGCACGTGCGACAGATTAAGGTCCTTGCCCCTGATCCCCCAGCTGGTGCAGACGCCGAAATCGCTGATCTCGCTTGCCTTGTTGGCGGTGTCTGAGCGTTGCGCGATCCGGTCGAATTTCTCACGGCCGCTCGTTGGGCGCGTAGTTCCTGAACCGCGCCGCCTTGACCATGGCCGAGCCCCGCGGCGCCGAGGCTGCTGGTATTGGCCGGGAAAATTATGTTCGCCGATCGTGCGGCGGATCTTCTCGATGGTCGCCAACAGCTGGCGCTCGGCGTGCAATGCCTCGCCGCGCCGCCGGGTACGCGAGTACCGGCCAAACTCAGTATCGAGCGCGGGTTAGGCCCGCTGACGTGATGTTGGGGTGGACGGCCCCCGAAGGCATCGATCGTGCCAGGCTGTGATGTGTGCAATGCAGCCAAAGGGAGCCGTCCCATGACGATTATCAGAATTGGTCTGGTACCGCCAAGCATGTCTTTCAAGTGCACGGCGTCGATGAGAACGAGCAAACGGTTGTCCGGCGTCACCTCCGGCGCGGCGAGATGGTGAAGTTCTTCACCAAGCTGGCACCGACCCGGATCGGGCTGGAAGCGTGTGGTGCCTCGCATTATTGGGCGCCGCCCATCTGGGCCCCGCGGTCGACATGGTCGCACACCAAGGCCGGACACATAACCGCAATCGACCAGACCCGTCCCCAGCTCAAAAGTCCTTGCGAGGCTGGGGCCGTCCACACAAGGGTTTCGGATGCCGGCCCATCGTAGCTATCCGCGCGCTCTAAGGACCGGCTTCGGAAAGCTCGCCAGGAAGAAGGCTCCGAGTCAGGCTCTGACAGCTACCGCTCCCAGAGCGTACTCCTCCATATCGCGAGGGTTCCGCAAGCGGTATAGTGGCGCTGGTGAGGGTCATGTAGACGGCAGGACTGCGAGCGCGCTCACCACCAAGCAGGAGGGTCAAATCATGACGAATTACAGGGTTATATCATCGGACAATCACGTGTTTGAGCCACCGGACCTGTGGACGAGCAGAGCCAAGCCGGCGTTCAAGGACCGGGTCCCACAGCTTGTCCGCGAGTATGACGGCGATTGGTGGTACTGCGATGGCCACCGGGTGATCGGGCTTAGCCCTGGGGCGCAGACAGGTATGCGGTTCGAAGAGCCGGAAAAGATGGTCCGTACGATGACCTTCGATAAAGTCCGGCGCGGCGGCTACGTCCCTGAGGAGCACCTCAAGGATATGGATGCCGATGGGGTAGATGTAAGTATTGTCTATCCCACGGTCGGACTGCTTCTGTACAGCGTGCCAGACAGTGCGCTGTTGTCGGAGATATTTAGAGGATACAACGACTGGCTCGCCGAGTTCTGCAGCGGGCAGCCCAAGCGCCTTAAGGGCATCGCCATGATCAACGTGGACGATGTGCAGGAGGGTATCAAGGAGCTGCAGCGCTGTGCCAAGATGGGGCTGGCGGGCGGTATGATCACCGTGTATCCCCCGGAGGGGAAAGGGTACGACAATCCGATGTACGAGCCGCTGTGGGCGGCGGCCCAGGATCTGGATAATCCGGTTGGTATGCACATCGCGACCAACCGACCGGGCCCAGGACAGGATTTCTCGCTCGAGGACCGCAACCGCGTCCGCAACTCCTTCCTGGCCAACGCCGACCACTGGGTGCGGATGTCACTTGCTGACATGATCTTCAGCGGCGTCTTTGAGCGCTATCCAAAACTCCAGATCGGCACCGTTGAGCACGAACTGTCCTGGATTCCCCACTTCCTGAACCGCATCGACTACACCTACACCCAACGCGTCCAGCAAGAGCGCTATCGGTTTAAGGAGTCCATGCTGCCCAGCGACTATTTCCACCGCAATGTGTTTGCGGGCTTCCAGGAAGATGAGATGGGCATACGCGACCGCAATGTCATCGGTATCGACAATCTCCTCTGGGGCTCGGATTACCCCCATGTCGAATCCACCTTCCCGAGGAGCCGGCAAATCATTGAAGAGGTTCTGAAGGACTGTACCGAAGAGGAAAAAGCCAAGATCGCCGGGGGCAACGCTGCCAGGATATACCGTCTCAATTAGGCTCCTGCGGTCCTCTTCTGGTCACCTGACGCTGCTACCGATGGGTCCTCCGCGGGAGGAGGACCCAGCGCTGTCGAGGGGCCATGTTGGACACAGCATTTTTGGGAGGGACCAGAGCCGGACTCAAAAGCCTACGTCCTGCCGGGCGGCCTGATGGCGAGAGTAACGAAGGTCTGCCGAGTGCTGGCAAGGTTCTCGGAGTCGTTGGCGAGGCGGTAATTTCGCCCAACCAGGAGAAAGTGCGCTCGACCACCCAGCGACGGGGTCGGACGATGAAACCGTTCATGTCGTCGATGCCTTGACGATCTCCATGCGCAGCGCCGGCACGTTGGCTGCGGGCTGCCGGGCATTATGTCGAAAGTTTGCCATTGAACCCCTCCACTAATTCATTGACGGCCGTCCAATGCGATGACTACCACCCTCCCCAGGGGGCAAGCAGTGGACCGGGGCCCTCGGCGATCGTCAAATGAGCGATGACCGCGTCGCGCAGTACCGTGTATGGCAGTGCAGACGGCATCGCGGGTTCGTTCCGCAGCCATGGCCGCGCCAGCCTCGGAACCGATCATCGTGAAGCCGAGAATACGGTCATCATCGCCAATCAGGAGCTTCGTGAAACCTGCTTCTCGTCCGTTGCCTCGGTCCGCAGGATGGCGCTCATCGGCAGTTTTGCAACCCGCGCCCATGATGCCTTCGCGCTGCGGCTCGCTCTCGCTCAGTCCTACATGCGCGAGCAGGGCATCGGTGAACATGCAGCACCGTACCACCGATCGCCTGTGCTGCGATTTCCGCCGGCCAAATACACCCATGTACCGTCAGCGGCACCGGCAAAGATGCTCTTTGTCGCCGGCCAATTGGCGCGTAACACGCAAGGGGTGTGCGTCGGCAAGGGCGATATGCGGGCCCAGATCCAGTAGGTCGGCGAAAACATCAAGACCTGCCTTGAAGCCGCCGGCGCCACCTTGGCCGATATCGTCAAGACCAATACCTATGTCACCGATTACCAGGAGTTCGCCAAGCACCCCGACATGAGGATGCGCTATTTCGGCCCGGCCACGCCGACCAGCACGACGGTCCAGATCAGCCGGCTGGCCGACCCCGACGCGATGGTCGAGATCGAGGCAATCGCGGTCATCGACGGCTGAACATCGCGGCCCTTGCCCCGTCTCGCGAGGCCGGGGAAGGAAGCCCGGTTTAACCATTTTGGTCATTAACTGTTAACAGCGGTGTCATAGACGGTCGGTAGCGTCCCCGCGTTTCCAGCGCAATCAGACGGGGATGAGGGGATGCGAACCGAACATCGGCGGCGCGCTTTGCGGACCACAGTTGCTTGGCGGTACGGCCTGTTCTGTGGCGCGGCACTCTGCGCATTGACGGTCACTGCCCTGGCGCCGGCCGCCAAGGCCGCCGGCGAGAGCAACAGTAACGACGGCAATACGACGACGCCGATCAAGCACGTCATCGTGATCATCGGCGAGAACCGCACCTTTGACCACCTCTTCGCTACCTATCAGCCGGTCAATAGCGGTGAGACCGTGCTGAACCTGTTGTCGGAAGGCGTTGTCAACACCGACGGCACCCCGGGGCCCAATTACTCGAGCGTGACCCAAAATCAGACGCTCAACACGAGTACCTACGAGATCAGCTCGCCCAGCAAGACCCCGTTCACGACGTTGCCGGCGCCATTAGCCGGCGGCGGATATAATAACGATGGGTCTCCGCCATTCTCGAATGTCGAGGACGCCACGACATACGAGAACGGACTGCTGCTGAACGATTATGTGCTTCTGACGACCGGCGGGGTTCCTTCGGCGCTGCTCGGCAAGCCCGATACCCGGATTATGTACGCCGGGAACAACGTCAACAACCTTCCGCCGGGGCCGTACCAGTTGACCGGCACCAACCCCGGTCAGCTGACTTACGACGACTACGCCGAAAGCCCAGTGCACCGCTTCTATCAAATGTGGCAGCAGCTCGATTGCAGCGAGGTGACAGGTTGCTTGAACGACCTTTTTCCCTGGGTCGAAGCGACGGTCAGCGCTGGCAGCAATGGCAAGCCGCCGCCGGCGGGCTTCTTCTCGCCGCCAGACGCTAAAGAGGGCGCAACGGCGATGGGCTTCTATAACGTCCAGCAAGGTGACGTGCCGTACTTCAAGATGCTCGCCGACACCTATTCGATGAGCGACAATTTCCATCAGTCGGTCGAGGGCGGGACCGGCGCTAATCACATCATGCTCGGTACCGGCGACGCGATCTGGTTCAGCGATGGCAACGGCAATCCTTTGCAGCCGCCGCACAATCAGATGGTGGCTGCAGGGAGCCCGAACGCCGGGGTCGTCGACGAGATCGAAAATCCGAACCCGCTAGCCAACACCAACAACTGGTACATACAGGACGGATATGGCGGCGGCTCCTTCGGCTCGGCCTCCTACGGCGGCGGCACCTACACCGCGTGCGCGGACACTTCGCAACCCGGTGTCAAGGCGATCGTCGACTATCTGACCGCGCTCGAGGTAAATCCGAATTGCGAAGCGGGGCACTACTATTTGCTCAATAATTATAATCCAGGCTATTACGGTGATGGCACCAGCGCTTACGACGATATCCGCAACCCGGCACAGACGGTGTTCACAATCCCGCCGTCGACCCGAGGATCGGGGCGAGGAGGGCGGCCGCCTCTTGCGGGCGGCCCTGTTGGCGGCGCAGGCGGGCGAGGCTCATGCCACCGCGCAACTCCCAGGACTTCGCGTTCTGCCGGCGCGCGACGTCGATGGTCTTCTTGATGGCCTCCTCGGCCTCGCTCGGCGTCCCGGCGCCGGCGAGCAAGGCCTCGCCCTTGAGCCGCCAGAGCTCCGCTTCGTGCGGCGCTCCTCCCGCCTTTTCGACCGCCTCCAGCCCGGCGACCGAGGCAAGCGCCGCTTCGGGTTGGCCGATCGCCAGGTGCGCGTCGGCCTGCAACGCAAGCAGGTGAGTTCGGTTCGACCCAAGACCGTAGCTGTCTACACCTTGCGCATTTTGGGCAAGTCCCTTCTCGCTTTCGCCCGAGACGCCGAGCGCCCATCCATCCGCGCAAAGAGCATACGAATGAAACTGCGGGAGACGGTTCTCCTCGCAGATCTTCAAAGCTCGTTCGGCAAAGTCGGCGGCCGCCGACGGCTCGTGGCGAAAGATGTGAACGAGCGCGGCGTAACACAGTGTTTGGGCGAGGGTCAAAGGATGCCCGAGCGTCTCGGCACTTCCTACCGCTGCCTGCAGCTCACCGAGGGACCGATCCGGGTGGCCGAGCATCCAGGAAATCAGGATCGGGAAGAACTGGCACGCCGCGGCGGGATGGGGACCGGGCCAATCCGCGAACTGCATGTTCGGATGGAACATCTCGAAGCCCCGCTGAAAGTGCGCAAGCGCCGGCTCCAGCTTCCCGTGCCAGTACAGCGTCGCGCCGAGCGCCATGTGCGCCCCGACGAGACGGGCCGCATCGTCAAGCCGCTCGGCCACACGCAACGCCTCCTCGGCAAAATGCTGGGACTTCTCCACCTCAGCGCGATTCAGATGGTAAAGTTGCAGGCCGCGGAGCGCCGTGAACTCGCGGGAGTGATCGCCGAGTTGGTGACATAGCTCCCATGCCCGCGTATAGGCTCGGCCTAGGTCGGGGTGGCTGTAGCTCTTGGTCGCGTGCAGCGCGGGACCAAGCGCCAGTTGCAAATCCAGCTCCCGCTCGGCTCGCTCGTGCATATCCGATAGCGCTTCGACCAATGCCAGGCCGCGGCGATAATGGTCGATCGCTTCGACATTTGCCGACTGCTTCGCCGCAGCCGTCCCGGCTCTGAGCCAGTACGCGATCGCTTGCGTCGGACCGTTCGCTTCGGTGTAGTGATGAGCTGCCAGCTCCGGTTGCGTGCTCGCCACCTCGGGAAAGCGATCTTCCAGCAGCTTTGCCGCCCGCTCGTGATATTGCTGGCGGGTACGCTTCAGCAGCGACTGGTAAGCCGCATCCTGGATCAGGGCATGCTTGAAGAGGTAGCGCGAGCGCGGCGGGCGGCCGCGCTGGTAGAGCAGCTCGTCGACCACGAGCTGACCGAGACCACTCTGCAACATCTCTTCCTCGATCCCGGCCAGCGCGCTGATCATGTCATAGGCAAACTCGCGTCCGAGCACCGAGCCCAATTGTGCCACTTCACGCAGCCGCGGCGACCGGTCGAGCCGCGCCATCAGTGAATCCTGCAATGTCTCCGGGATGTGCAACTGCGCCAGGGCGACCGTGAGGACGTACGCGTCGCCGCTGGCCTCGAGCACCCCTGAGCCGAGGATGGTCTTGGTCAGCTCCTCGACGTAGAGCGGCACGCCGACGGCCTTGGCGACGATATAATCGACCACCTCGCCGGGCAGCGGCCGGCCGCCGGCCAGATGACCGACCATCGTCTCGACCTCCGACCGCTCCAGGCGGTTGAGCGTGATCGGAATCATGTGCGAGCGTTGCGGCCAGGGCGGCGTTAATTCCGGTCGATAGGTCGCGACGACCAGCAGGGCCGCCGTCGGCGTCTGCTCGATCAGCAGGCCCAGTGTTTCCAGTGTCGTCGGATCGGCCCAGTGCAGGTCTTCCCATGCCATCAGCACTGGGGTGCCATCGGCCAATTCGATCAGCCAGGCGACGATCGCATCGAGGGTCGCGTCGCGCTGCTGCTGTGCCGTCATCGACAGGCGTGGATAGCGGTCTTCCGGCTCGGTAACCGACATCAAGTCGGCGAACAATCTGACACTTTCGGAAAGCGGCAAGGCCTTGAACCCGCCGAGCCCGGCTTCGAGCTTCGCCAGGTGCTGCTGTGCGGTATCCTCCGGCTGCCAGCCGAACACACGCTTCAAATGTTCGATGATCGGATGGAATGCGCTCGCCGTGTGAAACGGGGAACAGCGGATCGCCACCCAAACGTGGTCCTTACCGGCGGTCTCTCTTAGGCTCTCCACCAGGCGGGACTTGCCGACCCCGGCCTCCCCCTGGATCAGCACGACCTGGCCGCGGCCGCGGCAACTGCTGTCCCAGGCCCGCAATAGCAGCCCCATTTCCTCCTGGCGCCCGACGAGGGCTGCCGAGCTCCCGGCCCGGGTTGCGGCAAACCGGCTCTCGACTTCCCGCGCCGACAGCACGCGCCAGGCCGGCACCGGCTCGGCGAATCCCTTCAGCTCATAGGCCCCCAGATCCTCGAGGTCGAAGTGATCGCCGAGCATCGCGCGGGTGGCCGCGCTGACGATGATCTGGTTCGGCTGCGCCAATGCCTGCAGGAGCGCCGCCAGGTTCGGCGTCTCGCCGACGACCGCGGTCTCCGACGCCGTTCCTTCGCCGATCTGGTCGCCGACGATCACGGGTCCCGTGGCGATGCCGATGCGCACCGTGAGCTCGACCTCGGGCGGTCGGCGGAGCGCGGCATTCAGCTCCGCCATCGCCTCGACGATGTCGAGACCCGCCCGCACCGAACGCTCGGCCTCGTCCTCATGGGCGCGCGGGTAGCCGAAATAAACGAGGATGCCGTCGCCCATGTACTTCGCGACAAACCCGTCATAATGCCGGATCGCAGCGCTGCAGCGGCTCTGATACGACGCGATGACATCGCGCAAATCCTCGGGGTCCATCCCGGTGGAGAGCGCCGTCGATCCGACCAGGTCGCAAAACATCACGGTCAGCTGACGGCGTTCGGCGTCCGGCGCCGCAGCCGGCGCGGCGGGCGCAGCCGCTCTCTCGGCTTGCCGCAGGGCTGGTAATGATCGCAACAGCGCCGCGGGGTCGGGTCGGGTCACGCGTCCCTCGGGCGCCCAGACCAGAAGTTCGCCGCCGACATCGACCGCTATGCGCAATGTATTGATGAATTCGCGCCGGACGTCTTCGAGGGCATCGTCGTCGAGTTGGAAACCTCGTTTTACTCTGCGATAGGAGATGCTGCCCTCGGTGACGAGGCACCAGAGGACCTCTTTTAGCACCCGCGCAAAGTTCACGTTTCCGCCCCCGTTCCCCGCGACCTTCGCGGGCACCGACCGGAGCTTAATACTATGGCGCTCGCGCACCCATGCGATCCTTTTTCCGCCAGGCGGAAGAGCCGGCAATCGCGCCCCGCGGTGTCAGAGCACCGTGTAGACCTTCAATTTAGGGTTCCCCGTGCGAGCCGGCCGCAGGGCAGGGAGCTCCTTGCGTATCATGACAGTATGATAAAGTATGATTTTACCAAGGAGGACAGCCATGGCCGAGATCGAGCGGATGACGATTACCCTGCCGGCCGACATGGCCGCAGTCGTGAAAAGCGCGGTCAAAGGTGGCGATTACGCATCGACCAGCGAGGTGGTGCGCGAGCCGCTGCGCGACTGGAAGACAAAACGCACACTGCAGCTCCAGGAGCTTGCCGCGCTCAAGACCGAGGTCGACAAGGGGCTCGCCGATCTCGCCGAAGGCCGCGTGAAGGACTTCGACGCTGACAGGATCATCGAGAGAGGAAGAAAGTTATTAGCGAGCCGCTCCCGGTCCGCCTGACTGACGCGGCCGAGGCTGACCTCGCCGAAATCTGGACCTACCTGGCAACCCGATCATCCGAGGAGGTTGCGACCCGGTTCATCAAAGAAATCGAGGCGGCTTTCGACCCGATACGGCGCTTCCCGCTCGCGGCACCTACGCGCGATCGGCTGGCTCCCGGGCTGCGTGTAACGTTTCATGGCGCCTACGTAGTCTACTATAGGCCCCTTGCGGATGCGGTGGTCATCGTCCGCGTACTGCACAGCGCGCGCGATGTCGTCGCGCTCGCCGAGCGCGGAGGATTCTCCGAATGATCCAATCGACGGCTTTTCGGGGAGCGAGGGCTCCGTTGAGGCAGCAACGGCAGCGGTGATTGGCTGAGCGGTCGACCGATCACAATGCGGTGCGTCCGCACTGGCCGAGCGATGTTCTTGACCTGTTGCTCGCCCATGTCCTCGAACGAGAAATCGAGCTTGTCTCGCACCTGCTCGTGCGCTGCCAGCCGGCGCTCGACCTGCTCGCCGCTCATCCGTTCAACGGCCCCGAAGGTACGCTTCTCCGCAGAGTATGCCGGAACTTATTTGAACGCGAGCGGTTACACGCGGGAGATGGGGGCCGGATCGGGATCGTCGAGAATGCCGGCGACGGCGAAAACGCGGACCTCGCGCCGGATGCCCTTGGCGGCGATGCTGCCGCGTTCCTCGGCGCGCACGATGTCGCGCACCAGCGCCCAGGTCGGATAGGAGATCAGGATACCGCCCGGATCGGCAGCCGCCTCGATCCGTGCGGCGAGGTTCACCTCAGCGCCGATGATCGTGTAATCCATGCGGTCGTCCGAGCCGAAATTGCCGACAGTTGCAATACCCGGTATTGATGCCGACCCGCATCTCGAAGGGTTGCTCGAAACCGCTCGCGCGCCATTCCTGCTGCAATTCGACCATCTGCCGCTGCATGGCCACAGCCATCCGCACGCAGGCCCGCGCATCCTCTTCGGCGCCTTTGGTTTCCGGATCGCCGAAGAACATTAGCATCGCGTCGCCGATGAATTTGTCGATGTGCGCGCCATGCGCCAGCGCGATCTTTGACATCGCGGTGAAGTATCGGTTCAGCATCGCCGTTAAGTCTTCCGGCTGCATGTCGGCGGTGGTTGCGGTGAAATCCTTGATGTCGCTAAAGAACACCGTCAGCCGCTTGCGTTCGGTGGCGAGCTCCACGTCGCGCGAACCGGTGAAGATCGACGCATAGACCTGGGGCGAGAGGTATTTCGAGAGTTTGACCGAGAGGCTCTCCAGCATCCTGGTCTTTTCGTCGAGGGCGGCGTTCCGCTCCTCGATCTGCTTCAAGGTATCGCGCAGCAGCAGGTGAGTGTGCACGCGCGCGCGCACGACGGTGGGGTTGAACGGCTTGTGAATGTAATCGACAGCACCAAGCTCAAACCCTTTTGCCTCATCCTCGGCTTCGGTGCGGGCGGTCAGAAAGACCACCGGAATGGAAGCGGTCTCCGGATCGGCCTTGAGCCGCCCACAGACCTCGTAGCCATCCATGTCGG
>Ga0306923_10006248_pt1 | contig 11724 bp, 19 predicted proteins | sample sta12Can44000108_FD_203841 | JGI IMG/M metagenome (GOLD analysis project Ga0306923, IMG submission 203841) | Lab enrichment of tropical soil microbial communities from Luquillo Experimental Forest, Puerto Rico - statanox.12C.anox.44.000.108 (v2)... | ecosystem: Environmental > Terrestrial >...
ATTATCGGTGGGTGGCGCGGCTAGGCTGATCCCCGAAAGCCGGGCAACGCACCCGGTTGCCGCGCTCACCCTTCATTGCGGACGCGCCGACGCGGAGGCGCTCAACCACATGGCTAGTGCGTCCAAACAGTTGGCCGCGGAGATGCGGTGGCTTCTTCGCGTCGAAGAATTGATCCTCACAAAACGTTCAAACTCGCGCCCATCGGAATCGTGGATACAGATCGCCCGGAAAGTTGAGGGCGTACTGAAAAAGCCGAGCATGTCGAAATTTTTGGCCATACTGGATCAACACAACACAGAGTTGATTGCACAAAATCGATACAACCATGAGCGGCGAAACTCTTTCTTTCTCTTGGGTCCCCAACTGTTCCACGTGTTTCATTCCGTCAAAGCGCGATCGGCGATGCTTTCAAAAATGCCGGCACTTAACCGGCCCCCTGCGGAGGTCCGCGCTCATTTGGAAGAGATTTCGTCTAAGTGCAAGGATCTGGCCCGTCTGCTGCGGAAAGGGCCGCAGCCAACAGTCGCGTTAGCGGCGCATAGCGATCTCTCGGATGCGCAGAGCATAATCTTGTCCTCGCCGATAATCCGAAGCGCGAGCGAGATTGTAACTTTTGAGCGGTTAGACGTATTGCTCCGCCGCGCTGCAGCGGAATTCGAGGCAACGGCTCAAAACATCTCGCGCGCGAAACAGCATCAACATCCATCAAAAAAGGCGAACGAAGCGACGCAACTGGAAGTGCGATCACGGGCGGCGAACCAACTGGCGCGCGTGTTTCGCAAAGAGTTGCGACGCCCTTACCACAGCCACGTTGCAACGATCGTCACCCTTATGTCCGGCGTTCCAACCGATGACGACTACGTGAAAAAGGTCGCGAAGCGCAGCATGCCGTCATCCGTCTAGGGGACGAAATACCACGAAAACGCAAGCATTCTGTCTCCTGCATTTCGACGTAGCTTTAGTAGATTCCTGCAAGCGCAATATGGCAGGAGGATACTTATGCTACCGCGGATTCTTCGAACGCGCGACGCAGCGCGCTATCTAGGTTTGGCGGAAAGCACCCTAGAGAAGTGGCGGATTTCAGGAGGCGGGCCGCGGTGGGTTCGACTCGGTCTCTGAGCCGTAGGTTATCCTCTCCCAGACCTCGACGATTTTACGAATCGAAACTACCGCCGATCGACCTCCGACACGGGATCGACAACAACGGGGGCACGGTGAAACCATGGCCGAAAAATCACCGCGCGGCGCGGCTGATTTTTCAAACCAAAACGCGTCCGGAAAACTGCGTAACGCGGGTGACAGTAGCTCGGCGAAATTTCCATCAAACGAAAGGAAACGCAGATGGCCGAAAGTGAAGAAAATGTCGTTCCTCTCCAGATCGTCAAGCCGTCGTTCCTCGAACCCTTCAAGTCGAAGCGGGGACCGACCATTGCCGGCGTCGAAACGCTGTTGACGGCGCTGCCGGTTATCCGCATCGCCGACGCTAACGACTTTGCCCGCGTCCATCCCTGCGAGGAGGACTACTGGTCGCCCGAATTGTGCTTCGTGTCGGTGCCAATTCACGGTGACAAGCGCGATAAACTCCATTTGATTGAAGAAGATATCGCAATGACGCACCTCTCGGCGAAACGGGTGAGGCGGTTCCGGCTCGCGCTCGCGACCAAGCCTTACGATGCGATGTTTCTCTGCATCGTGCCGACGCAAAATCTCGATAACCCTTGGAACGACAGCGCGCTGAAGGCGGTCGAAAAAGCGAAGACGCACTGGGTGCAGGTGACGTCGCGCAAGGCCGAGGGTGTGGAGGGTTACAAGATCGACCCGGCGCAGGATATCGATGCCTTCCCGCCGCCGAAATGGACCACGCGCACGCTGGAGGAGTTGATCAAGGTCACCTTTGCCGACGCCATGATCGTGAACGATGATCATCCTGCGCTGCGCCGCCTGATCGGTGTGCGGCAGAACCTCTCTTGATGAACTTTCAAAAACTAGCGCACTGCCGAAAGAAAGGAAGGACTATGGCGCTAAAGCAGCCGCAGAAAGAAGAGTACACAGTGCACGACGTGCAAGACGCACTCGACAGCCTGTTGGCCAAGGGGCTGATAGTGAAAACCAATCGAATGCGCGACGGCCTACCCATCTACGTCGCGACCGAATGGGCAACGCCCGAGGAATCGAGCACCCAACGGCAGAGGAGATGCGGAACGGCTGCCATCGATGGCGACAAGCTCGCCATGATCGCCACCACCCTCGCCTAAAATGCAACGCCCGGAGCCGGTCGATTGCTTCCGCAGCGTCACCGTCGTCGATTTCGAATATGAAATTGACGACGGCGACCTGCCGCGCGTGCTGTGCATGGTGGCATATGTGCTCGACCAGAACCTGCGCCACGTCCGCACCATTCGGCTGTGGCGCGGCGAGTTTCCTTCTACACCACCGTTCGACATCGACATCGGGTCCGACGCGTTGATCGCCGGCTATTCGCTGTGGGCCGAGATGACGTGCTTCGCGACGCTCGGCTGGAAATTTGCCGCGCATGTCTTTGACCTTCACACCGCTTACCAGGCGACGACCAATCTGCTGCTACCTTACAACCCCGACGAGATCCGCAAGAAGCCGCGCAAGCGTTTGTCGGACGCCTGTCGCGCCTACGGCATCGAAGGCTGGGAGAGCATCGACAAGGAGACGATCGCCCAGGACATCGGCGAGGGCCGCTGGCACGAGCACGGTCGAGAGGCCGTCTTCGCCTATTGCGAGGAAGACGTGCGTGCCTCAACCGAACTGCTGTGCCGCCAGGTGCGCGGTCACGACCTTCGCCCGCCCGTCGATGCCGACCGCGTGATGCGCTGGTCGACCTACTGCGCCAAGACAGTCGCCCGCATTCAGGCCCGCGGCATGCCGATCGACGTGCCGCTCTGGAACGTGGTGCAGGAGAACAAGGCGGCGGTGATCCGCGCACTGTTACAGCGTTTTGACCCGAGCTGGGGTCACACGGACTCCATCTACACCCCGGAGGGTGAGTGGAGCGATTTTCGCTTCGAACAGTGGCTAGTCCGCGCCGGCATCACCGCCTGGCCGCGACTGCAGTCCGGTAAGATCGAGCTTGAGGGCAACGCCTTCCGCCTGATGTACTCCGCACACCCGGCGATCGAGGGACTGCACGCCTTGCGCGACAGTCTTGGCGTCATCGTGCGGGCCAGGATTCCGATCGGCCGCGATGGCCGTAATCGTCCCAGCCTGTTTCCGTTCGGCACCGCCACCGGCCGCAATGCCCAGGCAAAAAGCCTGTTCAATGCCCATGCCGCGATGCGCTCGTTCATGAAGTTTCCACAGGACAGCATCGCGGTCTATCTCGACTGGCGCACGCAAGAGGTCGGCATCGCCGCAGCTCGCAGTGGCGACGAAACTTTGGCTGAAGCCTACCGCTCGGGCGACATCTATCATTCACTCGCGCTGATGTGCGGCCTCACTGCTGAGAGCGACGTTAAGACCTGGAAGCGTAACAATACCGGACAACGTCAGCAGATGAAGGCGCTGCAGCTCGGCATCTCGTATGGCATGGGCGTGCGCTCGCTGGCGCGCGGCCTCAACTGCCATTCGCTGATTGCGAGTGAAGTAATCATCCGGCACCAGCAAAAATTCCCGCGGTTCTGGCAGTGGCGCGCCGAGACGGCGCAGCGGGCGATGCTGGAGCGCCACATCGAATCTGAATTCGACGGCTGGCCGCTGCACATCAGCAACTCACCGAACCAGCGTTCGCTTTACAATTTTCCGATGCAGAGCGGCGGTGCCGAGATGCTGCGGCTCGCCGCGTGCCGGCTGTGCGACGCCGGGTTGGTGCCGAGCATGCTGGTGCACGACGGCATCTTGCTCGAGCTGCAACGCCCAGAGCAGGTCGAGCAGGCGATCGCGATCATGCGGCAGGCCGGGGCCGAGGTCTGTGGCGGCCTGGAGATCGGCGTCGACATCGATCAGCGACTGGAGCGTGGCGCGCGCTATCGCGACAAGCGGGACGTCGCCAGGAAAATGTGGGACACGATCATGGACGTTCTGGTCGAGATCGGCGCTCTCCCGAAGACGACAGAGGGTGAGCGATGAAATTCGAAAAGGGCAAGAGCTACAAGGTCGTCAATGGCGAGTTTGTGGAGCGCACGTCCGAAGAGCAGGCCGAACTGGAACGGAAGCGGGCCATCTACCTCGCCGCCTCCAATTCGACCGCCAAGGCCGCGCCGACCAGACTACCGAGGTTGAAGGAAATGTTCGCCCGCGTGACAGTCTCGCAGGCCGAGCGACTGCTGCAATTGGAGCCGCCGGCCTTCGTTACAATCTATTTGTGGCTGTCATTCAAAAATTTCGAAGAGCACGGTTTATCCTTCGATTGGCCAACTGACACTTTTGCTAAATCCGGCATTGATCGTTGGGCGCAACGTCGGGCGCTGATCAAGTTGGCGCAGGTCGGCCTAATCTCGGTCGAGCGGGTGCCGTCTAAACCGCCTAAAATCACCGTCCTATAAGCCTGTGCTGTTGCACCGGGTGCAACAGGCGGTTCTGGAAGTGCTTACGATTGCAGGTAAATTTTCGATTTTTTACCTTCTCTACTCTTCTCTACTTAGTACTCTCTTCTCAGTAGTAATAAAATAAATGATGGAACTTAAATTGGGGAATCAATACCCGGTAAAGCGGGAGAAGGATGGCGGCCATGGCCAGATTGGTGCCGCGCTATTCGGAATATGAGCTGGAGACCTTGCGGCTGTGCCTCTTCCCGGAAGAGCGGCGTTCAGAGTTCACCCGCCAGCCGTGGAGCGGGCAAGGATTCCGGCACTACCTCGACCCCAAGATCGTCTGCATCGAGCACTTCATGCCGAAGGACAAGCCAATCTTGCCGGGAGCGTGGCAGCGGGATGGAAGCCGGCGGTCTAATGGCCCGCGCTAGAGGCCGAGCGCGAGGGTTCCTAAGCAGGCGACCCATTAACCTCTGATTTTTCCCCGAGTTTTGGCCGCCGTTTTACACCACTGACGACGCTTCTGCTGACTAGTAGTAGTATCCACTAGCTGCAATCTTCCTTGCGGGTTCATCGGAGAGCGAAGATCCATGAACTGTGACGAAAGAAGAGAGGCGTCAGAGCGATGGGGAAAAGGTACAGATTCCGAGGCCGGCCGGATCCGCGGAACAGAGACAGGCATCGCTGTGGCGCCAAGCTCCACGGAAGGCTCGCTTGTTGCAGACGCTGGCCGGTCAAGGGCAAGAAGCGCTGTCGTTTACATGGAGGGCTATCGACCGGAGCCAAGACGCCGGAGGGCAACGCCCGCGTCCTGGCCGCGTTAACCGAAGGACGCCGTCGGTGGATCGAACAAATGAAGGCCGAAGGGAAGAAGTTTCCGTGGGGTCGAAAGGCCGGCTATCGATGGATTACGCCCGCAATGCGCGAACGGGAAATGCGAGTATTGCAGGAACGCGTCGCCTTGCCCGGTCGGCCGACAAGGTCGCAGCTCCGCACGATGCCGCCCGAAGAGCAACGGCGAGCCGCGATAGAAGTGCTCGAAGAGTTGCGCGCACTGTTCAGGAGAGCCTCGAAGTAGATTTGCCAAGCTCGCGCGATCGCTCGCATCGAGGACGTCGTCGAAATCCAGGACATATTCCTGGACGAGATCGCCAACATGATGCTGGACAACGTGTTCGCCGTTGTCGACGAGCAGATCGACCTTGCTGAGGCACGGATCAGGCGGGGCGAACGCCCGGCTCTCGTGTTCGCCAGCATGCGCGCCGCAGTCGCGAGGATGCGCAAGGCCACCTACTAGGCCAGACCGCGGCGCCACGCCGACCGGCAAGCCCTGGTCGGCGATGACCTGTCTTGACCGGCGCGCTGAGCGCGCCAAGGCAAGTCTAGATGACAGTCGCCGTTTGGAATCGAAAGGCGTAGCATGCTCGTTGGCTCGTCAAAGGCAAATTGATCCGCGACCGCTGGCCAAGGTCGCAGGGCGAAGTCAAGGGAGGCCATTCATGTTCTGGTTTTACTGGGACACGGCCTGGTCCGTCATCATCAGCGGGATCATGTTCGCTACTATCGTCGCGCATCCAGACGCCGAGGTCAGAGAGACCTGGCGATCGTGAACTCGTGCTGCCGCGGCGCGCGGCGATGGCCAATGGTCCGCGGTGCAGGTGATGCGCGTGCTGGACCGCCTCGGCCCTTTCGTCTCCGAGGGCGGAAGCGCAAATAGCATGGCCGCATAGATGGTGGCGCGCATCTTGGATCGCGAAAGTGCAGGCGCCCGCCAACGACGGCATCGACACCCTCGCGATCCAGGACGGGCTCGGCCACGTCTCGATCACGCATACCACGTGCTGCACGACCTTGAGCCAGACCCGGTTCAAGGACTTCTGGAGGGACTGACCATTCAAGCGTTCTGGTTCCCGCCGCCGTCGATATGTCGGTGATCAGCCGTGTATAGTCGCCAATCCGTCACGGTGACGCCGCGACCCGGTGGCTGATTGCTCGGGTCTGGCCCCTATCATCGAGTTACGGGACCGCTTAGGCCGCTAGTGATGGTCAAAAAATGAGGCCACCGGTAGAGGCGGCGGCGACCTTGAGTGATTGCCCTTGGGAGACGCCCGGTAGGATGAGGCGTCACGCCGGCGTCATCTGCTCTCAGCAAGCCGGGCTGTTGATTTAAATCAAAGGTCCGAGAGTTCCAGTAAGCGTTTGCGTCTGCGTATCCCTTTTCACAAACAAACAGGAAGGACCCCGCTGAATGAGCGGATCCAAGCGATTATGAATACGCGCTGGCCAAGCGTTGGCGCAAAACACATTCATGACGTTGTCAGCGTTCGAGGAGCACGGACTCAAGAAATGGCATTGGAGAATACCGGGCGCCCCCCGTCAAACTGGCGCGCCGGCGATTACCTCGGCAGTCTCTTCGGCCCATACGAGTGTCTGGATTGCAGCGGACGCCACAGGCTTCCGGGTGAGGGCCGCGCGTTGATTTGCCCCGATTTGCCCGAGAAGGAGGCGCTGACTCGTGCAACCGGGTACATCGAGCTGAAGCTCGCCAAGGCGAAGGGCCAACCTACGACGGCCATTGAGGATCTGATGTTGTCGGACGTGGCGTTCAATTACTGGCCGCGCCGTTATCGCTGGGGACGGGCGATCTTCGACAAATATTTCGCTCAACTAAAACCGCAGCGCCGGGATAGCGCTCAGGACAGTGCTGATGAGTTGGCTGAGCTGATGCCCTGTTGGGTCGATAAGCTCGCGGAGCACGGCAGCAAGGCGCGCAAGCGCAAGCCCGCCGAGGCTCTCCCGCCAGGATGACCCGAGCCCGATGAAGTGACACGCGGGGCGGATTTAATCGGAAGTTGGATTATCAGCCGCTTGGCTTCGCCTAAATGGAGAAGCCCCGATTGTGCGGGCGAAGAAAGCAGTTTCATTCGCCGGTGGTATCCGGAGAGCGGGATGGCGTAGGTGAACGTATTAATTCTTGATCGGGCCTTCGGTAAGGCAAAATTCCCGCTGCATGCGTTCGACGATCGGAGTCAAAGCTTCCCTGGCCAGCTTTCTATCCGTTCGGCCAAATTTTATCCCCCGAAGCTCCCAGGTTGCATCCAGACGCGATTTGGGTGTTGTGCGCTGGATAGTCACACCTACGAAGGCTTCGCACCCAGCAGCAGCCTGGACCGCTTCCGTGATCGTCAATTCGAGTTCTTCGGTTGTTTTTGAAAACCGACCGTCCCTGCTCCACCACCTCTTCGGCGGCCCCGCAGCGAGTTGCTCGATCAAAGGTTGCGGGCCTTGTAGAACTAGCTTGCCAGTTTCAACTGTTGTTATAAAATTTTTTGCAGCTCGCTTCAATAACCTTCCGGCTTTCGGCGCGGCCCAACGGAAATGCGTCTCTATATAAGATTTCATTCTTCGATCTTTAGCGGCAAATCCCCGCCGTAAAAGACCTAAAACGGATTAAGGTTACGATGCCCGTGCAGCTCACGGACGCGACGGCAAGCCGTTGAAGGATGCGAAACCAGAGACTTTAGCCGCCGGCGTCAATCCCCGGTCTATCGCCGCCAGGATGAACCGGGCTCGATGGAGTGACAGGCGCGGCGGGTTTAATCGGAAGCTCGTTTATGAACCCTGGAATCCGGCCTAGGCGCGGCGATGAGCTTCCTGCATCCGATCGAATGCGTGATGCTTCCGGTTCTTGACCCTGATCCAGTGGCTAAAAGTCCCATCCGCACCCCGGGCGGCCAGGCCGTAGGTCAGGAAACCAGTGCAACTGAGCGGCAAGCCCTGCAAGGGCACAGGTGAATTAGTCAGCCCCGCAAACGGCATCGAACAAACACTCGTTCCAGCTTTAACCTTCAACCCGCCAATCAAGATTAACAGCAGCCTTAAGTTGCGGCACGCCCTTCCCGCCTTAAGATGCGCAACAACCGCGCGGCGGCAAACCGCTGTAGCAGCGTCGCGTGGCCAGGGGGCAACCCGCACCCGAGTGCTTCTAGGCCAAACCTGCGGCAGCGTCTTCGCTTGGGACTGCAAACCAGCAACTGCGAAGGACTAGGGTATGCGCAAAATCATTTCTGCGATGGCATTGCTGTGCGCTCTCGCGTCGAGCACAGAAGCAAGTACCGAGCATCATCACCGCAGCCACGCTGGGCGTCCCGCTGCATGGTGCGGGTGGTACATGCGCACTCAGGTGGGCAGCGATCCGGGCCCGGAATACAACCTCGCGCGAGCGTGGGCTCACTACGGCGTAAATGCTGGTGGTCCGACCGTTGGAGTTATTGTCGTCTGGAGACACCACGTTGGCAAGATCGTTGGCCGCGAGAATGGTCAATGGCTAGTGCAGAGCGGCAATGACGGGCACGCTGTCCGGACGCGCCCGCGGTCATTGGCCGGCGCAATTGCGTTTCGACGCGCCTAGGCAGGGATCTGAGCTGCACCGGATTTGCTTGGGCTTCGGAGTGAAGCCTTGGTCTTGTGATTGCGCCGCCAACATTTTGTTTTCTTGCGTTCTCAATGATTCAGAAACGGCCGCCTGTGAGTCATTTCCCGAGGGCTGGATGTACCGGCCAACCCCTCGCGCCGCTGGATTCGCCAGCGCCAGCAAACGGCATTTGACAGACGAAGCTAAGCGTTTTGCTCAGGCCCTCCGAATGTCATGGGCAGACGGTTGCTTGGCTGGCATGTCCCATCTCGCCAGCACCTCCGCATCGGGTTCGCGAGCCGTCACTCACCTCGAGCCCGATGGGTGTCGGCATCCTTCGCGCTCCCGATAAATGCAGCAGCCCGACGAACGGCATGTCTTCGTTCATGAACCGAAGTTCCTTACGGTCTTCGACTAGTTCTCCGTTTAAATGCCTGTGAAAATAGAACTGCTCCATCAGCTTCGGCGATCAATTTGGAGTCTGCCTGCTCTGGCGCCAAGTCTTAGGTTCTAAAAGACCTTTCCCGGGTCGCTGACGAGTCAATTTCTGGCCGCTGTCGTCGTGCTCCGTGCCCCGAAATCGCGCCTGTGCGCGCGGTTTGCGCGATTTCCACGCCAACTCCGACCAGGAGGTTCGCAGTGTCCGAGCTTGTGACCTATTGCGTGCTGACCTTCGCTCGGCGGGACGACGGCGTGATCGTTCCAGATAATCACGGTGCCGTCGAATGCGCCAACGCCGAGGCCGCCGTATGGCTTGCTGAGGCGATGGCTCACGCGGACGGATACGTCGCTGCCTTAGCCTTTGCTCGTACCGGCTCGCCCGCTGCCGGGGAGTATGGGCCCGATTGCCGATGTTCGTCTTGATCACGCTGTCCGTGGGCATGGCTGCACGCGGCGGACGCGAGATGCTGCTGACAGCCTGCCACGGCGCGATTGCATTTACGGTCGCTGCGGATACGCCCGCATTCGATTGCAAAAAAGCATGCGTTGCCGAGGAAATTTTCCCCTCCCTGGAGGTGTGGCCTAGCGCCCTATGTCACTCATCCTTGGGCCAGCGGCGAGCGGACTGTGTCATCCAGCCCCGGTTCTGCCGTAATTAGGCCGTTGCATCGACCTCGTGGGGACCTCACAGGGGAAACCACAGTTTCCTTAACCTTCATACGTGAGCGCCCATCCTCGGCTCGGAAACGAGGGTGGGCGCTTTAATTGGTGGATATGGGATTGAGATTGTTACCGTGCTGCCAACCGCATTTAGCAAATAGCTGGATGAAAACCTTGGTAGCGTGCACGGACAACTGATCGCCTGCGGTTCGGGTGGAAACATCGAGTGCTTAAATAGCTAAAACTCCAACCGAAATCCGATCTTTGGCGCCGCGAGTGAAGCGCAAACGGACGACGGCCGCGACAATACGCGTGCGCGAGGCTAAGGCCGATAAGGCGTGCAAGGCACTCAAGGTGACGAGCGGATATTGACGATTCTTGGCCCAGGCTCGATCGTCGGAGAACTCGCGATCATCGATCGTTCAGAAAGCCTGAAAAATTAGCATTATTTTGATTCATATCACAGACACGCGTCGCGGCGAGTATATAGAAAATTCTCGTGCGCCCTCGTTTAGTGTTGAGTATGGGGATGGGGAAGAATAGCCGCAGAGGGACGTATAGCCGAGCCGTTTTCCTCCGAAACGTTCGGAGGCTCCACGAACGTTTTTCTGAACTTCAGAAACTTCGAAACCGCGTGCGAATAGCCGAGATAAGAACAATCGGCAGAAAGCGCCGGTACGTCGCTCGGCTTCCCGCTGGCAACAATAGCCCTGTCGCCCTCGCGCCAGCCCTTGGGAGCTCGAGCGAAGGAGCGTAACTCGCGCCCCAGCAAGAAAGTTCCAACGGTTTTGCATGGATGGGTTCCATAAGGCCACCGTACTCCGTTTTCGAAAAATATACTCTGTTTTTAGGTCACGCCCCGTTTGGGTTCGCGTCGTGTTCATGCGCGTGTCGATGGGTGGCGTGGCTGTTGCTATTCAGATCAATGTCATGGTCGCCACGGTGGTGGCGGCCCGCGGTGGGTCCAATGGAAAACAGCGATTTGAAATCGATGCCCATCGATGAACTGTGGCAACTCCATCAACAGGTTGCCGCGAAATTGGCTCGCGAATTGGCGAGCGAAAAGGCCAGACTTGAGGAGCGGTTGCACAAGCTCGGATCGGCCGTCGGATCGTCGCCAGCGCCGTCCGTACCCGAAGGTCTTTCCCAAATACCGGAATCCGAAAAAGCCTGCCGAGACTTGGTCTGGCCGCGGTAAACAACCCCGCTGGCTGACGGCGCAGCTTCGATCGGGCAAGAATGATCCGCCCTCGCGCGCGACGCGAACATAAAAACCATTGTGCTTGATTTCGTGAAGCGACTCTGGCCCGGCCGGAACCTTGGTTGCCTTGGTTATTCCCGATCCACGCGCTACGCCCTGGCGGCTCGCGGAGTCGATATACGGACGCTGCAATGTCCTAATTGCGCCGATTTCCCTATGCGGCTAGGACCGCGGTCGCTACCCACCTAGCCCTCGGAAAAGGACTCACCAGCGGCCGCTTCTCCTCCTGCGACGCCATTCGTCCAAGATTGGAAAGCCGATCACCACGATGATCGCGACCACTGCGAAGATCACCAGCGCCGCTTCGCCCAACTCCGTGAGCCCTGTCCCCCTGTGCACGGCTCATTTGCCCCAGATGTTTCGAACGCGCTTGTCGGCGACCGCCGTGGAGATGACGGTGTTTGCTATCGAGCGATGGCCCATAAACGCCTCCTTAAGCTCAAAAGAA
>Ga0306923_10006249_pt1 | contig 11723 bp, 9 predicted proteins | sample sta12Can44000108_FD_203841 | JGI IMG/M metagenome (GOLD analysis project Ga0306923, IMG submission 203841) | Lab enrichment of tropical soil microbial communities from Luquillo Experimental Forest, Puerto Rico - statanox.12C.anox.44.000.108 (v2)... | ecosystem: Environmental > Terrestrial > Soil...
CCGCATCGCGGGTCCCTCCCTCTCCCTGCTCGCGGGGGGAGGGTTAGGGGTGAGGGGCAAGTCCCGCCGTAGAGGGTCCAAAAATGGAGCGGCGGGTCGTCTTTCCGGGCTGGCTGTTCCCGGCGCTATTGCTCGCGCCCCAGCTGACGGTAACCTTTGTCTTCTTCTTCTGGCCCGCCGGGCAGGCGATCCGGCAGTCGTTGCAGCGCAGCGATGCCTTTGGTCTGTCGACCCGCTTTGTCGGGCTCGAGAATTTTGCGGTGGTACTGGCCGATCCGTTCTACCTCGCCTCGGTCGAGGTTACCCTGATCTTCAGCCTCGCCGTCGCTTTTCTCGCCCTGGCGGCGGGGCTGTTGCTCGCGGTGATGGCCGACCGGGTCGTGCGCGGCACCGCCTTCTATAAGGCGGTGCTGTTACCTTATGCAGTCGCTCCTGCGGTCGCCGGGGTGCTGTGGCTGTTTCTGTTCAACCCGAGTGTCGGCATCGTCGCGGCGGCGCTGCGGCGCGCCGGGGTCGACTGGAACTACCTGCTGAACGGCCGGCAGGCATTGCTGCTGGTGATCCTCGCCGCCGCTTGGAAGCAGGTCAGCTACAATTTCCTATTCTTTTTGGCGGGGCTGCAGGCGATCCCGAAGACATTGGTCGAAGCCGCCGCGCTCGATGGCGCCGGCGCCCATCGCCGGTTCTGGGGGATCGTCTTTCCGCCGCTCGCACCGACCAGCTTCTTCCTGCTGGTGGTCAATATCGTCTACGCGTTCTTCGATACCTTCGGGATCATCCACAACGTGACCCAAGGCGGCCCGGCGAGGGCGACCGAAATCCTCGTCTACAAGGTCTGGTACGACGGCGTCGTCGGTCTCGATCTCGGCGGCTCGGCGGCGCAATCAGCGATCCTGATGGCGATTGTCATAGCACTGACCGCGCTCCAGTTTCGCTTTATCGAGCGGCGGGTGCATTACGCATGAGCCGATGACATGGTAAGCAGCGGCAAAAGCGCATGGGTAGCGCATGCGGTGCTGCTGCTCGGGCTGGCGGTGGTGCTGTTTCCGGTCTATGTCGCCTTCGTCGCTTCGAGCCTGCCGCTGGCCGACATTCTCGACGCACCGATGACGCTCTTTCCCGGACCAGACCTCGTCGCCAACTATCGCAACGCGCTCGCACGCGGGACAGCCGGCACCAACGCCCAGCCGGTCGCGGCGATGATTCTGAGCAGCCTCGTCATGGCGCTCGCCATCGCCATCGGCAAGATCGCGATCTCGTTGCCTTCGGCATACGCGGTCGTGTTTTTCCGCTTTCCGCTGCGCCGACTCTGCTTCTGGGCGATCTTTGTCACCTTGATGCTGCCGGTCGAGGTGCGCATCATTCCGACCTACAAGATCGCCGCCGATCTCGGCCTGATCGACACTTACCCCGGCTTGGTTCTGCCGCTGATCGCCTCGGCCACGGCGACGTTGCTGTTCCGCCAATTCTTCCTGACGATTCCCGACGAGCTCGTCGAGGCGGCCAAGATCGACGGTGCGGGTCCCTGGCGTTTCCTGGTGCACATGGTCATCCCGCTGTCGCGGACTAACATCGCGGCACTCTTCGTGATCCTGTTCATCTATGGCTGGAACCAATATCTCTGGCCGTTGCTCGATACCAACAGCCCGGCGATGACGACGATCATCATCGGGATCCGCCAGATGATCGGCAATGGCGACGCGCAGACCGAATGGCACTTGGTCATGGCGACCGCACTACTGGCACTATTGCCGCCGATCGCGGTCGTGCTGGCCGCGCAGCGCTGGCTCGTGAAGGGCCTGATCGAGCCGGAAAAGTAATGCGAGAGCGCCCGAGCGCTTCCGCGCCGGGGTCAACCGTAGGACAGCAGTCGATTGCGATGGCGCCTCAGCCAGGCGCGTGGCGCCGCGCTTCCCGGGGTTAGGCTCTCGACCAGCTGCCAGAAGAGTGTCCCGTGGTTCATTTCGACGAGATGCGCCACCTCGTGGGCGACGACATAGTCGAGCACCGGCTCCGGGGCGAGGATCAGCCGCCAGCTGAAGGAGAGATTTCCCTGTCCCGAGCAGCTGCCCCACCGGCTCTTCGTATCCCGTATGGTGATCCGCGACGCTTGGCGACCGATCCGTGCGGCCAATCGACGGGCGCGCGGCGCCAGTTCGACACGCGCGGTGAGGACGAGGTGGTCGCGCACCCGCCGCGCCAGATGGGCCGGATCGCCGCCGACCCGGATTTCGCCGTCGACGATTTCGACCGGCGGTCGCGCAGAATTGCGATCGTGACGAATCCGGTGGGGAACCCCAAGCACCGGCACGAACGCGCCTTCGACAAACGGCACCGGTTGCGGCAACGCCGCAAGGCGAGCGGCGATCCATTCCCGCTTTGCCGCCAGAAATCGCAGACCCGCACCCGCGGGGACGCCGCGGGGTAGAACTAGCTCGACCTTGCCGCCGACGGAATCGATGCGCAACGCCATCCGCCGCGCGCGCCGGCTGACCCGAACCATGACCGGGGCGCCGATCCCAAGCTCGCAGATTTGGCCAACCGGCCCTGTATTGCCACGCCGATCCAACATGTCACCCGGTGTGCCGCGCATTCCCGGGAAGGTAGCCGACCGCTTGCCCCGGCGAAAGCGGTGGCGGGAGTCCTTCATTCGATCGCCTCCCGGGGGGTTGTCCTTGGGTTGGACCGACGCCTGCCGCCCCCGAATCGGTGACGACTGGCTTGCCCGACCCGATGGTCGGTGCGAATGTATCGCGATCCCGTAGGGGGAGACGATGCTCAACCGTAGGAGGGTCGTGCAGGGACTGGGCGGCGTGCTGGCGGTAGCCGTTCCTGGCTTGGCACCGCGGCCGGCCTTTCCGGCGGCACCGTCCTATCTGACGTTTGGGTTGCCGGGCGGCGAATACGACACGGCTGTCCTCGATGCGCTGCCAGGCAAAAAACTGCTGATTAAACTCTCCTACCGCCCACCAAACTACGAGACGCCGGTCCCCTTCTTCGCGTCGCCGATCACCGCGAATGACGCCTTCTTTGTGCGCTACCATCTCGCCGACATTCCCGAGAAGATCGATCTGCCGCGCTGGCGGCTCCGGGTGGCCGGCGACGGCGCTGCCAACCCGTTCGAGCTGACGATGGCTGACTTGGAGAACGGGTTCGAGCAGGTCGAGATCACCGCGGTCTGCCAGTGCTCGGGCAATCGTCGCGGCCTCTCCGACCCGCACGTACCGGGCGTGCAGTGGGGGCTCGGGGCGATGGGCAATGCCGTCTGGAGAGGGGTTCGGCTCAAGGATGTGCTGGCCAAGGCGGGGCTGCGCAAAGAGACGGTCGAGGTCGTGCTGAACGGTGCGGACGGCCCGGTGACCGACAAGACGCCGGATTTCATCAAGAGCATCCCTATCTGGAAGGCGCTCGACGACAACACGATCGTCGCCTTGCGGATGAACGGGCAGCCGCTGCCGCATTTCAACGGGTTCCCGGCGCGTCTGGTGGTGCCGGGTTGGACCGGGACCTATTGGATGAAGCACCTCGTGTCGATAGATGCCGTGGCCAAGCCCTTCCAGGGCTTCTGGATGAAGAGCGCCTACCGCATCCCGATCGGAAAATTCCCGGTCATTGAGCGCTTCTTGTCTCAGGAGACCGATGCGACGACGCCGATCACCGAGATGGTGGTCAATTCGCTGACCACAATGCCCGTCGAAGGCCAGCGGTTCGACGCGGGCCAGCCGGTCGATGTCGGCGGGGTCTCCTGGGACGGCGGCTATGGCATTCGCTTCGTCGAGGTGTCGACCGATGGAGGCGAGACTTGGCATCAGGCGAGCCTCGGCAGGGATGACAGCCACTTTGCCTTCCGCCCGTGGAGCTTCCGCTTCACTCCGGCCGGTCCCGGCATGCACCGGATCATCGCCAAGGCGACCAACCGCGTCGGTCAGACCCAGGTCGACAAACTGATCTTCAACCCGGCCGGCTACCACAACAATGTCATCCGGCCGACGACGATCATCGTCGCTTGACGCGAGCGCGATGAAAGCCGCGCCGATCGGACTTGCCATGATGCTGATGGCGGCGGCGAGCGCGCGCGCCGAGCAGCCGGTGTCGCTGAAGGAAGCGCCGGGCCGGCCGGCCGTCGAAGAGAACTGCGCCGCCTGCCACAGCCTCGACTATCTGCGCACCAACTCGCCGTTTCTCGATCGCAAAGGGTGGCAGGCTGAAGTGACCAAGATGATCAGTGTCTTTGGCGCCCCCGTCGCACCAGAGGCGGCAAAGATGATCGTCGATTATCTGTCGGCGAATTACGGTATCGGCGGGTGATGCGGGCTGGTTCCGGTTGGAGCCGGCAGCCCTCGATCCGCCCGCTCGCGAGCCATCTCAGAACCGTTCTGATCGACCTCTGTTCTCGGTTATGATCTCCGAGTTCAACTTCGCGGGTTGACCGGAAGCGCCGATGTATTTCGACCGAAGACTTTGGGAATTGACGCGTGGGTTGCGCGGGTGGATCGCTTTGGCGGTGCTGCTGGGGCTCATCGCTGCGGTGGTCGGGATCGCGCGGTTCGCGATCCTCGGCGTATTGCTCTCCCAGGTGTTCAACGGCTCCGGCTTCTGGGCTGTGGCAATCCCGGCGCTCGGGGTTGCCGTTGCGGTGGTCCTGCGCGGGATCGTCGATCATCACCGAACGATGATCTCGCACCGCACCGCTACTCGGGTGCAGGAAGATCTGCGCGGCCGCCTCTACGACAAGATCACGGCCTTGGGGCCCGCCTGGTTCGCCGGCGAACGCACCGGCGGGGTCATGCTGTCGATCGTCGACGGGGTCGAGCAGCTGCAGACGTTCTTTGGCCAATACGTGCCGCAGGTCACCGTCGCGGTGCTGACGCCGCTGGCGATCTTCGCCTTCATCGCCTTCTGGGATGTGCCGGTGGCGGGGGTGATGCTGGTCTTCGCGCTGGCGACGTTGATCGGGCCAAGTGTGTTCCTCCACATCGAGCGCCGTTCCAGCCACGGGCGCCACGGCGCCCTCAAATCCTTCGGCTCGGAGTTTCTCGACGGCGTCCAGGGCCTGCCGACACTGAAGGCGTTCGGGCAGAGCGGCGCCTACGGCCGCCGGCTCGCGAACCGGGCCCGCGAACTGTGCGACACGTCGCTGAGGGTCATCTCGATCGGGGTGATGACCCGCGGCATCACCGATTGCGGAGTGGCGATCGGTGCGGCGGCGGCGCTCTCGCTCGCCGTCTGGCGGGTGTCGCACGGACTGATGAGCCTGCAAGCATTGCTGATCGTGCTAATGGCCGGCACCGAGGTGTTCCGGCCATTGCGCGATCTCCGGATGGTGCTGCATCAGGGGATCCTCGGACAATCCGCCGCTGCCGGCATCAATGCGCTGTTTGCCGCCGAGCCCCTGGTATCGTCGCGACCCGCAAACTCGTCTAGGCCGATCGGTCCACTTCTGCCGACGATCGCCTTCGAAGATGTCCATTTCGCCTATCCCGGCGGGCGCGGCGCCGCCCACGATGGGCTATCTTTTACCGTCGCCGCTGGTGAGAAGGTCGGCATTGTCGGTCCCAGCGGCTCCGGCAAATCCTCGGTCGCGCGCCTGTTGTTGCGTCTATTCGACCCGCAGCGCGGCACCGTGCGGATCGGTGGCCAGGACCTGAAAACGCTCGATCCCGAGGCGTTACGGCGGATGATCGCCGTCGTCCACCAGGACACCTATCTGTTCTACGGCACGGTCGAAGACAATTTGCGGCTCGGCAAGCCCGATGCCGATCGCGAGGAGCTCGAAGCCGCGGCGCGCGATGCCAATGCCCACGAGTTCATCATGGCCTTGCCTCAGGGCTATGCGACGATGATCGGCGAGCGCGGGGTCATGCTGTCCGGCGGGCAGCGCCAGCGTCTGGCGATCGCCCGCGCCTTGCTGCGTGATGTGCCGATTCTGGTCCTCGATGAGGCGCTGTCCTCGGTCGACGCGGAAAACGAAGCGGTGATCCAGCAGGCGATCGACCGGCTGTCGGCCGGACGCACGACCCTGATCCTCGCGCATCGGCTGTCGAGCGTGATCGGCGCCGACCGCATTCTGGTACTCGACAAGGGCCACATCGTCGAGACCGGCCGGCATGCCGAACTGATCCGGCGCGACGGCCCGTATCGCCGGCTGATGGGGGGGCAAGCGGAAGAACGCGAGGGCGAACTCGCCTTTGCCGAGGACGACCGCCCAGCGACGGAGCGCCGAGACCTTACGGAAATCGAGACTTCGGGCGCGACAGCGACGGAGGCGATGGCCGAGGCCGCGGCCGCTGTCGGCTGGGGCGCGACGCTCGGCACGCTCGTGCGGACTATCATGCCGTGGCGCCGTCGGTTCGCGATTGTCGTAACCTCCGGGATTGCCAGAGTCGCAGCGTTTATCGGGGTCGGTGTCCTCGGCGCGCTCGCCGTCGCTGCGGTCAAGACCGGCTTGCCGTTCGGCTATCTGCTCATACTGCTCGGGTTGGCAGCCCCGCTTGCGGGGCTGTTGCACTGGCTCGAATCCTGGCTCGCGCACGACATCGCCTACCGGCTGCTGGCGGAGATGCGGATCGGCTTGTTCCGTAAGCTCGACAGCTTGGCCCCCGCCTATCTGGTGCGCCGCCGGTCGGGCGATCTGGTGGCGCTCGCCAATCAGGACATCGAGACGATCGAGTTTTTCTTTGCCCACACCGTGGCGCCGACTTTGGTGGCGATCCTGGTACCGTCGACGGTGCTCGTTACTCTGGCCGTCGTCGCCTGGCCGATTGCCTTGGCATTGCTGCCCTTTGTCCTGTTTGCCGGGCTCGCGCCGGTGCTGATGCGGGCGCGGATCGATCGGCTCGGCATGCAGGCGCGCGACGCTCTCGGGCTGCTCGGCGCGTATGTCACCGAGACGATCCAAGGCCTTGCCGATCTCGTCGCGTTTCAGGCGGTCGAGGGACGGCGGCGGGGATTTATGGATCTGGTGCGCGACTATCAGAAGATCCGTCTGGCTCTGCTGCGCGATCTGTGGTCGCAGGCCGCTCAGCTCGAGATCGTGACCGGGCTCGGCGGGCTCGCGGTCGCGGTCGTCGGTGTCCGTCTCGCCGCCGAGCATCAGCTCGTCGCGACGACCTTGCCGTTGTTGATCCTGCTGGCATTGGCGTCGTTTCTGCCGATTTCCGAGATCGCCAATGTCAGCCGGCAGCTCGCCGATACGATCGCCTCGACGCGCCGCTACTATGCGGTGCAGCGCGAGACGCCAGCGGTCACCGACGGCCCGCTCCACCCGCCGGCGCCGGCAGGCGGCTCGGCGATCCGCTTCGAGGGGGTAGGCTTTTTCTATCCCGGGGCCCGGCGGCCTGCGCTGAGCGACATCCGGCTCGAGGTTCCGGCTGGCAGCACGATGGCGCTGGTCGGCCCCTCGGGCGCCGGCAAGACGACGATCGCCAACCTATTGCTGCGCTTCTGGGATCCGAGCATCGGCCGGATCGTGATCGATGGAGTCGATCTGCGCGATTTCGAGCTCGACCATTTGCGGACGCGGATGTCGCTGGTCTCGCAGGACACCTATCTGTTCAACGACACCCTGCGCGCCAATGTGTTGCTGGCACGGCCCGAGGCCGACGAGGCGGCCGTCCGTCGTGCGCTCGAGCAGGCGGCGCTGGCCGATTTTATCGACAGCCTGCCCGAGGGGCTCGATACCATGGTCGGTGAGCGCGGCGTCCAGCTGTCGGGCGGGCAGCGTCAGCGCGTCGCGATCGCCCGCGCATTCCTGAAGAACGCGCCGACCCTGATCCTCGACGAGGCGACCTCGCATCTCGACGCGGTCAGCGAAGCGCAGGTGCGCAGCGCGCTCGACGCGCTGATGCGCGACCGCACGACGATCGTCATCGCCCACCGCCTGTCGACCGTCCGCGACGCCGACCGGCTCGCCGTGCTCGACCGCGGCCATCTCGTCGAGACCGGGACCCACGGCGATCTGCTTGCCCGCAATGGGCTCTACGCGCGGCTGATCCGCCGCCAGCTCGCCGGCGCGCAGCAATCCCTGCGCCTGGCCGGGAACTAGCCGCCGGCCTTCAGACCGCCGCGGTTAGCACCTTCTCCTTGCGGCGGATCGCCGGGATTTCACCCTCGGGCGGCGCCAACGCCGGGTCGCTGTAGGGACGTGGATCGCGCTCGACGCGGCGGCGGATGCGGTGCAGATAAAGGTAAAAGGCGGCGAGCCTGACGTGGGTTTCGACGACTTCGCCGATGCGGCTGAGATAGAACGGGAGCGGAGCTTCGCGCGGCAGACCGGCGCGGCGTTCGCGGCGCAATTTGCGCCGAAAATACCCGCCCTGCAGCGGGTGCACATTTTCCTGCAAGAAAGTGAAATAGAATTGCAGGATGTGGTTCAGCAGGCGCACCGGCTTGATGCCGGAGGCCTTGGCGCGCCGCAAGATCGTCTCGATGTGCTCGGCCGAATAATAAAGATCCCAGGCTCGGCGATAGATTTGCTGCCAGTCGGCTGAGCTCATCACCACATGGCCGGTGGTGACGTGCTCGAGGTCGTATTTGTTCATGTCGGGGTCCATCCATACCCCGTTCTTGTGGAGCGTCTGGTGGTCGGCCGAACCCGGTAATGGCGTCAGGATAAAGAATTCGAGCAGATCGACCGGCAATTCCCGCTGCACGGTCTCGATGTCACGCGCGATGCGCTCCGGCGTGTCGCCCGGGAAGCCAAGGATATAGCCGGCATAGGTGATGATCCGCTGGGCCCGCCAGGCGAGAAACATCTGGCGGTATTCGTGCACCCGGTTCTGCTTCTTTTTGGCCTGCAGCAGATTGTCGGGGTTGATGTTCTCGAGGCCGATAAAGACCCGCTTGCAGCCGGCCCGCGCCGCCTTCTCGACAAAGTTCGGGATGCGGTGGCAGAGCGTGTCGACCTGGATGATGAACTGGAGCTCGAGCCCTTCGCGCTCGCGCATTTCGATCAGCCGGTCGAAGATTGCCTCCCAATTGCGGTTGCGCGCGAAATTGTCGTCGGTGATGAAGAAGCGGAAGACGCCTTGCGCCAGGTTGGCGCGCACCAGCCGCTCGACATCGTCGGCGTCGCGCCACCGCGATTTGCGTCCCTGCACATTGATGATCGTGCAAAAGCTGCATTGAAACGGGCAGCCACGCCCGGCATCGAAGGCGCCGATCGTCTCGCCATAGCGCCGCACGATGTCGAGCGGCAGAAACGGGGTGACTTGCCGCTGCAGCCCGGGCAGGTCGCTCATGTAGTTGTATATCGGCTGCAGCCGCCCGGCGAAGGCGTCGGCGAAGAGCCCGGCGAGCCGTCCCTCCGCCTCGCCGGCGAACAAGGTCACACCGAGCCGCTGTGCCGCCGCGAGGTCAGGCGGCAGCTCGGGCAGCATCGCGAGACACCCGGAGACGTGAAACCCGCCGACCGTGACTTGGATCCCAGCGCCGCGAAAGCGGGCCGCCAGATCCATCGCCCGCGGAAACTGGTTCGACTGCACACCGACGAGGCAGACCAACCCTGCATCCGCACCCTTGATCCGCCGGATGATCCGGCGGATCGGGATCACGGTGTGGCACTCGTCATAGGCATGGATTTCGATCGCAACATCGGGGCCCAGTGCCTTGCGCTCGGCGAGCTCCGTCGCGATGCCATAAAGACAGGCGAGCGAGTTCGACGGGATCCAGGATTTCCACCATTGGATCACATAGCCGTCGTTGTCGTAATGCGACGGCTTGATCAGCTCGAAGACGAACCGGCGGTCCCCCAAGCGCGGCCACTCCCCTCGGTGCTGGGCGAGTTTACCCCGTGCTGCCCTCGCGAAGAAGGGCCGAGTTGGTTTAGTGTCCCAGGTTCACCGAAATGGAGGCAAGGATGTTCGAAGGGTTCACCCGGACCGAGATCGAGACGAGTGGCGCGCGAATCCATCTGCGCCATGGCGGCGACGGCCCGCCGCTCTTATTGCTGCACGGCAACCCGCTGACCCATGTCTCCTGGCACAAGATCGCCCCGCGCCTAGCCGAGCGCTTTCATGTTGTCGCCGCCGATTTGCGTGGCTACGGCGACAGCGTCGGCCCCGACGATGCCGGCGACAACAGTATCAACTACTCGTTCCGAGCGATGGCGCAGGACCAGGTCGAGGTGATGGAGAAGCTCGGCTACCGCGAATTCTTTGTCGCCGGGCACGACCGTGGCGCCCGCACCACCGCCCGCATGTGCCTCGACCATCCCGACCGGGTAAAGCGCGCGGCGCTGATCGACATCCTGCCTAACCACCACATCTGGACCCACACCTCAAAGGAGTGGGCGTTGCGCTCATGGCACTGGGCCCTGATGGCCCAGCCCTACGACTTCCCCGAGCGGATGATGGCCGCGGTTCCGGCGCAATGGTACATGGAAAAGAAACTGTCGAGGCCCGGCATCGGCCTCGGCTTTTTCGACCCCGAGGCGTTTGCCGAATATGTCCGCTGCTTCAACTGGAAGACAATCAAAGGCTCGTGCGCCGATTATCGCGCCTGCCCGACCTGTGACTTCGATATGGACAAGGCCGATTTCGAGGCCCGGCGCAAGATCACCGTGCCACTACTGGTGATCTGGGGCGCCAAGAGCCACACCGAGGGTGTCCATGGCGATGTGTTGGCGGTATGGCAGCGCAATTACGCAACCGACGCCTCGGGCGGCGCGCTCCCGTGCGGTCATTACGTGCCGGAGGAGGCTCCCGACGAGACGCTGCGGTGGTTGCTGCGGCACTTCGTGCAATAAGGGCGGGAGGGCTGGTTCAGACCCTCAAGAGGGCCATCGAATATAAATTCTCGTATCGCCCCTCGATGCAAACTGCGTTTTGGTGAAGTCCCTCGGTCTCAAAGCGGAGGCTCTTGTAGAGCGCGATCGCATTCGCGTTGTTTTCTCTCACAGTCAGCTCGATGCGGGTCAGGCCAAACGCGAACGCCGCGTCGAGCGTGCGCCGCATCAGCTCGGGGCCGATGCCCTTGCCGCGAAATTTCGGCAACAGACCGATCCCCAAGGTCCCGCAATGCGAATAGATGACCCTGGTCCGGTTCGGGATCACGTCACACCAGCCGGCAACAATATCGGCGCTCAACACGACGAATTGCGGATATCCGTGCTCGATATTGTCGCGGACAAACTTTGCCACGTCTGCGAGCGGTGGGGCTTCGAGAAATGCGAGGTACTTCCGTTCCCGCGCGACGGTGTCGACCGCCGCGCGAAAGCCAGGAATGTGTTCTTCAGCAATCGGGACGATCCGATAGGTGATACCCATTCCCCGGAGACTATCGGGTCAGGCGCGACGTGCGACGTAGCCATAGGCGAGGTTGCTGCGGGTGGCCGAATGCAATGACGCCGCTCGCGCCGTCGCCAGCTTGTCCTTGCCGATCGGCGGCAGCTCGGCGCGCAGGTCGAGCTTGTAGAGCCGCGCCGAGTTGTAGCCGAAGATCGCGCTCTTGACCGCGCCATCGGCGGCGCCGAGCGGAGCAAACCCATGCTTCTGCGCCATGTCGGCCGGGATTTCGAGCCGGCGGAACGCCTCGATCTGCCATTGCGGCGAGCCGTACCAGACCGAGTCGGTCCCCCAGACGACATGGTCGAAACCCAGCCCCTTGATCAAGGTGCCCATCAGCGCCGCGGCAAACCGCGGATTGGCGACCGCCGAATTGGCAAACGCGGTGCCGACCTCGCCATAGACGTTGCTGACGCCGTATTTCTGCGGGATGTCGGCCAG
>Ga0306923_10006250_pt1 | contig 11722 bp, 14 predicted proteins | sample sta12Can44000108_FD_203841 | JGI IMG/M metagenome (GOLD analysis project Ga0306923, IMG submission 203841) | Lab enrichment of tropical soil microbial communities from Luquillo Experimental Forest, Puerto Rico - statanox.12C.anox.44.000.108 (v2)... | ecosystem: Environmental > Terrestrial >...
CGCCGACCATCCCAAGCTGATGTCGCTGGCTTTGCACGACCGGCTGACCGGCCGCCCCGGCCGGATCACCGGGCTCGTCAAGTTTCTCGATCACGTCACGGCTCGCGACCGTGTGTGGATCTGCACCGGCCGCGAGATCGCCGAGCATTGGCGGCGTGTTCATCCGGGGTGACGATCCCGACCATTTCGTCATCCCCGCGAAGCAGTTTGTGAAGGAACCTTACGGCCGCCCCGTTCCCGTCACCCCGGAAGCCGGGGTCCATCGGGCCGCGGCACCAACCTTTCCAGGGGTCACTACTGCTCGAAAAGGCCGGCATCGCCAATGGTCTCGGACGGATCTCTTTGGCGCTATCCCGCTCCCGCGAGACCGAGTAGGCTTCTCCTTCGCGCGTCAAGTAGGCCGGCTGGTCTTAGCGCGCGGGGTTCAGCCGGGAGTCCCCCATGCCCATCCGCGGAATTATGATTTCGGCCGCGATAGCCGCCGGATTCGCCGCTCTGCCGCTCTCGACCGCCGAGGCGCAATACTATCCGCAGCAGCAGCCGGCGGCGCCTCGCACGACCGCTCAGCTGAACCGCGACGAACTCGCTCGCCTTCAGTCGGGCAGCGGGTCCACACCGTACCATTGGGCCCCGGGTTCCCCGTCGGGATGGGGTTCTCCACCGGGATGGGGTCCCCCGCCGGGATGGGGATGGGGTTATCCCCCCTGCTCGCCGTTCCCACTGTTTTGGCCATTCTGCGTGGCGGGCGCCGTCGTCGGTACCGCCGCGATGATCGTCACCGCGCCGGTCCTGGCGCTCACCGGGGCGCCCCCCTACTATTACCCGCCGCCGTATTATTACGGGCCGCGCTGACCCGGCCCGCCTCGCGGCGCCTGGGGCGAGCGTTCATAGTTCCCGGCGGAGAACCGGCGGGAAGCTTGATTCGGGAGTCCATGCGGCCAAGCCCGTGGCGCCGGTCAGTACCAGCACGAGCAGCTTGAGCCAGAAACTCCACACACCACGCCCTGACAGCGGAAGCTATCGCGGGCGCGAAAATACTGATCACTGCCATCCCACTTCACCTCGACAAGCCTCAGGTACATCGAGTGAGCGTGATGTCCCTAAGCCGGACAAGCCGGAACCAAACAGGCGATTTCGAAGACGCTCCGCCCTCGGCCATACGGGCTATTTTGGGATGATCTGCCGATTCACATCCGCCCGAATCTTCCCGCAGCGCGGGTGCAAACTCAGCGAACCCAATGGGTTCAAGCCATTACGGCCCATACATCATCGCATCATCTGCGCTTTGTCGCCAATAAATTTTGCTCACAAGCGGCAATGAGTCCGTTCGTAAGGGACTAAATACCAAAAGATGACATCTCTATTCGGTGTGCGCACATGAGTAAGAGGTGAGCAGACCGGTGAGTCACTGTTCATATGCTTAGTGGGCAGCATGGAGCGAAGTCGAGCATGCCAAGAGTGATGTCGGTCAAAGATGCGTTTGGATACTTTGGAGCGGTTCCGACCAATCGACAATGGAGCTGGTCCGCCCGGAGTCCCGATGGTCGCACCGTCGTCGTCACATGGTGGAAGGATCAGGAGACACGGCGCAACGGCAAGATGGTGTATGACACTCGCAATATGCAGAACCTGGCAGAATGGCAATGGCGGAACGGTAATCGTGATCGGATCAGAAACCTTGTTCATGCTCGCGATCATTGCGACGGCCTATTCCGAATAGTCTGGGTCAAGACGAATGACCCGGATCAACGGGTTCGCAAAACCATCGAACGTTATCCGGACGAAACGCTTGAAATGCGGCTGATTGAGTTGGATGAGCAGACCGGCGAGTTCCTTGCTGAGGAGGTCTAGGACGCCGGGCGGACTCCAAGTCGAAAAAGACGCCCGGAGTTCGACGCGGCGATCGTGCGCTGGTAACCGCTGAAAAGACCGAAATCAGCTCAGATGCGTCGCGATCAGGTCATTAACGGGCGACGGGAGCTCAACCTCAGGCAGGTGACCGCAGCCGGCGAGCATGATGAGACGAGCATGCGGGAGCGCGGCAGCGAGCAGTTCAGCATTCGTCGCCGCCGGCGCGACGCGGTCTTCCTGCCCCTGAACCATCAGCAAGGGCATCGTAAGCCCGGCAGCGAGCGGGGGCATCTCCGCCTCGGCGACAAAGCGCGCCGCCTGCATGAAACCGACCGGGTTGGTCGCGCGCAAGGTTTGCTGTACCAAAGCCAAAGTATCGGCTGTGACGGCCGAACCGAGCAGTGCCGTTGCCCGGTCCCCGAAAGCATAGCCGCCGCGTTCGATCATGCGCGCACGCGCCTCGATGCTCTGAGCGCGCTCCTCGGGCGACGTTCTGTGAGAGATGCTGGTGCCGGTGAACACCACGCGCCCGATCCGCCCGGGGCGATAATAGGCAAATCACTGCGCGACGCGCGTGCCGAACGAGTTGGCGACGATGTCGAACCGGTCGATCCCGAGCGCCGACAGCAGGTCATCGAGCGCATCGGCATAATCACGGCAGCTCGGCGTTTCGGCCCGCAGATTGTCGCTCAGGAGATAGCCGGGGGCATTCCACGCGATCAGCCGAAAGCGATCGCCGAGGCCGGCCAGTTGATAGCGCCAGTGCAGCGAGTTGGCGCCGATGCCATGCAGCAGCAACACGGGCGGAAGGTCGACCCGTCCCGCTTCCATGTAGCAGAACCGGTCGCCGACATAACTGTGGCGTGACGTCGCCGGGATCTCTGCGAAGCGCAGTTCTGGAAGCGGCGGTAGATCGGCCATAGTGCACTCACTTTCATGGTTTACCAATCGACGAAAGAAGGTCTCCGGGGGGTGCGACGGTTCCCATCGGGGTAGGTAAGGTATCCGATATAACCCGACGAACGGAGCTAGACCGATGGATCGACTGACGCTCTATGGCAGCTTCACTTCGAGCTCGAGCTACAAGCCGATGCTGTACCTGGCGCTGGCGAGGCTGCCGTTTTCGTTCCGCACCGTCAACCTGAAGACCGGCGTGCAGAAGACGCCCGAATATTTAGCAATAAATCGTTGGGGGGTCGTGCCGTCGCTGCGTCACCGCGGCCTAACCATTCTACAATCGAATGTGATCCTCGATTACCTGGCACGCGAGACCGGGCACTTCGAGGGCAGAACGGAGCAGCAGAGGTGGCAGGCGCGCGAGTGGCTGTCCTGGGAGGCCGACCACATCACTTACGTCGCCAAGGTGCGCCACTCAGCGCGGTTTCGCGCCTCCCACCCCGAGACGATCGCCGAGTATCGTCTGCGGGCAGAGGCAGCGCTGTCTTTTGTCGACAACACGGTCAAGGACCAGCCGTTTCTCGTCGGAGATGATTGCACGATCGCCGATCTCGGTTGCTGGGGCCGCATGGTGTTTATGGCCGAAGGCGGTTTCGACATCGACAACTGGCCTCATCTCGCGGCTTGGGCGGGGCGCGCCTCAAGGCGATGCCGGGCTTCGCGCTTCCTTATGAGCTGATCCCGAGCAAGGATCGCGAATTCGATCCCGTCTAGTCAGCTTCGTGCCGATTATAGCGCGCCTGACGCGTCGCCCTGCTCCGAGGCTTGGTCACTGCTGAGTAGGACTCTCGTTGCCCTTACGAACAGGAAACCCAAATATGTTCCGCCAACGACCTTACCGGCATTCTAGTTTGATATCAGCTCGGTAAGGTCTGCGTCTCGGCCTCGTACGCTGCAAGCCGTCAGCTATCACGGCACGATCGCGGCGCAGGTTGCCGCATGGTGGGCCGCGCTAACCGGTATTGACCGGATGCGCTACCGAGGGTTCAGGCTACAGCGTTGCGCCGTCCGGCGACGTAGGCAACGCCTTGTGGGCCGACACGCTCGGCATGCACTTCACCAGCAGCAACAGCGCAGCTATCCCCGACACGGAATGTTTCCGCCTGCCCGCCACGGGTCAGTGTGATCTCGCCTCCAATCACCATGACGCGCGCATCCCAATCATGTGAGTGGTCGGGGTTCACCATCCCCGCTTGAAGCCCGCCGTAGAACACCTGGTAACCCTGTCGCCGCAGATCGGCTTCGAATTCGCTCTGGTTCATGACAAGCCCTCCTGCCTGCAGCTTAGAACCAAGCAGACGGACACACCAGCTGCATCTCACCTATCGGTGCGTGGGCATGACGATACTCGTAAGTGAGGGATAATCACGAGCTGCGCCAGCTCCCGGGGCTTTCTTTGGTCTGTATCCCAATTGCCCTCGATGGCGGACCCTGTGGTGGGATCTCCGACACTTCTCCCCGAGCAGCTAACTACCTATAAAACTTAGCGCCTTGGTGGAGCAAAAGCGGCTCGACCCCGCGATCGTCGCTTAGGAGAGATACCCCGTTTGACCGCGGCCCGGTACGCGGCAATCTATCACAGGCTGCCTCCGCGCGCACGAAAACACTGGAGATGCCGCTTTGATGCGGGGAACTCTGCAAGAATAAACAGTGCCGGACCAGATCAGTCGCTGCAAAGGGCCGCCCGCGCGGGCGAGGCCACGGCGAGCCCCTCGCTCGTACGAGCGCACCGCCGAGCAACCGAAGCGGACGTCGGGCCGGCGGCTCCTATAGCAAATCATGTATTGTCGTGGCGATGGAGGAACGAGAGGCGCAAGCTAACATGAGAGGTCGGCCCGGTTCGGTGAGGAGCCTTGAGGAGTTCGGTCGCGTGCGGCTGTCGGCCTCTTTCTTCATGCGCGATTTTCTGCACAGTGAGATTGCCGACTTCCACGGCATCCGGAACATCCCGGACGCTCCGGATTTGGCAATCGCCGCCGGCCGCGAGCTGTGCGAGAAGCTGCTGGAACCGCTGCAGGCGACCTTCGGCCGGCTGGCGATCCGTTCCGCCTACCGCGCGCCTGCGGTCAACGAGTTCGGCAACCGACACGGGCTCAGCTGCGCCTCGAACCTGCGCAATTACGGCCGCCACATTTGGGACCGTCGCGATGCCGCGGGCGCCATGGGGGCGATGGCGACCGTCGTCGTGCCATGGTTTGCCGACCGTTACCGCGACGGTGCGGATTGGCGCGCGCTTGCCTGGTGGATCCATGACCACCTGGCGTACAGCCAGCTGCAGTTCTTCCCCAAGTTGGCCGCCTTCAACATCGGTTGGCATGAGCGGCCGCGGCGGCGGATCGACAGCTTTATTTCCCCGAAGGGCTGCCTGACGCGACCGGGTATGGCCAATCACAGCGGTTCGCACGCGGAATTCTACCCCGGTTTCCCCCCGCTCCGATTGGAGTAATAAGGGCAGTCTGGAACTCCGCGACCCGCTTAAAGCGCCGGAGGTCCAGATCGGCGCGCAGTCGAGGGAGCGGGCGGCGAACCGCTGTCGCGATGCGACATTCGCGAGTGCGCGGGTGGTCGGACCCGAACAAGCGCGACCTAGAGCTTGCTGCGAGTTTAGGGAAAACTCCCATAGGGATTCTATACCGGAAAGTTCGCTAAACTCGCAGCGTGTCCCCCGACAACGGAAAGGCCGGGGAAAGACCGACCGCCGCGAGCAATCAGAGGGGAGGGAAAGGATGGAAGCCTATCGCATCGACCGCTTCGGCAGTGTTGACGGCATCGTGCTGCGATCGAGCGAGGACCCTCGGCCGGGGTTGGGCCGGTGCCTTCACAGCCGCGCCAATTTGGTGTCAATAGCGCGCTTCGCGTAGGTGGTTGATCGGTCGCGCTGAAGACAGAAATTATTGTAAAATCGTGATAATCTGGCGATTGTCGGCTCTTGACCTGGTCGCGCGGAACATCTGGACACCGCGCCGCAATTTTGCGGTCTGAAACGCGACTATCCGTAAGTTTTTTAGACCGCAAAATTGCGGTGCGGTTGCCCACGCTTCAGCCGGGACAGGTCGAGTGGAGGATGATCCGAAATTATCGCGATTCTACAATGGGTTCTATCTTCAGGGGGACCGATCAACCATCTACGCGAAGCGCGCTGCTGACTGCAAATTGGCGCGGCTGCGAAGGCGGTTCTCGGCAAATCGGATCGTGAAGGGACCGTCGCCGGTTACGCGCGGCAACGACGGGGTTGCGCCGAATTGCGGACCTTCCCGCCCTCACCCCGGAACGAGAAGATTCGACCCTCAGCGGACCCTCAGCTAGCGGCGCGTCGCCCGCAACGAGAAGGCGAGCGGCAGCCAGGGCTTATCGGGCCACCGCCACAGCCCGTCGGCACTCCGCACCAACACATCAAACATATGCCAGGCCACCCCGTCATGTTCGTGTAACCAATCCAGCCTCATGCCCGCCATCAGAAGGCCCGAAATGATGTCGCCTAGCGAATGTACCCACGTATAGGTCGTAGCGTTGGCAACCGTGCCGGTTTCGTCGATGTAGTCGTGGGCTTCTTCCATCACCACCGGCTCGCGCGAGAAGTAGGGCGCGAACAATCCCGGTCTCCCGTCGGGCAACGCAGCCGCGTCATCGAAAACCATCGCGGCCGGGTGCGCCTCGGCGAGGTACAGTGAACCGCTGGGCTTAAGGAAATGGCAGACAATCTCCGCCCAACGGTAGATATCCGACAGCCAGCAGATTGCACCCCATGTGACAAACACCATGTCGAAAGTCGCCGCCTCGGGTATGGCCGCCGGTGCGTCATAGAGGTCTGCGTGCACGAAGCGCGCCTGATCGGCAAGGCCCAGCTCGCTGGCAAGCCGACGTGCGGCGTCGATTGCAGGTGCTGAGAAGTCCAGTCCGACAACAGTGGCGCCACGTTGCGCAAACTTCAGGCTGTCGGAGCCGAAATGGCATTGCAAGTGCAGGATGCGGCCGCCATCGACGGGCCAGAGTTCCGCCTCTTCGATGGCAGTGAAACGGCCATGGCCCGCTCGCAGACTTGTAAGATCGTAGCCGCGCGGGCCGAGATGCAGGATGACCTTCTCATCCCAATGGGCACGGTTAGCCGCCTTCCATGCTGGTTCACTCACGAACGTCGCTCCTCTTGCGAAGCGGTAGCATCGCGACGTTGAGCTGACTTTTTTATGCGTCTAGCCTGATTGGCAGACCCGCGATTTCGAATAGCTTCCGCACTTTTTCGAGGGGCATCGACAGCTTTGCGGCGACCTCTTCGGGAGTCGGCTTACGGCCGATCTTGTTCAACATACGGCGAGACGTCCGGACCACCGCGTTAACCGTCTCGATGAGATGCGGCGGGATCTGACCATGCATCTGCGGCCTCCTCCCCAAAAATCGCCTCGGGCCCTTGGCGCGGGTTAGAGATGGCTGCGTTATGGTGGAGCGCAAGACCCGAGGATTGACGCTCACAGGCTGGTCAAATGACAACAGAGGACAAACTCGCATACGCCCCCGCGAGATCTGAGCCTGCATTCCCCGGATGAAGGGACAAATCTGAGCGGCCTTGCGGGTGCCGCGACAGATGTTCGCCGACATCCTGTCGCTGATCGCCCGCCGGCGAGCGCCGCCCGCGGTCGCATGACCAACGTTGGACATTGCACCGGGTCATCAGGGGGAAAGGTATGTCTCGGTACCAGCAAATCGGGCAGCTTCAGCGTTGCGGTGCTGTTGACCGACGGCTTGAACCGTCTTCTGCTCGTGGCAACGGCGAATTGAGTTGCTCAAGCCGGCCAAAGGCGCAATCCTCACCCGAAAATCGCCGGGAATCTGGCGAATGTCGGTTTGCTTCGGAAGGAACGCACAGATGACGCAACGTCCCTTCGTGAACCTCGATGAAATCGAACTGATACCGCAACCGCTAAGAAAACCGGATGGGGGGTTTGAGGCTCGCATCGCACCGATCGCCGCACCACTAGGTGCCACCAAGCTCGGCTGCCGCTTGACCGTCGTGCCGCCAGGAAAGAAGGCGTACCCGCACCATGTCCATCATGTCAACGACGAGCTGTTCGTGATCCTCAGCGGCCAGGCGACTTTGCGCTTTGGCGCCGAGCAATATTTGGTGGGCCCGGGCGATGTCATCGTCTGCCCGGCGGGCGGCGCCGACAGGGCACATCAGCTAATTAACGCTTCTACTGGCGAGCTTCGCTACATTTCGATCAGCTCCATGCTCGAGCCCGAAGTGGCCGAATATCCCGACAGCGGCAAATTCGGGGTCCTTTCGGTAACGCAGCCGGAAACTGTGCCTCCGCAGAGGCGGCTGCTATTTTTCGGGCGCACCGCAAGTGCCGTCGATTATTTCGACGGCGAGAGCTGAAGCCGCTCCAGCCGGGCTCGATCCACGGGGCAGGGGAATGGGCCGCCGGGATCTGAGTGCGGCCAACCTTGTCGGCGAGTGCGGCGATCTCGGCTGCCGCGTGGCCCGCGCCGGCGCTCTCGACGACACCCGGCCCGGATGCCATCGCGCGCACCAACGCGAGCCGAGCGCCCTGGCCGCCCGAGCGGCGTTGGCCGCGCTGCTCGAAGCCTATCTCGGCCGGCGCAGTGCCGCCTTTAGCAGAGGTTGATGGCAGGATCACCCCAACCCTTCCTCCGTCGGAAGCGGGAGGAAGGGATAATCCGATTCCGGACTGAGACACCTCGTTGCCCCCGTCCCCCTGCATGGCGGGTGGCCGTGCGGTATTTGGAGCTTCTGCGGGAGCGCACCGGCCTGGGATGGCCGCACCCATTTAAGACCCTCAGGCTGCCGCTCGAGAATGCCTGCTGAGCGCCCGTAACCGGCCGTTCGTCGGAAGAGCGGAACCCACGTGGGCTGTCCGATAGAGGTCATTTGGCGGCGCTACGGTGATCGAGCCGATCAACAACCTGTGGTGGCCGTGCTGATCACGGTATGATCCGCCCGGAAGGCCGGTCCCGACGAGGTCCGCAAATGAGCGCGACGCCAGACAGCACATTAGCCAATCTTGAGCAGCGTATAGCCGATCTCGAACGTGGGCTTGCCGAGTGCCAAGCCGAAAGGGACGAAGCGCAACAGCAGCTGGCTGAGAGGACGAGCGAGCGTGATGAGGCTCACGCCCAACAGACCGCAACTGCCGAGGTCTTGAAGGTTATCAACATCTCGCCCGGTGAGCTTAAACCCGTCTTCGATGCGATATTGGACAAGGCCCACAGCCTCTGCGGTGCCGAATACGGCGTCCTTCTCACTTACGATGGCGAACTGTTTTGGCGCGCAGCAGTGCACGGCTTTCCGGAGACGCGGTGGCGGGAGGGAATTCGCCCGGGCTTCGGGTATAGGCGGTTGGTACGTGGAGAGCGATTTCTGCACATACACGAACGGCGCAGCAGACTCGTTGAGAACGGTGTCCGGACTACGCTGGCAGTGCCGCTGCGAAAGGATGGCAAGCTACTCGGGATAATTACTGCCAACCGGCGGGAAGTTCGGCCGTTCTCGGACAACCAGATCGCGCTGCTCGAAAGCTTCGCCGCACAGGCGGTCATCGCAATGGAGAATGCGCGGCTGTTGACCGAGACGCGCGAGGCGCTGGAGCAGCAGACGGCGACCGCCGAAGTGCTCGGTGTAATCAATTCGTCGCCCGGCGACCTTCAGCCCGTGTTCGACGCGATGCTGGAGAAGGCCTTGCAGCTTTGCGGTGCGAGCTTCGGCAGCCTCCAAACTTATGAGGGCGAATATTTCGAGGTGGTCGCTGCGAAGGGCGATCCTCGTTTTGTCGAGAGAGTGCGAAGCCTTGGTCGGCTCTCGATGTCGCGCGGTGTTACGCAGCAGCGGATCGCAGACGGCGCACGTGTTATCCACCTAGTCGATATCCTGGAAGACCCTGTCTATCTCACTGGTAATCCGTCCCTGCATGCCACTGTCGAGCAGGCTGGCGTGCGGACGCTGCTGACGATTGCATTGCGAAAGGAGGACGAGGTTCTCGGCCAAATCAGCATTTATCGGCGAGAAGTACGCCCATTCACCGACAAGCAGATCGCGCTATTGCAGAATTTTGCCGAGCAGGCAGTCATTGCAACGGAGAATGCACGGCTGCTGGACGAATTGCACCAACGCACCGATCAAGTAGCGGAGCTGAACCGTGGTCTCGAAGCGCGGGTCGCCGAACAGGTAGAGGAACTAGGCCGGGTCGGGCGGCTGAAGCGGTTTCTAGCACCACAACTGGCCGAACTGATCGTCTCGCAGGGCGACGAAAAGATCCTCGAAAGCCACCGCCGCGAGATCGTTGTCGTGTTCTGCGATTTGCGCGGCTACACCGCCTTCACCGAGACCGCCGAGCCAGAGGACGCGCTCGACTTCCTGCGAGAATACCACGGCACCTTGGGTCCGTTGGTGAGCCAGTTTGAAGGCACGCTCGACCATTTCGCGGGCGACGGGATCATGGTGTTCTTCAACGACCCGGTGCCCTGTCCCGACCCGGCAGAGCGGGCGGTCAAGATGGCAATGGCGATGCGCGAAGCGGCGGGCAAGCTGATAAATGTCTGGCGGCGTCGGCTTGGCTCCGAACTGGGTTTTGGCGCGGGTATCGCCCAGGGGTACGCGACCCTGGGCCAGATCGGCTTTTCCGATCGCTCTGGCTATACCGCGACCGGCACGGTATGCAACCTCGCCGCCCGGCTCTGTGCCGAAGCCAAGGACGGGCAGATCCTGGTCAGCAGCCGCATCGCTGAAGCGGTCGAAGCGGTCGCAAAGCTCGAAGACCTCGGAAACGTCGAGCTAAAAGGTCTGAGGAGTCCGGTCGCGGCGTTCAACGTCGCGCAGAGCACCAGCGCCGCCGACGTTCGTCCCAATTTGACCGTCGTCGCGAGCGGGCCGGAGGCCTGAGGCAACGCGAGGTCTCAAAGCCACTCACCTGAGGACCAGGACCCCATCCCCAGGCCGACACGAGCGTTCGGGCGAAGTCCCGAGCGCTCACGACGACAAACTTTTTTATTCAAAGTGTGAGCTACTTCACACTCGTCGACCGATCCCTGAATGAACCTGCCGTGTCTGGGCAGATGGGGTGTTCAATCGGGAATTGGTTAGTGCGGGGAGAGCCTCCCGCGAATATGGCGAGGGCCGTCGTCGGAAACCAAGATGCTTAATGTTTCAAATACCGTGGTAGCACCCCTCCCCATCGTGCGCCCCCCTATCGCTAGCACCGGACATAGACCGGACGACCCCTGGTGGAACCCGGCGGTCGAGCACCAGGCGACCGACCGAGCCCACCGGATCGGCCAGACAAAGCCTGTCTTTATTTATAAACTGATCGCCGCGGACACGGTTGAAGAGCGGATCGTCGAGTTGCAGGACAAAAAGGGCCGGCTTGCTGCCGCGACTCTCGATGCGGGCGCCGCCGTCGGAAGCCTTGCCGTTGAGGACCTCAACTATTTGTTCGGCGACTGAAGTTTAGCTTGTGCGATTACCATTATCCTTTGTCGGGCGCGAGCCGGCGGTGATCCGCTCTCCCGGTTTGGACAAATCCTCGGCAACTCTCGGCTACTGTCGCCTGCAGCCGAAGAGCCCACTAACAACTGAGGTATCCCGGCGTGCGGGCCTGCGTTGCCAGGAGCAAACATTATGATACCGCCTCAATGCGCGATCGATCCGCGCGGAACTGGAAGTTCGAATCCAGCTCCCTCCGGTGAGTCCGCAAACTTTTGGTTCCTGGGCGACCGCCTAGCTTGCGGGGCGCCGAACTGACCGAAATTGACGCCGTCACGACCTGCGGTCGATGCTTGTGTTAGCCTAGGGTGATGATTCTGACGGCCTGGCTCCTCCACTCGATCCGCCTCGCCGCCGCCCTCGGGACGGCATTACTGCTGATGCAGGCGCCGGCCGTCACACGGGAATACCAGGCGGCCCTTT
>Ga0306923_10006251_pt1 | contig 11721 bp, 10 predicted proteins | sample sta12Can44000108_FD_203841 | JGI IMG/M metagenome (GOLD analysis project Ga0306923, IMG submission 203841) | Lab enrichment of tropical soil microbial communities from Luquillo Experimental Forest, Puerto Rico - statanox.12C.anox.44.000.108 (v2)... | ecosystem: Environmental > Terrestrial >...
GCATCCCCACGCGAGGAGGAACTCAACTGTCCATCGAAAACCAACTGCCACGACGACGGTCACCGCCAAAAAGAGGCCGCGCAGCTAGAACCCGCCAACGCCTCCTACAAGCACCAGGCGCGCAACGAAGGCGTAACCGAAATCATCGAGATGCCCAGCCCTGGACACGCACCCGCCATCGACGGCGACTGGCGGGAAGTCGCCGGCACCGCGCTCACCTTCGTCCAGCGATGCACCCAGCCCGCCCAGCCACCTCACGACGAGCGTCACGGACCTTGATCTACAGGCAAGGTGGCGGTCATCATCGGGGCAGCAAAGGCATCGGCCCGGCCGCCGCAAGGCCCCAGCCGACGTGAGCGCGCGGCATCAGTAGGCCAAGGGTTACCGTGGACCAGCCACGGTTCACAACGAGAAGGAACGTTGCCACCTGGTGGATCAAAGCCCGTCGAGCCGGAACCGCGCGCGGCTGATCACCTCCAGAACGCTGAGGGAGGGCAGGCGGGCGCCGGCCGGCGGGCGCCGGCTGCGGCGAAAGCCGCATCCCTCACTGCGGCGCGCTCGCATCCGCTGACCTGGCGGACCGTCCTGAACAGGGCGGTGGTTGTCGCCGCGGCTGGGGTGGCTATTTACCTGGTTCTGCCGGGCCTGACGGAGGTGCTGGCGTCGTGGCCCCGCCTGTCGACGCTGGAGCCGGCCTGGTCGGCTGCCGCAGTGGCCGCGGAGCTAGCCTCCTTCACCTGTTACTTCGCCCTGCAGCGGCTGGCCTTGCAGACCCGGAGTTGGTTTGCGGTGGTCACCGCGGGGCTGGCCGGCAACTCGATCAGCGGCATCCTTCCCGGCGGCAGCGCAGTCGGCGCCGCCGTCCAGTTCGAGATGCTTGCCACCGCCGGGTTCGACCCCGACACCGCAGTGGCCGGGCTCACGGCCTTCTCGCTGCTGAACGTGGGCGCACTGCTGGGGCTGCCCATCCTGGCTCTGCCCGCCATGCTGGCCGGCGCGCCGGCCAGCCCCGGGCTCGTCCATACGGCCTTCGTCGGGATCGCCGGGTTCTGCCTCGTTGCGATTTTCGGTGCCATCCTCCTGCACACCGACCGGCCGCTGGCCGTAGCCGGCCGCGCCGCCGAGGGCCTGGCAAACTGGGTCACTCGCGGCCGCCGCCCGCCGCTGACCGGCCTGGACACGCGCCTGCTGACCGACCGTGACACCATCAAGTCGGTCCTGGGCAAACACTGGCGGCAGGCGGTCGGGCTGACCACCGGCCGGCTCGGCTTTGACTTCTGCTGCCTGCTGGCGGCCCTACGCGCCACCGGCACCCATCCTCGGCCCTCCCTGGTGCTGTTGGCCTACGCCGCGGCCAACGTCATCGCGCTGGTCCCGATCACCCCGGGCGGGCTCGGCGTCGTCGAAGCGAGCCTGGGCGGCCTGCTGATCTTGGCCGGCGTCCGCGGCGGCGACGCCTTCCTGGCCACCCTCGCCTACCGGCTCGTCTCCTACTGGCTTCCCCTGTCCGCCGGCCTGCCGGCCTACCTGCTCTTCCGCCACCGGTACGGTGGCGCAGCCCCCCGCCCCACCAGCACGCACCCCTAGCCCGGGGACCGACCGCGACCCCGTGGGCACCGGCACCCGCGCACGACCGGTCAGGCCGACCACGGGGCCGCCGCGGTCCATGCCAATGAGGCGCATGGCCGGCGTGATGACCGGACAGCGGCCAAGTGCGCTTGACCCGCTATCCCAGCCAGTCCACCATCTCTCCCTGCCCAAGCCCCAGGCCCTTGACGCTCAAGACAGCTCCGCCTTGCGTTCCTCCTGTTCAAGCCACGCCTCGAAGAAACGCTCAAACTCCTCGTCGCCCGCGTCGTCGTCGCGGCCCTCGTGCAGCGCCTGGTCGATGCCGCGTCTCAGCAGAGCCCCCAGCGCGATCATCACCGCAGCCGGATCCAGCCCGCCCGTGATCTCCCTCACCTGCCGCAGCAGATCGTTCCGGCCCTCCGGGGTACGCGGGAAACCCCACGCCACCCTGGCCACCTCGACTGCTGCCCGCCCGGCCTCCTCGTCCACCAGCAACCTCCCTCGCGATTCCCCGGAGCATAGCTGGTAAGGAGTCGCTGCACCGTCCCAGAGTTGAGGCTTATGGGTCAATGACACGTGGGCAAGGCGACCAGTCGTTGGAGGAAGGTAATGGCGCGCACCACCTGCCGCTGCTCGAGCTAGTCGTTTCTGCTCGTGCACTCGTTCCTTGCCGGACCGCGGGGCAATCCGCCGGGGTCCCCGCGTCGAACATCTTGCGACTACCGGTGCACCCGCACCCCTGACCAAGGGAATCGTTACGCCAGGGAACGGTGTGACAACAGTGATCAGATTCTCTCGCAGATGCGACCATCCCCGCGGGTGACCAGGCTAACGAAGGAGATCCGCCATGACACGACGCACACGCCGCTGGATCGCCGCGGCCCTTTTGGCCGCCGCCGCGGCGGGCGGGTTCACCGTGACCGCCGCCACGAGCACGCCCTCCCCCGCCGACGACACCGTGATCACGGTCCACGGCGACGCAGTCAAGAACCCGTTGACCAAGAACGGCTGGCCCGACGGTACCCCGGGCAACACCAACATCGTCCTCACCGGCATCACAGCCACGGGCGTCGACTGATGATCCTTACTCCGTGCTGCCTGTCCCGTCCGGGCTCACCCCTGACGACCCCGGCCCGCTGAGGTACGCGACCGGACGGCCGCAGCGAACCCGCGGACATAGCTAAGGTCAGCCTGGCTACCAGGCAGCTCTCACACGATCAGCACGACGCGCGGCGAACTGCGGCAACCCCGTGATGCGACCAAAGGCTTGGGCTACCGCCTGCATGGGGACTGTGCGGTCGAGGGTCGTCCCGAAGCCGGACGAAGTCGACTAACGCTCTTCTGCCTGGGCACGCTCATGGCTCCGGAGAGCCCTGCTCGCCAGGCCCGCGACCTGGCAAAGCGGCTCCTCTGCGAGAGTCCAGGCGTGCAGCCGGGTGCAGGCATGCGGTCTGCCGCTTAATCGTCAACTGGTGAAGCGGTAATCCTTGGTCGCGCGGTGAGGGCGGACAGCGGCGGGCTCGACAGGGCATGGCCCTGCCGCATGGTTCTTGTCTGAGGCCCGGCAGGGTCTCAAACGCCGCCAGGCGGCCTGAGGCAGCTCCTGCAGGTACGGCAATCCCATAGGGTGGCCTGGGAACCGAGGACTAGCTGGCGGGCTCGGGAGGCGCGGGGATGTACCTGGATATGTGCGGTCGGCATGTTCCCTTCCAGGCTCTGGGCTCTTCGTCGTTCGCGGAGCTCTTGTCGTGGTATGCGCCACAGTTGCTGCCGGGCGCGTCGTTACGGGATTTCCCGGAAGCGAGCGATCTGGTAGGTGCGCTGCCGCATGCGACGACGGTTGTGGCGGTGGTGTGCGATGAGGGCGTGGTGCTGGCCAGCGACCGGCGGGCCACTGCGGGGAGCATGATCTCCAAACGGGATGTGGACAAGGTGTTCCGCTGTGATGAGTTCTCCGCGGTGGGTATCGCTGGGGTGCTGGCACTGGCTCTTGAGTTCGCCCGGCTCTTCCAGGTTGAGCTGGAGCATTACGAGAAGATGGAGGGCCGGTTCCTGTCGCTGGAGGGTAAGGCCAACCGGCTGGCCGCGATGATCCGGGGTAATCTCGGCCTAGCCATGCAGGGGTTGGTGATGGTCCCGCTGCTGGCCGGCTACGACCTGGACAGCGGCGCCGGGCGAATCTTTAGCTACGATCCGACTGGCGGCCCGTCAGAGGAACACAGTTATTACTCGATCGGATCGGGGTCGGTGTTCGCCCGGGCAGCCCTGAAGAAGCTCTACGCCGACGACATGACCGCGGATGAGACTGTACAGTGCTGTCTGCAAGCCCTGTATGACGCGGCTGATGACGACTCGGCAACAGGCGGGCCCGACCTGGCCCGGCGCATCTTCCCGGTCGTGACCACGGTCACCGGCGACGGGTTCAGGCGCCTGCCCAAGGCAGAGGTAGCGGCAGTCGCCCAGCGGGTCGTCGCCGACCGGATGGATTCGCCCGACGGCCCCACCGCCCCGTTGCGAGACTGAGGATCGCGTGTCGGCATGGGCCAACGCCCGGCTACACTCAGCGAGCTCCACGACAGCCCCCGACCACATCCGCCGGGGCTCAAGTACGCACTAACCTGGCCCAACTCAGGTCATCCCCGGAGCGCGCGGCTGCACCCCTGAGGCCTGCGGTTTTCGCGACCGCAGTAAGTATGGGAAGCCGTTCGACAAGGATCGCTTGGCGTGGGTCTCGGTGGCTGACGGTAACTGCGAAGAGTACGGGCAGATCATCTGCAGATGGCGATTCTTGACACCTGTTCTGGTCGGCCTTCGCGGCGTCGGACACGCGAATTGCAGCTCTAACGCGGCTGTTATCCGCTCAACCAAGTCGGCGCGATTCCTGCCTCACTGAAGGATCCTTGCTCCACCAGCGATTACTCGGCCAGCTTGGAAATCCAGCTATCAGGTGGTTCGTTCCGTGAACATCTTCTCCAATGACCCAGAGAGTAGATGGAAGCCATGCATCATTACCGCGAATCTGGATGCGAAGCTTGTCTGCTGTCAGGTCAGATGAGTCGGCATGGAGTGATTCGATGTCAAACTGATACTCGTCAGTCCTTGCGCGCTCACGCTCGTCAGGATTCGGCAGATCAGGAAAGTGACGTAGTCTCACGAATTCTGGGTTTGGAAAATGGTCGATCACAAGGTCGAACAGGTCTTCCGTGTCAGCGTTCGCGACATCCGCAGTCGTGTGGATGACCCACAATCTACGCAGCCTTGCCATAAGCCACCTACCTCCCGACGACGACAACTTCGCCGTGAACCGTGGTCCATCCTGCGATGGTTGTCACGAGGTTTACCAGTGTCGTCGTTGACCTTGTTGGCCTTGCTTGGTTGAAATTGCTGAGCCACGCTGCAGATTCCCCTGCGGGCATTGGCCCTTGTCACTAGACCGCAACTCGCGGATGTGCAGGAGCGATGCAGAACGTGTGCAGATGGCGTGGAGATCTGGCGGCCGTGTCTGGGGTGAGTCCGCAGAGCATAACCGTTGCGGGCAAAAGGTGCTATCTGCACAATCCGGTCTTTATTTTATTTTCGTCACATGATGCAACTAGCTTCCTCCCTGGATCATCCATGTGGTGCAAAATCTAGGGCGTGTCAAGGATCAACTGAGGCCGATTCGTCAAGGATCGAGTGAAACCAGGCAGGTCCGGGCACGAATGTGCTCCGGGCACGAATGGGTACTCGGCCCCTGGGAGCAGGAAGAGCGGGCAGGCCCAGGCCTGCCCCTACCATGCGCGGCGCAGAGCCCGGTGGAGGGTCCCCTATTCCTCATTCCTCGTTCGCGCGTTGCCAGGCCTATTCGAACTCGTCCCCGGAGATCTCGTTCAAGGCGAATTGGGGTCGCCGAGATCGAAGGGAGGGTTCATCGGCCAGTCTGCGGCGCTGCTTGCCACCGCAGTCCCGTCCGGCCGCAGCTCGACTTGGCGGACGCGCCGCCCGGCCGGGTCGTGCTCGGTCAGCCACCAGGCTGCGGGATCCTCAGGATCTGGCAGCCGCAGGTAGACACGGTTCTTGCCCAGGGGCTTGCCGACCGCGGGATCTCGGCGTTGCCGTTCCCGTCTTCGGTAAAGGTCCGCAAGCGGCCCGCAGGCCGCATCGGCGATGTCGAGTTCGTCGAGCGACCACGACTGGACAATGCGCATGACCGCGGGGTCGTCAATGACCTCGACCTCGGCGAACGTCGTCGTGATCTCCGCCGCGGACCCAGCTGTGATCCACCACCACAGGGCGCCCATGCCGTAGTCGTGCCGCACCAGGTAGCGCTGACGGCTCGGCTGCTCCCCTGCCACGAGTCGATTCTCGCCTACCGTGCGGCGCTCTTTCCCGCTTACCGTGGCTATCTGAGAGACAGCCAACGCGAGCCGGACCCCGGACAAGCTCAGCGACCGGCTCACATGACCGTTGCTGCCGTTTGCTGCTGCCGGAAGATCAAAAACGGCCGGTTCCAAGATCGGAACCGGCCTCTGAGCTGGGTGGAGCTGAGGGGATTTGAACCCCTGACCCCCTCCATGCCATGGAGCTTCCAGCCGTCGCCCGGTGTGTCTCACTGTGTCAGGACGTGAGGTAGAACATGATTATCGAACGCTCAGGGAGGCTCTGTATGGCTCGGTGTCGGCTGAAGATGGCTCCCCACTTGGCTCCCCGGAAACTCGTTAGCAGCGCTAATGTTCGAATGGTCGAACACCACAACGCGGCCTGGACCCTGAGGTTTTATCGCGACACATGGCCGCCGTCGGCGCCGACGTCATGCCGATGAGCCCGGGAGCCTGTCAGGATAGGTACCAGGCCCTCGCCGATCACGCCAGGAGGCAACGGGATGACCGCCCAGCCCGACACGCCCGGCCCGGACACCGGTTCGTATGAGGTGATCCACCTGGGCGGGCAGGCCGCGGTCGTAGTGCCGGTTACCGACTTCCTGCGTCTGCGCATCCTGGAGCAGGCTGCGACTCCGCAAGAGCTCGAGGACGCTGAAGACACCGCAGCGGTGCTGGAGTGGAAGGCCCGGGACGCCGCCGGGCAGACGACGTTCGTGCCCGCCAGCGAAGCAAGGCGCCGGCTCGGCATGCCCCGGTGAGCCTGCGGGTCGACTACGACGAACGAGCGATCAGCCAGGCGGCCGCGTTCCTCGACGACCCCCAGGGCATCCGCTCAGTCCTGGACGCGATCGACCGGCTGGCCGACGATCCCCGCCCGGCCGGATCGTTCCCGTACGGATCGGCTGACCTACGGCGCCTGCGGGTAGGCCGGTACCGGGTGCTCTACGAGATCACCGAGGAGGCGATCGCGGTCCGGCACATCGCCCGCGGCGTTGACAGCTGAGATAGCTGGGGGAGGCGCCGGGACATGGTCAGTCGGTGGCCTCCCAGTCGGCGTCGCGGTCCATCATCCGCTGGAGGATCCGCGGGGCCGGCGGGATCTTGGGCTTGGGCGGCTGCAAGATGGGCTCCCGGGCGGGCCCGGTCCAGGCGGGAAACGCCGGGCCGAGATCGCCGTAGTCGGGGTCCTCGGACGGGATCATCTGGCTGTGCCGGTCAGCGAGCCTGCCGGCAAAGGTCCGGTGCCCGGCGGCAAGATCCTTTATCCACTGGTCGGTCTCGCCCGGCGGCTGGTCTGGGGTAGGGGTAAGTCCGTCGCGCTGGGCTGCGCTGGCGGGCTCGGGTTCGGCGGACCGCAGCGGCGGGAAGTACTGGCCGGCGTGGCGGCGGTGCAGCTCGGCGTCGGCGGCGACGGCCAGCTGACGCTGAACGCGGGTGGCGACGTCAAAGTCGGCACGGTCAGCCATCGTCTGGGTGAACACGGTCTCGCGCTGCCGGTAGGCCTGCTCCAGGGCCTGGTAGCCGGCGGCCAGCGCATGCTGGACCGCGACCTGGCCGGGGTCGCCGCGCTGGGCGGCGGCGCGGGCCTCAGCGGCGGCGCGCAGGCCGCCCAGGCGGGCGTCCCAGGCGGCGGCGCGGACCTGGCGGAGCTCGTCTCCGACGTACTGGGGGGCCCAGGCGGTCTCGACCGGGTAGGTGTCGCGCAGGTGCAGCAGCCTGCCGTCGGGCATGCCACGCACATCGGGGCCATCAACAGGGCCGAGGGCGGCCAGGGCCTCGTGCCAGGCGGCCCGCGCGTCGGGCGCGGCCGGTTCGGGGCCGATCGGGTCGACCGGGTGGTCATAGCCGGACAACTCGCGCCAGGCGCCGATGGAGGCGGCCCGTTTCTGCCAGTCGAACCGGGCCGGCGGGTCGGTAGGGACCGGGCCGAGGGCGGCGGTGGCCCAGGGCGGGGGGTGGCCGGCGGCGTGCTCGCCGATCTGGTCTTTATGGGCGTCCATCAGGGCGGCGATCTCGGCGACATACGCGTGGCGCTCGGGGTCGGCGATGGCGGGGACCTGCGCGGACCACGGCCTGGATGGCAGCGGGACGAGATCCAGCGTGCCGTGCTTCGGGTTGCGCGTCTTGAAGTTCGATGCCTGTGCGAGGTGCGCGAGCTCGCGCTGCGACGGCGCGCGGCCATACCGCTGCTCGAACCGCGCCGCGCGGCCGCGCAGCTCCGCGGTGATCGACTCGCGGCGGGAGGAGAACACGCGCATCATCGCCCCGGAGATGCCCGTGATTTCGAACCCGTGCCCGTCGTCGCGGGCGGTCCATTCCAGGCCGAACCGGGCGGTGAGGGCTTCTTCCAGGTGCTGGGAGACGACCGCGGCAACCGCACCGATGTGCTCGTTGTACCCGAGCGAGTCCGGCGCCCGCCACTTCCCGTCGGTCCTGGTCCGGGCGACATGGGCGATCTGCGAGTGGACGTGCAGCTGCATGTCCCCGTCCCGGGAGGTGTGCTGCAGCCAGTGGGCGACGGCGAGGTCCGCTTCGCGCCACTGCCCGGTCTCCCGGCCGTGCACCCGGGTGCCGTGAGAGCCGGTACGGGTGTAGCCGGCTTCCCGCTGGAAGTAGCTGAACCCGGCGTGCACAGACTGCCAGATCATCTCGTCGACCTCGCCGACCAGGGCAGACCAGTACTCATCGCCGTCGTGGTCGCCGGCCTGGCGGGCCAGGCGTGCGTTCTCGCCGAGGGAGGCGTGGAAGATCGAAATGGACTTGGAGAGCGAAATGGTCAGGTCAAAGAAGAGGGGGCTTTGCCGGGCCTGCTTGACCGCGTCGGTTCGCAGCTCGCGGCGGCGTTCGGCGGTGGCGTGCGGCTCGGCGGCCAGGAGCTGCGCGTACAGGTCGGCGGCTTTCCGGCCGTTGCCAGGGGGACGGCCCAGGCGGGTACCGTCAGGAGCTCTGCGTTCGCCGAATAGCAGCTCGTATGGCTTGCGCTCGACTCGCTGGCCATGGTCGAAGCCGAGCGCCTTGGTGCCCGGGCCCCACCACCGGCCAGGTGGCTCCCCGCCGCTTTCGCTGGCCTGGATGTAATAACTGGCCGCGTCCTTGGCCGGGCCGCGGTCGACCTGCTTCCAGATGTAGTCAAGGTCATAGCCTTTGCTCAGCGTCGCTACAACTGCCACTACGCCCAGCGCCTTCGCAGCGCGAGCGTGGCAGAACTGCCCATACACATCGCATGGTGCATGGGTGTGACGGCTTGAGAGACGATGCTTCCAGCGTGGCAAAACGGCCGATCAAGATCAGAAACCAATGAAGCGGTAGTGAAATAAGTTAACAATCTGGGATAGGCGGTACCCAGGCATCGTGGAGCTGGTCGTGTGAGCTGCCGCGCTCGAGCGCGATGCGGAATGCGAGCCCGTCGACGAAGAGGTCGATCAGGACTTCGAAGCGCAGGTCCTGATCGCAGATCGCGAAGTGATCGGCGAGCGCGACGAGATTAGGGAACTGGCCCGGCGGCAATGACGCGAGGTAGCCGCGGGTCATTGCCGAGATCGGCTCGGGTGCGGGCTGGCCACGCTCGCCCGTTTCGTCCACGGTGAAGCCGTTCACGATAGAGATCAGCAGATGGTGGCCGAGGACGGCAAGCCGGTCAGAGGCCCCGCCGGCGCGCAAGATCGCGAGCACCCGGTCGCTGTAGCGCAACGCGTTGGGGCCCATCGGCACGCGGCCGATCGAGATCCGGACGATGTCGCGATGCCGCAGGATCGTGGCCCGCATCGTGCGTGCGGCGTCCTTGAGCTGGTCCCGCCAGCACGTGGGATCAGCGTCAGGTACCTGCTGCTCGCCGATGACCTCCTCGAAGACCAGATCGAGCAGGCCCTCCTTCGACCCGACATGCCAGTAGAGCGAGGCAGCACCGGCACCGAGAGCGTCGGCGACCCGTCGCATGGTAAAGCCGTCGAGGCCGTCGTCGTCGAGAATCCGGATCGCCGCGGCCACGATCGCCTCGCGATTCAGCGGATCGCGACGGTCGGCCAAGGCGCGGCGCAGTACCCGGTTCCACGGCGGCGGAGGTACCTCCGGGCCGGAGCTTTTCACCATGTCCACCGGGAACGCCGGCTGTGATCAGCGCCGACTGGCACTCAGCTCGGCGAACATGTCGGCGACCCAGTCTGCGATGAACGTGCTGACGTGGGGCAGGTGGTCCAGACCGATGTGCTCGGTGGCGCCTTCCTCAGCGGTAAAGACGCGCAGCTCGCGTTGAGGGCTGGCCACGGCCTGCTCATACGATCGGTGCGCGTATTCAAGCGGGATCTGCCGGTCGCCCGCGCCGTGGGCGATCAGGAACGGCACGGTGATCTTCTCGACCACGCCGTCGAGTTTGACCTGGTCGGCGAACTGGATGAATTCGTCGAGGGAGTCGTAGCCCCAGACCCACAGGACGTGGTCCCAGTAGTGCGGCACGGGCCGCTCCCCTTCGCGCTCCAGCCGGCGCCGCTGGACCGCGCCCCAGTCGTGGTTGGCGCCCCAGGCGACGACCAGGGCGAGCCGCTTCTCGAAGGCGGCGGCCCGCGGCGCGTAGTATCCGCCGAGGGACCAGCCGACCAGGCCGATCGCCTGGGAATCAACGTCGTCCCGGGTGAGCAGGTAGTCGACGCACGCGGCCGCCCAGGCCTCAGTGTCGACTCGGGCCGTGAGTCCCTGGAGTCGGAGGGCCTCGCCGGAGCCGGGGCAGTCGACCATGAGCGTGGAGATGCCGCGGGCGGCCAGTTCGTCCCAGTGGCCGGAGGAGTACATGTGCTCTTTGGTCGAGTCCAGCCCGTTCCACATGATCATGACTGGGGCCTGGCCGTCGTCCGCGGCCGGGGCCTGGCTGAAGTAGGCGGGCAGGGTCGTGCCTTCGTAGGGGATCTGGACGCGGGAGAGCCGGGGGTCCTTGAGGGCGAAGGCCTTCTGCTGCAGCTGAAGGACACGCCGGTAGGTATCGAGGCGATCGGGTGCCTTGGCACTCTGCATGCGTTCGGCCTGGCACAGGTAGTTTGCGGCCCGAGCGTACAGCCGTCCGGCAGTCCGGGCGTGGCCTGCTTTCTCGGCCGCCTCGGCCTGGGCGACCAGGGAATCGGTCAGGGCGGTCCAGGCTTGCAGGAAGTCAGGCGTTCCGGCGTCCTCGCCCCGGGCGGCCGCGTCCTTGATAGGGCGGCAGGCCCGGTCTACCTCGTCGATCAGCCCGCCGCTGTTCAGCGTGGCGACAACCCCAAGATTCCACACGTAGTTGCCAGGGAAGTACTCGAACACAATTGGTCCCTTCCGCTACGCGCGCACCGCGTCGCTGATGGATTTCACGCCGCCGTGGGCGGTCATGCCGCCGTCGACCGGGATCTCGGCGCCGGAGATGAACGAGGCCTGCTCGCTGAGCAGGAACGCGACCAGCGGCGCGACGTCGGCCGGAGTGCCGGTGCGGCCGAGCGGGGTCTCGGCCAGGTTGGCTGCTCTGAAGGCGGGAGCGGCGGAGGCGGTCATCGAGGTCTCGATGTAGCCGGGATGGATGGTGTTGACCCGGATACCGCGGGCGCCCAGTTCCAGGCACGCCGCCTTGGCCAGGCCGCGCTGCGCCCACTTGCTGGCGGTGTAGGCAGCAGGGAAGTGCCCGGTCAGCGCGGCGGCAGAGCCAACCAGGACGATCGAACCGCCGACGGTCATCAACGGGGCGATGGCCTGGATGGCCAGCAGCGCGCCGGTGACGTTCACCTCGTAGACACGATGAAGGTCGGCGGGGGTGACGTCGAGCAGACGGGCCCGCCAG
>Ga0306923_10006252_pt1 | contig 11721 bp, 6 predicted proteins | sample sta12Can44000108_FD_203841 | JGI IMG/M metagenome (GOLD analysis project Ga0306923, IMG submission 203841) | Lab enrichment of tropical soil microbial communities from Luquillo Experimental Forest, Puerto Rico - statanox.12C.anox.44.000.108 (v2)... | ecosystem: Environmental > Terrestrial > Soil...
TCAATTTTCAGAAATTCTGCGCCGCCGGCTCTTGGACGGTTTTATCGCCATTAGGACCCCTTTGCTGTCTTTTAGACCAGGGTCACTACCGCATCGACCATCGATACCTGCTGGGGGTCAGGCCGACATGCTCGCGGAAACGGCGGGCGCAATGGCTTTGGTCGGCAAAGCCGACGGCGATCGCGATTTGAGATAGCGGCAAATCGGTGCGCGCCAGCAGCTCCTGGGCGCGTCTGACACGGCACTGCACCAGATAGTCGTGCGGGGTCATGCCTTCGGACTGCTTGAATGCCCGGGCGAAATGACACATCGACAGTCCTGCGATATCGGCCAGCGTCTGGATGCTGATGTTCTCCTCGAGATGAGCCTCGATGAATTCGCGCACCCGCTGCAGCGCCCGAGGCGGCAAACCGCCGCGGTGCAAGCGAAGCTGCACAGCAACGCCCTGGGACGTGACTCCGGGACCCTGTGCCGCGTGCCGTGGTGGTAATTGCGCGCCGGCGGAATTGACAAACAATGCTTCGGAACCTGCGGAGGTTCTCGACTGCGTGGCGCCCAGCCTGCCAACTTCAGTAAAGAGCATGGTTGTGTTCCCTCTGAAGAGCTGATCGATGACACCTGGCAACCAGCAGCAAGCCCAACCGTGAGTTAGAAGGCTCAGCTGGTCTTTCGTATGGAAATATGCATCGACGCCGTTCCGGATCAAAATCAATGCTTGCTAATTCTCGCTTGCGTTCGCAAATGCAGGAAGCGCGGAACCGCAACGAGCGTCTAAGACGAAAGAATAAGATGACCGTGAATTGCGCTGGATGGCTAAGACGAAAGAATGAGAGATCCCGTGGAGATTGCCGTCCCACTAGACGAAGGGATGAGGAGCAGGCCGATCAATTTCAGGTCGGCCGACATTCGCCCGCCACAAATACCGTCGCGGCGCCGCCAATCTGACGCAATTCCCGGCTCGCGCGTTGGAAGCGTTAATTTTCGTAAAGAACCGAAAACGGCGTTATCAAGCTGCGCTGGCAGACTAAGATAGCTCGCTCAACAGCTCCCGAGCGGCCTTCACATCGGCGGTTTCGAACCCCTCGGTAAATCGGGCATAGACCGGGGCCAGCTCGTTGCGCGCATCGGCGAGCTGCCCTTGGCCGCGTCGCATGCGTGCGAGACTCGTGGCCGTCCGCAATTCCCAGGAGAGAGCGTTCTGCCGGCGCGACCAATCGAGCGACCGCAGGAAGCACGATTCCGCCGTCATCGCAGTATCTTGTGCATCTTCGCGAAGCGCAATCTCGCCCTTGATGCGCTCAAGCTCGGCAATATACCAGAGCTCTTCGTTGCGGGCACATCGCTCGAAAGCTTCATCCATGGCCGCCCGCGCGCTGGCGATCTCGCCGGCTTCGCAGCAGGTCTCCGCCAGCTCGGCGAGGAAAGCAACATAACGCGTGACGAATCGCGTCCCCAGAAGCTCGTGGAGGCCGGCGCGCAAGGTATTCACTCCGGCGGAGATGTGACCTTGCTTGATGCGCAGTACCCCGTCGAAACAATGTCCGGTGGCGTGCCACAGGGGCAACACGTGCTTGGCGGAGTGATCAAGCAACGTCGCCACATAACGCTCCGCTGCGGCCAGATCGCCTACGAACAGTGCGATGGGACAAGCGCATTGACCCAGCGCATTGCACAGCGAAAGCTCGTGATCGATGGATTGAGCATAGTCCACGTTGCGCCCGGCAACCTGCACGGCCTGATCGGGGAGGCCCTGGAGCCAGAGTATCTCTGCGAGGATATGGTATGCCAGCACTCGCTGGTCGTATCCAAAGCGGATGATATGCAATCGGTGACTGGAAGCCACATAGCGGCTGAGCATATTCTCGATATGTGTGCGCGCTTCGCCAAACTCCCCGAGGAAATGCAGCGCGTAGCCGATCATGCGTTCCCCGACGAGAGAATCCCTGGGATCCGTCGCCACCGCGGCAACATCCTTGAATTTGCGCGCAAGTGAGAGGGTTGCACGCAGGTTTCCGTCGCTCAGACGAACATTTCTGAGTCCGGAAAGGGCACGCAGCTGATAGTCGACGTCGTCAAGATGCTCCGCGATGGCCAAAACCTGGGTCCAGGTTCTTTCCATTTCCGAATCCGGATCCCTGTCGTAGCGCAGCGCCGCGCCGACCGCCGCGAGAAGCTTCATGGCCTCGCGCGAGCTTTGCAGCGCGGTCTGATCAAGGCCGGCGAGCGCTCGTTGGGCGCGATTGCGGCATTCCTCCATCAGCGACAGCAGCCGCCAGAGCGGCACGGCGGCGACGGTCAGCGCGATGCCGAGCGCCGAATCGCCGGCCGGCGAAAATGCCCAGTCCAGCGCCGTGCGGACGTTGTCGATCTGACGGGCATAGGCGGTCAACCATTCTGCGGCGGGGCGGGTCCCCCGCTCGGCTTCTGCACGCTGGAACAGATCCCGAAAATATTCGGCATGACGTCGCGCGAAGACCTCGGACTCGCCGCTCTCCTTGAGCTTGTCGAGAGCATAGGCGCGCGTGGATTCGAGCAGCCGGTAATGGGCCGCGGCGCCGCTGACATCGGCGACCACCAGCGACTTTGCCGCCAGGTTTGCTACCCGGTTGACCACGTCGGATGCGGGGACTTCCTCGCCCGATGCGACCGCGCTTACGGCCTCCATGGTGAACCACCCGGAGAAGGCCGCCAATCGGCGCAGAATCACGCGCTCGGATTCGGGGAGCAGCTCATAGCTCCAGTTCAATGTCGCGCTGAGCGTTTGATGGCGGGGCAGGGCGGTGCGGCGCCCTCGCGTCAGGAGATGGAATCGGTCGTCCAGGCGCCCTGCCACCCCCGCGATCCCGAAAGTGTCAACGCATCCGGCTGCAAGCTCGATCGCAAGCGGCATTCCCTCCAGCCGGCGGCAGATTTCGGCAACGATCGGCGCATCAGCGTCGCTGAGATCGAACTCGCCCAGATCCGCCGTTGCCCTTTCGACGAAGAGCTGGATGGCCGAGAAATCGAGTGCCTCGGCTGCCGAGAGCCCGGACGACGAGACAGGAATTTCGAGGGGCAGCAGACGATGCACACGCTCGCCATTCGCGCGCAGCGGCTCGCGGCTGGTGGCAAGGATGTGGATGCCGGGTGCGCGACTCAATATTTCCGCTGCGAGTGCGGCGGCCGCATCAATGACATGCTCGCAACTGTCGAGCACGAGCAGCATCGCCTTGTCCCTGAGGAAGACAATCAGGTTGGAGACGGCGTCACCCGATCGGACTGCGGTCCCGAGTGCGGACGCGAGCGCGCTCGGCACCAGTGCAGGGTCGGAGAAGGATGCGAAGTCGACCAGCCGCACGCTGTCCCGAAAGCGGGTGCTCAGATGGTCGGCGACGGCGAGCGCCACCGCCGTTTTGCCAATCCCGCCCGGCCCCGCGATGGTAACCAGACGCCGCTCCTGTACCTGCCCAAGCAATGTCTCGACGGTTTTGGTTCGGCCAACCAGGCGCGTAAGCAAAGCGGGAAGATTGTGCGCGGAGGCAGGAGCAACTGCCGGCTGGGCCAGCGAAGTCTCGGATAAGGAGATTGGTGCAACGAAACGGTAGCCGCGCCCCGGAATGGTCGTCACATACCGGCTGCCGGCCTGTCCGTCGCCGAGCGCCTTGCGCAGCGCTGCCATGTGCACACGCAGGTTTCCCTCCTCGACGATGGTGTCTGGCCACACCCGGGCGACCAGCTCTTCCTTCGTGATCAAATCACCGGGACGTTCCACCAGGGCGGTCAGGATATCGAGGGCACGACTGCCGAGCCGGATCGGCTTTTCACCTTCGAGCAGAAGGTGGCGACCCGGCAGCAGACGGAAAGTGCCGAAGCTGACGGCATGGTTGCCCGCAGAGCCCATCTCGCTTGACACCTTCAGTTGCTGCAACAGGCTCGAGGCCCCCGTCACGGTAACACGCTAGCGCTACTCCAAGAAGCGGCTGTCAATTCGGCAAAGTGCCCAAAATGGGCAATTGCTCAGTCGTACTGCTGAGAAAGCGTCGCACCTCTTGGTAGCTTCGCGTGCCGATAGGCTGCCATGCCCGTGAACTGACAAAAGCCGCGCCGATCTCGGACGAGTCCGACCAATGCGTCCCCGCATAGGCCGGCTTTCGTTGCCCTTCGGCCGCTGACCTGGTGTTGGAGGGGCATCCCTGTCCCTCACGCGCGTGTCTTCGCCCTTGCCGGGAGAAGTGGTGCGGCGTTGGTGCGGAGAGCATCCCCCGGATGGGGGATCGGGCGATCTGTCGGAAGGGGATATCCTGCGCTGTCGAAGCCGCTCGCGAGCGTCAGCAAGCGCGCCCAGCCATGGCCGGCATCCGATCACGCGGTGCTGACGACTCCCAGGCTTTGGGCGCGCGCCACGGCCTGCGCGCGCCGTTCGACGCCAAGCTTTATGAAAATGTGCTTCACATGCGATTTCACTGTTTCAGGAGCAATCGCAAGGGTTCGGCCGATTTCCTTGTTGGAAAATCCCCTGGCAATCAGCTTGAGGATGTCGCCTTCCCGCGCACTGAGCGATTCTGCGATCTCGGTGTTGGGCGCCGGCTGCGCGTTGCAGCGATGGTGCGATCTGCAGGCGGCAATCAGTCTGCCGACATACGGCAGGAGCTCACCGGAACTTTTTGTCCGTTCAGCGTGCTCCTGAAAGGCAGCGAGCAAGGCTCCCATGTCCGGGCCCGCATCCACGATGGTCTGATGAATACCGGCCTGGGCCGAGACGTTAAGAATATCGCGAATGCCGTCCAAGGCCTCCGCGGTCTGGTTTGCACCGAAGCGGACCAGCGCGAGCTGTGTTGCCGCCCGAAGTGCGAAATAGGCGTTGTGCACGCGCTCGCTCTCACGCCGCAGTTCCTCAAGAATCGCGATCGCTTCATCATGCCGCCTCTGCGAGGAGAGAACACAAGCGCGGGTCATTTTGGCGCTCCACTCGATGTCCAGCCACGCGCAGCACCGGGAGGGTGGGTATGCCTCCACAAGGCGCTCCAGCTGGTCGAGACAGGCAGTGGCTTCGCCGAGTCTTCCTTCATTGATCAGGAGCCGCGCCCTTTGCGATACCGCCGCGGCAGCCAGGCGTCCCCATCCCCGCGTGGTGCCCAGGTTTTCGGCCCTTTCCAGCAGCGTATAGGCACGCTCGTAGTTCATCCGGGACGCGGCCAGGCGCACCATAACCACATAGGCGCTGCGCACGCACTCCAGCATGGTCCCGGCGCTGATGAGAGACAGGCGATCGATGAGCATGGCCTCGGCCTCCTCCGGCCGACCCTCCTCATAGCGAATGCGCGAAATCAGGCTTGCAGGCAGCGCCGCGGCGACGGAATTCGGCCCCACGTGCTGCTCGGCCAGTCGCAGCGCTTCCATGTAGTAGCGCTCCGCCCCGGCGATGCGGATCTGCTGAGCCTCTGCCAGTCCCTGAATGCAGCGGCGATAGACCGACGCGAAAACGTTCCGCTTGTCCTCTTCGAGGGAGTACGGAATCCAGGGGGTCGCATAGAACTTGGTCAGGTCGCCCGCCTTGCGGTGCCAGTAGCGAACGACATTCGAGGCGACGTTGGTTGTCCAGGTATCATTGGAGCTGTCGAGGCATTGCTGTGCGAGCGGCAGCGCCGGCTCGCCTTCATCTTTCAGCGAAAGCGCAACCGAACGAATCGCCCGGCATTCATCGGCCAGGCGCTTGCCCTCAGCCGGACGCTTGCTGCCGATGTCCCGCTCGATTTCACTCAGGAGGGAGAGTGCTTCATCGGGCCTGATGGCAAGTGCCAGTCCCCACGCGATTGCGAGCCTCACCTCGAGCTGACCCCGCATCAGCTCCGCCGGGAATAATCGCTGCCAGTCAAGCAAGGTGAAGAGATCGCCCTTCTTGACCAGCGTCATGGCGCACCCAAGCGCCTGATCCGTATTCCCGGCCGCGATCCCATGCTGGACTGCCTCCGTCCATGACTCCTGGGACGCGAACCATAGCGACGCGCGCTCATGGAGTTTCGGTATTTCATCGGCAAGCTCGGACTGCAGTCTTTGCTTCAGATATCCGGCGAGCAATGGATGAAAACGATACCACCGCCCTTCCGGGTCGAGCGGGGACAGCAGGAGTTGACGTCTTTCGATCTCTTCAATCAGCGCCCCGCTTGAGCTCTCCGCCGTGACCGTTGCGGCCAGCGGAGTGGAAATGCGGTCGAGTATGGCGCTGCGCAACATGAACAGAACCAGCTCGCGCGGAAGTCCGTCGAGCAGCTCGGCAAGATAGGCGCCTATGGGCCGCACGGTGCCGGATAAGGCATGCACATATTTGCCGAGCTCTCGCTCTGATTGAGACGTGGCAACAACAATCCGCAAGGCGGCCGGCCAGCCATCGGTCTTGTGATGCAGAAGCTGCACGTCCGGAAAATCCAGCCTGCCGAGCTTGTTCTGCTCCACAAAGGTCCGCGTCTCCTGCAAATCAAACCGCAGAGCCGCGCCGTCGATTTCCAGCATTTGATTCTGGGCGCGCAGCGAAGCAAGCGGAAGCGGCGGTTCTGTTCGGCAGGTCAGCACCACATGGCAATTGGACGGCGCATGCTGGAGAAAGAATGTCAGAGCTTCATGGATTCCGGCGTCGGTGATCCAATGATAATCCTCCAGGAACAGATATACCTCGTCGTCTACATCCGCGAGGTCGTTTATCAGCATTGATATAATGACGTGCTGGCTGATCAGAAAACGCTCCCGGATCAGCTCGATTGCACCCGCGCCCATCCCCTTGCATGCGCGCTGCAGCGCCTGGGCCACATAGAAAAGAAAGCGTGACGGCTCGTCATCATCGGAATCGATCGACAGCCAGGCGATCGAATTTCCGCGCTGACTGAGGCGCTCAGCCAGGGCCACAGCCAAGGAAGTTTTCCCAAATCCCGCCGCGGCCTTGATTACGGCCAGTCGCTTGGCGGGAAGCTGCAAAACCAGGTCGAGCAGCCGCGGGCGATTGATCAGGCCCGTCAGCCGCGGCGGAACCACCTTCGTCGTCAGAAGCAGCGGTTGCCTCGCGGCCGGCGCCGGCCCCTGGAGAGGGGCTGCGGCGCGCACGGAGCTCGCTGTGTCGAAGTGCACCAAGCCGAAATCCCCCTGCATGCAGCACGCCATCCCCCATTCGGGGGATCGTTTCACCGCGCGGACTGTACGATGTCTGTCGAATCGGAGGAAGGCATGCCGCGCCGCGCGCAGGCCGCATGGAACAAGCAAGAACGTTCCAGGCGCGACAAGCCAATCCAAGAAGAACGACCGCGCTTGGGCGTAAGTGATCGCCGAAAGTGAGGCCGGTGCGGCGATACCGGCGGCGCTCCGCGCGCACCGCGATCTTTGCCGATGCAGAAGAACGCAACCGATTGAACGACAGGAGGACGAAGATGGCGACCGCAACCGCAACCGTGACAAAGCCAGTCAGCCAACCGAAACCGCTGCCGGCGCCGAACAGCGACTTCTATGAGCTTGCCGACGTCCTGACCGCCGAGGAAAAGGCGCTGGTCAGGAAGGTGCGCGCCTACGCCGAGACCAGGGTCGCGCCCATCATCAACAAATATTGGTCCGACGACGCGTTTCCGTTCGAATTGCTGCCCTCGTTCAAGGAGCTGGGCATCGGCGGGCTCGGCTATCAGGGCTATGGCTGCGCCGGCGGGAGCCAGAAGCTGTTCGGCTTCGTGGCCATGGAACTGGCGCGCGTCGATGCGTCGATCTGCACCTTCTTCGGCGTGCACGCCGGCCTGGCGATGGGCTCGATCTACCTCGACGGCTCGGAGGAGCAGAAGCAGAAGTGGCTGCCGGTAATGGCGCGCTGGGAGAAGATCGGCTGCTTCGGCCTGACCGAGCCCTTGGTGGGCTCGGGCGCAAGCCGTGGCCTGCTGACGACCGCGAAGCGCGAGGGCGATACCTGGGTTCTCAACGGGGAGAAAAGGTGGATCGGCAATGCGCCCTGGTGCGACGTCTCGATCATTTGGGCGCGCGATGTGGCCGACAACCAAGTCAAGGGTTTCATTGTCGAGAACAAGACCACACCGGGCTTCAGCGTCGAGAAGATCGAGCACAAGATCGCGCTCAAGGTAGTGCAGAACGGCGTCATCACGCTCAAGGACGTGCGCGTACCGGAAACGAACCGCCTGCAGGGCGGCAACTCGTTCCGTGACACCGCGCGCGTGCTGCGCATGACGCGTTACTTCGTGGGCTGGGGCGCAACCGGCGTGCAGATGGGCGCCTTCGAGCACGCGGTCAAATACGCGCAGGAGCGGCTGCAATTCGGCAAGCCGATCGGCTCGTTCCAGATGGTGCAGGATCTGCTTGCCAAGATGCTCGCCAACGTGACGGCCTGCCAGTGCATGATGGTGCGCCTCGCGCAGATGGACGACGACGGCAAGCTCGGAGACCATCACGCAGCGCTCGCGAAGGCGTTCTGCACCGCCAAGTCGCGCGAGACGGTGGCTTGGGGCCGCGAGCTCCTCGGCGGCAACGGCATCGTCGCCGACTACAACGTCGGCCGCTTCTTCGCCGATGCCGAAGCGCTCTATTCCTACGAAGGCACGTATCAGATGCAGAATCTGATCGTCGGCAGGGCCATCACCGGGCTGGGCGCCTTCGTGTGATTCGTGGTGCGAGCCGGCGCCTCTCTCCGGCTTGCCCCCCAATTTCCGACGGAGATGCGAACATGACCTCTGCAGCAGCAACACTCACGTCTTCACCCGCGGTCGTGCCTGCGGCCTCACCGGTGCCGACGCCGGCGCTGAATCTCGCCAATGCGCTCTACGAGAAAAAAGGCGCCGTCGCCTACGTGACGGTCAATCGCCCCAAGGTGCTCAACGCCCTGAACACGCCGACCTGGGCGGACCTGCGTGCGGCATTCCAGGACGCGCGCGATGACGCCGCAGTGCGCGGCGTCATTCTCATCGGCGCCGGAAAGGCATTCATCGCAGGCGCGGACATCGGCGAGCTCGCGCATCTCACCGCGTTCGAAGCGGAGCAGTCCAGCCGCTTCGGACAGGAGGTGCTCGATCTCATCGAGAATCTCGGCAAGCCGGTGATTGCGGCCGTCAACGGCTTTGCGCTCGGCGGCGGCTGCGAGACGGCGATGGCCTGCACCATGCGGATCGCGGTGGAAAGCGCGAAGTTCGGCCAGCCCGAAGTAAAACTGGGGCTCCTCCCGGGCGGCGGCGGAACGCAGCGCCTCCCGCGCCTGGTCGGAAAGGGCCGCGCGCTGGCGCTCATTCTCTCCGGAGAGATGATCGACGCACAGGAGGCCTACCGCATCGGGCTGGTCAACGAGATCGTCGCGGCAGCCGATCTGATCCCCCGCGCCGAAGCAATCCTGAAAAAGATCGCCTCCAACGCCCCGATCGCCGTCAAGCTCGCGCTTGAGGCGGCGAACAAGGGAATGGAGACGAGCCAGGGCGAGGGCCTGCTGCTGGAGGCTTCCTATTTCGGGCTCTGCGCCGCGACCGAAGACAAGAAGGAAGGCACCTGCGCCTTTCTCGAGAAGCGCGCACCACGTTTTCAAGGGCGGTGAGCTGCGCACGACAATTCAGGAGAGAAAACCAATGGCAAGCGACAACATCTTCTCGGGGTTGAAAGTGGTGGACTTCGCCAGCTTCATCGCGGGCCCTAGCGCCGCTGTGATTCTGTCCGACTTCGGCGCAGACGTCATCAAAGTGGAGCCGCCTGCCGGCGACCTCTGGAGAATGGCGCACAAGCTGCCGCCGCAACCGCAGGCGAAGGACGCCTACCCCTGGCACCTGGCCAATCGCAACAAGCGCGGCATGACGCTCGATCTGAAATCCCCAAGCGCCCAGCCGGTCCTCGAGCGACTCGTCAAATGGGCTGACGTGCTCATCGTCAACACGCCGCATCCCGCACGCAAGAAATTGAAGCTCGAATATGACGATGTCGTGCAGTGGAACCCGGGCTTGATCTATGCGGATCTCACGGGCTTCGGCGAAAAAGGGCCAGATGCCACTCTTCCGGGATTTGACATCACGTCATACTGGGCGCGAAGCGGTTTGCTGTCCATGACGCGCGATGCCGGTGCGCCGCCGACGTGGCCGGTGGCCGGCAGTGGTGACAATGCAACCGCCGTTGGGCTCTATTCGGCGATCGTCACGGCGCTTTATCGTCGCGAGCGCACCGGCAAGGGGTCGTATGTCACGACCTCGCTGCTTGCTGAAGGTGTCTGGTCCGCGAGTGTTTCGATCCAGGCTGCGCTGTGCGAGGCGAAGTTCTACGCGCCGCACGATCGGAAGAACCCCGCAAATGCGGCCATGAATGTGTATCGGGCGTCCGATGGCACATGGTTCGTTCTCATCGTCACGCCGGACAAGCTGGCGGCGGTGGCGAAGGCCATCGGCCGCGCGGATCTCCTCACTGATGCGCGATTCTCCGATCCGGCGAAGCTCATCGAGAACATGGCGCAGCTGACGGAAATTCTCGATGAAGTCTTCGGCTCGCAGCCGATGGCGCATTGGTACGAAGTCTTCAATGGTGTGCACGTGACGTTCGGCGCAGTGCGCGGGCCGCAGGAAGTGATCGACGATCCACAGCTGCGGTTGAACGAAATCGTCGTTCCGCTCGAAGGCGCAGGCGGCAAGCTGACCTGGACCATCGGCAGTCCGATGCAAGTGCACGGCGTCACCAAGGTGCCGGCAAAGCGCGCCCCTGGGCTCGGAGAGCACAACGAGGAGGTTCTCAAACAGCTGGGGTTCAGCGCAACCGAAATCGATGGCTTGCGCACGGGCGGTGCGGTTCCGAAAGCGACGGAGCGCGCGGCGTAGCGCTCCGCGAGGACGCTATCTCAGGTATCTAAAGATCGCAGGGCAAAAAAAATTGAAAAGGAAAAAACATGAGTGATCTCCAGGAAGTCAAATCAAGAGCTGCTTCCAGCAGCAAAGCCAGGACCGGCCGCCTGTTCGTGCTGGAGCTCAACGCCGGCTGCATTCATTGCATGAATACGGACGGCTCCGACCGCAAGACCATCGTCACCGATTGCCGTCTTCCCGACGGCATCGCCGTGGATGTCGAAGCCGGTCACATCTACTGGACCAACATGGGCGTTCCCAGCCGCAACGACGGTTCGATCGAGCGCGCCGACATCGACGGAAGCAATCGCCGGATCATCGTTCCGCAAGGCGGCACGTTCACCCCGAAGCAGATCCATCTCGATAAGAAGAACGGTAAGCTTTACTGGTGCGATCGCGAAGGGATGCGGGTGATGCGCTCGAATCTCGACGGCTCCCTGGTCGAGACGCTCGTCGAGACGGGCCGTGGCGATGCGGAGCGCCGCGACCTCACCAGGTGGTGCGTTGGAATAACGATCGATCCCAGGCGCGACCAGATCTACTGGACGCAGAAGGGACCGGACAATGCGGGGCAGGGCCGCATCTTCCGCGCGAATGTTGAAATCCCGAAGGGCGAGACTGCAGGGAGGCGCAGCGATATCGAAGTGCTGTTCGACGGCCTGCCGGAACCGATCGATCTCGAGCTCGATCTCAAGAATCGCGTCCTGTACTGGACCGACCGCGGAGATCCTCCGCGCGGCAACACGGTCAATCGCGCGCCGATCGATGTGACTCCGAAGCCTGGCGATCTGCCGGAGATCGTGTTGACGCATCTGATGGAAGGGATCGGCATTGCGCTGGATGTCCCCAACGAGCGGATGTTCGTCACCGATTTTGCCGGCTCGATCTACTCGGCCGATCT
>Ga0306923_10006257_pt1 | contig 11716 bp, 9 predicted proteins | sample sta12Can44000108_FD_203841 | JGI IMG/M metagenome (GOLD analysis project Ga0306923, IMG submission 203841) | Lab enrichment of tropical soil microbial communities from Luquillo Experimental Forest, Puerto Rico - statanox.12C.anox.44.000.108 (v2)... | ecosystem: Environmental > Terrestrial > Soil...
GCGGCCGTGAAGGCTCCGGGCTTCGGCGATCGCCGGAAGGCGATGTTGCAAGACATCGCCATCCTGACCAATGGGCAGGCAATCTCCGAGGATCTCGGCATTAAGCTCGAGAACGTTGCGCTCAACATGCTGGGCCGCGCCAAGAAAGTCACCATCGACAAGGAGAACACCACGATCGTCGGTGGCGCCGGCAAGAAGTCCGACATCGAAGGCCGCATCACCCAGATCAAGGCGCAGATCGAGGAGACCACCTCCGACTACGATCGCGAGAAGCTGCAGGAGCGGTTGGCCAAGCTCGCCGGCGGCGTTGCGGTGATCCGCGTCGGCGGCGCGACCGAGGTCGAGGTGAAGGAGCGCAAGGACCGCGTGGATGATGCCATGCACGCGACCCGCGCCGCGGTCGAGGAAGGCATCCTGCCGGGCGGCGGCGTTGCGCTCTTGCGCGCCACCGAGGCGCTCAAGAAGGTCCGTCCCCACAACGACGACCAGAGGACCGGGGTCGAGATCGTGCGCAAGGCGCTCTCCTGGCCGGCGCGCCAAATCGTCATCAACGCCGGCGAGGACGGCTCCGTGATCGTCGGAAAGATCATGGAGAAGGATCAGTACGGCTTCGGCTTCGACGCCCAGACCGGCGACTACGGCAATCTGGTGTCGAAAGGCATTATCGATCCGACCAAGGTGGTGCGCACCGCGCTGCAGGACGCGGCTTCCGTGGCTGGCCTGCTCATCACCACCGAGGCGATGGTCGCCGAAGTGCCGAAGAAGCAGGCGCCTGCCATGCCGCCGGGCGCCGGCGGAATGGGCGGCGGAATGGACTTCTAGCGGTAGCTATTGAAATCGCTATCGTTTTTGAAATCCACCGCTGTTTGCCCACAGTCGGGGCCATAATACGAAAGGGGGCGGCGTTTACCTAGCGCCGCCCCTGCTTCTTTAGGTAGTCGCGCAACACTTCTCGATCAGGTTCGCAAAGCTGCGGCTGTCATTGGCCGCGGCCTTCGCCGAGTCCTCCTTGAGCTTGCGCGCCTCCCGTCTAACTGTGCAGCAAAATGGTAGCAAATGGAGCTGTACAAATTTCCCCGATGGGCGAAGACGGCAGCACCAAAATCCCGATCGGCCTACGAGTATCAGCCATCATTCTCAGAGCGCTGTTCATCAGTGCGCTCGTGGCAATAACATTGCGCGTCAGCACCCCCCAAAGCGAAACTCTTTGGTCCGTACACGAGACGCCCGCCGACCTCGTTAGGCTGGCACTGGGTCTCGCGGTGTGTCTGTGGGTCGTAATTCACCTGTTCATACTTCCCAGGACGGTCGAGGGATATAAGAGGTGGGTCTACCTCGGCCTTGTAATTGCCCCGCTTGCTTCGGCGGTCGCCATTATCATCTGGCGATAACCCGCCAAATACTCCTTCCAGCTCTTCATCACCACCCGCGCGCCTTGGCGCAGCGTGATCTTGTCCATCGGCCTGCTCTGGATCGCAGCCAACAGGCAGCGACCGCCATGGCGTAATCCTCGACGCCCGCCAGGGGTTCGGTGAGGCTATTACTGGCGCTGTCCCAAACGTCGATGCGGAAGGCAAAATAGGTCTTCGTCTTCATCGCGGCGAATCCGACTCGACTCGCCCGCGCCCCGGCTCCATCTATAGGTTTGCACCCGCGCGATGCGCGATTGCGTCTGGACGACCACGTCCCGGCTTCGCAGCGTACTCACCGCCAGTTCAAGGACCTCCCGGATGGCGTCACCGGCGCAACCCATTCCGCGCCGACCCGGCTAGGGCGGATGAAATAGAGCGATGTCCCGCCAAAGCGATGGGCCATGCGCACGATGCGATCATTTGGCTCCCAATGCGCGATCCCTTCTGATAAATTGAACGCAAGGTGCGCCATGCATTTCGTCTGGCGACTAGCCATTTTGTTGATGGTGGGTCTCGCGCCTTCGGCCTCGTTCGCGCGGGAACCCCTGCCGCGCTCGGTGCTGTACCTCGACGAGAATGACCCGGGTCTTCCCTTTGCGCAGGGTATCTCCGCGGCTTTCCGTGCGGCCCTGAACGCCCGCAGCGCCGAGCGAATCGCCGTTTATGCGGAGAATCTGGATCTCGTTCGTTCCAGCGGCCCGCGCTACGAGGAGATTCTGAAAACCTATCTGCGCGAGAAGTATCGCGACAGGCCGATCGGCGTGATTACCACCATCGGACCTGCCGCGCTGACGTTCATGCTGCGCGCACGTCCCGAGCTGTGGCCGGATGTCCCCGCCATCTTTGCGTCGGTCGATCCGGAGACCGCGGCACAAGTGCAAATTCCCGTTGGGGTGACTGGATTGGTGCGGCGGCAGACCGTGCGCGACTCGGTGAGCGTTGCGCGCGCGCTGATGCCCAACCTTAAGCGGATCGCGCTGGTGGGCGATCGGCTCGAGCGGCAAAATTTCCGCCGGCACTTCGAGGAGGAAATCCCGCTTCTCGCCGCCGAGGTGGAGATCATCGACCTCACTGGGTTGCCGATGGTCGAGCTTCGCAAACGCGTCGCTACGCTGCCCGAAGATACCGTCATCTATTTCACCACGCTGACTTTCGACGGTGATCGCCCGGCCTATATTTCGCGCGACGCGCTCGTCTCAATCGCCGAGGTCGCCAATCGGCCGATCGTCGTCGACCTGGAACCGAATGTCGGCTACGGGGGCGTGGGCGGCTTGGTCGCCGACCCCGACCGGATTGGCAGCGAGGCAGCGCGGCTTGTGCTGCGCATTCTCAACGGTGAAAGCGCGGCGGACATCCCGGTCCTTGCCGGTAATTTTGTCAGGCCAGTCTTTGACTGGGGCGAGCTTCGGCGGTGGAACGTCAGCGAGCACAGACTACCCGCCGGGAGCGACGTCCTTTTTCGCCAACCGGGTCTGTGGGAGCAATACAAGTGGTACATCCTCGCGGCTGCAGCGTTGGTCGTCATCGAAGCCGCCTTCATTGTCGCGCTGCTGGCGAATCGGCGGCGCTTGCAGGCGAGCGAAGACAGGATCAGCCTCGCCGCCGATGCCGCAAATCTGCGTTGCTGGGTGCACGACCTTGTAACCGATCAAACGTGGGCGACGCAAACCGGCCGGAACATGCTGGGTTGGTGGCCTTCGCGGCCGTTCGCTTTCGAGCAGTTCATGGAGAGGGTGCATCCCGATGACCGCGAGTCAGTGCGACGAGCGGTGCAACGGTCGCGTGAGGATCGTACCGACTATGAAGCCGAATATCGCCTGGTGGTGCCGGGCGTGGGTACGCGCTGGGTCGCTGCGCGCGGGCGGTGCGAGTTCGACCGCGACGGCAAACCCCTCCGCATGCGCGGCGTGAACGTCGACATCACCAAGCGGCGGCAAGCGGAAGAAGCGTTGCGCGCGAGCGAACAACGCATGGGCCTCGCCGCCGATGCCGCGGATCTGTATTGCTGGGAGTGGGAGATTCCATCCGATCAAGTGTGGACGACGGGGACGGGCCGGAACGCGCTGGATTGGCGGCCTTCGCGGCCGCTCACCTTCGAGCAGGTCATGGAGAGGGTGCACCCCGATGACCGCGAGTCAATGCGACAAGCGTTGCAACGGTCGGTTGAGGGCGGTGGTGACTATGAAGTCGACTATCGCCTGGTGGCGCCGGGCGTGGATACGCGCTGGCTCGCTGCGCGCGGGCGGTGCGAGTTCGACCGCGACGGCAAACCCCTCCGCATGCGCGGCGTGACCATCGACATTACCAAGCGCCGGCAAGCGGAAGAAGCGTTGATCGCGAGCGAACAGCGCGTGAGCCTCGCCGCCGATGCCGCAAATCTGCGTTGCTGGGTACACGACCTTGTAACCGATCAAATGTGGGCCACGCAAACCGGCCGGAACGTGCTGGGTTGGTGGCCTTCGCGGCCGCTCACTTTCGAGCAGTTCATGGAGAGGGTGCATCCCGATGACCGCCAGTCAGTGCGACGAGCGGTGCAACGGTCGCGTGAGGATCGTAGCGACTATGAAGCCGAATATCGCCTGGTGGTGCCGAGCGTGGGTACGCGCTGGGTCGCTGCGCGCGGGCGGTGCGAGTTCGACTGCGACGGCAAACCCCTCCGCATGCGCGGCGTGACCATCGACATCACCAAGCGCCGGCAAGCGGAAGAAGCGTTGATCGCGAGCGAACAGCGGGTGAGCCTCGCGGCCGATGCCGCAAGTCTGCGTTGCTGGGAGTATGACATCCAATCCGATCAATTGTGGGCCACGCAAACCGACCGGAACATGCTGGGTTGGTGGCCTTCGCGGCCGCTCACTTTCGAGCAGTTCACGGAGAGGGTGCATCCCGATGACCGCGAGTCAGTGCGACGAGCGGTGCAACGGTCGCGTGAGGATCGTAGCGACTATGAAGCCGAATATCGCCTGGTGGTGCCGGGCGGGGGTACGCGCTGGGTCGCTGCGCGCGGGCGGCGCGAGTTCGACCGCGACGGCAAACCCCTCCGCATGCGCGGTGTGACCATCGACATCACCAAGCGCCGGCAAGCGGAAGAAGCGGCGCGCGAGCTGAGCGGACGGCTGATTAATGCGCAGGAAGAGGAGCGCTCGCGGCTCGCACGCGAGCTTCATGATGACGTGACGCAACGCTTGGCTCTGCTCGCGATCGATGCAGGCCGCGGAGAGCGCAATTTGCCCAGTGCTGCCGGCGGCACGGCGATGCGCGCAATGCGCGAAAGTTTAATACGATTGAGCGAGGATGTGCACGCCCTTGCCTATCGGCTGCATCCCTCGATCCTCGAAGACCTCGGCTTGATCGAGGCATTGAAAACCGAGTGCGAACGTTTCGGCCGGGTGGCATCCATTCCAGTGGACCTGAAGGCACAGGAGGTTCCCGACCCGCTGCCGCACGCCGTCGCGCTCTGTCTCTATCGCATCGCACAGGAGGCATTGCGCAATGTCGGCCGCCACGCCAGGGCCAGCGCGGTGCAGGTTTCGCTGCGGCGTCTGGACGGCGGCGTGCAGCTTGCCGTCCGCGACAACGGGGCCGGTTTTGATCCCGCGCAGCAACGCGATCGGCCGAGTCTCGGTCATGCGAGCATGCGGCAGCGGGTTTATCAACTAAACGGCGAGCTCGAGGTCGAGAGCGCCCCCGGTCACGGCACCACGGTCCTGGCTTGGGTACCGCTGAAGGAGGAGCAAAGTGAACCGTCCGCGCGTGCTGCTGGCTGACGATCACCGTGTGGTCACCGAAGGGCTGAAGGGCGTCCTCGCCGACGAGTTTGAGGTGGTGAGCGAGATTCCCGAGCCGCTGCCGCCCGTCGCAGGTCCTGTGCTTAAATGAGGCAATTGGGAGGGCGTGCGACATGCTGCAGAATCTACGGGAGCAGGTTCAACGCCAGCCGTCCGCCGTCCCCAGTCCGGCGCGCCGGTGGGTTGCCTCGATCGGGCTCGCTGTCGCAGTCGGCATTGCCTATTTCCTCGCGGCGCGTCTGAGCCTTTATCTACTGACCAAACCTGATGGCGTGGCCGTGTTCTGGCCTGCCGCGGGAGTTTCATCGGGCGTCCTGATCGCTCTTGGGCGCGATGCACGATGGCCGGTGGCCGTAGGGACCATTGTCGCGACCCTCGTGGCCAATCTCACGGGCGATCGGAACGTCTGGAGTGCCTTCGCCTTCGCTCTGTGTAACGCGGGGGAAGCCCTGCTCACGGCATGGCTGATCGAACGTTACTTCGGTTCGAATTTCAGCCTCGACCGGTTGCGCCATGTGCTGGGGCTGGTGGCGGCGGCGATCGTCGGCACCTCTGCTTCGGGGGTCGTCGCGACCGTGGCGTACAAGCTGCTCCACAGCCCGGCGGCGTCGGCCTTGATCACCTGGCAGCACTGGGTTGCATCCGATGCGCTCGGAATCATTACGGTTGCACCGCTGGTGATCGGGCTGGCTTGGGCCTTGCGCAAACCGCCGCCTCGCAGCGAGCTCATCGAAGGCACTGTGGCGCTCGCGGCGCTGGCCGCGATGACCGGAATGATCGTTTCGATGCCGTCGGAGCCTTGGGGGGCCTTGGTGCCAGTCGCCCTGCTGTTCCCGCTCCTGCTGTGGCTTTCGGCTCGATGCCGGCCGGTCTTCGCCTCGGGGGCTGCGTTCATCGTGTCCCTCACGATCGTTTGGGCGATCACCTTCGGCGTCGGGCATTTCGGTAACCCCGGTCTCGCGATGGACGACCGCATCCTGGGCGCCCAATCCACCATCTTGGGAGTGGCGATCTGCGCGTTCGTTCTTGCTGCGCTTTTCGCCGAGCGGCGTCAGCACGAGGCCGTGCTCAAGGAGAGCGAAGCGCGATTGCAGGAAGCGCTGGCGGCCGGGGCGGTGACGGCGTTCGAGTGGGATGTCCGCACCGATTTGTCGCGGCACAGCGAAAATGTCGCGCAGGTCTTGGGGTTCGATCCGCAGCAAACTGTTACCGGCTCTTCCTTCCTTACGCGGGTCCATCCGGACGACCGCGCGCGCTTCAAAGCCTTGGTGCGCGGTGTCCGCCCCGACAGCCCTTCGTATGCGGTCACCTTTCGCTTCATACGCCCCGACGGCCGGGAGATGTGGCTCGAGGAAACAGGGAGAGCCGAATTCGACGCTGAAGGGCGCCTCGTGCGCCTCAAGGGTCTGACCCGTGACATCACCGAGCGCAAGTGGGCTGAGGAGCACCAAGCGGCGCGCGAGTTGAGCGGACGGCTGATCAATGCGCAGGAAGAGGAGCGCTCGCGGCTCGCACGCGAGCTTCATGACGACGTGACGCAACGCTTGGCTGTGCTGGCGATTGAGGCAGGCCGCGGAGAGCAAATTTTGTCCAGTGCTGCCGGCGGCAAGGCGATGCACGCAATACGCGAAGGCTTAATACGATTGAGCGAGGATGTGCACGCCCTTTCCTCTGGGCTGCATCCCACGATGCTCGAAGACCTCGGCTTGATCGAGACATTGAAAACCGAGTGCGAACGTTTCGGCCGGATGGCATCCATTCCAGTGGACGTGAAGGCACAGGAGGTTCCCGACCCGCTGCCGCACGCCGTCGCGCTCTGTCTCTATCGCATCGCACAGGAGGCATTGCGCAATGTCGGCCGCCACGCCAGGGCCAGCGCGGTGCAGGTTTCGCTGCGGTGTCTGGATGGCGGCGTGCAGCTTGCCGTCCGCGACAACGGGGCCGGTTTTGATCCCGCGCAGCAACGCGATCGGCCGAGTCTCGGCCATGCGAGCATGCGGCAGCGGGTTTATCAACTAAACGGCGAGCTCGAGGTCGAGAGCGCCCCCGGTCAGGGCACCACGGTCCTGGCTTGGGTACCATTGAAGGAGGAGCAACGTGAACCGTCCGCGCGTGCTGCTGGCTGACGATCACCGTATGGTCGCCGAAGGGCTGAAGGGCGTCCTCGCCGACGAGTTTGAGGTGGTGGGCGTGGTGGAGGATGGACGCGCGATGGTGGCGGCCGCCAACAAGCTGCAGCCGGACGTCGTCGTGGCGGACATTTCCATGCCGCACCTCAACGGTATCGATGCGCTGCCCCGGCTGAAGAAGGACAATCCTGACATCAAGGTTGTGTTCTTGACGATGCACCAGAACGCGGCCTATGCGCGGCGTGCATTGGAAGCCGGTGCCGCAGGGTTCGTGGTGAAGCACTCGGCCCCCGAGGAACTGGTCATCGCGATCCGCGCTGCGCTGAAGGGCAAGACGTTCATTACGCCTGCGCTAACGGAAGACTTGTTGGAGAGCATTCAGCACGGATCAAAAGGAGGGAATGATCCGTCCGCGTCGCTGACGCCGCGCCAGCGGGAAATTTTGCAACTGCTGGCAGAGGGCCGTTCGGCCAAGGAAATCGCCGAGACGCTCGCAATCTCGCCCCGCACGGTCGAGTTCCACAAATACCAGATGATGGAGACCCATGGTTTTCACAACAGCGCCGAGCTCATCCATTTCGCTATCAAGCACGGGATTGTCACGATCTAGCCCGGAGCGGTGTGGCGATTGAGGTCGCTCGGGTGCAGCGGCCCGTCGCCAGGCCCCGTAATTTTTTGTCCGTCAACTAGTAATTTTTCGAGGTTATACCCTGCCTCGCCTTTTTAACTCTCTATCGATTCTCACCCGAGCGGAGGGGCACCGCATCGGTGCAATAGACATGACTGAGGCCATGAGCAAAGACCGGATCCACTACGCGCTGCTGGCCAACCGCCACGACGGTCTGACTGAGGGTGTCCGCGGCCTGCTCGAAACGACGTTCGATGTGGTGCTGATGGTGGCCGATGAAATCTCGTTGTTCGAAAGCGCGACACGGCTGCCCATCGATGTTGCCGTGGTCGATCTTGCACTGACCCGGGGCGAAGGAATCGGACTGGTGCGTCGGCTCCGCGCTCATTGCCCGACCATGAAACTGATAGTTGTCAGCGTCCATGACGAGCCCAGTGCCAGCCGGTTGGTACTGGAGGCGGGGGCAAATGGATTCGTCCTCAAACGTGCAATCGCCACCGATCTGCTTCCCGCCGTTGACGCGGTGCTTGCAGGACAGGGCTACGTCTCCCCATTGCGAGGCTCGTAATTTCTCACACCGACGCCCCGGAGTTTTTCGAGGTCACGGCCCGCTGTACTTGGTCCAACCTAGTCCGGCAATCGCGCAATGAGCGATTGAGGAGCGGAGACGGACCATGCCCACGCAGCTCTCTCCAGAATCACACCGGCACCAAAGCCCACCATCTCTGCGCGCCGAGTTGATCGAAGTCTGCATCAGCCTGTGGCGCAAATGCTTCGATCGCTATCGGCCAGAACTTCACTATATGCGAGGCCCTGGCCCGCGGTGGCGTGAGAAGTATGGGCGGGCGTAGGTTGTGCGGCGCTTCAAGGGGGTACGTCACTCGAAGCGCTACGCCAGGCCCGTAATTTCTCACGCCATGCCCCGGTAGTTTTTCGAGGTCAGGCCCCGCTGCTCTTGGTCCAACCTAGTCGGCAATCGTGCAAGCAATCAGACAGGGCTGAACAAGTCGGCAGTTCCCTTCGGCGGCGCAACGTGATGGCTCATGGCCGCGAGCGGGAGGAGCAGATCATGGCAACATTTACAGGCACGGCCGGCCACGACGTTGCGAACGCGAGCGGCGGAGCGCTCACCGGATTCACCCGTGGCACATCTGCCGAGTTGACCGATGGCGTGCTCATCCAATCGATCGCGGATGGGGACAAGTTTGCGCTGCAAATCCTCTTTATTCGCCACCGTGCCCGGATCTACCGCTTTATCCAACGTTTTACTCGGGATGAATGTTTGGCCGAGGACGCGCTTAGCGAGGTGTTCCTCGACGTCTGGCGCAAGGCCAAGAGCTTCAAGGGGGAGTGTCAGGTCACAACGTGGCTGCTGGCGATCGCTCGCAATAAGACGATTGCCTTGCGTCGGCGGCAACGGACATCCATTGCACTCGACGAAACCGAAGCTGAAGCGATCGAAGACCTGAGGGACAATCCCGAGAGCGCGCTTGATAAGAAAAGTCACGGCGCGCTGCTGCAGAAATGCCTAAAGGTGTTGTCGCCCAATCACCGGCAGATCATCGATCTAGTATACTATCAAAGCAAATCAATCCAAGAAGTCGCTGACATCGTCGGTATCCCGCTGAACACCGTCAGGACACGCATGTTTTACGCGCGCAACCAGCTGGGCAAGGTTCTCAGGCAAGCTGGTGTCGAACACGCCTATGCGTGAGCTGGCGCTGTCCGTGCAAAGGGCGCTCGCTAATCTGCGTGTTCAGCATGGTCCTGGAGACTGGCCGCTCACGCCATTTCTTAGGGCGGTTTGTTTAGCGGAGTTGGCGCACGGAGACGCCGCGGATGCAGTGTGATGCAGCTGTGCTAGCAGGGCTTAGATCGGTAACGACCCCGGGGCCGAACGAGTAGACTCATCGACACACGGCAAGCGAACCGCAGTCGTGAACCGAAGCGGTCGCAGCCTGAAATGTAGGGCTTAGTGGAGGCAACATGCGGGTACAGTTCTGGGGGACTCGTGGTTCGATAGCCAAGCCCGGACCGAACACGACTCGCTACGGGGGAAATACCTCGTGCATCGAGGTCCGCTCGGCAAGTGACACGCTTGTTATCGTTGATTGCGGAACTGGAGCGCACGCGTTAGGTCAAAAGCTAATGTCGGACGGCACCAAGAGCTTGCGCGGCCACATCCTAATCAGCCACACACATTGGGATCATATCCAGGGCATTCCATTCTTTGCGCCGCTTTTTGTGCTCGGCAATGAATGGGACATATACGGCCCGAAAGCGCTCGGGCAATCATTGCGTGATGCTCTCGCCGGACAGATGCGGCATACCTATTTCCCCGTAACGATCGATCAGTGCCGAGCCAAGATCCGCTATCACGACCTTGTCGAGGGTACCTTCTATATCGACGATATCAAAGTCTCTGCCCGCTATCTGAATCATACAGCGCTCACGCTTGGCTATCGGTTGGAGGCCGATGGGGCATCGGTAGTGTATGCCTGTGACCACGAACCGCATTCGCGCCTATTCGCAACTGGCGACGGAGAGATCACTGGGCAAGATCTGCAACACGCCGAATTTGCCAATGGCGCCGACCTTCTTATCCACGACGCGCAATACACCGCTGAAGAGTATCCGGACAAGGTCGGTTGGGGTCATAGCTCGGTCGAATACGCGGTGAAGATCGGGCAATTCGCGCGAACGAAGAAGGTCGCACTGAGCCATCACGATCCACTCAGGGATGACGACGCTATTGATCGCCTAGTCGCACGCGCCCGGGCAAAGTTGCGGCAGAGTTCCTCTTCGTTGGATGTTTTTGCTGCTTCCGAGGGACAGATCGTGGACGTGAGCAGCTCTCTCCAGAATCACGCCGGTACCAAAGCCCACCATCTCTGCGCGCCGAGTTGATCGAAGTCTGCATCAGCCTGTGGCGCAAATGCTTCGATCGCTATCGGCCAGAACTCCACTACATGCGAGGCCCTGGCCCGCGGTGGCGTGAGAAGTACGGGCGGGCCTAGGTTGTGCGGCGCTTCAAGGGGTACGTCACTCGAAGCGCAACGCCAGGCTCGTAATTTCTCACGCCATGCTCCGGTAGTTTTTCGAGGTCACGCGCCGCTGCTCTTGGTCCAACCTGATCGGGCAATCGCGCAAGCAATCAGACAGGACTGAGCGCACATGATCCAGCCCTACGATCTGCTGACAGCGCTCGACCTGTATAGCCTGATGCTTTTCTTCTGGTTTACGCTCTTGTTCGACCTGCCTCGCTACCTCATGAGTGCGGTTACTATGGCTTGCGTGCCGTGGCAGTCCCCGCCGCCCAAACGCTGCAGTACCAGCGCGGTCGTAGCCGGACATAACGAAGCGAAGACCGTTCGGCTGTGCGTCTGCTCGCTCGAGGTCGACGAAATCATCGTCGTGGACGATGGCTCGACCGACGACATGTGGCTCGAGGTCCAGCGCCTCAAGGAAGAAGGCATCATCACCCACGCCATTCGCTTGCCGTCACGGCAAAGCAAACCCGCCGCCATCAATACCGGGCTGGCGTTATGCTCGGGTGAGATCGTACTGATCGTCGACGCCGATACGGTTTTGGCGCCGGGCGCGGTCGCCGCTGTGCTCGGCTACTTCTCCGACCCCAAGGTCGGGGGCGTCAATTTTAATCTGCAGGTGCGCAACGAATGCGCGACCCTGACCACGTGGTTTCAGGCCATTGAATATTCCATCGCAGTATCGGCCGGGAAACGCATGGCCGACGCCCTCGGC
>Ga0306923_10006260_pt1 | contig 11715 bp, 12 predicted proteins | sample sta12Can44000108_FD_203841 | JGI IMG/M metagenome (GOLD analysis project Ga0306923, IMG submission 203841) | Lab enrichment of tropical soil microbial communities from Luquillo Experimental Forest, Puerto Rico - statanox.12C.anox.44.000.108 (v2)... | ecosystem: Environmental > Terrestrial >...
CCATTGAAAACTGTGCCCGAATCGTGCCCGTCTCTACGTCCGGTCACGCTCACTCGCGTCGACTCGGGTCGACTCGATCCGTGCACGGAAACCGCTGAGGGCCAGCGAATCCACAACAAAGACGCCCGTCTGCCCGCGCCCTCATTCGAGGGCTCATAACCCGAAGGTCGCAGGTTCAAATCCTGCCCCCGCAACCACTCTTTTCGAGTACCCGGCCGCCAGCGATGGCGGCCGTTGTGTTTTTCACGAGTCACCTCGGCCTCGTAGCCGTCCCCGGCAGCCTGCAGGACGATCGTCTCGACCACATCGCGGGACCCTGGTGGCCTCCGCGGGGTCGGTGTTCGCGACGGCGGCGATGTCCCGCATGACCGCGGCCACCTTGGCGACGTCGAGTTTGGGCCTGGGGGTCGGATAGCCGCGGCACACCGAACGCCCTGGGTGACCGGTGTTGAGAAACAGATCCCGTTCGATGACGACGTCTGGGAGCTCTACGACGGCTCAAAGGATTGGACGCAGGCACACGATCTCGCGAAGGAGATGCCGGACAAGCTCCGCGAGCTGCAGCGGCTCTGGTTGATCGAAGCAGCGCGGTACAACGTCCTCCCGATCGACGACCGGTCCTTCGAGCGCGTGGTTCCGGAGATCGCTGGCCGCCCCTCTCTCGTTCAGGGAAGATCGCAGCTCCTGTATGCCGGGATGGGCCGGCTCCCCGAGAACGTCGTGCTCGACGTGAAGAACAAGTCGTTCACGGTCACGGCCGCCGTCGACGTGCCCAACAAGGGAGCCGAAGGAGTGGTGATCGCCCAGGGCGGTCGATTCGGCGGCTGGAGTCTGCAGGCGACGCACGGCAATGCGAAGTTCGTCTACAACCTGTGCGGCCTGCGAACGTTCGAAGTCGAAGCCGGGGAGTCCCTCCCGCCCGGGAGACACGAGCTACGCGCGGAGTTCGCCTACGACGGCGGCGGGCTGGCCAAGGGCGGCACCGTCTCACTCTATTACGACGGCACCACCGTCGGTCAGGGGCGCGTCGAACAGACGATTCCCTTCGCCTTCTCGGGCGACGAAACCATGGACATCGGTCACGATACCGGCACGCCCGTGTCCGCCGACTATGCTCCTCACGACGGGACGTTCACCGGGACGATCGAGTGGGTGCAGATCGAGACCGGCAAGATTGCCGCCGACCAAGAGGTCCCGGCGGAGGAGCGCATCCGGGTCGCGCTCGTGCGCCAGTAGGCGCGCTTGAACGTCCGAGGGATCTCCTCGACGGTCGTCCCTTCGGCCCGTCGCTGAGTCAGAACCTTGCGCCCCGCAGCCTGGGCAAGAACATCTGACAGCGGCTCGCGAGCGGGTGACAGCAGCTTCGCCTCCTCGGTCCGGAGCTTCGCTGCGAGCGGCTCCGAGAACCCGATCTGCGCGAGAGACTCGGTCACCCTCCCGCCCCGCGCCTCTGCGGCGGCCACGGCAGCCTCCAGGCGCGCGACCGCGTCGTCCCGCTTTGCCGCCTGCGCGCGCGGCCGCTGGTTCGCGGCGTAGGCCTCCTCCAGCCACGTCTCGTACTCGGGCGAGGCGAAGTAGGACCGGAGCGCCTGGAAGACGGCGTCCATGAGCCGCCCCTCGCCGATGGTCATGCAGTTGGGCAGATCGACGCGCCCTTCTAGTGGCGCGCCGAGCAGCCGTACTGAGAGTAGGACCTCCCGCCCTTCATCTTCCGCGACACGATGGACATCGGCGATCCGCACGCGCCGCAGCGCAGGAGCCCAGAGAGCGCGTGGTCGAAGTAGCCGGCCCGAGCGGGACGGCCGGCGCCCTTCGCGTTCGCCTCGTTCCGCTCCCACACCTGGGCCAAGGTAGTCGGGTCGATGATCGCCGGGGCCGACTCGTCGCGGACCTTCCACTCAGACTCCGGCCGAAGGCGCGGGCGTCGCTTCCCGTCCACGTCCATGAGCCCGTCGCCGAGAACAGCGAGAAGCGGCTTCGCTCCCGGGGAGGCGGCTCGCGAGTTGTAGGTCGTCGAAGGCGTACCTAACTGAGCGGAGCCCCAATAGAGGCCGGGCGAGCGAGCACGTCCAGGTCAGGCTGGCCGATGTGCCGGGCGCGTCGCGATTCACGAAAAGGTGTGCGTGACGCCTTCCAGAGGGAGATGGGGGCGGGCGCTCTGCTTCACGATAGGTGTCGCCCTGCTGGCAACCCCGGCGACCGCGTCCGCCCACGGTGTGGCCGGACAGCGGTTCTTCCCGACGACGTTCGCGGTTGACGATCCGTTCATCAACGACGAGTTCAGCGTGCTGTTTCACTCCGTCGAGATGAACGGCGAGGCAGGGGGGCCACGGGTCCGTACCACGTCGCTCGGCGTGGGGTACTCGAAGCGCATCCTCCCCGGCTTCGGGCTGGAGTTGGACGAGGAATATCTATGGCTCCATCCCGCCGGCGACGGGACGGAGAGCGGCTTCAGTAATCTCACGGGCACGCTCAAGTACGAGTTCTTCACGAGTGCCGCGCACGAGACGATCCTGTCCGTCGGCGCCTCCGCCGAGATCGGCGGGATTGGGTCGAGCCGGGTGGGCGCCGAATCCTTCTCGACGATCTCGCCGACCTTCTTCTTCGGGAAGGGGCTCGGCGACCTGCCTTCATCGATGGCGTTCTTGAGGCCCCTCGCCATCACCGGCGCCGTCGGCCCGAACTTCCCGACCCAACGGACGACGGGCGGCGTCGAGAATCCCGCCACGCTGACCTGGGCGTTCACCGTCCAGTACAGCCTGATGTACCTCCAGTCCGCGGTGAAGGATATCGGGCTCGTCGCTCCCCTGAACCGGATGGTGGCTCTGTTCGAGCTGCCCCTGCAGACGTGCCTGAACGCGGACTGCGGGGGGCAGACGACCTGGACCGTGAACCCCGGGGTCGCCTGGATCGGCAGGTACATGGAGCTGGGCGCCGCGGCGGAGATCCCCATAAATCCATCAGGAGCGGGTATCGGGGTGTTCGTGCTTCTACACGTCTTCATCGACGATCTGTTCCCGGGCAGCATCGGGAGGCCCATATTCCAGTGAAGATGGCGAAGATGAACGAGGGCAGGCCGGCGGCCGCGCTGCTCCTGGCGCTGTCTCTTCTCGGTCTGCCCGGCACCGCTCTAGCCCATGTCCAGCTGGACCACGCCGAGCCCAAGGTGGGCTCCACGGTATCTGCGCCGCCCAGTCAGGTACGCATCTGGTTCGACGGCGAGCTCGAACCAGCGTTGTCCTCGATCGCGGTGCACGGCCCGGGCGGAGCGACCGTGGACGATGGACCCGGACGCGTGAACACGTCCGATCCCAGGCTCCTCGAGGTGGATGTCCCCCGTCTGGCGCCCGGCGCGTACCGGGTCACGTGGAGCGTGGTGGGGCGGGACGGGCACCGCACGTCGGGAGGCTACGCCTTCACTGTCAGATGAATACCCCGCCCGTCTCGCCGACATGCGTCGAAGGCTTCCCGCGCCGCGGCCGGATCCGCAACGGCCCCATGCTCCTCCACGAACGAGGCGACGTCCTCGCCCGGCGTGATGTCGGCCCCACGGCAGAGCCGCTGCCACGAGGCGACGTCCTTGTCGGTGGGTCGAGGTCCGCATGGTCTCGCTCCTCCCGCGCGCGTTGCGCCGACGCCGGCCGCGTGGGCGGCGCCGCCGGTCGTCCCGCACGCCAGGGCCGCCGTGACCAGCAGCGCCGCCGCAATCGTGCTGCGATCCAGGTGAGTCATCATCCCCTCCTCCGGAGCGGGCACCGCCGGGCGCCCATCGCTCTCGCGCGAAGGTCGCGCCGATTCGCAGGCGCCGGTATCAAGGGAAACCCCATTCCCCGCGCAGGTGTGGCGCGCGCGCTGCGACTGCCGCTGCCGGGTCATTCCGCGGCGCAGCCGCTGGATCCCACCTTGCGTGCCCTCACCTGGAGGACGGCTCGCATGCCTTCGTGAAGACGGTCGCGAGCTGCGCGTTCGTCGCCTCCATGGCGGCGCGGCCTGCCGGACGTGCCGCCGGCCGGCGGCGAAGTAGTTGCGAACACGCATCGCGGCGTGCGAAACGAAACGCCGATTTCAGGTTCCGCACCCGACCCCAGGCAGCCCGGTCCACCCTCTCGGTGGCCGGGCCGCTGCCTTTCGGGGCACTAGGGGCCGACAGGCTACAAAGGCGAGCGGACCACATCGAGAAACGCATGCCCGAGCTCCCGACCCTCTACGCGATCGACTTCGGCACGAGCAACTCGCTCCTGGCGGCGGCGAATCGCGACACGACCTTCGACCCGGTGCCCCTCGACCCGGACACCGCGGACCCGACGATCCTGCGAAGCATCCTCTGCTTCCCGGACGCGGGGGGCGTCTTCGTCGGGAGCGAGGCCCTTCGCCAGTTCGTCGAGCACGGGGCGGAAGGTCGGCTTCTCCGATCGATCAAGCACTACCTCGGCTCGCGCTCGTTCCGCGGCACGATCCTCCGCGGGCGCATGGTCTCGGCGGAGGAGCTGGTCGCGGCGCTGCTGCGTCAGATGCGGCAGCGCGCGGACGCGCACTTCGGCGCGGAGGTCCGGCGGGTCGTCCTCGGGCGGCCGGTCCACTTCGACGGCGAGGACGACGCCTTTGCCGAGGCCAGGCTCCGGAAGGCGGCGGAGCTCGCCGGGTTCGAGGAGGTCCACTTCCTCCCCGAGCCGGTGGCCGCCGCGCGCGCATTCGGCGCCGCGGCGCATCGCGAGGAGGTCGCGCTCATCGGCGACTTCGGCGGCGGCACCTCCGACTTCACCGTGCTCCGCATCGGCCCCCGCGCGCTCGAGCGGAGCGACGTGCTCGCCGTCGGCGGCGTGGCGGTCGCCGGCGACGCGCTCGACGCCTCCTTGATGCGAGCCCAGGTCGCCCGGCACTTCGGCGCGGAGGTCCAGTACCGGGCGCCGTTCGGAAAGAACGTGCTGCGCATGCCGCAGGGCATCGTGCAGCACCTCTGCTCCCCCGCGCACCTCTCGATCCTGCAGCGGCGGGACATCGCGAGCTTCCTCGCCGACGTGCGGAGGTGGTCGCTGTCGGAGGAGGACCGGCGCAGGATGGACCAGCTCACGGTCCTCGTGGAGGAGACCCAGGGCTTCCACCTCTTCGAGGCGATCGAGCGCGCCAAGAAGGTGCTGTCCTCCGAGGCGAAGGCCCAGATCGCCTTCTCGTACCCAGGGATCGAGGTGCGCGAGCGGGTCACCCGCTCCCGCTTCGAGGACGCGAGCCGCCGTGAGGTGGATGCGATCCTGGGCTGCCTCGAGGAGACCGTTCGCGCGGCCGGGGTCGGATTCGGCCACATCGGGGTCGTCTGCTGCACCGGCGGTACCGCGAAGGTGCCCCGGATCGCTGCCGAGATCCGCCGCCGCCTCCCCGCCGCGCGCATGGAGCAGTTCAAGGGGTTCCACTCGGTCGTGGAGGGGCTCGCGCAGGAGGCGCAGGTCGTGGCGCGGCGTGAGGCGTCGTCGTAGAGCTCGCCTCCGACCGACTTGCCGGTGACGGAAAGAACCCGTTGCCCGGACGCGATGATCACCCCGTCAGTGGAGCTCGGCGGGCTGGCAGCCAAGCGGTCGTCTTGCCCCCTGTCTCCCCGCGCAGCGAGGCGGGACCCGAAGCTGCATCGCATTGGCGCCCGGCGCGTCACGCGCTCGCCTGCTCGCGCATCAGGAGGAAATGTAGTCATTCGTGGGAGCGTTCCACCCTCCAGCGCACAGCGCAACGCTGGGGGACGATGCCGGTCGCGAAGACGAAGACACCGCCGACGCTTCCGGACGTGCTGTTCGACAAGGCGGATGTCGGGCTCTGCCTCGTGGCTCCCGACAGCACCGTCCTCCGCGCGAACGACGAGTGGCTCCGCTCGACCGGGTTCGCGCTCGATCACGTCCTCGGGGCGAACATCGTCGCTCTGTTCCCCGAAACGCGCGACAAGGCGCTCGCGATGCACGCTCGCGCCCGTGCCGGTCACCACGTCGAGGTTCCTCGCCACGCTCAGGTCCTGGGCGGGCGCGAGACCTGGTGGGAGGGCCGCATCGACCCCGTGGCGATGGACGGTGGAACGGGGCTGCTCATCACGGCGCGCGACGTCACGGATGAAGTGGTACGGACGGCTCGCGGTCTCACCTACGAGCGAGCGCCGAACGACGGGGCGGAGCGGCTTGCCGACGACCTCGATGCCATGAGGCGGCTGCATCGCCTGAGCACGCGGTTGGTTTGCTCCGAGGATTTCGCGCAAGCACTCGAAGAGACCGTCGAAGCCGCCATCGCGATCACGCGCGCCGACATGGGCAATATCCAGCTTCTCGACCCTGCGTCGCGGACGCTCAAGATCGCCGCGCATCGCGGTCACGAGAAGTGGTGGCTGGACTTCTTCGAGAGCGTCCCCAAGGGCAAAGGCGCTGCGTGCGGAGCGGCGCTGCAGCGGGGAACGCGCATCATCATCGATGACGTGACGAAGAGCCCGGTCTTCGTCGGCACCCCTGCCCTGGAGGTCCAGCTCCGAGCTGGCGTGCGCGCGGTCCAATCCACGCCATTGGTCGGCAGCTCCGGTGACCTCGTCGGAATGATCTCCACGCATTACCGGACTCCGCGTCGACCCGACGAGCGCGATCTTCGGCTCCTGGACGTGCTGGCCCGCCAGACGGTCGACATGATCGAGCGACAGCGCGCGGAGGAGGCGCTGCGCTGTGCGAACCAGCAGCTTCGGGAGGCGGACCGCCGCAAGGACGAGTTCCTGGGGATGCTCTCTCATGAGCTGCGGAACCCGCTCGCGCCGATCCGCAACTCGACGTACATCCTGCGTCACTCGCCTCCAGGGTCCGAGCAGGCGCGGCGTGCCCAGACCGTCATCGAGCGCCAGACCGAGCACCTCACCCGGCTCGTGGACGACCTGCTCGACGTCACCCGTGTCGCGCGCGGAAAGATCGAGCTGCGGCGCGCGCGCGTCGACCTGCGCGACCTCGTGGAGCGCACTGCGGAGGACTTCGAGCACGTGATGGAGGGCCGCGGCGTCGCGTTCCGCACCGAGCTCCCGGAGGGCGAGGTCTGGACTGACGCGGACGCGACGCGGCTCGCGCAGCTCGTCGGCAACCTCCTGCACAACGCGTCGAAGTTCACGCGGCACGACGACGAGGTGGCGATCTCGCTCCGCGTGGAAGGGGGCGTCGCCGAGATCCGCGTCCGCGACACCGGCGCAGGCATCGACCCTGCGCTGCTGCCGCGCATCTTCGACCCGTTCGTCCAGGGCGAGCGCACCCTGGCGCGGACCGAGGGTGGCCTCGGGCTCGGGCTCGCGATGGTGAAGGGGATCGCCCAGCTTCACGACGGAAGCGTGGAGGCGGAGAGCGCCGGCAAGGGGAAGGGTACGGAGTTCGTCGTTCGGTTGCCGCTCGTCGACGCGACCGCGCCGCAGCACGACGTCGGCCGACACGCTCGGCGCGTCCTCGAGGGGCGCCGCGTGCTCGTGCTCGTCGTGGACGACAACACCGACGCGGCGGAGTCCCTGGCCGAGATCGTCGGCATGCTCGGGTACGCGGTGGAGGTCGCATACGACGGGGCGAGCGCCATCGAGAAGGCCCGCACGAACCCGCCCGACGTCGTCCTCTGCGACCTCGGTCTGCCCGGGATGAGCGGGTACGAGGTCGCGAGGGCGCTGCGCGAGGCCGGAACCGCAGCGCGGCTCTTCGCGGTGAGCGGCTACGCGCAACCGGAGGACGTGAACCGCGCGGTGGAGGCGGGCTTCGACGGGCACATCGCGAAGCCCTGCGACCCCGAGCAGATCGAGCGGTTACTGTCGTAGGAGGCCCTGCGGCAGCGAACGCTAAACGCCGTGGCGGTCGTCACCCCGGCAGCGAGGACGTCGGCGCCCGAGAATCGCTTCGCAGCGCAGCAGCTGTCCAGAGCGCGCCGGCCAGGTCGATCGCGCCCACGATGATCGCCGCTGGCTTCACCAGTCCGGCGCCCACGAAGATGACGAGGAAGACGAGCACCGCCGCGCGCGCGTGAACCGTGAGCCGCGCGAACGGGAGGAAGTCCGCGCGGCCGAGCCGGATGTTGTAGTACGCGATGATCAGCACGAGCACGCCGACGACGCGGATCCAGACCTCGTCGGTCGGGGGCAAGCCGAACACCGAGAGCAGCAGGTTCGGCGCGAGGACCAGGAGCGCCCCGAACCCAGCGAGATACCAGCCGAACACCACGAGCGAGCGCGCGACCGCGGACATCGTGACTCCATTGACGGACAGTTCAGGGATGAGAGCCCGACGGGGCGAGAATGGTTCGATCTCCGGCGAGACGTGTCGTCATGGAGCCGCGCCTGTGGGAGCGGTGCAGTACCCGGCAAGGCCGGCGGCGTCCCATGTCGAGCCCGCCGTGTCTGCCACCTACACCGCCTCGTCGAGCCGGCGCGACGATCTGGGTGGCGGCGGGAATGGTCGGGCGCACTCCGCGTTCAGGCAAGCAGCAGACGTCGCGCCGAGTCGGAGAGAGCGCGAGAGACGCGAAGATCAACCCGTATCCTCGAGGAGTAAACGCGTGACCAAGATCATGAGTGCGACGGCGCTTCTGACGATGTTCTCGCTCGGTTCCCCGGCCCTTGCCGAGGAGCCGGCCAAGATGGAGGCCCCGGCCGCCGCGGCTGAACCTGCGAAGACGGAGCCCGCTGCCGTCCGGCCCGATGGCGCTCAGCCGGGCGCCGACGCGCGCGCTGACAGCGCCCCGGACCTGAAGCCGGCGGAGGCCGCTCCGACGGCCACGCCCGCGAAGGAGGCGAAGCCGGCCAAGACGACGAAGCAGTCGAAGAAGAAGGCCGCGAAGAAGGCCGAGGCCAAGCCGGCCGAGGCGGCGCCGGCGGCGAAGTAGTCGCGAACGCGCATCGCGGCGCGCCCGTGCACGGCTCCGATGCCGTCGCTAGGAGACCGAGGTGCGCAGCGGACGGCAGCGGATGGTCGCCGTTCCCGTCCGGCTGCGCGCCTCGGGAGCCCTACGAATCGAGAGAACATCGCGCGCGTCGAGGGACTCGCAAACGCCGATCGCGTGCCCCCGCAAGCAGTTCTCCCGGAGCCCACGCCAGCACTTGCTTGCGGGGGCTTCGTCCTTCTGGGGGCACGGCCGTAAAGTCTCTCCTCGACGCGGTCGTGGAGGAGAAGCCGTCGTGACCAGCGCAGAATCGGAGCGGGTGCGTCGAATCTGGGAGCGGCAACCCGCACCCGAACCCTCCACGCGGCCGGCGGCTCTCCACGGGACGTCCCAAGGAGGCCGCCGTGCAGCTCGACCCCACCATCCTCGTCATCGCGGCCGCGGCCGCCATCCTGCTGCTCAAGCTCCTGCTCTCGCGGCGCGCGCCAGCGGCGCTCGTGGCGGAGAAGATCAAGGCCGGCGCGACCGTCGTGGACGTGCGCTCGGAGGGGGAGTTCCGGGGCGGCGCATACCGCGGCGCGATCAACGTGCCCCTCCAGGTCCTTTCCAGCAAGCTCGATCGGATCCCGAAGGGACGTCCGGTGGTCGTCTACTGCGCCTCGGGGAGCCGGAGCGCGATGGCGGTCCGGCTCCTCAAGAAGGCCGGCTACCAGGACGTGTGCAACGCAGGCGGCCTGCATCAGTTGCCGTGAATCGGTGGTGATGACGAGAAAGGCCCCGGCGGACCGGGGCCTCTCGAGCTGCGACCTGCGCTCCGGCGCTAGGGCTCCACGGTCGCGACGTACTTCGGCGCGTTCTTCTCGATCCCGATGATCACCGCCGACTTCACGGGGTTGTGGTCGGCGTCGAGCCGCATCGTGCCGGTCACGCCCTGGAGCGTCGCGGTCTGCTCGATGGCGTCGCGGACGCCAGCGGGCGTGAGCTCGCCGGCGCGCTTCATCGCGTCCAGCGCGAGGAGGGCGGCGTCGTAGCCGAGGGCGGCGAAGGCGTCCGGCTTCGCGTGGAACGCCGCCTCGTACTTCTTCGCGAACCCCTGGACCACCGCCGACGGGTTCTCGGTCGAGTAGTGGTTCGAGAAGAAGCCGCCGTCGAGCGCGCCCTGGGCGATCTCGTACAGCTTGGCGGAGTCCCAGCCGTCGCCGCCTGCGAGCGGCGCCTTCACGCCGATCTCGCGGGCCTGACGACCGATGAGCGCGACGTCGGTGTAGTAGCCCGGCGCGTAGACCAGGTCGGGGTTGCCGAACTTCACCTTGGTGAGCTGCGCCTTGAAGTCCTGGTCGCCGGCCTTGTAGCTCACGTCCACCACGATCTCGCCGCCCAGATCCTTGAACGTCTTGGTGAAGTAGTCCGCCAGGCCCATCGAGTAGTCGTTCCCCACGTCGCGGATGATCGCGGCGCGCTTGGCCTTGAGGGTCTGGCGGGCGAACTTCGCCATCACCGTGCCCTGGAACGGATCGATGAAGCAGACGCGGAACATGTACGACCGCGTCACGTTGCCGTCCTTCGTGACCTTGGGGTTGGTCGACGCCGGCGAGATGGCCGGCACCTTGTTCGCCTCGGCGATCGGCGCGACGGCGAGTGAGCCGCCCGAACCCAGCTCGCCGATCAGCAGCGTCACCTTGTTCTGGTTGATGGCGCGGGACGTGGCGACGGCCGCTTCCTCCGGCTTGCCGAGCGTGTCGTAGACCTGGATCTCGAGCTTGCGCCCCTTGACCCCGCCGGCGGCGTTCGCCTCGTCGATCGCGAGCTTCACCCCGTTGTTGGCGCTCTGGCCGAACGTGGCGATCTCGCCGCTCAGCGGCATCACGTTCCCGATGACGATCGGGGGCGCGTCCGCCCGCGGGGCGGCCGCCGGGGCCTGCTTCTCTTCCGTCTTCTTCTGGCAGCCGGCTCCCGCGATCATCGCGAGTGCCACGACTGCGCCGATTCTACGCATGTGAAGATTCTCCTTGGATAGCGCCGCGCGTGCGCTCTCGAGCGCTGGGCGGCGGGGTGGGGTCCATAGCACGGGAGTTTGGCTAGGCGCCAACCATGGGGGATGCTGCCTCTGCAGTGAGCGGCGCGCTCCGCCCGTCCACCGGCTTCGTCCCGATCGCCAACGCTCGTGCTGCACCGCATGTCGATCGGGTCAAGGGGGCACATGAACAAGGATCAAGCCCAGCTGCGTGCCGACCGAGTTCGTGCGTTCCAGGAAGAGCTCGCCGCCGTCGAGCGTGAAGGCGTCCTGACGCTCTCCGACGAGCAGCGGGCCCCTCTGTGGGCTCACCACACGCGCTTGCTCGCGACGCTCGCCGAGGCGTTCGACGTCGACGTCACCGGAGAGCAGAAGCAGCTCTCGTGGGGAATGAGGATCATCGCCTTCCTCGGCGCAGCCGCGATCTCGGCGGCGGTCTACTTCCTCTTCCATCGCTTCTGGGGCCACCTCGACACCGCCATTCAAGTGGCGGTTCTCGTCTCGGCGCCGGTGCTCGGCGTCGTCGGCGTGCAGCGCGCTGCTCGCCGGGAACGAACCGGCTACTTCGCCGCGATCGTCGCGCTCGTTGCATTCGCTTGCTTCGTCCTCGATCTCGCGATGCTCGGCCAGGTCTTCAACATCACGCCCTCGCAGAATGCGTTCCTCGCCTGGGCGGCATTCGCCCTCATCCTCGCGTACGGGTTCGACCTCCGGTTGCTCCAGATCGCCGGCATCCTGAGCCTCATGGGCTACCTCGCGGCGACGGTGGGGGTGTGGCGCGGCTGCTATTGGCTCTCGACGGGAGAGCGGCCCGAGCACTTCATCGTGGCGGGCGCGTTCATCTTCGG
>Ga0306923_10006265_pt1 | contig 11712 bp, 16 predicted proteins | sample sta12Can44000108_FD_203841 | JGI IMG/M metagenome (GOLD analysis project Ga0306923, IMG submission 203841) | Lab enrichment of tropical soil microbial communities from Luquillo Experimental Forest, Puerto Rico - statanox.12C.anox.44.000.108 (v2)... | ecosystem: Environmental > Terrestrial >...
GCACTCGTCCTCTTTTCCGGCGGCCAGGATTCGACGACCTGCCTCGCCTGGGCGCTCGAGCGCTTTGCTGCCATCGAGACGATCGGTTTCGATTACGGTCAGCGCCACCGCGTCGAGCTCAAGTGTCGGACCGCGGTGCTCGACCGGCTGCGGCGTGAGTTTCCCCGGTGGGATCCCAAGCTCGCCGACGACCACTTGGTCGATCTCGGTGTGCTGGGGCAGCTGAGCGATACCGCGCTGACCGGCGAGACCGCGATCGCGTTTACCCGAAGCGGGCTGCCGAACACCTTTGTTCCAGGCCGTAATCTGCTCTTCTTCATCTTTGCCGCCGCGGTCGGCTATCGCCGCGGCGCGCGGCATCTCGTCGGCGGCATGTGCGAGACCGACTATTCGGGCTATCCCGATTGCCGCGACGACACGCTCAAGGCGTTGCAGGCCACCTTGTCGCTCGGGATGGATCACCGGTTCGTCATCCACACGCCGCTGATGTGGCGCGACAAGGCGGCTACCTGGGGATTCGCCCGTCGGCTCGGCGGCGCCGCCCTCGTCGAGCTCGTGCGCGAGGAAACGCACAGCTGCTATCTCGGCGAGCGCGTGTGCCGCCACCCCTGGGGCTATGGATGCGGCGACTGCCCGGCCTGCAGGCTACGGCGTGCTGGGTGGGAGGCCTTCTCCGCCGGCGCGCCAACGCAGCTCCGCGATCATTGCCCCCATCCTAACCCTCCCATGCGAGCCCGCGAGCGAGGGAGGGAGGGGTTTTCGGAAGCAGATGCCGGCGGGTAAACTCCGGGCGACAGCGGCACCGTGAACAGGAGCGACGATATGCATTTCGGCGTGTCGATGTTTCATACCGATTATTCGATCCCGGCGGTGCAGCTCGCCCGTGCGCTCGAGGCGCGCGGCTTCGAGTCGATGTGGGCGCCCGAGCATTCGCACATCCCGGTGCCGCGCAAGACGCCGTTTCCGGGCGGGGGCGAGCTGCCCAAGCCCTATTACGAGGTGATGGATCCGTTCGTCGTGCTGAGTGCTGCGGCGGTCGTCACGAAAACGCTGAAGCTTGCCACCGGCGTGTGCCTTGTCGTGCAGCGCGATCCGATCCAAACGGCGAAGCTCGTTGCCTCAATCGACCAGGTCTCGAATGGCCGGTTTCTGTTCGGCGTCGGCGGTGGCTGGAACCGCGAGGAGATCGAGGGCCACGCTACCGCCTTCGGGACCCGCTTTAAGCTGATGCGTGAACGGATCGAGGCGATGAAGGCGATATGGACGCAGTCGAAGCCCGAATATCACGGCGAGTTCGTCAATTTCCCGCCAATGATGACCTGGCCCAAGCCGGTCCAGAAGCCATATCCGCCGATCATCGTCGGCGGCGCATTTCCGCATGCGGCACGGCGTGCCGTGCGCTACGGCGACGGCTGGGTGCCGATCGCCGGTCGGGCACCCTATGGCGACGTCGACGAATACCTGCCGAAGTTCAAGCAGATGATGTCAGAAGCCGGCCGCGACCCCGCCGGGCTGCCGATCACCCTGTTCGGCGGCACCGAAGACCCCGATCTGTTGAAACGCTACCGCGACATGGGTGTAGCCCGGGTGGTCACAACCTTGCCACCTGAACCCGCCGACGAGACATTGCCGGTGCTCGACCGCTGGGCCGAGCTGATCCGCCGCGTCAATGCATGACGAGTGCGACGGAAGCCAAGCTCTCGCACCCTATTCGGCGATGCCCGCACCGCACGAACTTTCTACTGAACATCGGTTCGGCGACCGCGACAGGCTAAGGCTACGGCTACTGCGCGTCGGCTTCGACGAAGTCGCGCGCTGGGAATAGTCTACCGCATCGTCGATTTTGCGGTCGGGATGATGCGAGTCACCACCGCGGCCGAGCGGTCGAGGTAGTCAGGCACGCGCGGTCCGATCTTAGTCTTCCAGTGGTCGCTCTCGTACACCGCCTTGTAGAGCGCCTCGCGCTCGGCTTCGCTTTCGAAGCGGCGCAGCCACACGTAAACCGAGTCGTCCGTCTCTCCGCGGAAGCTGCCGCAGATGACCATGCCCTTCGAGACCTGGAAGGGAATGATCTCCTCTTCCATGATCTTGACCCATTCGTTAATCTTGCCGGGCAGAACCTTGTATTGGCGCAGTTCGTAAAAGGCCATATTGCTGATTCCCTGCTGACCAGGTTGAGTCCTGCGCCAGCATAGCCGGCGACTACCGCCGACAAAAGCCGTGCCGACGCATTCAGGAGAAACGCCGGGTTAGCGCCGCCTCAGCCTCGCCAACGACGCGCGACAATCGCGCACGCCGGCTCGATGGCGTGGAGCAAGTGGATCCCTTCGCCTGCGTGAATGACGGGGTGTCCGAAATCGTCTGCTGCTCGAGCTTTGGCGTAAAGGGCAAGCTCGCCAGAGTCCGTGGCGAGCGCCGCCTCCCGGCCCCGCCACTTTTCGCTGAAGCTGTTCGGAAGTACGCGGCCGGTATACTCCTGCGGACACTCGCCCCCGAGAGCGATGGCGAAGATCTTCGTGCGCAGCGTGTCGTCCCCGAGCCGCTGACGATCCTGTGCTTGGCGGCTCGCGGGAGCAACGACTCCTCGGCAGCGTGAAAGCGCGTGGCTATGAGCACCCCCGCCGCACCGAGCATCAACGCAGCGGCAAGGCCTCGCCCATCCGCGATGCCGCCGGCCGCCACCACCGGAATCCCCGCCGCAAAGCCGTCACCGCATCCACCACCGCGCCGGGACCAGTGGCAAAGTGGCACGGAGCGCAAGTGTCCAGCCGCTTCGCTGCCTTGCGCGACGATGATGTCGGCGCCTTCCTGAAGCACCTGGCGCGCCTGTGCAAGCGACTGGATCTGGCAAATTACCGGAATGCCTGCCGATTTGATCCGAGCGATGAACGGCGAGGCGTCCCCAAAAGAGAGCATGATCGCCACTGGTGCGTGCGTGAGTGCACGGTCGAGCAGCTCGGGCTGCTGGGCGAGCCCCCAGGTGATAAAACCGCAACCTATACGCTGGTTTCCGGCGGCGACGAATTCCCGCCCCAACCATTCGGCATCACTGCGGCCGCCGCCGATTAGCCCGAGGCCGCCTGCCTCACTGACAGCGGCCGCCAGCTTGCCGCCCGCGGTGCCGCCCATCGGCGCGAGTACCACCGGATGCCGGAAAGTTCTGTCAATCTTGTCCGCAACGGCATTTCCGCCTCCCCAGCCGATGATTTTGCTTTCCTTACATTGCTTTCCTCACGATGAAGGGTCGTTGCACGATATGCTGAAGTCAATGCCTATTGGTAGCGCAAGGGTAGACCGAGAATGGCCAATGACATCACCAACCCGGATGCCTGCTTGTCACCGGTGATCGAGATTGCCGCGGGCAAGCTTCGCGCTGGTCGAGCGCCGGGATCCATTCGTTCAAAGGAATCCCTATGGCATTTCTCCGGCGGGGCGCGACCGCTTCATGCCGCCACAGCGGCCCCTTCCCTGGGCCGGCGTGCGGGACGCCATCGCCTACGCCGGCCGCGCGTGGCAATTGCCAAACCGCGCGAAGTGCCGCCCGGTGCTCGAAACCTTGCTTGGGCCGGCGGACGCTACACTGGAGGGGGAGGACCGCCTGACCCTGAATGTGTGGACATCCGGTCTCGACGACGGGGTCAGGCGGACCGGTCATGGAGTGGCTGCACGGCGGCGCGTTTGGTTACGGCTCGGGCAACCGGGCGGTGACCGACGGCGCCAATCTCTCGGGACGCGGCAATATCGTTGTCGTCAGCGTCAATCATCGTCTGAATATTTTCGGATTTCTGCATCTGGCGGCTCCGCCTGAGCACATTCGGGCAATGCCGGGATGCTCGACATCATCGCCGCACTGGGCTGGGTGCATGACAATATCGAGGCGTTATCGAGGCGTTCGGTGGCGATCCCGTAAACTCACGATCTTCGGCGAGTCGGGGGGCGGCGGCAAAGTCAGCGTGCTCCTGGCGATGCCGGCGGCGCGGGGGCTGTTTCATCGCGCGATCATCCAGAGCGGTGCGGCGATCCGCGTGTCGACGCGCGAGCGGGCCAATGCGTTCGCCGAAGCCGTGCTGAAGGAGCTCGGGGTTGGCCGCAATGAATGCGAGCTGCTACAAGCGTTCGCCGCCGAGCGGCTGTTGGCGGCGATCGCCCCGGCCGCGCGAGCGGTTGGTCGACCCCGCTGGCCGTTGCTCGACCGCTATGATTTTGGCCCCGTTGTCGATGGCAGCGATCTGCCGCAACATCCCGCCGAGCCGGCCGCACCCGCCTTATCGGACGATATCCCGTTGATGATCGGGGGTACCCGGGAGGAGAGTGCCTTTTTCCTCGCCGATGACGACGCGGTGTGGAAAGGCACGCTCGCCGAGCAAGAGTTGCGTCAACGCGTCGCGGCGCTGGCGGGTGGGCAAACCGACGCGCTGCTCGCCGCCTATAGCGCAGCGATGCCGCTGGCGAGCCCCGCCGACCGGCTGATCGCGGCATTGACCGGCTCCAATTTCTGGGTTCGCACGGTGTTGCTGGCCGAGCGCTACGCCACGCGGCGCCCGCGCCCCGGTCTTCATGTACTCGCTCGACTGGCCGAGCACGGCCCATGGGGGGCGGGTGAAAGCGCACCACGCAATGGATCTACCCTTTGTCTTCGATAATGTCGACGTGGCCGACACGACCGCCGGCGCGCCGGGCGCCCGCGAACTGGCCGCGGGATGTCCGCGAGTTGGATCGTCTTCGCCCGCAACGGCAGGCCCGGACAACCGGGCAATCCCAACGTGGCCGGCCGACACGACCGCCGACCGTGCGACGATGATTCTCGATGCCGAATGTCGCATCGTCCGCGACCCCGACCGCGACCCGCGCCGCTTATGGACCCGCGTCGTCGCGCACGATGCCTGACGAGCGATCTGTACCCCCACCCTATCCCTCTGCCGCTCGCGGAGGAGGGCAGTGTAAGGGGTTGAAGAAGCGGTTCTCGGGGCGTGGAAGACCGAGGTTCTCGCGCAATGTCTTGCCTTCGTATTCGCGGCGGAAGAGGTCGCGGCGCTGCAGTTCGGGCACCACCTGGTCGACGAAGTCATCGAGGCCGCCTGGCACGTAGGGGAACATGATGTTGAACCCGTCGCAGGCCTCGCTGAAAAGCCACTCCTCCATCTGGTCGGCAATCATCACCGGAGTGCCGACCAGCGCTAGACCGCCATAACTGCCGGCAATCTGCGCCAATTGGCGGACCGTCAGATCGTCGCGCCGGGCGCGTTCGATGACCCGCTCGCGGCCACTCTTGCTGGCGTTGCTCTCCGGAATATCCGGCAGCGGGCCGTCAAGATCGAAGCTCGACGCGTCATGGCCGAGCGCAATCGACAGCGAGGCGATGCCGCTGTCGGGATGCACGAGGCTGTCGAGCAGGGCTCGCTTTTCCCGCGCCTGCCGAGCGGTCTCGCCGACCACGACGAGCGCTCCGGGCAGGATCTTGATGTGGTCCGGGTCGCGCCCGACCTTTTCCGCCCGCCCCCTGACATCGGCATAGTAGCGCCGCGCATCAGCGAGCTTGCCACCGCTGGCGAAGATCATCTCCGCCGTTTCGGCCGCGAGCTGGCGGCCGGCATCGGATGCTCCGGCCTGGACGATGACCGGCCAGCCCTGTATTGGGCGAGCGATGTTCAGCGGACCCCGCACCGATAGGAACTCGCCCTTATGGTCGAGCACGTGCACCCGATCGGGATCGAAATAAATGCCGTTCTCCACATCGCGGATAAAGGCATCCTCGGCCCAGCTGTCCCACAATCCGGTCACGACATCGAAGAACTCGCGGGCGCGGCGGTAGCGCTCGCCATGCTCCATGTGCTCAGTCAGCCCGAAATTGAGCGCCGCGTCGGGGTTTGAGGTGGTGACCAGGTTCCAGCCGGCCCGCCCGCCGCTGATATGGTCGAGCGAGGCGAAGCGCCTCGCGATCATGTAGGGCGGCTCGAAGGTCGTCGAGGCTGTGGCGATCAACCCGAGATGCTCGGTCACCATCGCCAGCGCCGGCAGCAAGGTCAGCGGATCGAACGAAGTCACCGTGGCGCTCCGCTTCAGCGCAGCCGTCGGCATGTTGAGCACGGCGAGATGGTCGGCCATGAACCAAGCGTCGAACCGGCCTCGCTCCAGGGTTTGGGCAAAACGGATCAGATGCCGCAAATTGAAATTGGCGTCGGGATAGGCTCCGGGGTAACGCCACCATGCGGTATGAATCCCAACCGGACGCATGAAGGCACCCAGGTGCAATTGACGTGACCTCGTCATCGCTGCCGCTTGCTCTCTCTTCAATTCATCGTGATCAGATTGTGAAGGCCGATCACCCCCACGACAAGCGTGTCGGGCGCTCTGCGGAAGACGCTTACAGCACGGCTTTGGTGAAGGGTCGTGTTGTCGCGCCGAGCCGCTCAACTGCATCGCTGACCATGGTCATGTTCTGATTGCGCCACCTGAGCTCGCGGATCATGCCCGTCCTGATCGCGTGCTCGCCGGAGAAGTCCAAACCCCTCGGGAAGCGTGGCGGCGTTCACCACCACGCGAGAGGCCAAACCTTCATGCCTTGCTCCCCGCAGTACCGGCAGCGACAGATCTGAGCATACCAACCGGCGCCGAATTCATCAAAGCCGTCATGCCTGGTATCCTCGCCGCAGTTTCGGCAGAAGCAACGCAACCGCTCGGGTCGGTCGTGCAACAGAATTTCACGGCGCCAGGCGACGTTCGAGACTGCCGACCAATCTCCGAGCGCCGCAATGGCGCGCTGCCAGCGGCTAAAAGGAACCGCGCGGCTAAGATCGACGCGTTGCTGTGCCGAGGCGAGGCCAACTCGGTCGAGAATATCTCGAAAGGTGAACGGCAGGGCGGAACGAGCGATCATTGCGTCCTCCTACGAGGCACCGACACTGCTGCATCAACCATGCCAGCCGGATGCCGGGGTGGCGGCGCTGCGCGAAATCAGGTCTGTGGGGCTGGATCGGGCAGCTGCTCGGGTCATAGGCAAGCCGAACCGAGCGGCGAGCCATCGCGCGAAGAGCTTCGTGGTGATTCAAATCCGAAGAAGCTGTCCGGGAGACACTTCTCCGGTTTTACGGTGTCGCTGTGGACGGGAAGTTAGTAAGCACCAAAAACGCCAGTGGACTCTGACCGCGTTGCGGTAATCTCTGGCTTGTCATCGCCCTGATTGGGGGTTCCTGCCGATCTACTCTGTCGCCGGTTGATGGCGACATCTTCTGGAGAACGTGCTGTTTGTCGCTGTGAGGCGAGGGCCATTGCAAGACCACGCGCAGAGCATATTGGTTGTGGAGGAATATCAACTGCTACCAGAGCGATGCTTACGGCAGGGTTCGCCCGATCGTCTACCGCCCAGACCGCTGACGGCGAAGCAGCCGTACCTGCGATGTCACCGCGCGCAAGCCGCTCTCTCGAGTATGCTCGCCGGCTGGAGGGCTACGGTCGATGACGCTCAGGACCACATCTATTGTCTGCCGCCACGTCATGCACGGGTGAAGCTCCTTGCGCCACCGAGTTCCCACCATCGCGCCTGTTCGAGCATCCGGCGGCAGTGCGGAGGTTCGGAAAATCCGATGAGTTCTTAAGGTTTGATCAAACTTTTGAGCGGACGTTGGGCATGATTGAACCGAGTGGAGCCTGCCGATGGTGATCTTTTTTAAGAGGCTTATCAAGGACACCTGTGGTGTCACGGCAATCGAATACGGTCTGATCTCGGCGCTGATCGTGATCGCTTCCTTGGCGGCCATCAATTCGACCGGTCTCGCCCTCAATCTCACCGGAACCTTTGGTACGGTCGCCTCCCATCTGTGAGGTCACGGCCGTCGAAGGTCCTTTTGGTCAAGTCCGCGTCCGCGCAGACCACGGCCGATCGCGCCACCGACGCCATAAAAGCGGCAGAACTAATATTTGTAGACGAGATGGGGGCGACCCTGGGTCTCACCCGGCAAAACGTGGGCCTGATCACAAAGACCCCGCCATTCGACCCCAGTCATTGCGGGGTATCCCGAACGATTAGAACCCGCTCAACCTTAGGGTGGGGCGCGGCTCAGTCTGGTAGAGCGGGTGCTTTGGGAGCAGGTGCGCCGGACTGGCGCAGGTTGGTGATTACCCTTTCTTTTCTCCCCCCGTTCGCCGTTTGTGTCGGGATTGTGACTTCTCCGGGGCCACCATAGCCGCGCGCTTGTCCTCGTCGTCCGACCGGGTATAGCGCAAGGCGGTCTTGATCTGGTTGTGTCCAAGCAATGTGCTGTAACGCCTAGGTTGCGATGCGCGCGCACGGCCTGGGTGCCGGCGCTGTGCCGCAAATCATGGTATTCGAAATCCTGAACTTCGGCTTCCGCAAGGGCGCGGCCCCTATAGGAAGACCGTTGCTGACGCATTGGTGACGCACCAGACAGTACAAACGGAGAACTCGAGTGTCTGGGTTGTGACTAATTTCCTTTGGAAACTTCGTGTTTGTTCTCACTTTTGGCCAGTTGCGTGGGCTTCGTAAAGCGTCTAGAACCCGCGCCATCCATGGTTCGGGGCGTGGCTCAGCCTGGTAGAGCGCCTGCTTTGGGAGCAGGATGTCGGAGGTTCGAATCCTCTCGCCCCGACCACCCCGAGGCCTAACATCATTGGGCTGGATACTGTCAGGGCGAGGCGTCGATGGCGCGGGCACGTATCTACAGGCCGACCAAGACGGCGATGCAATCCGGGCGTGCGCAGGCCCGCAAGTGGATTCTCGAATACGAAGCGGCGACCCCCCGCCGGCCCGACCCTTTGATGGGTTGGGCGAGCGCGGACGATACCCTGAACGAGGTCCAGCTGCGCTTTGACACGCCTGATGAAGCTGTCGCCTTCGCCGAGAAGCTCGGCCTCGAATACGCAGTTATCGCGCCCCAAGACACCGCCGAGAAGCCAAAGAGCTATGCCGACAATTTTCGCTACGACCGGGTCCGCAGCTGAGCGATGACGGGGATTGCCGTTTATGGCTCTCGATGCGATAACACAGCGGCGCAGACCGCCGACCCCGTAGCTCAGTCGGATAGAGCACTCGCCTTCTAAGCGAGTGGTCGCAGGTTCGAATCCTGCCGGGGTCGCCAATGTTTCCACCAGTTTTCCGCCATTTGTGGCGCACACGACCCGGCGGGAATTAACCGAACCTTACGCGAACACACCGGAATTTTGGTCACGTGGCGGTCACGACCAAGTTCCGTCGTTGCCTACTTGTTCCATGCTGAGCTGCCGCGTTAGACAATATTCGTCTGATCGACTTTTGTTCGAGCAATGGCCGACCCCGCGCCGCTGGCGGTAAATCGCCTGGAGCGCGCACTGGCGCGCTCCGGCGCCCACCCGAGCAAACTAGCGGCGCCGGGCGACCTCGCGCCCACGTGGCGCCTGCGCGCGCGGCAGGCGGCGAATGACCACCCTCGCTCCGCGCCTCGGCTTCGAATGGAGTGCCGTCAATTGGGGCGGTCCCGACGAGCCGCGCACCGAGTGGGCTGAGGGTCGCAAGCCATGACGCGTCATCGATCGCAACGCCGCGCCGCATTTGTTGCGGCCATTTTTTGCTCGGGGCGAGACCGCCCGTTGCCGGGGTAGGTGCCAGGCGCCGAGCGATACCGGCATCCCACTGTCAGGGGGTACGGCCGGAGTTGCGGTCCGACCACACGGTTCCAACCCAGCACAGCACAGGGGAGTCCCATCAACGAAGAAGCTTAGGACCATGGCCGACGTGCGGCGCGAGCTGCGGCGGCTGATCGAGCCGGGGGTTGTCGATCACACGGCCCGCATCCGGCGGGACGACGTGATTGCCGCATTCCAGCAGCTGAAGATGAGCGACGCGCTCATCGAGAAACTGGTCAACGCCGGCCTCTTGGCCGAGGCCCAGGATGTCTGTCACACAATCAACTGGGAGCTCGCGCCGGCGTTCCGCGCCGCGGCAGTGGAGAGGCTGAAGGAACGGGAGGCGCGCGCCGCCACAGGCACCGAAGGCCAGCCGTTTGGCGAGGTGGGCGATGCGGGAAGCGCCGCCGCCTTGCAAAAGCCGGTCGACGATGCGCCGTCCGATCCAGAATAAGCTCCCGGGCCTGCTCCCCGGGCGCGCAAACCGCCCTCGCCTCCGGTGCCCGCAGCGGGCCGCAGCCGCATTCTGAAGCCGTCCCAGTCTGAAACGCCCGTTCGACACCCTGAAGCTCGCACGCCAATTCGAGGCCGCTGGGTTCGAGCCCAAGCAAGCCGGCGACATGGCGGCGGCGATCGCGGTCGCAATGTCAGGCGCCAATCTCAGGCCAGTTCGTGTTCGGCGGCGAACTCGGCAGCGCAACAACCACGGAGCAGTGACGATATGGCACGCGCAACCCGCCATAACCTCGATCAGCGCATCCTCGAGTCGTGGCATCTTCACGAAGCGGCCGAGCCCGACATCTCGACCGAGCGGCTGATGGCAATGGTGCGCGACGACACCGGCGCCGAGCCCGACCGGCAGGTCGAGGCGCTACAGCGCGCGGGCATGTTGCGCCGGAACTGAGTGGGATGAGCGAACACGTTGATGGTGGTCACGGACCCAAATTTTGCCTCACTGTGACTCCAAAGACGCGTTTTGGCGCTTCATGGTATCTAAACGCGAGCTCCCCAAAATTTGCATTAGCACGTTACGCTTGCTGAGGTTTTCCACATGCCGTGGGATAATGATCTCGATCGAAACTCCCCAGCTTATCGCATCGCCGCCGATCTCTCTGAATCCATCAGAGTCGTTGCAGGTACTGGCACAGGCAAATCCTTCTGCTTGAAGCGGCGCGTCGCGCGCCTTCTCGAGGCCGGAGTGCCGCCGGCTCGCATCCTGCCCGTCACATTCACCAACGTTGCCGCCGAAGATCTTCAACGTGAAATGATGCGGGTCGGTATTCCCGGCTGCGAGGACATCCGCGGCTCGACGCTTCACGCGCTCGGTATGAAAATTCTCGGCCGCCGAAATGTTTTGGAGGCGACAGGCCGCATCGCTCGGCCGCTCAACCAATTCGAGATGGAGCCGCTCCTCTATGATCTTTCATCCAATTTCGGCAAGAAACGTGACCGCGCCAAACGAGTTCGCGCCTATGAGGCTGCCCGGGCGCGGCTGCAACACGAAGAACCTGGTTATGCCGCCGATTCTGGTGACCAGCACTTTGAGCAGGTGCTCGTTGACTGGTTGCGTTTCCACAAGGGCATGCTGATCGGGGAGATTATTCCCCAACTTTATCAGTACCTTCGCAACAACCCCAGCAGCGCCGGAACTGCACCCTTATGACCATATCCTGGTCGACGAATATCAGGACCTAAACCGAGCCGAGCAAGCGGTCATCGACCTCATACGAAACACCGCATCGCTCTGCGTTGTCGGCGACGACGATCAGTCCCTCTACAGCTTCAAATTCGCTCATCCGGCCGGCATTCGCACGTTCCCCGACACTCATCCCGGCACCACAGATCACGAGATTCTCGAATGTCGCCGGTGTCCGACAGTGATCGTTGCAATCGCAAACTCGCTTATTGCCCACAACAGAGACCGTGAACCCAACCAACTCTCGCCCCTCGCGGCGAACGGTCCAGGCGACATTCAAATTCGCCAGTACCCGACCTTGGTCGATGAAGCTACCGATATTGCCAGGTTCATCCGTGACCAAATCGACAATCATGGACGGCGACCGCAAGGCATTCTAGCAGGATGCGGAAAAAGTC
>Ga0306923_10006271_pt1 | contig 11704 bp, 8 predicted proteins | sample sta12Can44000108_FD_203841 | JGI IMG/M metagenome (GOLD analysis project Ga0306923, IMG submission 203841) | Lab enrichment of tropical soil microbial communities from Luquillo Experimental Forest, Puerto Rico - statanox.12C.anox.44.000.108 (v2)... | ecosystem: Environmental > Terrestrial > Soil...
AAAAAAGCGGCCGGGCCTTTGTTCGGAGGGATATTGCACCGAGAAAGACTTTGGCGCTCCAAGAGTCGGTGTGCTGGCGAGGCACACCGGACGACCTTTTCCATCCTAAACGAACCCGTTTCAGGGCCCAGACTACCTTTCGGTTAATTTGCGAACTCGAGACTCGCGCAATTCTATGGGAGCGCGAAGACCTCGAGCGAATTGGTCGCCATTACAGCCACGTACTGCTTGCCATTCTTCGCCTGGTAGGTCACCGGATTTGCGTTAGCGGGGCGCTCCAGCTTGAACGCCCATAGTTCTTCGCCGGTCTTCGAATCAAAAGCGCGGAAACGGCTGTCGTTGGTCGCACCGATGAACACTAGGCCGCCTCCCGTCACGATGGGTCCGGCGCTGCCCGCGCCCCCGGTTTTTTGTTTGGCAGCCGGCAAGGCTTCGGTGATCCCGAGCGGCACCTGCCAGGCGATATCGCCGGTGTTGGCGTTGACCGCGAACAGTCGGCTCCATGGTGGTTTCTGGCAGGGCCAGGTACCGATTACGTGCCCATTCTCATCCCTGGCGGGCGCGCTGAACCCGAAGTAAGGGCCGGTTCCGTTGACGCTGCCGCGGTCATACACCTGCGGCGAACCGTTGCCGCTTCCATAGTTTCCGCCGGGCCGTTTTTTTTCGACCCAACCAACCAAGGCGTTGTCGTGCGTTTGCAGGTAGATGTACCCGGTCCTGGGATCGGTGGCAGTGCCGCCCCAATTGGGGCCGCCGTTGCCTGGAAACTGCATGGCGCTTCTGGGCGGCGCGCCCTGTTCGTGAAAGAGAAATGGCGTATAGGGGCCGGCGTTGTAGAAACCACCGCTTTTGTCCCACAGCTCCTGGCAGGCTTTGGCGTGTCCCGGGGTAGTGTCTTCGGCGGTCACCATGTCGGTGTCTTTGTTGAAGCTATTCCGCGCCAACTGGGGCGGCTTCAGGGGAAACGGCTGCGTCGGCGAATACCACTCGCCCGGCACATCGCCTTTCGGCACGGGCCGCTCCTCAACGCCGAACACGGGCGTGCCGTTGGTTCGATCGAGGATAAACATTAGTGCCGGCTTGCCGATGGCAGCCAGGGCCAGAAGGGTCTTGCCGTTGCGCTTGATATCCACCAGGCCAGGTGCCGGCGGCAGATCGGAGTCCCAGAGGTCGTGATGCACGGTCTGGAAATGCCAGAGGTATTGCCCCGTCAACGCATTGACGGCGACCACCGAATTGCCGAACAGGTTATTTCCTGGCCGATCGCCGCCGTAATAGTTGCCGGCGGGGCTGCCAAAAGGCATGTAGAGGATGCTGCGTTTCTCATCCAAGGTCATGTACCATCCCCACACGTTCGTACCTGAAAAACCCTTCCAACTATCGCCCATCCAGCTGCCAAAACCGGCCTCGCCGGGCTGCGGGACGGAATGGAACTGCCACAGTTTAGCGCCGGTGCGGGCATCAAAGGCGCGGGTATCGCCCGGCGGGCCGTACAGGTTCTCGCCGTTGCTGGCGCCGACAATCACGACGTTGTTGTAGATGGTAGGAGCGCCACCCCACGGCACCGAAATATCGACGATGCCCTCGTTGCCGAAGCCCGGATCGATTTTTCCAGTGCTGGCGTTGAGCGCGACCAGCCGCGGACCGGCCGTGAACAAAATGCGAGGCGGATTCTCCCGGTCGCCCGGCCAGTAAGAGACGCCTCCGGGCGTTTGTGCTGAAGGGCAACGGCGCCGTCCAGACTTGCGTGCCCGTCTCCGCATCCAAGGCCAGGATTCGATTTCCGGCGGGAAGGTACAGAATGCCTCGAACCACGATCGGAGTGGCTTCGGCATTCGCGCGTGGCCCGGCCGGGCCCCGGCTTTCGGCGGCCGCGGGCGGCGCTTCGGCGGCGGGATCCGCTCCCCGTCTCCCCGCGCCTGCCGGAGCTGGGCCCAACGCCACTTTCAGCCGGGAAACGTTGTTGGTGTTAATCTCGGCGAGCGGGGAAAATCGCGTTCCGGCGAGATCGCGCGTGTACATCGGCCAATCGGCCGGGTTGTCTTTTGCCGGGCGGACCCTGGTCGCCGGCGCTGGCGATTGCGCAAACAAGCCTGTCGCCATCATGCTCGCGGCCGCCAGGGCGAAGCGGTGAATGGACATTGGTGGCCTCCTATGCGGATGCGCCTACCGCGCTGGTACAGTGGCCGCAGCGCCGCGCTCGGATGGGGATCTCGCTGAGACACTCGGGGCAAGGCCGGGTCGCCGAGGGCGTCGCCGTACCCGGTTTGCTCATTCGCGTAGCGATTGTTTTCATGGGCACGACTACCAAGAAGTAAACCGCCGCGCCCACCAGCACGAAGGAGACGACCGCGTTAATAAAGTCGCCGTACAAGAATCGGCTGGCATTGACGGTGAACGTGAGCCCGGAAAAATCGGGTTTGCCGACCAGCGCCGCGATCAACGGCGTCAGCAGGTCTTTGACAAGCGCTGAGACGAGTGTTCCAAACGCGCCGCCGATGATGACCGCCACGGCGAGATCGACGACATTGCCGCGAAACAGGAATTCCTTGAAGCCTTTCAACACGGCATTCTCCTTCCAGATAGTATGCTATGCGTATCCGGGCGGCGCCACGAGCGGGCCGCGATCGATTTCTCGCCGACTGCGTCGCCGCCAGGCAACCGAGTCATCAGAAATGATTGGGAACAGCATCGCCACCATGCCCAGGGGGCACAGGTCTGTGTGTCGAAATTACCAGTTGGCTCGTCCGCCGAAAGAATCGGGTGGTGGAAAGCGAGCGCCCGGGTGACGGCGGGGCCGTTGGCCCAGATCATTCGTCAGCAAGGTGATCGATGGGTGACCCGGGTCGCACCAGTTCCAACGGTCTCGCGCGCGTTTGTCGAGTTCCTGAATGGGACAGCCTTGTGTATAATTGCATCGCGGTGATTCCGAGGAGACCGACTATGAAGACGACAATACGCCAGCAGTTCAGGTTCACGGCGATCGCCATGGCTGCTTGTATAGCTGGAACTTCAGGGCAAGCGGTAGCGCAAGATCGTTCGCGAGCGGTGGTGGCGATCGGCGGCGCCGATCTCGGCGGTGTGGTCAGCAGTCCGAACGGACCGGAAGCCGGCGTCTGGGTGATCGCGGAAACCAGTGACCTTCCCACCAAGTTCGCGAAGATGGTAGTCACCGACGACCGGGGCCGTTTCGTCATCCCGGACCTTCCCAATGCGACGTACAACGTGTGGGTACGCGGCTATGGGCTCATCGATTCTCCCAAGGTCAAAGCGGAGCGGGGAAAGCACCTCGACCTGACTGCAGTACCGGCACCGAACCTCGCTGCGGCGGCCGAATACTACCCGGGCGTCTACTGGTATTCGATGCTCCAGATTCCGGATAAGCGCGAATTCCCGGGCACCGGCGGTAGCGGGAACGGCATCCAGCCCGTGATGAAGACGCAGCACTATTGGATCGACACGGTCAAGAACTCGTGCCAGTCGTGCCATGCGCTCGGCTCCAAGGGAATCCGCACGATTCCCAACCAATGGGGGCACTTTGACAATTCGATCCAGGCTTGGACACGCCGCCTCCAAGCCGGCCAAGCCCAAACCAACATGGCTGTGACTCTCGGCCGGCTCGGCCCGCAAAAGGCACTGGCCCTTTTCGCGGACTGGACCGACCGCATCGCGGCCGGCGAACTGCCCTCCGCCAAACCCGAGCGGCCGCAGGGTGCCGAGCGCAACGTGGTCATCAGCATGTGGGAGTGGTCGACTCCCAAGGCTTATCTTCACGATGCAATCTCGACCGATAAGCGGAATCCGCGGGTCAACGCCAACGGCTTCATCTACGGATCGCCCGAGGAGAGCACCGACATGGTGCCGGTCCTCAATCCCCTCACCAACGAGGCTTGGCAAGTGAAGCATCCCTTCCGCGATGCCGATACCCCCTCTTCGCTGAGCCTGGCGCACGGGCACTCCCCGTATTGGGGCGACGAACCGATTTGGGACGGCCACACCAGTATCCATAACCCACTGATCGACGGCAAGGGCCGAGTCTGGTTCACGGCGCGGATTCGAGGGCCCAAAAACCCGGACTACTGCAAGGCGGGCTCTGAGCTTGCTTCGGCGAAGGTCGCGCCTCTGAACGAGTCCACGCGCCAGCTTTCCATGTATGATCCCAAAACCGGCAAGTGGTCGCTCATCGACACGTGCTTCACCACGCAACATCTCTACTTCGCCCGGGACCCCAACAACACGTTGTGGACGAGTGCAGGCGGGCCGGACAGCGGCGTGGTCGGCTGGCTGAACACCAAAATGTACGAGCAGACCGGCGACGAGGTGAAATCGCAGGGCTGGACTCCACTCATCCTCGACACCAACGGCAACGGCAAACGCGACGAGTATGTCGAGGCCAATCAGCCCCTCGACCCCAAGAAGGACAAACGCATCATGGCGGCGTTCTACGGCGTTCAGCCGAGCACGGTGGACGATTCCATCTGGGGCCAGGCGATGGACGTCGGGTTCTCGCGAATCGATCAGCCCGGATACATCGTGCGGCTCGTGCCCGGTCCCAATCCGTCCCAGACTTCTCTGGCCGAAGTTTACCTCCCGCCTGATATCGGATACGGATCGCGCGGCATCGATCTCGATCTCAATGGCGTGGTCTGGACGACGCTGTCGAGCGGACATCTGGCGAGCTTCGACCGGCGCAAGTGCAAAGGGCCGCTCAACGGGCCGACGGCAGCGACTGGAAAGCAATGCCCCGAAGGATGGACCCTGTATCAATTTCCGGGCCCCCAGTTCAAGGGTGTCACGGACCCTGGCAGCGCCGATCATGCCTACTTCCTCTGGGTGGACCGATACAACACCCTAGGTCTCGGGCCCAACGTCCCGATCGCAGAGTCCAACGGCAATGAATCGCTGCTGGCCTTGGTGAACGGCAAGTTCGTGAACCTCCACGTTCCTTATCCGATGGGTTTCTTCAGCAAGAACGTCGATGGCCGCATCGACGATCCCAACACCGGCTGGAAGGGCCGCGGACTGTGGACGACCACCGGTACACGTACGGTGTTCCACAACGAGGGCGGCGCCGAGTCTCGGCCCAAGGTCTACCACGTTCAGATGCGTCCCAATCCGCTCGCGCGGTGAAGGCCTCCCGGCTACGGGATCTGGTTCCTGGTCTCGATGTGGCACATTCCGTATGTCAGGGTCTGGCCCGGGTCGGGCTGCGCCTGGTGCCATGTGTACGGTGGAATGACGACAAAATCACCCGCCTTCACTCGATAGTAGCTCGCGCCTGTGAGTGGCCCACCCGCATGTTGACCATCGGGGCTCTGCCGTTCGATGGCGGGGGAGCCACCGAGCGCGACCTGTCCAGTTCCGCTGACCAGAACATCGATTTGCGTCTTATTCTCGTGCATCTCGGAACCGACGTAGTGCTCCATCTCTCCCGTATTCGGGTCCTTGCGGGGCGGGTCGAAGTACTGCCGTCTCATTAGGGTAAGGCGGTATTGAGGGGCCCATGCCAAGTGGTTTGTGGCGCCCGGATCCCCCGGGGGAAAGTCGCCGTGCGCGTCCGCCGGTGGAAATCGTCTTTTGATTTCGTCGATCGAATAATACAGGCCTTTTCCGTTCACCGCCCGGGTAGCCGGGGGCCCCGGCGTAGCCGCGTTAGCTTGCGTGGTTTGGCTCTGTGCCACCACGCCCGCGCGCGGGTTCACCATATAGCCCGCCAGAAAGCATATTGCACCGAATAGCGCCCCGGGAATCAACCGCTTCATGAGCCACCTCCTTGGCCCGGCGCTACCGCGAGGTTCCGCCCGTCCATCGTGCTCGCAAGGCGCCGCGGTCGACTTCGGTCCCGCGGAGATAGACAGTCGCGATTCGCCGCGTATTCGTGATGTCGTCGAGTGGATTCCCGTCCAGCACGACGAAGTCTGCGCTCTTTCGAGCCGTGATGGTGCCGGCGTCTGTGAGGCCCATCAGCTCGGCCGCGTTGCGCGTCGCCGCCACCAGAACCTGCGCTGGCGTCATCCCGGACGCCACCATATCCGCCATCTCCTCGTGCGCGGCCCAGGGGATGGGGCCGTCGGTGCCTAAGGCGATCTTAATGCCGGCCGCATTCAACTTGGCCAGATTGCGGGACTGGATTCCGAAGAATTGCTGGGCTTTCGGATCGTCCTTGCTCTCTGCTTGTACCTTTTGGAATTCTGCGGCGGTCATGCTATCGCGGAGCCAGCTCCTGTCCACCTTCACCCCGCGATCCGGGAGGTTCGGGTCCACGATCATGTTCGGCCGCGTCTTCATCATCTTGATGAACTCGTCGTCGATGTCTTTGTCCCGGACGCTATGGGCGAAAGCGTCGACACCAGCGCGAAAAACTCCCTTGGCATCCTCCAGCGTAAAGATGTGGGCGATCACCCGGAGATGGTGCTTGTGCGCCTCGTCGATCGCGGCGCGGTACAGCTCGGGGCTCAATTTGGTGACCGTATGATCCCGGTCGTCCACCCAGATCTTGATGATGTCCACTTTCTTGGCAGCCATCTCCCCGACGTCCTTCCGGACCTCGGCTTCGCTTGTGACCCAGAAAGGAGCTTCGGTGCGCCCCGGCTCCGGCCCGGTTATGCCGCGCCCCGCGGTTCTGAGCCGTGCGGCGTTGGGGATGTTTTCTGCCCGCACCTGGAAGGCCACGTCACCCGTGTCCTGACCCAGGCTCATCGCCGCACCGACTCCGTAGTACGCCAGATGCTGCAACTGATCCACAAGGGCATCTCGGGTCACCGCGAGGTGCTTGTGGGCGTCGACGATCGCGGGTATGACGGTCTTGCCGGCTAGATCCACGTGAGCGGCGCCCGCCGGGACCCTGAGCTGACCTTTACGGCCGACTGCAGTGAACCGGCCGTTCTCCACAATGAATGCGGCATCTCCAACGGGCGCACTGCCGTCGCCGGCAATCAGCCGTGCCCCTTCGAACACCGTCACGGCCGCCGACTGCGCCTCAACCACCACGGGCGCAAAGCAACCGGTCGCCAGCAAGCAAGCGACCGACAAACGGGCGACGAACGTCTCATTCCGGGATTGCCAATTGACACCCTGCATCGAAACCTCCTGCGATAGCCTGGATCACGGTTTAGTCCGCCAGACCCGACACGGTTCGCCCGGTCTTGGCGACTGGATTAGTATATCGTGACCTTGCCGCGTATAAAGGGCCTTCCGCTTGCGAGAGAGCAGGTCGTTGGTTCTCGTGGCCGACCGCCTAAAACCGATTACCACCTGCGGGAGTCGGCTGCTGGCGGCGGATGTATAATCGATGGCGACCTGGAAGCCAACGGCCGCGCCGCTCATATGGGCTAAACGCGACGGAAAAGAGGCTCGATGCCTAACCGCAGGGAATTCTTCAAGGAAGTCGCCGGCGTGACGGCCGGCATCGTCTTCAGTGGATGCAGCTTGGTGCGAGCTGCCCCGCAGTCGGCACCAGCGGGGAGGCGCCGGCAGGTGACGGTGGGTGGCAAGCGTGTGAAGACCATCGATGTCCACGCTCACTGTAACGTGCCGGAAGCCATGGCCTTGATGCCGAACCCGCCAAACGGTCAGAACCTGTTCCTGACGCCGGAACGGGTGGTGGACCGCTTGGCGTTGATGGATCAACAGGGCACCGATATCGAAGCGCTCAGCATCAATCCGTTTTGGTACGGAGTGGACCGGGACCTGGCTCGCCAGATTATCAAGATCCAGAATGAAAAACTGGCCGAATTGTGCGCCTCGCACCCCGACCGGTTCGTGGCCTTCGCCACGGTGGCGCTGCAGCATCCCGACCTGGCGGTCGAGCAGTTGGAGGAAGGTGTCAAGAAGCTGGGACTGCGCGGCGCATCCATCGGAGGAAGCGTCAACGGCGAGGAGCTGTCCTCTGAAAAATTTCACCCTTTCTGGGGGAAGGCCGAAGAACTCGGAGTGCTGGTTTTCATGCACCCCCAAGGCGTCCCCGATCTCCGCAAACGGCTCGGGGGTAATGGCATGCTGACCAATGTGATCGGCAATCCGCTCGAAACCACGATCGCGCTCTCCCATCTCATCTTTGAGGGGACGCTCGATCGCTTTCCGGGGCTGAAGCTCTGCGCCGCACACGGAGGCGGTTACCTGCCGTCGTATGCCGACCGGTCGGATCATGGGTGCCTGGTGTTTCCCCAGCAGTGCAGCCCCACGCCGCTCAAAAAACACCCCACCGAGTATTTGCGGCAGCTTTATTTCGACGCGCTGGTCTTTACTCCAGAAGCGCTCCGGCATCTGGTCGCCCAATGCGGTGTCAGCCAGATCGTGATGGGCACCGACTCCCCCATTGGCTGGACCAACGTGGAAGTCGATCACATACTCGGCACGCCGGGTTTGAGCAACGCCCAAAAGCAAGCGATCCTGGGCGGTAATGCAGCCAAGCTGCTCGGAATTACTTCGTAGCCTCGAGGGCCGCCGGCAATAGCCGGGAAATCGCGTTGGGCCGCATTCTCCCTATCGCTTGTGCGCCTGGTCCTTCTCGTTCTCGCAGTAGGTTTCGATCAGATCGGTATCGGGAAGCAGCTTAACCGGCACCTTCGCCTGCCAAGGCTTGACATAGGCTCTCGAGTCGTCGATCGTGATGTCGATTTCCAGGTGCCCGAAGTCGCGACGCATGAAGCGCTCGGTGACGTGCGCGGCCTCGGTTTGCGGATGGCCCTTGGCTGTATCCACCCAAGAACGCCCGTTGAAACCAATGGTGTCCACCACCAGCGTGTTGCCTTCCCAGCGCCCGACCGAATAACCCAGCCAGCTTGGCTGCGGGTCCGAGGGAGACGGGCGGCCATCGAGAAATACTTGACGGAACGTGGAGTTGGCGGAGGTTTCATAGAGCAGCACCACCAGCGCCGGCGTTTGCACAATCTTAAATGGGTGGGGCGCGGTGTCGGCAGACATGTCGATTCGTGGAACGCCGGGTGGCATGCACTGGGCCAGCGGATCGTCCTGATGGTCTTTTCCTTCGCGCTCGGCCTGAAGGGCTTTCGCCCAAGGCTCGAGGATCACGTCATCCGGCCGCAGATCCTTGGCGAGGTTCTGGAAGTATCCAGACTCGGCCTCCCAAACCCCCGAGAGATCGGGCTTGCCGTCCGGGGCTCGGGGTGTGGGCGCCGAAAGATTCACCTTGCCGTTGGAGGTGCGCGGAACTCCCGGCGTGGGATAGTTCACCCACTGGGCGCCCAAAGGAGGCGAGGCGAAATACAGCACGCCGGCGGCGACGAGCACGATTGGATCGCAGGCAACGGCGGATCGCGGCATTCTACGGCTCCCTCAGTCCAGCGGCTGTATGCGAACGAGGTCGTTATTGTAATCCACGTACCAGACCGTTGCCGGTTTCGTAGAAGTGTCGATGACGGTCCGCCGGTCATAGGAGTAAGGTTCCGGCATCTGATAAGCGACCCAATGATCGGTTTTGGGAGTGTACCGAAGCAGCTGCCGCCCATGCAGCACGCCAGCCCATATCTCGCCGTTTTTGTCAGGCATAGCTTCGTAGAAGTCGGTGTAGGGGTGTGGAGCAATCGGCGGCCAATGTTCTTCAATGCGGCCTGCCTTCGCGTTCAGCTCGATCAGGGCGCCGTCCGCCCCGCCCCACCAAGTGTTTCCGAAGGGATCAAAACCGCCGCGTTTGGCGGTCATCATGTGAGCCCCGCTGTTCAAATTCAATATCTTCCCGGTCTCAATCTCCAGCATCTCGACGGTATTGCCCCAGTTGGCTGGGCCGCTGCCTCCCCAATACCTGCCGTCGTAAGAAATGGTGTTGTCGTAGGTGCTGTTGGCCTGCAGCGGCCATTGCTTCAGAACCTCACCGGTGTTCGGATCCATCTTGACGATGCGGCCCGCTCGCCCGTCCCACACATTACCCTCCGCGTCCAGCGTGAAATTTCCGAAACTGGGAGCATTGATGGGAGTCTGGCTTGCGATGCGGACCTGCTTTACTTCGCCGGTCTTGGGATCCAACCGGTTGAGTTGATGCGCCCAGTTTTCAGAGATCCAAACGATGCCGTGGCTGTCGACGACCTGATGATGCGTTCCCGGCATGGCGCCCGGCGTCAAGGGAAGCGTGTATTCAGTGAAGATTCCCGTGCGCGGGTCCATCTTGCCGACGTACCGGGTCTTATGGCTGGTAAACCAGACGTTGCCCTGCCCATCGAGCGCGGCGTCGTGAAGAGCCAGTAGTTGCTGCGGCAGTTCGTATTCGGTGACGACGACCCGCGTGGCCTGGCCGCGAGGCCGGGGAAAGACGCGCAGCGGCGCATCCTGCGCACCGGGGCCGCGGACCCGTGTGAGGAATTTGATGAGCAGTGTGGCTTCGGCGTCCGGATCCGACATCGCCCGGTTGCGCACGGCAATTGCGGTGCCGGTAAAGTGCGTCATGCGGTCTACGATCAGACTCCAGCCGTGTTCGTCATAACGGCTCCTGAAAATCTGCTGCCAGGAGTGGAACCCAGAGCAGTTCTTCTGCAGCGTCGCTTTTTCTTCGGCCGTGCCCGGAAGGTTCCACAAGATCTCCGCGCCGCTGAGCTGGGATTCGAGCGCCTGAGAGGCCGGCAGGTTGTCCGACGCGGCGACCCGTTCCAGCACAATATCCTCAAGCTTCGTAGCGCCATCGATCGAAACCGAATCTCGGCGGTATGGCTTGAATGGGACGGGGGTTGCGATGCGCAAGGTGTAGGAACCGGCCTGCATCTTCGGGAATTCGAATTTGCCTCCGCCGTCGGTATATACGGTGGTCCGTACACCGTTGGGAGCGACGAGCTGGACTCCTACACCCTCGGGCGAATCACCGCTGTTGATTCGCACCGCGCCGATGGCGCCGCCAGTAAGGCCGCTCGGGACCGGCCACTTGTTTGCCTCGGCCCGATAGAAGGGGTTCGCGGGCGGATTTTCACCTTCCACGCAGCATTTTCCCGAGTGAAAGTAAGCCACCAGATCCGCGATGTCGGCATCGGACAGGCTGGGTTCAAACGCCGGCATGCCGGCGCCGCCCTTCTTGATTTTGGCGGTAACGGTTTCGTCGTCGACCCGAGCGCCCCCAACCAGGCTCTTGTGTTGATAGAGGTCCTTCAACAAGGGGGCAGTTTTGGTGTACTGGTTGTGGCACATCCAACACTTGTAGAAGTAAAGAGTTTCGCCGCGCCCCGCACCGCTATCGGCCACGACCCGATAGGTGTCCAGCCGGAACGAGCGCTGCAGATCGTCGGCGATTTCGTGATCGTCCGCACGGGCGGTACGTAACCAGGCGAGCGTGCTGGCGATAAACAGAGTCATCCCAATGGCAGGCAAAACCAGAACGGTTCGTGATCGAACGCCTCTTCGCCTTTGTATGGGCATCATGTTTCCCCTTATCGGATTGATTGTTTCATCGTCCGGCAGTGATAGTATACACGCCAGGAACTCGGCGATGTAGCCGCGCGCATCATGGCGAACTCCGACGGTCTGGCCCGCAGCGGGCGCCCCCAGCAGCGCGAAGCAGGCTGCGAACCGGCACCTTGATTGCCGGTAACCCGCACTCCGCCATTGGAGAGGCCGGAAGCATGCGATGTGTCCGGCCGGGAGCGGTGGGAAAACAACGGCAAAAGCGCGCCACGAGGACCGCCAACGCTGCTCCAACCCAGACTAGAGAGCACGGCCGCTCGATCAGGCGACTCTCGTCTCGATTGACCAGCGGCCGCAGCAC